>Ga0316226_1002993_pt1 | contig 15015 bp, 16 predicted proteins | sample TBH18017metaG_FD_206009 | JGI IMG/M metagenome (GOLD analysis project Ga0316226, IMG submission 206009) | Freshwater microbial communities from Trout Bog Lake, Wisconsin, USA - TBH18017 | ecosystem: Environmental > Aquatic > Freshwater > Lake > Hypolimnion/Profundal zone | place: USA: Wisconsin... | reverse complement strand
GGCCGCCGCGCCGGGACGCGGCTGAAGCGGAGCTTCCACACGTTCTTCATCGCCTCGAGGACGATGTCGTTGCTCATCTTGCTCTCGCCGACCTTGCGGTCGACGAAGATGATCGGCAGCTCGACGACCTTGAAGCCCATCTTGTACACGCGGTAGGTCATCTCGATCTGGAAGCCGTAGCCCGCGGTGTCGATGGCGTCGAGGTCGATCGCCTCGAGCACGCGGCGGCGGAAGCACTTGAAGCCGCCGGTGAGGTCGCGCAGCGGCAGCCCCAGGATGGCCTGCGCGTAGAGGGAGCCGCCGCGGCTGATGACCTTGCGAGAGATGCCCCAGTTCTCGACGCCGCCGCCCTTGACGTAGCGCGACCCGAGCACGAGGTCGGCGCCCTGGTCGATGAGCCGCAGGAAGTGCGGCAGATAGCTGGCGTCGTGGCTGAGGTCGGCGTCCATCTCGAAGATGCGCTCCGCACCCATGTCCAGAGCCACGCGGAAGCCGGCGATGTAGGCCTTGCCCAGACCCTCCTTGCCGGCGCGGTGCAGCACCGACACGTCCGGCAGTTCGGCGGCGTACTGGTCGGCGAGCTCTCCCGTGCCGTCCGGCGAGTTGTCGTCGACGATCAGCGTGTGCAACTGCACGCCGTGGCCGTCCGCGACTTCGCGGATGCGGGCGAGCGCGTGGCGCAGGTTCTCGCGCTCGTTGTAGGTGGGCAGGACGATGACGTTCATCGGGGAGACAGTATATCGCTGCGCACCCGCCTTGGCTCCCCGGCGGAGGGCCGCTGACGGCTTCACCGGCGGCCCTGCCTGCTCCGTCCCGGCGCCGTGCTACACTGCGCTGCTCATGTGCGGCAGGGCCGGGAGAGGTCCATTGTCTCACCCTCGACCTAAGCGTGAGACTTTTGTGCCTGAGTTTGGTTACGGCAAAGGTGAAGGAATGCTTGTCTCGCCCGCTGAATACACTATAGTGGTGTCCGCGTCCCGTGGGGGCACTACATCTTGTGGTGAGGGGTTGGCCGTGCGTTGTCCGTTCTGCAGCAGCGAAGAGAGCAAAGTCGTCGACTCCCGCGACTCGGAGGCCGGCGACGCGATCCGCCGCCGGCGGGAGTGCCTGGCGTGCGAGCGCCGCTACACCACCTACGAGCGCCTCGACGAAGTCCCGCTCGTGGTCGTCAAGCGCGGCGGCGGCGAAGAGCTCTTCACGCGCCGCAAGGTGCTCAACGGCCTCCTGCGCGCGACGGAGAAGCGCGACATCCCGCTCGAGACGCTGGAGCGCGCCGTCGACGACATCGAGAACGAGCTGCGGCGCGTGCCCGGGCAGCGGGTCACCACGCAGATGGTGGGGGAGCGCGCCCTGCGGCGCCTGCGCGACATCGACAAAGTGGCCTACGTGCGCTTCGCGTCCGTCTACCGCCAGTTCGAGGACATCGAGGAGTTCGAGCAGGAGCTCTCCCGCCTCGAGCTCGCCGGGTCGGACCCGTTGCCCGGCGAGGAGCCTTTGCCGGGCCTCGCCGAGGGCGGCGAGGCCATGGACACGATCGTTTTCAACGAACCGCCGAACGCGGTCGTCATCAGGGGGGATCACGCGGTATGACTGAATCAGGGAAGGCAGTGATCGAGCTCTCCGCCAACGCGCTCAAGGTGCTCCAGCGGCGCTATCTCAAGAAGGGCGAGAACGGCGAGGTGCTGGAGACGCCCGAGGAGATGTTCCAGCGCGTCGCCAAGGCGGTGGCCAAGGCCGAGCGGCTCTACAACCCCGCCGCTCCGGTGGAAGAGTGGGAGTCCACCTTCTACGAGCTCATGACCTCCCTCGAGTTCCTCCCCAACAGCCCCACGCTCATGAACGCCGGGCGCGAGCTGGGCCAGCTCTCGGCCTGCTTCGTGCTCCCTGTCGGCGATTCCATGGAGTCGATCTTCGAGGCCATCAAGAACACGGCGCTCATCCACAAGAGTGGCGGCGGCACGGGCTTCTCCTTCTCGCGCGTGCGCCCGCACAACGACGTCGTGCTCAGCACCAAGGGCGTGTCGTCCGGCCCGCTCTCGTTCATGAGCGTGTTCGACGCCGCCACCGAGACGATCAAGCAGGGCGGCACGCGCCGCGGCGCCAACATGGGCATCATGCGCGTCGACCACCCGGACATCCTCGACTTCATCGCCGCCAAACAGGACGACGACCGCCTCAACAACTTCAACATCTCGGTGGCGGTCACCGACCCGTTCATGCGCGCCGTGGACGAGGACCAGGAGTACGCGCTGGTCAATCCGCGCTCCGGCGACACGGTGCGCATGCTCAGCGCCCGCCAGGTCTTCCAGAACATGGTCACGCTCGCCTGGAAGAACGGTGATCCCGGCATCGTCTTCATCGACCGCATCAACGCCGACAACCCCACCCCCCAGCTCGGCGAGATCGAGAGCACCAACCCGTGCGGCGAGCAGCCGCTGCTCCCCTACGAGAGCTGCAACCTCGGGTCGATCAACCTCTCGCGCGTCGTGCCGGACGGCCATGTGGACTACGCGCGCCTCGGCCGCATCGTCAAGACCGCCGTGCGCTTCCTCGACGACGTCATCGACGTCAACCGCTATCCGCTGCCCGAGATCGAGCAGATGACCAAGGGCAACCGCAAGATCGGTCTCGGCGTGATGGGCTTCGCCGACATGCTGCTACAGCTCCAGGTGCCGTACGACTCGGATGAGTCCTGCAAGATCGCCGCCGAGGTGATGAGCTTCATCCACGACGAGGCGCGCGCGGCCAGCGAGGACCTCGCGCGCGAGCGCGGCGTGTTCCCCAACTTCGAAGGCTCCATCTTCGATGCTCCGGGCGGGGCGCGCGTGCGCAACGCCACGGTCACCACGATCGCGCCCACCGGCACCATCAGCATCATCGCCGGCTGCTCGAGCGGCATCGAGCCGCTGTTCGCGATCAGCTACGTGCGCGCCAATGTGCTCGACGACGACCGCATGGTCGAGGTGCACCCGTACTTCGAAGAGGTCGCCAAGGAGCGCGGCTTCTACAGCGACGACCTCATGGCCCGGATCGCGGAAGTCGGGACGGTGCGGCACCTCGACGGCGTGCCGGCCGACGTGCAGACCGTGTTCTCCACGGCGCACGACATCACGCCGGAGTGGCACATCAAGCTGCAGGCGGCGTTCCAGAAGAGCACCGACAACGCCGTGTCCAAGACGGTCAACTTCCCCAACGAGGCCAGCACGGACGACGTGGAGAAGGTCTACCTGCTGGCCTACAGGAGCGGCTGCAAGGGCGTCACGATCTACCGCGACGGCAGCCGCGAGGAGCAGGTGCTCAACGTCGGCCAGTCCAAGAAGAAGCGCGAGCCCGAGGCGGGTCTCGGCATCGCCACCACCCGCCCGTCGCGCCCGCAGTTGCTCAACGGCGAGACGCAGCGCATGGAGACGGGCTGCGGCAAGCTGTTCGTGATCATGAACGACGACGAGTACGGCCCGCGCGAGGTCTTCGCCAACATGGGCAAGGCCGGCGGGTGCGCCTCGAGCAACACCGAGGCGCTGGGCCGGCTCATCTCACTCGCTCTCAAGAAGGGCGCCTCGGCCGAAGAGGTCACCGAGCAGCTCAAGGGTATCCGCTGTCACGCGCCCTACGGCCTCGGGCCCAACGCGACGCTCAGTTGCGCCGACGCCATCGGCAAAGCGCTGGAGCGCCGGTATGTCCGGGGTGCGGCAGCGGCCGCGTCCGGCACGCCCGAGCCCCAGTTGTCGCTTGTCGAGCTGGCGCAGGGCGCCTGCCCCGACTGCGGCAGCGTGATGCGGCACGAGGGCGGCTGCCTCGTGTGCACGGATCCGGGGTGCAGTTACTCGAAGTGCAGCTGAAGTCGCTTCGCCCGTCAGCGGCGTGATGCCGCCTGCGGGGCAGAGCGCTGCTGAGTCGCGGCTCGGCGCCGGTTTGACACGCGCCGTCGTCCGACGGGTACAGTAGCCCCACACGACCTACCAGGAGGCAGGCGATGACAGAACCCGCCAAGGCCGACGCGCACGCGACGAGCGGCGTGACCATCTCCGACAACGTGGTGGCCAAGGTTGCGTTCAAGGCCATCTCCGGCATCGAAGGGATCCACTCCCTCGGTGGCGGGAGCGCGCGCGCCCTCGCCGGGCTGCGCGGCGACAAGGGCACGCCGGGCATCTCGGTGGACCTGCGCGACGGCAGCGTCGACATCGACGTCACCATGAGCATCAACTTCGGCGCCAACGTGCCGACCGTGGCGGAGGCCTGCCGCAAGGCTGTCACGGAGCAGGTCGAGGGCACCACCGGCCTCAAGGTGAGGGCCGTCAACGTGCTCGTCACCGATGTGGTGTTCCCGGAGGAGCAGGCTGGCTCAGACGCCTGACAGGCGCCCGCCCCGCGGGGTGGCGCCCTCGAGGTCCACGCGGATCGCCACGTTCGTCCTGCTGCTGGCCGGCGGCCTCTTCGTGCTGCTCTACGCCATGCGTCTCACGGCCGTGGCGTTCCACTGCGAGTTCTCGCCGTTCCGCTATCTCGGCATCCCGGCGGATCCCGCCCTGCGCGCGTGGTCGCTGCTCGCGGTCGTCGTAGTCCTCGGCGTTCTGATCCTGCTCGTCCTGCGCCACGGCGAGGAGACGATCTGGATCGCGGGGGACGGCGGCGGCGTGCTGGCGCCGTCCGCGGCCGTCGCGGCCGCTCTGGAGCAGACCGCCGCGGAGCACGCCGACGTGGTGCGCTCGGAGGCGAGGGTCGAGGCCCGCCGCGACGGGCCGGCGGCGACGCTGACCGCGTACCTGCGGCCCTATGCGGACGGCGTCCGCGTCGCCGCGGACCTCGAGCCGCGGCTCAGCGCGCGGCTCGCCGCGATCACCGGGGTCGCGCCGGGTGCCGTGACGGTGCGGCCACGCGTGCTCGGCGCCCGCCAGCTCAAGAGGCATCTGCCGTGACCGCCACGTCTCGCTCCCTGGCGCTCGTCGTCGGCTTCGTCGGCCTCATCCTGGCCGTCGCCGCCTTCGTCCGCGAGCTCTCGCTCGCTGTCCACTCCGGCCTGAGCTGGCCGGTGGCGTCCTGGTGGGGCCGGCTCATCACCGCGGAGCCACGGCTCGGCGCGAGCATCGCCGCGGGCGTCGCCGGCGTGGTGGCGATCGTCCTGCTCGTGCTCGCGTTCAGGCAGCTCGGCTCCGGGCAGCGTAGCCCTGCGCGCGTCGAACTCGGCGACGACGAGGGCAGCGCCCGCCTTGAGGTCCAGGCGCTGGAGCTCGCCCTACAGCGCGACATCGAGCGGACGTGCCCGGGCGTGCGGACGCAGTCCCTCACGCTCACCAGGCGCGGCGACGCCTGGCGGGTGCGGCTCGAGGCCCTCATGCCGGCCGCCGACCTGGCCGGCGTCCGCCTGCGCATGGCCGGCCTCGTGGCCGAGGACCTGAGGCGCGCCGGCGGGATGCGCCTCGACGGGCTCGACGTCGTGGCCACGGGCCTCGAGCCCGCGCGCGGCGGGCGGTGACCGCCGCCACGCAGACCGCCTGGCGCGAGCTCGAGGCTGCGCGCCCCGATCTCGTCGCCTCGGACCTCGACGGGACGCTGCTCACGCCCGAGCTCGAGCTGCAGCCGGCGCTGCCCGGCGCGCTGCGCGCGCTGGCCGGCGCCGGCGTCGTCTTCGCCATCTGCACCGGGCGCATGTTCGGCAGCGCCCGCGCCGTCGCCGCGCGGATGGGTGTGCGGGAGGGTCTGGTGGTCTGCTACCAGGGCGCCATGGTCGCCGACCTCGCCGACGGCTCGGCCCTGTACCACACGCGCATGCGACCGGAGGACGCGGCCGCGGTCGTGCGCCGACTACGGGTGCTCGGGCGGCACGTCAACGCCTACATCGACGACGAGATGTACGTGGACGAGGTCGACAAGTGGGCGCTCCACTACACGCGGCACACCGGCGTCGAACTGCACCAGGTCGACGATCTCGAGGCGGAAGTGCTGCGCCGGCCGCCGACCAAGCTGGTGGCGATCACCGACGCCGAGGCGGTGACGCGCATCCTCCCGGACCTTCAGCGGCGCTGGCGCGACCGCCTCTTCGTGGAGCGCTCGCAGCCGGAGTACATCGAGTTCGCCGCCGCCGGCGTGAGCAAGAGCGGCGCCCTGCAGTGGCTCTGCGAGCGCCTCGGCCTGCGCCGGGAGCGGACCGTCGCCTGCGGCGACGGCGACAACGACCGGGACATGCTGCGCTGGGCGGGCCTGGGAGTGGCGATGGCCGAGGCGGCGCCGGAGGTGCGCGCCGCGGCCGACGTCGTGGTGCCGCGGGCGGAGCTGCCGGACTTCTTCGTGCGTCTGGCTGCCGCGCCGGCCGGGACGCCGCCCGCCGGGGTAGTAGGCTCCCGGGCCCAGCCGCACGGCACCTGACAGGCCGAAGGCGGCGCCTGGAGGGTGGGCGCCGCCTTCGTGGGGCCTTGGCGTCCAATGGGACGGGCGCCTTTCTTCTCCCCCTGACGGGACGCGCTCCCGTGGAATAGACTACGGAAACGCACTAAAAGGATACGGCGCGTCCCGGGCGGCGTCAAGTACCTTTGTCGCGGCCGGCGCCGCTCAGGCCGAGGCGCTTCTTGACCTCGACGTAGCGGTGTGTGAGGGAGCGCTCGTGCGCCTGCTCGTCGTGGAGGAGCTGTTCGAACATGACGCAGGCCTCGCGGTCGGAGCAGTGCTCGAGGCCGTGGCGGTATTTCGCCTGGGCGGCGCGTTCGTCGGCGATCGCCGCCTCGAGGATCGCCAGCAGACCCTCGTCGCCGATCTTGCCCTCGTCCGCCGGCCCGGAGAAGAGCGGGTCCGCGAAGCCGTCATCCGCCATCGTCACGTCTCCTTGGTCATCTTGAGCGAGAAGCTGAGCGGGAAGTCGTCGTGGTGCCCCTTGACGCGCAGGAGGCCGTCCTCGCACTTCTCGAGGAACGGGAACGACAGACCGTGCGTGAACGGGAACTCGTGCAGGAAGTCGAGGCGCAGCCCGCGGCGCAGGAGCGGATCGATCGTCTCGGCGAAGCCGTGGACCCACTCGTAGGTGACGTTGTTGCGCGTCCTGGCGCCGGGGTCGGCGTAGGTGCCGGGCTCGTCGAAGCGCAGCGGCTCGCCGTGCTGGAAGTACGGATATCCCACGCGCAGGCGGTCCGGTGTGGAATCCTCGGCCAGCGTCATGACGTTGGGGTGGAACTCGGCCAGGTAGAACGTCCCGCCGGGCTTGAGGAAGTGCGCCACCACGTCGGCCCACGGCTCCAGGTCCTGAAGCCAGATGAGCACGCCCCACGACGTGAACACGACGTCGAACTGGCCGCCCAGGACGTCCGCGAGCGACGTCACATCGCTCTGGACGAAGGTGGCGCGCGCCGAGAGGCCGACCTCATCGGCCAGGGCGCGCGCCTGCGCGATCGCCTCGCCCGAGAAGTCGGCGCCGGTGACGACGGCGCCCGCACGCGCCCAGCTGAGTGTGTCGAGGCCGAAGTGGCACTGCAGGTGCAGCAGGGACGTGCCCTCGTGGACGAGCGGTCCGAGCTCGTCCTGCTCGATGCGCGTGAGCGAGCTCCGCCCGCTCTTGAAGCCTTCGACGTCGTAGAGGTCCGACTCCACGTGTACGCCGACGCGCTCGTCCCAGTTCGCGAGGTTCGCCTTGAGGTAGTCGTCCAGCATCGGTCCTCCGCGGGTCACGGCGCGGGCGCCTTCAAGGCGCCAGCTGCTCGAGGGTCCAGTCGCCGCCGGCGTCGAGGCGCAGGGCGAACCTGCCCGGGCACATCGGACACTTGCCGGTGGCGCCGTCCGCGGGATCGGGGCCGAAGTCGACCTGCCACCCGCAGAGCGGGCAGAAGACTACCACAGGCGTGGCCGGGTCCTCGACGGTGGCGATCATCCGGCGCAGGCCTCGCCAATGGCCGGTCTCTCCCACGGAGAGCTCCTTGAACAGCCGCTGCAGCTCCGGATCGGCGGCTTCCTCGGCCATCCTGCCGTAACGCTTGACGGCCGCGATCTCGAACTCGAGGTCGGCGCGCAGGGCCGCGAGGTCGCGGGCGTAGCCTTGGACGCTCATCGTCCGCCGGGCTCCGCGACGAGGCGGGCGAGCGCGGCCTCCAGGATGCCGCGGTGCCCCGCCTCATTGCGGCGGAGCGACTCCCAGTACGTCTGCAGCCTCGGGTCGGAGGTCGCACCCGAATGCTGCACGTAGCGTTCGACCGCGGCGGCCTCGAGGGCGAGGGCCTCGCGCAGTAGGGCGAGGTCGCCGTCCCGGTCGCCTGGAGTCCCGCCGGTCATCCCGGCTCCGTCAGTCCTCGGCGACGCGGTACGCGACGCTGCGGATGAGGCCGATCGTCTCGCCGTTCTCTCCGGCGGTCGTCGCGTCGCTGACCGAGAACACCTTGTCGGCCTTCTCGTCGCTCAGGAATGCAGTGACCTGCGCGTCCAGATCCTGCAGTTCCCGGGACGTTGCGAAGATCTTGATGGGGGTCATGAAGGTCCGTACCTTGATCATGGGGCTCCTCTCGTGGGGCGCGATGCCTTTGGCTGCGTGCTTGCTCCATTCCCGCTGCCGCCCGCATCCATAACTCGCGCTCGGCTTTCGCCCGCGAAGCACGCGTCATCCGGACAGAGTGACCACATCTGCCGACACGATGTGTGCCTTGTGAGCCACAATCGCCTTTTTCCTCACGGGATTTTGCGATAGAGTGCGGAGCGTGGAGACGACGTACGACAAAGATGGCAAGTATCTCGGGAGGCTCGCCGACGTGTTCGGCGATCCCACGCGGCGTGGCGTCTATCGGCATCTTCGCGAAACGGCCGGGCCTGTGACCGCCACCGAGGTGTCGGAGGCCTTCGGCCTGCACCGCACCGTCGCGCGCGCGCATCTGGAGCGCCTCTGCGAGCTCGGACTCGTCGAGTCCGGGACCCGCCGCCGGGCCGGCGGCGGCCGCCCGGCCAAGACCTACGTGCTCACCGACGAGCGCCTCGAGGTCATGCTGCCGCCGCGGCGCTACGAGCTCCTCTCGCGTGCGCTGCTGCGTCTCATCGAGGAATCGATGGAGAGGGATGCGGCCGCTGCTGCGGCCTTCTCCCTCGGCCGCACCTTCGGCGAGGAGACCGCGGTCGAGATCGCCGGCGACAACGTGCAGCCGCCGGTCGCCCTGGCTCCCAAGGCCGTCCTCGCCTGGATGGACGACGCCGGCTACGGCGTCACGCTGAGCAACGGCACCCCCGGCAAGGTCGTGCTCGAGGTCCACAACTGCGTGTACAAGGAGCTCGCCGAGGAGTCCCCGGACATCGTCTGCCGCTTCGACCGCGGCACCTTGTGCGGCATGCTCGGCGTGGACGAGTCGGCCCACACCCAGACGCACCAGCTCAGCCGTGGCGACGGCATGTGCCGCCACGAGTTCCGTCTCTAGGTTCCGGCCCCGCTCGCGGCGCCCTCGCGCCCCGTGAACTCGTCCATCGCCGTCGTGATCCCGAAGAAGTCCGCCAGCGTGTCGAACACGCCCACCGGGAGCAGCCTCATCGCCGGCAGCGTGTGGACCATCCACGGCATCAGGACCTGCGGCCGGTCGTGCTGGATCGCTTTGACGACGCGCTCCACGACGTCCTGCTCGTGCAGGATCGGCAGGAGGAGCGGGAAGCGCGTCTTGACTCCCTCGAACATGCCGGTGTCGATGTAGAACGGGCAGACGATCGTCGTCTTCACGCCGGGGGTGCTGCGCTTGAGCTCGAGGCGCAGTGCCTCGTTGAAGCCTACCGCCGCGAACTTGCTCGCCGCGTAGTCGGTCATCCGCGGCGAGCCGATGAGGCCGCCGGCCGAGGCCACGGTGACGACGTGGCCGCTGCCGCCGGCCACCATCGCCGGCAGGAAAGCCTTGGTGACCCAGAACAACGCCAGCGCATTGACCGCGAGGGTGCGCTCGATGCGCTCGTCGTCGAGCTCGAGGAGCTCACGGCCGCTGACGACGCCGGCGTTGTTGACCAGGATGTCGACCGCGCCGGCATTCGCGAGCACCTCTGCGGCGCGCGCATACACCTGCGTGCGGTCGCTCACGTCGCAGGCGAAGGCGCGCGCGCGGCCGGGCCCCACGGCCGTGGCCTCCGCTGCTACGGCCTCGCCGCCGGCCGCGTCCAGGTCCCAGATGGTGACCGTCGCGCCGAGCCCGGCGCAGCGCAGGGCGAGGAGCCGGCCGAGGCCGGACGCCGCGCCGGTGATCAGCACGTGCTTGTTGTTGATCGTCGTCACGCGATCCCTCCGTCCCCGGTCATTTGATCCCCGGCAGATAGCGCATCAGCTTGATCGCGGTGCTCATCACTGCGGCGTATTGCCCGTTGCTCAGGAACGGCGGCGTGTCGATGGCCAGCAGCCGCTCCACGGCGATCGTCTGCGCCTCGGTGTACTTCTCGATGCCCTGGCGCCCGTGGCGGCGGCCGAGTCCCGACTCCTTGAAGCCGCCCATGGGGCTCGCTGAGGCCCAGGTGGCCGAATATGCCTCGTTGATGTTGACGGTGCCGCTCTGCAGGCGCGCCGCGAGCTCGCGCCCGGCGCGCGCGTCGCGCGTCCACACGCTGGCGTTGAGGCCGTAGCTGGAGTCGTTGGCGCGCTCCACCATCTCATCGGTGGACGAGCAGCGGTACACGGAAGCGACGGGGCCGAAGGTCTCGGCCCGGCAGAGCTCCATGTCGTCGCTGACGCCGGCGAGCAGCGTGGGCTCGTAGAAGTAGGGGCCGAGGTCGGGGCGGGCTCTGCCGCCCGCCAGCACCTCGGCTCCCTTGGCGACGGCGTCGCCGACGTGCTCCTCGATCTTGGCGAGCTGATCGCCGCTGACCAGCGAGCCCATGTCCTCGTCGAAGGTCAGGCTGGGGCCGAGGCGCACGCCGCGCAGCGCCTCGGCGAGCCGCCCGGTGAACGCGTCGTACACGGCGTCGTGGACGTAGATGCGCTCGATGCTGATGCACAGCTGGCCGCTGTTGGAGGTGATGCCGCGCACGGCGCCGGGCACCGCCCGGCGCAGGCCGGCGTCCTCGAGCACCAGCAGCGGGTTCTTGCCGCCGAGCTCCATCGAGCAGTCGATGAGCGCGGCGGCCGCCTGCGCGGCGACCTTGGCGCCGGTGGCCGTGGAACCGGTGAACATCAGGTAGTCCACGGCCTCGATGAGCGGCGCGCCGAGCTCGGCCCCGCGGCCGGTGACGACGCCGACGAGGCCGCGCGGCAGGCCGGCCTCCTCCATCAGGCTCGTGGCCCACAGCGCCGAGAACGGGGTCTGCGCATCCGGCTTGATGACGACGCCGTTGCCGGCCATGAGCGCAGGGATGGCGTCGCCGATGGCGAGCGTGAGCGGGTAGTTCCACGGGGCGATGATGCCGACGACGCCGCGCGGGTGGTGGTGCTCCCAGGCCTTGGTGAGGATCGGAAGCGCCCCCTGGCGGCGGCGCGGCCGCAGGAACTCCGCCGCCGTGTGCGCGTAGTAACGTGCCTGGATGGCCGTGTCGAGGACTTCCTCGAAGGCGTGCTTGCGCGCCTTGCCGGCCTCGAGCTGGATGATGTCGAGGATCTCCGCGGAGTTGTCGATGAGCAGGTCGTGGAAGCGGAGAAGGACCGCGGCGCGCTCGTCGAAGGAGCGCCGCGCCCAGTCCGCCTGCGCCGCGAGTGCCGCCTCGCAGGCGGCGGCGACGTCCGCCGGCGTGCCCTTGGGCACGACGCCGAGCGTCTCGCCGGTGAGCGGCGCCTCCACGGGCAGGTCGTCCGCCGGTGCGGCGATCGCCGCGCGCGCCGCCAGGCGCGCAAGCATCGCCGAGCCGACGTGCGCCGACCAGCGGCGCTCTCCCGCCGCGGTGCCCTCGTCTTGCCTCAGTGTAGTGGTCATGGTCCCTCCCTCGGAACGCGTCAGCCTTGCTTGCGCGCGCGCTTGTCCTCGTACATGCGCGCGTCGGCGCGCTCGATCAGTTCGTGCAGGGTAGCCTTCCCGGTGTGCTCCCAGTACACGACGCCGGTGCTGGCGCGGAGCGGGAACGGCCGCTCGCCGCTGACGTTGGCGGCCGCCAGGCGCCGATGCAGGCGCCGTTCCAGATCGGTCGTCGCGGTGCCGTCGTCCTCGGCCACCACGACGAACTCGTCGCCGCCCGCGCGTGCCAGCACGTCCGACTCGCGGATGGTCTTCTGGAGCAGCGCGGCGATCTCGCGCAGCGCATCGTCGCCGCGCCGGTGGCCGTGGCGGTCGTTGATCTCCTTGAGACCGTCGAGGTCGAGGAAGAGTACGCCGATCCCGGTCTTGTGCCGGCGGGCGCTGCGCATCATGTGCTCTCCGAGCGCGAACAGGCCACGACGGTTGTAGAGGCCCGTGAGGTCGTCGGTGAGCGAGAGCATGCGCAGCTGCTCCTCGCGCCGGCGCAGCGCCGCCTCGGCGGTCTTCTGGGGCGTGATGTCGATGACGTAGCCCTCGTAGCACGTCACCGCGCCGCTGTGGTCGCGCACCGCGTGCGTGTAGTCGCGGACCCAGCGCACATCGCCCTCGCTGTCGACCAGCCGGTACTCCTGCGTCCAGCCGTCGAGACCGCTCGAGGCGCGGGCGTTGCCGTCCTCCACCAGCCAGGGGTAGTCGTCCGGGTGGATGATGCTGGCGTAGGTCCGGCGCCCGGACATGAACTCGTCGGCGCCGTAGCCGAGGGAGGTCACGTTGGGCGAGACGTACTGCACCGTGCCCTCGTCGTCGACGTCCCAGCGGATCGTGATCACCGGGCCGCGCACCAGCAGGTCGCGCTCGCGCTGAAGCTCCTCTTCGGCCCGCGCCCGCCCGCTGATCTCGGCCTTGAGGCTCTCCTCGCGCTCCTTCAGAAGCGTGACCATGCTGTTGAACGCGGCCGAGAAGTCGCCCATGTAGTCCACGCGCTGGCTGTAGTCTCCGCGCGCGATCTGCTGCGCCTGCCACGTGAGCTCCCGCAGGCGCGAGTGCAGCTCCTTGAACGGGGCCGCGAGGTGGTTGTCGGGCGACGGCATCGGGGCCGAGAGGTCGCCCTGGGAGAGCGGCAGCACGAACTCGCCGATCTCCTGCATGAAGTCGATCAGACCATTGACGCTGCGCACGAGCGCGAGCGCGTCCCCGTCGCAGCCTGACTCCGGCACGTGCTCGGGCAGGCGCGCCGCGAGGAGGTCCTCGAGCGCGGCGCGGGCCGCACGCAGGCAGTCGGTCTGGCCGGTAGCGCGGCCGCCGGGCGCGGGCGTGCCGCTCACCCGGCGTCCAGGACCAGGGCCGGTGGCTTCATCTCGAAGCGGCAGATGCGGTCGCTGCTCGCCGAGCGGTCGACCTCGCGCACCATGGACTCGCGGTCGAAGCGCCACGTCCGGCTGCCGTCCTTGATCTTGCCCACGGTCCCATCTCCTTCTCCTGCGCGGCAGTCTACACCCCGGTCGACGCTGGAAAGAGGGGTATCGTGAGGACCGTGGCGAACCCTAGCGAAGGGCTTCGAAGCGATGGGCCGAGTGTGGGCGACGCCCGAGTGGCGACCGCCAGATGTTCGTGGGAGGACGCGGATGCGGAGAGGGACGGCCGGAGCGGTGCTCGCCGTAGCGGGCGTGCTGCTGCTCGCCGGCTGCGGCGTACGGCTCAGCGCCTCGCCGTCGCCGGCCTCGCCGGCGGCCCTCGCGCCGGGCGCGACCGCAGCCTCCGCGGCCGCGCCGGCCTTGTCGGCCAGCCCCGCCTCCGCCGACTCGTCGCCGGCTCCATCCGCCTCGCCGGCGTCTTCTTCGGCACCGGCCCCCTCCGTCGCGCCGAGTCCCGCCGGCGCACCCGGACTTGCGGTCCCATCCAGCCCAGCCTGGCCGCTGCCCTCTGAGGTCGTCCCCGGGCCTTTGCCGCGCGCCGCCGCATCCACGCCCCCGGCCCTGGCCGCGGCGGCGCGGCGCGTGGCTGCCGCCCGCGCGGTCAAAGCCGTCCTGCCGGCCTTCGACGCGACGGCGCAGGCGATGGTGGCGCGCAGCGGTGTGCCGGGCGCGGCCGTGGCCATCGTCGCCGGCGACACGGCGGTGTACGTGCGCTGCTTCGGCGTCCGCCGGGCCGGCGGGAACGAACCGGTCGACCTCGGCACCGTGTTCCAGCTCGGCGCCGTCTCCGAAGGGTTCACGAGCGCGATGCTGGCGGCGCTCGTCGGCCAAGGCAAGCTCGCATGGGACGCGCCGGTGCACAAGTACTGGTCCGGCTTCGATCTGTGGGATCCGTGGGTGAGCGATCACGTGACGCTGCGCGACCTTCTGGCCGCGCGCAGCGGTCTGCCGGCGCACGCCGGGGACGAGCTGCCGGCGTTCGGGTACGGCCGCGCGGAGGTGCTGCGCCGGCTCAGATACCTGCGGCCGGCGGCCGGCTTCCGCGCCGGCTTCGCCGAGCAGGAGGCGCTGCCCACGGCGGCAGCCGTGACCGCCGAGCACGCTACGGGTTCACCGTGGGCCCGGCTCGTGCGCACGCGTTTGCTCGAACCGATGGGGATGACCGCGACGACGCTTACCGCGACGGCGTACGCGGCCGCTGCCGACAAGGCGTCGCCGCACGTCTTCGTGGGCGGCGTCATGCAGGCGCAGGCGCCGCGCAGCGGGGACGTCCTCGCGCCGGCGCTCGGCGTGAGCTCGTCGATCGGCGACCTCGTGCCCTACGTGAGGATGCAGCTGGGCGGCGGCGCCCTCGGCGGCGTGCCTGTGGTCGCCGGCGGCGCCCTGGCCGCGACGCAGTCACCGACCACGCCCGCGGGCGCCGACGAGCAGGGACTGGTGGCGGCGGCTCTCGGCTGGGACGTCTCGAGCTTCGACGGCGCGACCGTGGTCGCCAAGGCCGGCGACACCGCCGCCGGGTCGAGCGCGCTCGTCAGCACGGTGCCGGCCGACGGCGTCGGCATCGTCGTGCTCGCGAACTCGTACCCGGAGGGCCACGCACTCGCGGCCGCGCTCGCCGCGACCCTGTACGACCTCTACATCCTCGGCGCGCCACGGGAGGACTGGCTCGCCGCCGGCGGCCCTGCGCCGCCCGTGGCCGGGACGACCGGACAGTCCGGAGCGCCGGCCCGGGC
>Ga0316226_1002987_pt1 | contig 15035 bp, 17 predicted proteins | sample TBH18017metaG_FD_206009 | JGI IMG/M metagenome (GOLD analysis project Ga0316226, IMG submission 206009) | Freshwater microbial communities from Trout Bog Lake, Wisconsin, USA - TBH18017 | ecosystem: Environmental > Aquatic > Freshwater > Lake > Hypolimnion/Profundal zone | place: USA: Wisconsin... | reverse complement strand
AGAACACTTGACGAAATCGACAAAAAGAAAAATTTAATTGATAAAAATAAGCCAGGTGCTGCACAAATGGAAGCCGAATTAGATCGGCAAAAAACACTGGTTCAAGTATCAACTGATTTTTATGTTGGCCAAACCAAAAAAGTGGTGGCAGCCAATCAAGAGGCCAGAACAAAATTCAGCACTGGATGGGATGAGGCATTCAGGCAATACCAAGAAAACTCAGAGACAATGGCCGATGTTGGCAAAAAGACATTCAATACAATCGTGGATTCAATGTCCAGTGCATTGAGCAATTTTGTCAAAACAGGCAAATTAAATTTTACTGATTTGGCTCGCAGCATGATTGCTGATTTGATTCAAATTCAAATCAAAGCTCAAGCCACCCAATTATTCAGTGGATTATTTGCTGGCTTCCCTGGCACATCGAGTGGCCCAGCTCCAGTGGTCGATATGTCCAATGCAGCCACATTGACTGGTCGGGCATCAGGTGGCCCATTGGCTGCTGGCCAAGCATCGATTGTGGGCGAGAATGGCCCAGAAATTATTGTGCCTCAAGGTGCATCGACTGTAATTCCAAACAATATGATCGGTGGCATGAGTGGCCAGACCACCAATGTCACCAATTACAACATACAAGCAATTGATACAAAATCGTTTGAGGATAGGCTATATGGCAGCTCTGGTGCAATTTGGGCAGCCAACCAATATGCCACCAAAAACATTGCGACAACGAGGAGCAGAACATAATGGCTGGCTTTCAAAACATTGTTGATATTCAACAAAAGATGACAGTGAATAATCGGAGAACAGTCGGCCAGCAAGTATCCAGATCAGGCCAAATGACTGTTGCCCAATACTTAACATCAGTGCCATGGGTTTTTACAATAGTTCCACATAATTTTTTGTACTATCCACAAGTCAGAGACATTATCCAAGCCATTGATAATTTGGATCGGCAGCTGCCCGATTACATTACATTTGCATCGAATCAGTTATCGTGGTTTACGCAAAACCAAGGAACGGCCACAGTGGCTAGTTTAAGTGGCACACCAACACCCAACAGCCAAACAATCAATTTAACCTCAAATGGCACTTATAAGGCTGGCGATTTCATATCCATCAATGGTTATGTTTACAAGATTACCAATGATTCGACTGGATCGGTGATCAATATCAATCGGCCATTGATTGGCTCACCGACATCGGCTGCACCAGTTCTTTTGGGCAATGCGTGTTCGTTTTATGTGGTGGCCGAGCAATGTCCCACCTACACATTAAACCCAATGACCAATGGTGCATTTGTTGAATGGTCTGGGCCATTTGTATTTCGTGAATACATCACAGGATAATTATGTCAACAGCAATTGCAGCACTTGGATCCAGCTCAATTCGATATGCTGAATTTGTCGAATTAATTGTCACCACTTATGCTGGCAATTTTGTGGTGGGCGATACTTATACTATTTTTGTTGTTGGCACGACTGATTTCACAGCCATCGGTGCATCATCCAATACAGTCGGAGTGACATTCACGGCTACTGGCGTGGGATCAGGAACAGGCAAAGCGCAGCAGATATTTACATTCTGTAATGCAGCGTCTGATATCACAGTGAATGGCATTGTATTTGGTGGACTTGGCGGTTATCTTGGGATCACTGAAATTCAGCAAGATATGAAATCCACCAGCAATGACCTCAAATTGACATTGACTGGCCTGAATCCAATTTATATTTCGACAGTGCTTTCATCGAGCATGAAGGGCAGCAACATCAAGATTTGGCGAGGATTTCTCGATACAAACAATCAATTGCTTACCCTTGGCGGTGTGCAGCAGTTTTTCCAGAGATATCAAGGGATTGTCAATAATATTTCTATCAACGAAATTTTTGATGATAAAAAAAGGGACAGGACTGCCACTTGCATTATTTCATCGGCATCGATGCGATTGGTATTGGATTCAAGATTGGCTGGAATTAAAACCAATCCATCGAGCTGGAGGTTCTTATATCCCAACGATACCAGCATGGATCGAGTGCCAGTGATTGCATCGACTTATTTCAATTTTGGCCAAAACCCAACACCAGGCTCGGCCACCAAGGTGATCGGATCAACTCAACAAGTTCCAGCTGCACTGGTTAAATTTTCCAATTAAGGCATTGATATGAGTTTTGGAACATTTCTTAGTTCAGTTTTTACAACTGCTGCAGTTATTGCCACAGCGTATTTCACGCAAGGAATGTCGCTGGCCTATCAAATGGCAGCCACATTTGCAGTGTCAATTGTGGCATCAAGGATATTTGCACCCAATGTGCCACAGGCCCAGCAAAACAATGTTAGGCAGCAAGTACCACCAGATCCAACAGCTGGCATTCCATTGGTTTATGGTGATGCCTATACTGGCGGTCGATTTGCCGATGCAGTGCTAACCACTGATCAAAAGTCAATGTATTATGTTTTGGTGATTTCAAATATCAGCCCAAATGGTGCATTTAGTTTTGATTTCACCCAATTTTATTATCAAGATCAAATCATTACATTTGACACATCAGACCCCACCAAAGTGATCAGTTTGACCGATGGTGCTGGTAATGTCGATACTTCAATTTCAGATCATTTATACATTCATTGCTATACATCATCAGCAACTGGCACGATCACCCCAGCCAATGGTACGGCCATGCCCTATGATGTGATATCCACAGCCAATGGCGCACCATCAGGTCAAGAATGGGCAACGACCAATCGGCAAATGAATGGTTTGGCATTTGCCATTGTGCAGCTGGTTTATAACAACAATTCACCTGGTACTACTTCATTGCAGCCAGTGACATTCCATGTCAGCCATTATTTGAATGGCACTGGATGTGCCAAGCCTGGTGATGTTTGGTATGACTACATTACCAATTCAGTCTATGGCGGTGCAGTCGATCCATCATTTGTCAGTTCTGCATCAGCCACTGCATTGAATACTTATTCAGACGAATTGATTACCTATACACCATCAGGCGGTGGCACATCAACCACACCCAGATACCGATTCAATGGCGTTTTAGATACTGGCCAAACAGTATTGGCCAACATCGATATTATGATGACTTGCTGTGACAGCTGGCAGTCTTACCAGGCAGCCACTGGTTTGTGGTCAGTATCGATCAATCAAACCATCAGCCCATCATTTTCATTCGATGACAACAATATCATTGGCTCGATATCCACTGGCGAGCTGGATATCACGCAAATGGTCAATCAGATCGAGGCCAAATTCAATGATTCCACAAACAGGGATCAGCCTGGTTATGTGAATTTACAAACCCCAGCAAATTTGCTTTATCAAAACGAGCCAGTTAACAAATTTACTGTTTCATATGATTTGATCAATTCGAGCGTTACAGCTCAATACTTGGCCAATCGGACACTTGAGCAAAATCGACTTGATTTGATCATCAGTTTTGCAACCAATTACACTGGCATTCAGGTCAATGCTGGTGATGTAGTCACAGTGACCAATTCCTACTATGGCTGGACAAATAAACAATTCAGAGTGATGCAAGTCAAAGAGGCATCATTGCCCGATGGGACTCTTGGCGCATCATTGCAGCTGATTGATTATGATGCCAATGTTTATGCTACTGGCGATATTACCCAGTACACACCAACACCCAATTCGGGATTGGCATCACCCACTTATTTCAGCGCATTGGCTGCACCCACTATTTCAGCACATCGAGAGACTGCAACAATTCCCAATTTTGATGTGCAAGTATATGTGCCAATGGTAGGCAGAGTGACCACTGGCACATTGTTTTACACCACAGTATCCACACCATCATTGTCGGATTGGCAGACTTGGGCTACTTATACAAACACCAGTAATCAGCCAGTTTTAAACAATACTTATTTCACATTTGCCGATGTGGTTTTACCAGCTGCCACATATTATTTTGCTTATACGGCCAGCAACGAAAAAACATCGACTCCATTGAGTCCAATATCCACTGCTTTTGTTTGGACACCAGTCGGCATTTCTGGAGCCAGTGGAGCGTCTGGCGCATCAGGTTATAGCGGATTTTCTGGATTGTCTGGAATGTCTGGATATAGCGGTTTGTCAGGATACAGTGGAGTTCAAGGAAATAGTTTTCGAGAGGCTTATTACACACAATCACAATCATTGGCTGCACCATCGGTCAGCCCAAATCCAACAACTGGATCAACATCATTTCCGACATCAGTGGCATGGTCTGGCTCGATCACGACACCAGCTGCTGGCCAGTCACTATGGGCCATCGATGGGACATACAACCCAAATACAAATCAAACATCATGGTCTGCACCATATTTGACCCAAGGATTTCCAACAACCATTCAGTCTGATAATTACGTTTTAAACACATCAGGATGGCAGATCCAGCGAGATACTGGCAATGCATATTTCAATGCCATCAGTGCCAGAGGTGATATCAGTGGTGGATCAAACATTAATATCACTGGCCAAGGTATATTCAATGGAGCCACAGCTGTTGGATCAAACACATTTTCATTGATTGCCAATCAAGCCAATGGAGCATATGGCGGTATATTGGCTTATTCTCAAAATTCAGGCAGCAGTTTGTCGTTTCCATTTGCTGCTGTTGTTGGTCAAGCCACATATAACAATGTGGCTGGTGCATTTACATCGGCAGCCAATAGTGCAATTGTTGCAAGCTCAACAGGCACATATCCAACAATTGCAGCCAATGCTCAAGGAAGTGGAGCAATTGGCGTTTCTGGATATTCTGTTTATGGTACTGGGGTTTATGGCTCTGGATCAACTAATGGAGTGTATTCAGCTGGGCCATTTGGCACATCCAGCACAGCATTTGTTAATAATTTATATGCACAATATACTCAAAATTTAGTTGGCCAAGGAAGTGGCACATTGCTTTATTTTCAAACTGGGCCAACCACTGGAGCCAGTACAGCGACATTTAATCCAGCAAATAAACCAGGCACTACCAGTGGCAGCAATACTTGGATTGAAGTTATCATCAACGGATCATCTTATCAAATACCAGTGTGGGCATCATAATGAGAACAATCACAATTCCATCGACCTCAGTCACTGAGGATATCAACGACATTCAAGAGATACCAGGCGTTTGTGTCAGGTTTTTGGTGGGCAATAAGGATTCCAATGGGAATTGGATTCTTGGCCAAAATATGCAAACATTTGTTGTCAATGGTGATGATTACAAAGAATTGAATGGCCCACCCACTACATGGGCACCAGATAAACCAACAGGCACATACAGAAATGATGATTTGTGGCATTATGTGGATTTACAAAGGGCCAAAACCTAGTAAAATAACCACAAAACAAAACAAGACATTCGTGCCCAGTGAGGACATTGGGAGCGTCATTACTCAGTAGAGGAATCAAATGGCTGTTTTTAATAAAAATTCATTGACTCAAGTCAGTGGATTTGACAACCCAATATTGTCTGGCGAATTGGTCTGGGAGCAAAAAGCATTCTGGAACATTTTTATGACCAACGATGCTGGCATTCTGCCTTTGACTGGTGCCACCATCGATGCCCAAATCATTCGCAGAGTTTTAACCAATGTGATTGACACCAGAAATGGCCTCACATTTACCATTGGCGATTACACACCAACACCCACACCCATCACTTTAACAGTCACCAATATCAACTATACAGGTGGCTCATTTACATTAGTAATGGATGACAGCTCTTGGGGGCTAATGGCCACTGATCCAGGCTTGGACATTGCCGACCCCAATGGCATTGGCTATTCTGGCCGAATCAAAATCAGTTTTCCAGCAAGTGGCTCGACCCCAGCAGAGGACATCATTATATTTTTGTTCTTTATTGTGCGGTCTGATGGCATTGTGGTGGAGTAATAATGAGCACCAAAGTCACAGTCATCAATGACAACAATGTCAGCATCAATGTCACTCCACCAGCTGCACAGATCATCAATGTAAACCGATCAGCATTTGGCAATTCTGGATTCAGTGGTCAATCGGGTTATTCTGGATTTTCAGGATTCAGTGGCCAAGCTGGTGGCGAAAGTGGCCATAGCGGTTACTCTGGATATTCGGGCTATTCTGGTTACAGTGGTTATAGTGGCCAAATTGGTGCCAGCGGTTATTCTGGCCAATCGGGGTTCAGTGGATATTCTGGCCAATCAGGATTCAGCGGATCTGGCGTGTCTGGATATTCTGGATTCAGTGGCTACTCTGGATCAGGCATTTCGGGATTTTCAGGATTCAGTGGTGCCCAAGGTGCATCGGGTATTTCTGGCTATTCAGGATTCAGCGGTATTGGCACATCAGGATATAGCGGTATATCAGGATTTAGTGGATATTCTGGTCAATCAGGATTTAGCGGATCTGGTGTCAGTGGATATTCTGGTTATTCTGGTGCCCAGGGGATATCAGGATTTAGTGGCATTTCTGGATATAGTGGCCAAGTCGGTGCCAGTGGATTTAGTGGATTCAGCGGTGCTACTGGCGCAGCTGGTGCATCAGGCACATCGGGATACAGTGGCTATTCTGGATCAGGCATTTCGGGGTATAGCGGTTTTTCTGGTTACTCTGGCCAGCAAGGTACATCGATCAATATTAAAGGCTCAGTGGCCAATCCAGCTGCCTTGCCACCGACTGGGAACAATCCCAATGATGCCTACATTGTCGATTCAAATGGTGATCTATACATTTGGACTGGCACTGCATGGAATAATGTTGGCCAAATAGTTGGCCCAGCTGGCCAATCGGGAATTTCTGGATACAGTGGCTATTCAGGATCAGGCACATCAGGATACAGTGGTTATTCTGGCATTTCTGGTTATTCTGGATCTGGCATTTCTGGATTTAGCGGATACAGTGGTGCCCAAGGTGCATCGGGTATTTCTGGTTATTCTGGATTCAGTGGCTACTCTGGATCAGGGATCAGTGGCTATTCTGGATATTCAGGATACAGTGGTTTTGGCGTGTCTGGATATTCTGGCTACTCTGGTGCCCAAGGCATATCAGGGTTCAGCGGTATATCTGGTTTTAGCGGTATATCTGGATATTCTGGTTCTGGCGTGTCTGGATTCTCAGGATTCAGCGGATACTCTGGATCAGGAATTTCGGGATACTCTGGCTATTCTGGTGCCCAAGGGACATCAGGATACAGCGGAATTTCTGGATATAGTGGCTACTCAGGCACACCAGGCGTGGGTGGCACGATTGGTTATTACGGCAATTTCTATTCGACTGCCACTCAAACCAATCCAGTGGCCAATACGGCCAATGCAATGACATTGAACACCACAGTGGCAGCCAGTGGCGTTTCAATTGCATCCAGCTCACAAATTACATTTGCCAATGCTGGATATTATTTGATCGAGTTTGCTGCACAATTTACCAGCTCTAGCGGATCAAATACTGTTATCGATATTTGGATTTCAAAGAATGGCACCAATGTCACAGGCACCGATCAGCAAGTCCAATTGACTGGTGGATCTGGTGCATTGACAGTCGCATCATGGAATTATTTGGTCAATCCAAGTGCCAATGATTATTATGTGATTTATTGGTCTGCACCAAGCACATCAGTATCCATGGTTTATCAGGCAGCCACCACATCACCGACAAGGCCATCCAGCCCAAGCGTGAATGTGAATGTCACTCAAGTGATGTATACCCAAAGTGGATACAGTGGCACATCGGGATACAGTGGATACTCAGGCATCAGCGGTTATTCTGGCCAATCGGGATTTAGTGGATCAGGCATTTCGGGGTATAGCGGATATTCTGGCTATTCAGGATCAGGCATTTCGGGATATAGTGGATATAGTGGATCGGGAATTTCTGGATTCAGCGGATATTCTGGCTATTCTGGAGCTGGATCGACTGGCACTGGTGGTTCGGCATTTGCCTGGTTCATTTCAAGATAAGGGTTCAAAATGTTAGTTTTAGATACAACAAGCAAGACGATCACAGTGGCCATGACTGGGGCACCAGCGACCACCAATCCATCATTTGTGACTGCATACTCTGATGACAATGGCACCACATTCGTGGAAGGGTCGAGCGATGGCCAGCTGAATGGCACCACCCAAGTGACCATGGTGGCTGCACCAGCTGCATCCACTCGCAGATTGATCAAATCCATATTCATCGAGAACAATGACACTGCACCAGTGACCATCATTGTGACTTTGAACAATTCTGGCACTCTCAGAAACATTCAAAAGATGACATTGGCGGTCGGAGATAATTGGTCAATTGATGGTGTATTTGATGCCAATGGCAATGCCAAAACTATTGGTGTATCAGGCATTAGTGGATATTCAGGATATAGCGGATTTAGTGGAATTTCTGGATATAGTGGCACCAATGGTACGAATGGATTGTCTGGATACAGTGGATATTCTGGCTATTCAGGATCAGGCATTTCGGGTTATAGCGGTGCATCAGGTATTTCTGGATACAGTGGCTACTCTGGCACGATTGGATCCACCACGGGTTCTGGTGCAGTGGTATTGCAGACCACTCCAAGCATTACCACACCAGTGATCACTGGATATACAGAAACAGCTCCAGCCATTACCAATTCCAGCACAGCAGTCACATTGAGTCTGGCCAGCGGTACAGTGTTAAGCTACACATTGACTGGTAACTGTACGTTTACCATGCCAACTGCAACATCAGGCACATCGTTTATTTTAAAGTTAATTCAAGATGGCACAGGTTCACGCACAGCGACATTTACAGGGGTCAAGTGGCCTGGCGGTACAGCACCGACAATCACAACAACCGCTTCCACAGGTTTAGACATACTTTCATTTGTATGTATTAACTCTGTTTGGTATGGCACTTACGCACAGGCGTTTGCATAATGTTTGGCGCACCTAATTTCTTTTTCAGTGGGGCTAAAAAAGCAACCACTTATTATCGAGTTATTCAACAATTTAACTCGACAAGTAGTTGGACTGCTCCCGCTGGTGTCACTAGCGTTGATTATTTAGTTGTTGCTGGTGGTGGGGGTGGAGGAAGTGAAACACTTGCTGATAGAGCGGGTGGCGGCGGTGGCGCTGGTGGTTATCTTGCGGGTACATCATTAAGCGTATCTCCAGGTACTACATATACTGTAACAGTTGGCGCGGGCGGTGCTGGTGGTTCTAATACGTCTGGCGTACAAGGAACAAATTCTACTTTTGGCTCTCTAGTAAATGGTTCAACTGGTGCAGTAGGGGGTGGATATGGAGGTGGTGCAACCAATGGCAGAAATGGTGGCGCTGGTGGTTCTGGCGGTGGATCAAGTTACACAGGTGCATCGGCTGGTGCAGGAACATCAGGTCAGGGTAATAATGGTGGCGTAGGTGATGCCAATTTATTTTCTGGTGCTGGTGGTGGTGGTGCAAGCGCAGTTGGCCAAACTGTTACGGTTACTAGAATTGGTGGTAATGGTGGTAATGGCTCTGCATCAAGCATAAGTGGAAGTAGTGTTACTTATGCTGGAGGCGGTGGTGGAAGTGGTCAAACAACTGGAGGTACAGGTGGCACAGGAGGTGGTGGTAGTGGTAGCAATGATGCAATTGCTGGTTCAGCAGGTACGGCTAATACAGGTGGCGGTGGCGGTGGTGGACAATATACCACTCCTTTTCCTGGATATTCTGGCGGTTCTGGTATCGTTATCATTTCTTATTTAGTCCCATCCACAACAAGAACAGCAATATTTACTGGTTCTGGTTCATGGACTGCACCCACAGGCGTATCAAGTGTTAATTACTTGGTTGTGGCTGGAGGTGGTGGTGTAACAACTGCTGACTATAGACAGGGTGGCGGTGGTGGAGGTGGATTATTAGCTGGCAGTGGATTTAGTGTTACGCCAGGCAATACTTATACAATTACTGTTGGTGCTGGCGGGGCGCAAGGTAATAATGGTTCAAATTCAATCTTTTCATCAAATACCGCTTATGGTGGCGGATTAGGTGGTGGAAGTGGAACAGCTGGTAATAATGGTGGATCAGGTGGTGGCGGTGGTGGAAGCGCATCATCTGGTGGATCGGGTGGTTCTGCAAGCCCAAGTGGTCAGGGAAATGCGGGTGGTAGTGGAATAGGATATTCAGGTGGTTCTTATGGTGCGGGTGGTGGTGGTGGTGGTGCTGGTGCATCTGGTGGTAATGCGTCAGGTACAAGTTCTGGTAATGGCGGTAATGGTGCAACATCAAGCATCAGTGGAACTAGCACATATTACGCTGGAGGCGGTGGTGGAGGCGGTGGCACATCTAATTCTAGTGGCGGTTTAGGAGGAGGTGGTGCGGGTGCTTGTGGACCAGGTTTACCAACAACCCAAGTTTTAGGAACAAGTGGAACAGCCAACACAGGTGGTGGTGGTGGTGGAAGTAGTAACTATGGTACTAATCCATCTTCTCCACAAGCGTCTGGTGGATCAGGAATTGTGATAATCCAATGGTAAAAATCTATCAACTTTACGGCATAGACACTGCTTTTCAACTACTTAGACCAGGTGCTAAGTGGCAGATCAGCAACCGCAATATCACGCAATGGGAAGACCCAAGGCCATGCCCAACATGGGAAGAATTGGATGCAACAATGGAAAAGATTAAAGCCTTTGAAGACTCTATCAACACCATTTGGACTGACGAACAGATTAAAGAATTAGGGGGAAGATGATGTCACATTTTGCACAAATTGATTCAAACAACATAGTCACTCAAGTGATTGTGGTGGCAGATGCTGACACAGCTGATGCTCAAGGCAATCACATGGAATCTATTGGCATTGCATTTTGTCAAAGACTCATTGGTGGAAATTGGAAACAAACCAGTTACAACACGCATGGCGGTGTTCACACATTGGGTGGCACGCCTTTTCGTAAAAATTACGCTGGCCTTGGATACACCTATGACGCTAACAGAGATGCTTTTATACCTCCCAAGCCCTACGAATCTTGGGTCTTGAATGAATCCACTTGTTTGTGGGATTCACCAGTTCCTTATCCAACTGATGTAGGAACACCAGACGCACCTAAGCGTTATACTTGGAATGAAACAACCAAGGCTTGGGATTTAATAACATAAAGCAAACAACAAAACAATATGAATACAAAACAATGGGAGCAAATGCTCTTGATCAATGAGTTAAATTTTGCCAAGCAACATAATCCAGAATACTATCGATGGAAACTCACAAACAATTATGAACGTGCAGTTTTCCTAAAAAACGATCCAGTATTGCCAAGGGAGGCATCGAGGTATATTTGGGCCAATAAGAATCTATACGGCAAAAATATACTCGAAATCGGCTGCTCCACAGGATATGGCTGCCAATTTTTACCCAACGATATCAATTATCTGGGGCTGGATTATGACCCGATCATCATCGATGTAGCGCATGATCAGAATTGGGGCGATAACGTCAAATTCTCATGCACCGATATCAATCAAATGGAATTGGCCAAATTCGATACCATCATTGCATTTGAGGTGATCGAGCATTTGGACAATGGACTCGAGCTGGTGGAGCGATTAAAGCAGCATACCAAGCGATTGCTCATCACAGTGCCATGGAATGAGCCACCAGGCTTTTGGGGCGAACATCACAAATTGCATGGCCTCAATGAAACCAATTTCCGTGGCTTTGAATTCAACTACATTGATCAGCATGGTCGCATATCTGATTTGCCAGTGGCCATCAGCCAAGACAATCACTTCAATTTAATGATTGCGAGGTTTGATCGTGGATAGTGTACTTTGCAGCATTGGCACCAGAGGCCGATACGACACCACATTACCATTGGCATTGGCTGCTATCATCAATCAGACCAAACGGCCAGACAAAGTGGTCATCTTTGATGATAATGACAATCCAAGGGATGTCAGGAATGAGCTGATCTACCGAAATTTATTCCAAATGATGGACATTAAAGGCATCAAATGGGAGTGGCTATTTGCTGCCAAAAAGGGCACCCATTACAACCACCAGGCTGCCAACACCATGGGGTATAAATGGGTTTGGCGAATGGATGATGATGCCATACCAGAGTCTGATGTTTTGAGGTCATTGCTCAGTTTTGCCATTTTCAGCAATGCTGGTGCAGTCGGTGGCTCAATACTCACTCCACCATTGCTTTATCAAGATACCAGTCCAACTGGCAAAATTGAAAATATAAACAGCGAGCCAAACCCACAATGGCGAATCATCAACAGACGGCAGCAAGTCGAGCATTTGCATTGCTCATTCTTGTATCGAGCTGGAGTGCATGACTACAATTTGGGATTGTCTAGAGTGGCCCATCGAGAGGAAACATTATTTACTTATGGACTGCACAAAAAAGGATTTGGATTATTTGTCATTCCCGATGCCATCACTTGGCATTTGAAGAATCCAACTGGTGGGATCAGATCAGAGACTGATGCATCGATGTATGCCCATGACGAGCAGATATTCCAGAATTTCCTTAAGTATAAGGACAAGACCATTGTGGTGCTCAATTGTGGACTTGGCGATCATTTGGTTTTTAGGAAAGTGCTGCCAGATATCAAAAATCCAGTGGTGTTCAGCTGCTACCCTGAGGTGATACCAGGCGAATCGATTGCAGCTGCACAAAGCCTATTTGGCAATATCGATCAGTGGAATATCTATCTCAAAATGGCCCAGTGGAAATGGAATCAGCCACTCGAGGCAGCATTCAGGAAATTGTATTTATGATCATCATTTCCCCTTATTCCAAAAAACTGATGAATGGGAAACCCAATCCCAAAAATTACCCATATTGGCCAGAATTGATTGCCCAGATCAAAGAGCCAATCATCCAGATCGGCATCGAGGGCGAGCAGCCATTGGTCGAGGATTTTAGGCCAAATCTGCCCATGGCCGAATTGAGCAAATTGCTCAAACAATGCAGAACGTGGATTGCTTGTGATTCATTTTTTCAGCACTTGGCTTGGCTGGAAGGTAAGCCTGGCATTGTTTTATGGTCGGTTTCAGACCCATTGATCTTTGGCCACCCAGAAAATATCAATTTATTGAATGATCGAGCCAATTTGGCCAAAGATCAATTTCTCTGGTGGGAGGATCAGGTTTACCAAAAAGACGCATTCATCCATTCCAATGAGGTTATCAAAAGTCTAGAATTGCTCTAAAATTCAGCATATTTGGAGGGATTTGGGCATGGATGATACTGAGGCAAGACTGAATTCTCACGAAGCGGTTTGTGCCTTGAGGTATGAGCAGATCAATGCTAGGCTCAAGCGAATCGAGCAGATTATGATCACCAGTGCTGGCGTGGTCATTGTCAGCTGTGTTGGCACTATATTCACGTTTATTTTGACGCACAAATAATGGATCCAATCACAGTATTTGCAGCGTGTAAGGCTGCCCATGCTGGCATTCGGGAATGCATCGATTTATACCAAGACTTTAAAAAAGATGGCAAAGATGTTGGGGATATCGTCAACGACATTGGCAAGAATTTGGGAGCATTCTTCACCCATCAAGAGACACTCAAAGAAGCAGAAAAAGAAGAACGACTCAAGCCACTCGATAAAAAAACCAGCATCAACGAGGAGGCGATGAATCGGATCATGCGTCAAGAGCAGATCCAGCGCATGGAAACAGAATTGCGAGAAATGATCATATACCAGGTCGGAATGCCTGGTCTTTGGGAGAAATTCACGCAAATGCGTGAAATTGTCAGGAAAGAGCGAGAAAAGCTCGAGCGTGAACAAAAAAAGCCATTGAGATGGCTGCACTCAAAAGAAGGCAGTTCATCGACAAATGGCAAGTCAGGGCAGCGTTATGCGCTGGCATTTTGATATTGTTTTTGACATTTTGCGGTTTGATGTATGGCATTCATTTGGACTATCAGAAAAGTAAATATCATTTGGAGGATAAACCATGAGCTGGATTGAAAGTATTGCACCCACAGTGGCCAGCTGCCTTGGCGGGCCATTGGCTGGATTGGCCATCGAGGGAGTGTCCAAGGCACTTGGCATCGATGCCGATAAGGTTCAGGACACCATTAACAGTGGCAAAATGACTGCCGATCAGATTGCAGCATTACAGCTGGCCGAGACTAACCTCAAATCCAAAGCGCAAGAGCTGGGGCTGGATTTTGAGCAATTGGCCACAGCGGACAGAAAATCAGCTCGGGATATGCAGATCAACACCAAGAGCTGGATTCCACCATTGTTGTCCATTGGCGTGACAATTGGCTTTTTTGGCATTCTCTGGGGCTTGATGTATGGCCAAATCCAACACGCACCACAGATTGATATTATGCTCGGTTCATTGGGCACTGCATGGACTGGCATCATTGGGTTTTATTTTGGATCATCAGCATCGAGCCAAAATAAAGATCAACTACTTCATCAAAGCACACCCATCAAATGACACAACTCACACCACATTTCAGCCTGGAAGAATTGACATTTACCGATCACAGGGAATTTGACAATGTACCCAATGAATCTGAAACAAAAAATCTTGAGCGTTTGGCTCAATTTCTTGAAATGGTCAAGGAGCTGCTGGGCAACAAGCCGATCATGGTTAATTCAGCATTTCGGTCAAAACAAGTGAATGATGCTGTTGGATCAAAAGACTCAAGCCAGCATCGAGTGGGATGTGCAGCCGATTTGAGAGTGCCTGGCATGACTCCAGACGAGGTGGTCAAAGCCATTATTGCCAGCAGTTTGCCATTTGACCAGGTGATCAGGGAATTTGATCGATGGACTCATGTATCAGTGCCAAACGATCCAACTGGCCAGCCCAGACGGCAAGCATTGATTATTGATAAGTCTGGTACAAGACTTTATTCTTGAATCATTAAGAATACGACAAACCAAAAAATGGCTGAGATTGTAAAAATAATCCCAGCCATTCCAAGGCCAAAAACCCAAGCAAAAATATTGTACCAATCAAGGTTTTGCATAATTTAAAGATTATGTTTAACTAGATACCATTTTGCTTGATATTCCACCAAAGTCGATGGTGGGACAAACCCGAATCTTTTCCAAGTATT
>Ga0316226_1002982_pt1 | contig 15050 bp, 13 predicted proteins | sample TBH18017metaG_FD_206009 | JGI IMG/M metagenome (GOLD analysis project Ga0316226, IMG submission 206009) | Freshwater microbial communities from Trout Bog Lake, Wisconsin, USA - TBH18017 | ecosystem: Environmental > Aquatic > Freshwater > Lake > Hypolimnion/Profundal zone | place: USA: Wisconsin... | reverse complement strand
CGAAGGCGGGGCGCGAAGCGCTTTGGAGTGCGTGCGGTCCTCCGCCGCTTTGGCAGTGCGCTTTGCTCGCACGACAACGCTTCTTTCTACGGAGAGTGCTTTTAAACACGGCTCGGGCGGATCAGGGAGCGGAAAGTACTCCCCGTGTGTCACCCCAAAGCGGCGGAGGGCCGCCGCACTCCAAAGCGCTTCGCGCAGGCTTCCCGCGCCTCGGACGGCACGGAGTGCCGTCCTTACCGTCCGAACGCCAGCCCTCGCCGCTCTTGGAGTAGCGCGCAGTTTGGACGCTCGCGCTCTCATCACAGCGCCGCGTATTGCGCCAAAAACCGCGAGTCGTTTTCGATCAACAGCCGGATGTCCGGCACGCCGCAGAGAATCATCGCCAGACGGTCCAGGCCGAAACCGAACGCGAACCCGGTGAATTTCTCCGGATCGTAAGCGTTATCCCCGCGTTTGCGGTTGATTTCCTCGAATACCGCCGGATCAACCATGCCGCAGCCGGCCAATTCCAGCCATTTGTCTCCACGACCGAGCGCGGCGGCTTTGATGTCGATTTCGAAACTCGGTTCGGTGAACGGGAAAAAGTGCGGGCGCATCCGGACCTGCACGTCGTTGCCGAGCAGTTCGCGGAAGAAAAACTCGATGGTGCCCTTCAGATCCCCGAGCGTCACGTTCTCGTCCACATACAGTCCTTCGATCTGGGTGAACTGCGCGAGGTGCGTAGCATCCACTTCGTCCCTTCGGTAAACACCGCCTGGCGCGATGATCCTAACCGGGGGCGGCATCGCTTCCATGGTGCGCACCTGCACCGTGGAGGTCTGCGTGCGCAGGAGTCGCCCATCCGGGAGATAGAACGTGTCCTGCTCGTTGCGGGCGGGATGATCCGCCGGAGTGTTGAGCGCGTCGAAACAGTGCCACTCGGTCTCGATGTCGGGGCCGTCCGCGAGGGCGAACCCCATCCGGCGAAAAACCTGGATGGCGCGGTCGAGAAGCTGGGTGATCGGATGCAGGCTGCCAACGGCGGCCGGCGTGCCGGGCAGCGAAATGTCAATTTGCGAAAGCGCCTTGGAGTCGCGTTCGGCCTCAAGAGCGCTCTTGCGGGCGTCGAGCGCTTCGGCCACCGCGGTACGAACCTCGTTGAGGAGTTTGCCAATGCGCGGCTTGTCCTCCTTGGGGAGCGACTTCATGCCCTCGCTCAGGAGAGAAACGCTGCCTGCACGCCCGAGGTACTTGACTCGCGCAGTTTCGACGGCGGTCTCGTCGTCGGCAGCGGCAATAACAGCCAGCGCTTCGGTTCGGATTTGTTCGAGTTGTTGGTCCATTGAAATTACGAAAACCTCTTTCACAGTCGAATATCACAAAACAAGCGGCGGCCGTTGGTGCGACCGCCGCTCTTGGCGAAATCAGTGCGAAAATCAGCGATTCGCTACGCGGAGGCGCGAACTACGCCGCAGCGGCGGCCTTCTTGCGCTCCAGGGCCACTTTGGCCTTGGCGATGAGCGCCAGAAACGCGGGTTCGTCGGTCACGGCGATGCCGGCGAGAACCTTGCGGTCGAGCTGGCAGTCGGCGGCGGTGAGCCCCTCGATAAACCGGCTGTAGGTCAAATCGTTGGCGCGGCAGGCCGCGTTGATGCGCGCAACCCAGAGTCGGCGGAAATTGCGCTTGCGGGTTTTCCGGTCGCGATACGACCAGTAGTCCGCCTTCATGATCGCGTTTTTCGCGTAGCGGAACAGTTTGGAACGGCGGCCGCGGAATCCCTTGGCCTTGTCGAGCATCCGCTTGCGCCGTTCACGGCTGGCGGGTGCGTTGGTAGCTCTTGGCATGGTTTAGTCTTTCTTTCAGCGCGCTGTTGTTGGTTTCAATCGTCTACCCGACCTCGCTCGCTGAGTCGACCCGGTACTGGGTCAGGAGGGCAGACGCGCTTTCGCGCGAGTTCCGGAGGAACTCAGGCGTAAGGCATGTTTTCTTTGATCCGAGCCATGTCGGTCTTGTCTACGAGGACGCGTTTCGCAAGCTGGCGCTTGCGCTTGGCGCTCTTGCCCTGCAGCAAATGGCGTCTAGCCGGCTGCGAGCGAAGAATCTTCCCGGTCCCCGTAATCTTGAACCGCTTGGCCACGGCCTTCTTCGTCTTGCGACGTGCGATTGGCTTTGGCATGGGGTGGGCAAAATAGGGAGCCGGCGAAAAATGGCAAGCGTTTTTTGCGGAATTTTACCGGATCGCCAAGGTCAGCCGCCGCTATCAGCCTATATGTGGATCGCGTGACCGAAGGCCGCACCGGTGGCCTCGTGGACGGCTTCGCTCAAGGTCGGGTGGGCGTGGATGGTCGCCTCGATCTCCTCGTAGGTCGCCTCCATCGTAATCGCCAGACCCAGTTCCGCGATCATTTCTGTCGCCTCGGGACCGACGATGTGCGCCCCCAGAATCTCTCCGTTCGGTTCGCCGATGATCAGTTTTACGAAACCGTCGGCGTCGCCGATGGCACGCGCTTTTCCGCTGGCCATGAACGGGAACTTGCCCACCTTGAACTTCAGCCCTTTCTCTTTGGCGGCGCGTTCCGTGAGCCCTACGCTGCCCACCTGCGGATGGCAATAGGTGCAGCCGGGGAAAACGGTGACGCGTTTCGGCTTGTGACCGGGCTTGAATACCCCGTCGATGGCTTGAATCGCCTCAAAACTGGCCACGTGCGCCAGCCACGGCGGCCCGATGATGTCCCCGGCGGCGTAAACACCGGGCACGCTCGTCTCATAGCGGTCGTTGACCTTGAGGTAGCCGCGCTCGGTCAGCTCCAGCTTCAGATTGCCGGAGGGCAGCACCGGTTGAACCCCGATGGCTACCAGCGCCACCTCGGCCTCCAGCGTCTCGGTCTTCTTTCCCTCCACCGTGATGCGAACCCCGCCTTCGTGCGCTTCCGCCTTGGTCACCTTCGTGCCGGTCAGCGCCGTGACCCCCAGCTTTTGCACGGCTTTCTCCACCGTCTGGGAGACCTCGGTGTCTTCGATCGGCAGCAGATTCGGCATCATCTCGACCACCGTGACCTTGGTTCCATAGGCGTTGAAGAAATAGCTAAACTCCATCCCGATGGCGCCCGCGCCGATCACGATCATTGACTTGGGCTGAACACCGAGAACCATCGCCTCCTTGCTGCCGATAACCGTCTTGCCGTTGAACGGAAGCCCGGGCATCGGGCGCGAAACGCAGCCCGTGGCGATAAGGATACTGGAAGCCATGTGGACCTCCTGCTTGCCGTCGGCGGATTTCACGACCACCTCGCCCGGTTTATCGATGACCGCTTCGCCCCTGAAATAATCGATCTTGTTCTTCTTGAAGAGAAATTCGATGCCGGCGGCCATTTTGTCCGAGACATCGCGGGAACGCTTGATGATCTTGCTCCAGTCGAAGCGCAGGTTGTCAAAGCTCATGCCGAACTCCGCGGCCCGGTGGGACATCAGGTGGTACAGCTCCGCATTGCGCAGGAGCGCCTTGGTGGGGATGCACCCCCAGTTCAGGCACGTGCCGCCCGCGCGTTCCCGCTCCACACAGGCTACTTTCTTCCCGAGTTGCGCCGCGCGAATGGCGCCGACGTAGCCGGCCGGTCCGCCGCCAATGACAATAAGATCGTAGTTCATAGCTCGCCAAAAGATGCGCGGCGTTGGCGGGGCGCGTCAAAAGAAATCGAGCGTTCGCCCTCTGAAATTGACTTGCGGTCAACTCGGATGCAGAATTTAGCGATGAGTGCAAACACCATCGACATCTCCGGTTTGAGCAGTGGCGAGCGGGTCGCTCTTATGGAGCGTTTGTGGCGCTCCCTGGCTGGCGATCTGGATATACAGGGCCCTCCGGCGTGGCATGATGTGGAGCTTGAATCGCGGCAGGCGGAATGGGTCGAGCGGAGCTCCGTTGCTGAGGACTGGTCCCGCGTCCGCGATGAGCTGAGAGAGGAACTTCCGTGAGAGTGCGAATCCTTCCTTCGGCCAAGAGGGATTTGCGGGGTGGCAGGAGCTTTTACGAGATGCAGGAGGCCGGACTCGGCGGGTATTTCCTCGATTCGATTGGCGCAGATATCGATTCGCTCCAGTTGATGGCCGGCATTCATCCGATGAGGCACGATCACTACAGGTTTCTGGCAGATCGATTTCCCTACTGGATTTACTATCGAATCGAGAACGGGATCGCCTATGTCGTTGCCGTTCTGGATGCGAGACAAGAACCCGCCAGAATATTGGAACGGGAAAGGACTGAACAAGCCCGCGGAGCGAAAGGGTAATCGCCGTGCAGGGCTTTACACCTTGCGCCCGAATTTCTTTTCCAGTTCGGTGTAGGAGATCTGGATCATCGTCGGGCGGCCATGCGGGCAGCAGTAGGGCAGGTCGCACTTGAGCAGATCCTGGATCAGGCGGATCAACTCCGGTTCGCGCAGGACGTCGTTGGCTTTGATGGCGTGGCGGCAGACAGTCTTGGCGATCACGTCTTCGCCCAGGCGCACCTTGGAACTGCTCGAACTGGTGTCGCGCAGTTCGTCGATGATCTCGCGAAGCAACTCCAGCGGTTCGGATGAGCGCACGAACTGCGGAAGACTGTCGAGCTTCCAGATGCCCGCGCCGAACTCCTCCATCCCGATCCCCATTTTCCGCAGCGTCTCGACGTTTTGCTCGATCCAGTTGCTGTCCCGCGGCGGCAATTGCAGCGTCACCGGCATGAGCAGCCGCTGACTCGGAACGCCCGCCTCTTCGGTCCGCCGCCGCAGTTCCTCAAACAGGATGCGTTCGTGCGCCGCGTGCTGGTCCACGAGCACCAGGCCATTGGCGTTTTCCATCAGGATGTAGAGCTTCCCGAGCACGCCCAGAATGCGGAACTGCTGCGGATCGGCCTGGTTCCGGGTGCCGGCAGCGGGAATCGGTGGCAAGTCCGCCGGAACCGAGAGCCCCGGCGCCAGTTCCTGACGGACCGGCTCGAAATCGCGCAAGGCGGGCCATTCCCGGGGCGGTTCGGGAAGCGGCTCGCGAGGCGTCACCACCGTCGGCGGGCCAAAACTCGGGGAGGGCTTGAGCAACTCCGCCTGCGCTGGTGGTTCAAGTTGAGTCGGCTCCTCTGGCGGCTCCGCCCGGCTGGTAGAATCCATCGGTTCCGGTTCCCCGCCCTCCGGTTTCCGGAAACTGCCGCTCCAGGTCTGGCGGCCAGTTTCGAGCGTGCGCTGGACCGCTTCGACAATCGCTTCGCGGACAAACGACGGCTCCCGAAACCGCACCTCGCGCTTGGCCGGGTGGACGTTCACATCGACCGCCGCCGGGTCCATCTCCAGGATGAGAAACGTCACCGGATACTGCCCTTTCATCAGCGCGGTGTGATACCCCTCGCGCAGGCCGTGGTTGAGCGTGGAGTTCTCCACCGCCCGCCCGTTGACGAACACCAGTTGCTGCGCCCGCGTGGAGCGTCCGATCCCCGCTTTGCCGATAAGACCGCGGATGGACAACCCGTCGAACACGATCTCCTGCACTTCGAGCAGCTCGTTGGCGAGCGCTCCGCCGAACAAGTCGCGGATCCGGTCGCGCAACGTTATGGCGGGGGGAATCTGAAAGACGAGCCGTTCATCGGCGATGAACACAAAGCCGGCTTCCGGATGCCCGATCGCCTGAAGCTGAAGCTGGTGTTCGACGTGGCTTGCCTCGGTGTTTTCCGTCCTCAGGAACTTGCGCCGGGCCGGCAGGTTAAAGAAGAGAGAGCGCACTTCGATCTGCGTGCCCGGCGCCTCGCCGCTGTCGCGCACGTGATCGATCTTCCCGCCGGTGATGGCCACTTCCGTGCCGGCCAGGGCGTTCGGTTCGCGGGTGTTGAGCTTGAACCGGGAAACGCTGGCGATGCTCGGCAAGGCCTCCCCGCGAAAACCGAGCGTATGGATGGACGCGAGATCCTGCCCGGTGCGGATTTTGCTGGTGGCGTGCCGTTCCATGCAGAGCAGGGCGTCGTCGCGGTCCATTCCGACACCGTCGTCGACCACGCGAATGAGCGAGATGCCGCCGCGTCGGATCATCACCTCGATGCGTTTTGCCTGGGCGTCGATGGAGTTTTCCACCAGTTCCTTGACTACCGAAGCCGGGCGTTCCACGACCTCGCCCGCCGCCACCTGGCTGGCAACCTCTTCGGAAAGCAGTTGAATGCAGCTCATGACAACGATGGCGTTCCGGGGAGCGCAGGCGCCTCGCCCAATACTGTTGTTTTAAACAAACTCGGAGGGCAACGCCTAACCTGTCTTCGAAGTTGTTCTTCGCAACCGCGCGAGGCACGAACGGCTCGCGCTTTTGCGTCTCGAATGCAGAATACACTCGGCTTTTCTCCTGAGGCTGGTTTGACTTCGCGCATTGAACTGACTAGCTTGGACGGGAAGCGACATGATCAACGTCACTGACAGCGCCGTCAAACAACTTCAGACCCTCCTCGTGGATACTGCGGAGAACAATGTGCCCCACGGGGCATCGGTTCCATGAACGACGATCTCTTTTCGCACGACTTCAGCTCGTTTCGCAAGGAGCCGCCCGAGCGCGACAATCTCTTTCTCTGGACGATCGGCATCCTGCTGCTCATCGGTCTCGCCTTCGCGTGCTGGCTGGGCAGTTTCTACATTTTCGGCCATCCGGAAAAGCCCGATAGCTACCGGATTCTGCAAAAACTGCACAAGCTGGAACCGCCAAAGCGCTTTGAGCTCACCCATGCCCCCGCCGGCGAATTTCTCACGCCCCAGAAAGCGTACGAACGGTACGCCCCCATGTCGCGGTTCGATCTGGAACGGGAAAACCAGGGATTGATCCGGGACTACATTAATAATTTTCAGGTCACCAAAAGGCTCGTGCCGTACATCACCGGACGCTACACGATCATGCGCGCCTATGAGCTGAAGCCGGGCGATTTCTTCGGCTCGGGCGCGGTCGTCATCGCGCAATCGGTCGATTTTCCACAGGCGCTGGTCGAGCACATCTACCCCGCCTCGGCGCAGGTCATGCCGGTCTTGAGCGAGATGCTGTCGCCGGGGCTGGACATCAAGCTGGAGAAATCGACGGATCTCTCGGCCATTGTCCGCGTCACCCGGCTCTATGACGGGCGCCTCCAGTTCACCGTCGTGCCGCTGCTCTACGGCTCGTATGCGCTCAAGGACGGCAGCGGCAGCTTCAGCCTGGAGCCGCCGTCGATATTGAATCCGGCGGGCGGATTGCCGATCGTGCGCGGCCAGTTGCTCGACGACGCTCTCAAGGCCTACACGGTGCTCACCCGCAAACGAATGACGGGACGGGCCGCTGCCGGCGCGACGCCCGAAGCCCCGGCGGCTCAACCCGCCGCCAAAATGACGATCGTCCGGGTCGATACCCCTCCGCCGCCCCCACCTGTTCCCATCCGGCGCGCCGAGGCCGTTACCCTGCCGCCCGGCCAGCAGGGCGGGCCCGATACGACCTTGGACGAGACGGCGCCGCCGGTGTCAGGCTCAACCGTGGAACCCGCTCCGGCAACAGCCGCCGTCACGCCGCCCCCCGGGGAAACCTCCGGTTCAAGTTCAGTGACCGCGATACCCGGCGCGGTGGTCAGCGGGAGCGTCAAAGTGCCGCTGGTTCCTTTCCTGGTCTCCTCGCCCACACCGGGTATTACGGCCAACACGGGCGCGACGTGGCGGACTTATCCGCCGGGGCGCATGCCGCGGGGCCGGCTCATCGGAATCGGGGATACCAACGCTCTGGCCGAGCGCGGCGCAGGCGGCGAACGCCTGTATCTTCGCGGCAGCTTCGTCGTGACAGCGGTGACGGAAAGCAAGGCCGTGCTGCGCCCCACTGGCGGAGGCCTCGCCAGCGCCTTTGGCATGAGCCGCCGCTCCGAGGCGCGTATCATTGTGGAGTTTCCCGCCGGCGTTCTGCCGCCCTCCGAAGGCGCCAGCGTTTCCCGCGACGAATTGCGCCCCTTCGAAGTGCGCGGCGTCAGAAAGAGCGCCGACGGGCAGCTCAACGTCTTCGCACGCGAAGTAACGACGCCGTAGCCCATCCTGGCGCCACGAAGAAAAACCACGGATTTCACGGATGTAGCCGGATTCCAGAACCCGAGATTCGGACGCATATTGCGAATGAAAATGAGCTCAACTCCGGGACGGTCCGAAATGGATGAACCTGCGGGGCTTGCATTTCGCCCGCCGGATGTGTTCCTCTCAATGCCATGAATCCCGAATTTCACCCCGTCGATGTTCCCCTCACCCACGGTGCATACCGCGTCCTGATCGGCGACGGCATCCTTCCGCGCCTGGGCGAAGAGGTGGCTGCCCTGCCCGGCGGCGACTTTGGCGTCCGCTGTGCTGTCGTCACAGACAGCAATGTTGTGCGTTTCCACAGCGCGGCGGTCCTGGATTCGTTGAGCAAGGCCGGGTATTCACCGACGCTCATCGTCGTGGACGCCGGCGAGGCTTCGAAGTCGATGAGCGTGGTCGAGCGGGTATGCGATGAGATGATCGCCGCCGGACTGGACCGCAAGTCGTGGGCGGTCGCGCTCGGCGGTGGCGTCGTGGGCGATCTTGCCGGATTCGCCGCGGCGATTTACTACCGTGGGATTCCCTGCGTGCAGGTCCCGACCACGGTCATCGCGCAAGTGGACAGCGCGGTCGGCGGCAAGACCGGAGTCAACGCGGCGCACGGGAAAAACCTGATCGGCGCGTTTCATCAGCCGCGGCTCGTCATGGCCGACGTGGATACGCTGCAAACGCTGCCCCCGCGCGAGTTCAACGAGGGCTTCGCGGAGATCGTCAAGCACGGCGCGATTCGCGACCCCGGTTTGCTGGGGCGGATTATCGTTCCCGAATTGCAATTCAAGCCGGAGGCTCTCGCCGGGATCGTCCGGCGCAACGTGGAGATCAAGGCCGAGATCGTCGCCGCGGATGAGTTCGAGACCAAGGGTCTGCGGGCGCTCCTCAACTTCGGGCACACGGTGGGTCACGGAATTGAGAACGCAGCCGGGTACGGGCGCCTGCTGCACGGAGAAGCGATCAGCCTGGGCCTGGTCGCCGCCTGCCGTCTTTCGATGAAAAAGGCCGGGTTAAGCCAGGAGGAGAACGACCTGGTCCTTGATCGGCTCTCCCATTTCAAGCTGCCGCTGCACCTCCCGCCGGACATTTCCACCGATGCCGTCATGACCGCGTTGCGCACCGACAAGAAGTTCGCCGCCGGGTCAGTGCGGTTTGTCCTGTGCCCGCGGTTGGGCGAAGCGTTTGTCTCAAAGGACGTGTCGCTGGAGGAGATCCGAGCGGCCGTGGAGGAACTGCGCCCAGCACGGTAACCCGGCGCGTTATCGCCATCCCTGCCGCGGCAACCCCAAGGCCTTGTGCGCGTCGGAGGCAAACTCGAAGCCGCGAAGCGCCAACGGCGCCGCTTTTGCCAGCGCCATGAATTGGAAGCCGCGCCCCATGAGCGCCGGGTGCATGAGGGTCGCGAAGGCGCGCAACTCCCGCTGGCGCTCCGGCGTGGGCGACGAATCATCGGGGAAGGCGTGGCGGCCCAGGGCGATCATGAAATGATGCTGGTCGGTGAATCCGGCAAGTTCCAGCCCGGACCGCAACGCCGCGCGCGCCACCGAGGTGAACTCCACATGCGCGGTGAGGTCCTGCTCGCCCGCGTTCGCCAACGCATCGGCCGAACGGGTCTGCCCCCGGTAACAGCTTAGGGTGCCTTCGATGCGTTCGGGCGCATAGTAATCCGCCTGGCAAAACCCATAGTCGGACGCGAGGACATAACCGCGCGTGAGCACGCCGGCGAGCTCCTTCACCCAATCGAGCGCCCCCAGGTTGACCTCGGTGCAATACCCCTCGACGGGCGGAAATTGTTCCACGACGGGACCCAGCCGCGGCGTGGAGAGCGGACCTTCAGCCCACCGAAACGGCGCGCCCGGATCGTAACCGTCGGGAGCATCGGCAACGTACCGTTCCAGCCATTCCCCATTCCGCCGCACCACCACATGCACCGGCATCGCGTCGAGCAGTTCGTTGGAAAAATGCACGCCTGTGAATGGTCCCACTTCCGCGAGCGAGCCGCGCCATTGCACTTTTGCTCCTGGAAGGTCCGCGAGGCGTTCCCGCTGCCGCCGTTGGTTTACCGGGAATGGCTCGACGACCACGTAACGCAGAGCGGCGGCGAACTCTGGAGACTCGCGCGCGGCATTCAACACGTCGCGTGCGAAGTCGCCCGTATGGGCACCCTGTTCGACAATGGTGAATTCCGAAGGGCGGTCCAGATTTCGCCACATTTCTTCAAATTGCCCGGTCAAGAGCCTGCCGAAAAGCGGGCCTGTGCTGACGCTCGTCACGTAATCGCCGCTCCGCCCGATCGCCGCCCGCCCGCCGGCGTAATAGCCGTAGTCCGTTTCGTACAATGCCAGCTCCATGAACCGGCGAAACGGAACCGGCCCGCAACGGGCGATTTCGGCGCGGATAATTTGGACGATTTCTGTCATGCGGCTATGCTTCGTAACCGTTGCCAGCACAAGCCGGAGCGGGAGGGGTTTTCAACAGGATTATCAGGATTAGGATCAATGCCTGTAAGGAAATAACAACGCCCTCTACGGCGGAAAATTCTAACAAGTCCTCCCCCCGAAAATACAGACGCGCAAGGAGTCGAAGGGGAGCGCGGGCTTCCAGCCCGCTGCCTCCGGCATCTTGCCGGAGGCCTGCGCAGTAGAACGCAAACGAGCGGTTTCTCCCGGACGCCGGCAAGATGCCGGCTGATGCGGGCAGGATGCCCGCGCTCCCCTTCGGATCGATGCGTTCGCACAGTTCCCGATTTCCTTAAAGGCATTGGGATTAGGATGATTAAACAGAGCATCATAAATAATTGTGCATGTTAGCCGAAGGTGTCCGGATTACCCCGACACAGACGGATGCGAAATACTTTCTGACGCCGTGTTTATTTTCGAATAGCGTTCTCTGAAGCGAGCCAAAAAATCTGCGAAAATCTGCGTAATCTGCGGACAATTCTTCTTCTCCGCGGATGAAGCGCACTGCCAAAGCGGCGGTGGACCGCTCGCGTAATGCACCCTTCTTCGAATCTGCGTTTCGCAACCGTCGCAGGCACAGTTTGTTTTCGAGAATTCAAAGTTCTTCCGTTTCCATGCTAATTTGACATCGTTCTTGCCGATGAACCGCTGGATTTCTCCCGAGTCGCTCGCCGCCTTCGAGGCCGCCCATACCACCGCCCACCGCTTGTTCACCTCGCCGGATGGCTGGGTCGAGCGGCTCGGCTCCGACGTGCTGATCTCCTTCAAGGCCGATTCCGCCCGCGATCTCGCTCTGGGTGGGCTGCGCGACTTCGAAAAACGCAGCGGATTCCATTCCGACCGCGTCTTTTCCCGATTCCTGCCGCGGCAAAACGCGGAGCGGGTGGCGCCCGTGCTCATGGAAGGCGATGCCGGCGGCGCGCTGACGGCTGTTGTGAGCGAGAACGGTGTGCGGTACGGGATCGACTTTGCCGCAGGCTATTCGGCTGGGCTTTTTCTCGACCAGCGCGCCAACCGAGCCTTCCTGCGCCGGCTCGCCCCGAAACGCATTCTGAATACCTTTGCCTACACCTGCTCGTTTTCAGTCGCCGCCGCGCTGGCTGGGGCGGAAACAGTGAGCGTCGATCTGTCCAGGAAATCGCTCGACCGCGGACGAGAGAACTTCGCCCTCAACGGTCTTTCACTGGACGGTCACCGGTTTCTGGCCGACGACACGCTCGATGTCCTCCCCCGGTTGGAGAGGCGGGGCGAGAAGTTCGACGCCATCGTGCTCGATCCCCCCACCTTTTCGCGCGGAAACCGGGGCCGTCGCTGGCAGGTGGAGAAAGATCTCGAAGACCTCGTCCTCGCGGCTCTGGAACTGGCGGCGGCAAATTGCTCGCTCTTGATCTCCACCAATTGCACCCGGCTGGACCGGCGCTCTCTGGAACAAATCGCCCGGTTCGCGCTGAAGACCCGCCGCCGCGCCGGCGATTTCCACCAGGAAGCCCCTCTGCCCGACTTCCCCGCCGGCGAAGGCGCGGCAACCCTGTGGATTACCCTGCGCGGATAAGCTTACGACGCCAGTTTGTAATACTCTTCCCAGCCCTTGCGCGGAGAGGGGCCGGCCAGCAAGTCGTTGGCTTCCTTGTTGTTGACGATCTGTTTGGTAGCCCGATCGAACTCCAGCTTCGTGTTGAGGCGCTGGGCCATCACCCCGAGCACGAGCATCTGGCTCAGCGGACCCGCCACCGCGAAGGAGGAGCGGCATTGTTCCTCGCCTTTGCAGGCAAGCAGGAAATTCTTGTGGTGGTTCGATTGCCCCTTCGGTACCAGCGGCAATTTGGAGGCCATATCCTTCGCCGCGGCTTCCGGAATGATCGCCAGCGTGCTGCTGTGGGAACCGCCTTTGAATGTAAGACCCTCGCCGTAAATCACTTTGCCGGCTGCGCCAACATGCCCTTTCGGTTTGCCGGTTGAGGGCGGCGGAATGTTGGGATCCACCACCGCATCGCCGAAGTCGGAGGGCAGCGGCGGCGGATTGTGCTGGCCGTCATACCAGGTAATCTCCACCGGAGGCAACGCGCCGCGCGCCGGGAACTTGAAGGAAAGTGTGGAGGCTTGCGGAAAGATGGCGGGGTCGTGCCCTTCCATGTGAACCGCGGCCACCTCGGAGGGAACCCCCAAATCGAGGAACTGATGGGCGGTGTCCATGATGTGCGCACCCCAGTCGCCCAAAGCGCCCATTCCGAAATCGTACCAGCAACGCCACTGGCCGTTGATGTAGTTGTCGTTATACTTGTGGAACGCGGCGGTTTCGAGCCAGGTGTCCCAGTCGAGGGATTGCGGCAGTGGCTTGTCTCCGGCGGCCAGGAGCGAAGCAGGCGTCTTGCCATGCCAGCGCCGGGAACCGTTCATGAATGCGGTCATGCGGGTGACATTCTTGATGATGCCTGCTTCCGTCCACGCCTTGAACTGAAAATAATTCGCGCCCGAGTGTCCCTGGTTTCCCATCTGGCAGGCCACCTTGAATTTCTTCTCCGCCTGCATCATCAGCTCGATCTCCTGGAAGGTGCGGGCCATCGGTTTTTCCACATAGACATGCTTGCCGAGCGATGCCGCCAGCATGGTACTGGGGAAATGCGCAAAGTCGGGCACGCCCACCGACACGGCGTCGATTTGCTTGCCCATCTTGTCGAACATCTTCCGAAAATCCTGGAATCGCGGGACGTTTGGGAACTTCTTGAGGATTTTCTGTGTCTGCTTGGCGCCCATGTCCGTGTCGCAGAGCGCCACGATATTGACCATGCCCGTCGCCACGAACGCCTCAACGTCTTCCGCGCCCCGGTTGCCAATCCCGATGCACGCGAGATTAACCCGCTCGCCCGGTGGCACGCTCGCGGCGGCGCTGACGGCCCCCTTGGCCGCGGTGAGGATAAACGGAAAAGCGGTGACTGCGGTCGCGGCCAGGGTGTTCTGGATAAACAAGCGGCGCGAGAGGGCGGAGTTTGGCGATAAGATAGGCGAGTCTGAGTTCATGGGCATGGAAAGGTGCATTTTGGCAGGTTCTGCCGAGAAAGGCACGTCATTTTAGTTTATGACGGACAAGCGCTGGCAACCGCTTGCCCACCGCCACACGTAAGCTTTCAGCAACGCACACGCACTTATGCAAACAGTCATCCAGCAGCCAAAAACTTTTCCCGCGTTTAGTCTCACCCGTTTGCTCTCGACGGTTTTCGACCCGAAACCGGGCGAGCGCATCTGCATTCTGATCGATTTGCCCGATCCGCGCGACGTCATCGATCTGCGTTTCCTGCACGATCCCACTCTGACCATTCAACGTTGCGCCTATGACGTCTTCTTGCGCGGTCTCCACGAGGAGGCCATGTCCGAACTCGGCCTGTTCGGTGGCGACCTCTATGCTTACGAAATCACCGGCGGCAGCAACCTCGATCTCCCCGACCAGGCCTTTACTCCCGACGGCAACGAAGTCTCGCTGGAAAACGATGTGTACCAGGATTACGACATCATTCTCTGCATCTCCACTTACTCGGCCACCGCGCCATTGACCGCTTTTGCCAAACGGCACGGGTTCCGCGGCGCAACGCTCCACGGGGTCAACGAGATCATTCTTGGCTCGGGCCTGACGGTGGACTATTTCGAGGTCAGCCGCGCTGCCGAAAAGCTGCGCCAGGGCATGACGCGGGCCGATGCCGTGGAGATCGATTTTCAGATCGGCGAAGGCCGTCACACCCTGCGCCTGGAACTCGGCAAACAGGAGGCGCAAAAAAGTCACGGCCTCTGCCGGGGCGGTCCGGACATCGCCAACCTGCCCGCGGGGGAAATCTATTTTGTTCCCGTGGGCGCCGAAGGGGAGTTTCCCTTGAAATACGAAGACGGCACGCTGGGCCTCATGCGGGTCACCGGCGGGCGCGTGGTGGAAGCGACGCTCCTGAGCGGCAGCCAGGCGACCATCGACGCGCACAACGCGAAGCTGAAGTCCGATCCGGTCACCGGCGAACTGGGCGAGCTCGGGTTCGGCACGCAGGAACTGCCCGTCTCGGGCCGGGACATTCAGGATGAGAAAATCCTCGGCACCCTCCACGTGGCCACCGGACGCAGCGATCATCTCGGAGGAAACCTGACGCCCGACCGGTTCGCCAACAAGCAGAACGCCACGCACGACGACATCCTCTTTGCCCCGCACAAAACGCCGGAGGTCAATGTCAGCCAGGCACGGATGTACAAGGACGGAGCCGTCCGGGTTCTCATTGAGAACTTCGAGCCGATCTATATGCGGGAATTGCTGGAGGGGTGACAGTGCTTTAAGACGCGCGCGCACCCGGGGGAGATCAACCGTCCCGGGCAATTGACCCCAAAACGGCAAAGGAGGCTCGTGGACTGCGGTGAAGGGCTCTTTCCATTACCCACAAAACGGAAGCCGAGCACGGAAACCGGAGCGGCCCATATTATTTGTCATCCTGAGGAGCTAACCTCGCCAAAGCGCGAGGGTGATTGTTGGGCATGAACCTGGCATCGCTTGGCGCATTTCCGGGCCAACGG
>Ga0316226_1002972_pt1 | contig 15082 bp, 10 predicted proteins | sample TBH18017metaG_FD_206009 | JGI IMG/M metagenome (GOLD analysis project Ga0316226, IMG submission 206009) | Freshwater microbial communities from Trout Bog Lake, Wisconsin, USA - TBH18017 | ecosystem: Environmental > Aquatic > Freshwater > Lake > Hypolimnion/Profundal zone | place: USA: Wisconsin... | reverse complement strand
CCATTTTATTTTCATATTTGCCTTTATTCCTGGTTGTTGAGCCTCATGCGGTTGACAAACTCTTCCGAGCGAGGCGCACAATGCCCGAACCCCGGCCCAATACAAGAACAAAATCAGCGCCGCTGAATGAAAAAAACAGGCGGCGGCCCCCTTGATTTACGGGCGGTTTCCCGTAACCTTTCCAGGATGACGCCTGTCATGCAATTGAACAATGAAGAAATTCGCCGTTACTCGCGGCATTTGATTTTGCCGGAAGTCGGCCTGGCCGGGCAGAAAAAAATCTGCTCCACCAGCGTCGTCTGCATCGGCGCCGGCGGGCTTGGCTCGCCCATCGCGATGTACCTGGCCGCCGCCGGCATCGGCAAAATCGGCTTGGTGGATTTTGACACCGTTGATTTTTCCAACCTCCAGCGCCAGATCATCCACGGCACGCCGGACGTCGGCCGCCCCAAGGCCGAATCCGCCAGGGACACCATCCGGCGCATCAATCCGAACGTCGAAGTGGCGCTGCACAACACCCGCATCACCAGTGAAAACGCCCTGGAAATCCTTGCGCCGTACGACATCGTGGTTGACGGGACCGATAATTTCCCCACGCGCTACCTGACCAACGACGCCTGCGTCCTGCTCAAGAAGCCCAACGTGTATGGGTCCATCTTCCGTTTTGAGGGGCAGGCGAGCGTGTTCGCGCCGCATCTCAACGGCCCTTGCTACCGGTGTCTCTATCCCGAACCGCCGCCGCCGGGAATGGTGCCCAGTTGCGCGGAGGGCGGCGTGCTGGGAGTGTTGCCGGGCATCATTGGCACCATCCAGGCGACGGAGATTTTGAAATTGGCGCTGGGCAAGGGCAGTTCGCTTCTTGGCCGCCTGCTTCTGTTCAACGCGCTGGAAATGAAATTCCGCGAAGTCCGCCTCCGGCGCGACCCCCAATGCCCCCTCTGCGGCGAAAATCCCTCCATCACTGAATTGATGGATTACGAAATGTTCTGCGGCATCGCGCCGCAATCCGCCGCGCCGGCCTCCAATCCGGACGAAGTCACCGTGCAGGAGATGAAGCAGGCGCTGGACGATCCGGCGCTGGGCATCCGTGTGATTGACGTGCGGGAGCCGGACGAGCAGCAAATCGCGCGCGTGAGCGGCGTGCCGTTATTTCCGCTCAGCGCGTTGCCGCGGCAATTCACGGAACTGGACCCCAACCAGCGGATTTACATCCATTGCAAGAGCGGCGTTCGCTCGCTGCGCGCGCTGCAATTCCTGCGCGAACAGGGATTCAAGCACGTGAAGAGCGTCAAAGGCGGCATCACCGCGTGGTCCGACGAGATTGACCACGCCGTTCCCAAGTATTGACACATCTCATCAGAAAAGCCGTCCGCTCCAAACTTTTCGCTCGCGCAAAGGAGTGGAAGACGGCTAAAATCGCACCACATGAGAATCGCGGCGCTTGACAAGACATTGAGCCGGCTGGCAGAGTTGATTGGCCAGGGGCGCTTCGAGGAACTCGAGACGGACACTTTGGAGATCAAGCCGGTGCCGGCGGATTCTTTGGGATGGAGGGAACGGCACAAGAGCGCGTGTGCGTTTCTAAACACACGCGGCGGCATCCTGATCTTCGGCATCAAGGAAGAAGGAACCGGGGCGGCGCGCAAGTATGTCTTCACCGGCTGGCAACCGCATGCCGAGCCGAATCTCAAGGAGTTTCCAAGGCAATTCACGGAACGAGACAAGACAACGATTGATCTGAACGATGCCTTCCCGCCGCCCATGATCCTCGATTTCATGGGCGGCAAAGTAGCGGTGATGCTCGTGGACGAACTGCCGGCGGATCGAAAGTTCGTGTTTTATCGGGGCGAAGCTTACCGCCGCATTTTGACGGGCGATCACCGGATTTCCGAATCCGAGATTGAAAAGCAGGAGGAGTTTCGGGAAGAGGCGTTGCAGGCTCGGGAATTGCAGATCGTTCCGGGAGTGACGCTCGCCGACCTGGACTTGGACAAGCTTAACGACTACATCACGCAGCTCAACCGCCCTGTGAAAATCGAGACCGTGAAGCCAGACTTGGAGTCCGCGAGTCCGTTTCTTGAGCGGAAGTGCTTTATTCAGGACGGAAGGGCGACGACGCTCGGAGTGCTGGTCTGCGGGAAGCATGCGGCCGACAAGCTGGGTTTTCGCTGCCAGGTGCATGGTTACGTGGACGTGCCGCAGGAAATCGCGCGGGACAAGCAGGACTTTGCCGACAATGTCCTGCCGTTAATGGAGGGAAGCCTGGCTTACCTCCTCCGCAACATCCAGATCGGGGTTAGCGCGGCTCAAGGAGGGAGCAATCGTCCGCAATATCCGGAGGAGCTTTTGCGTGAAACCGTCAATAACGCGTTGGCTCACCGGGACTATTCCATCAACCGGCAAGTGATTCTCGCCATCAAACCCGGCCATCACATCGCCATTCGAAATCCCGGCGCGTTCCGAAGCCATCTGTTGATTGAGAAGCCGGATGAAGACTTGCCGCTCAGGCGAATCCTCCCCGAGGCCAAGCCGCGCAATCCGAAACTGGCTGATGTTTTGCGGGTCTTCCGCAAGTGGGAAGGACGCGGCATTGGAATGGCCACGATGGTCAACCTCTGCCTTCAAAATGAAATTGATCTGCCTTTTTACCGCTTCGGCACCGAGGAGGTGACCCTTCACCTGCCCACAGGCAAATTGGTGGATGATCGCATGGAGCGTCTCTTTGAGGCGTTTGACCGCCATATTGAGACAAAGCTGCAAGGCAGCCAACTGACTGACAATCAGAAGAGGGTGATGGCGTATCTTATCAAGTCCGAGTGGGCAAACGCACAGGTCCGTTACACGATTTTGCTGACGCCGGATAACAACCACTTCAATGAGCTGGCGGCATTAGAGCAGGGAGGGCTGATCACCAGGCACCCCTCAAGCCCCGCCATGTATCCGATCTACGTCGCGGACCGGGTGTTGATGCGAAAAGACTACGTACCGGAACTTCGGCTGCAATTTGGCCTGAGGTTTGAAGGACTTGACGAACTGCACAAGCAAGTGTTGAGCGTGGTTTACCGATACAATAACTACTCGCGGAAGAGATTGGTCAGCGCGAAAGCAGCCAGTTTCAGTCTCTGGCATGAACGCGCGGGATCATCCGATGACATTGAGCAATTCGACGCTTTTTATCGCAAGGTGCGTTACGTGTTCAACCGACTCCAAAAAGACGGTTTCGTGGAGAAGACAGAGGGAACTCGGGGTTACGTCCTGAAATCCGACGCGGGAACCGGCGCTTTGCGTCCAACTGTGGCGAATTAATAGCGGTTGGCAAACCAGACCACGTATTCCCTGACGGGCCAGAAGTTCTTGTCCGATTTGGGCTTCACTTCCATATCGGACAAGGGAACGCAGCCGGTTTGTCCTTTTTCCCTGACTGTGATCAGGACGCCTTGGTCAACGTCTTCTTCAGCCAACGACAGCGCCTCCATTTTGTGGCCCAGTCGGAAGGGGGATTTGGCTGCTCCTGCGGAAAAATAAGCATCGTCCTCATCCTCTTCCCGAGTTGCGAGAAATGGAAAGGTTAGATGTTTGCCGAGCCAATCCATCCAATTCCGAGTTTGCCATTCTTCAAGTTTCCTCTCGAAGGCTTCGTTACATTCGGGCAAGTAGCCTTTATTGCTTTCTCTCAAGTTCCAGCGGTGGTCGTCTGTGTTGCTCATAGTGCTAATCCTGATTCAGATAAATTCGTTGATCAGGTTTTCGAGGAATTCCTGGCGGCCGCTGGCGTTGGGGGCGGGGTTGCCTTGCTTGAGCATGTATTGCTCCAATGTCTCAAAGTTGCTCCGGCCTGTTTCGATTTCTTTGCCAATGCCGCTGTCCCATGAACTGTACCGCTCGCGGATGAATGCCGCCAGACGTCCGTCTTTGCGGATGGCAGCGGCGATTTTGAGGCCGCGCGCGAAGGTGTCCATCCCGCCAATGTGCGCGTAAAAGAGGTCCGCCGGCTCGAAGCTCTCTCGCCGCACTTTGGCGTCGAAATTCACGCCGCCGGTGGCAAGGCCGCCGGCGTTCAAAATGGAGAGCATGCACTGGGTTGCCAGATAGATGTCGGTTGGAAACTGGTCGGTGTCCCAGCCGAGGAGAAGGTCGCCGGTGTTGGCGTCAATGGAGCCGAGGGCGCCTGCGGCGGCGGCGACTTCCAGTTCATGCTGCATGGCGTGGCCGGCAAGGGTGGCGTGGTTGGCTTCCAGGTTGAGCTTGAGGTGGGGGAGGAGATCGTATTCGCGTAAAAAATTCAAGCAGGCCGCGGCGTCGGAATCGTATTGATGTTTGGTCGGCTCCTTGGGTTTTGGCTCAATGTAAAGCTGGCCGTTGAAACCGATTTTCTTTTTGTATTCGACGGCCATGTGGAGGAATTTCGCCAGATGATCCAGTTCGCGTTTAAGGTTGGTGTTGAGCAGGGTGGAATAACCCTCGCGCCCGCCCCAGAAAACGTAGCCGCCGCCGCCCAACTCATGCGTGATCTCCATGGCCTTTTTCACCTGCGCGGCGGCGTAGGCGAAGACATCGGCGTTGCAACTGGTGGCGGCGCCGTGGGCGAAGCGGGGATGGGCGAACAAACAGGCCGTGCCCCAAAGGAGCCGGACGCCGGTGCGCTGCTGCTCTTCCTTGAGCACTTTGGCGACGGCGTCGAGATTTTTGTTGGTTTCCGCCAGCGTGGCGCCTTCGGGGGCGGCGTCGCGGTCATGAAAAGCATAGAAGGGCGCGCCGAGTTTTTCAAAGAATTCAAAGGCCGCGCGGACGCGGCGGCAGGCATTGTCGAGCGAATCGCTGTTGTCGTCCCAGGGGCGGCAAATGGTGGGGGCGCCGAACATGTCGGTTCCGCGTCCGCGGAAGGAGTGCCAGTAAGCGACGGAGAAGCGGAGATGATCGCGCATGGTTTTGCCGGCGACAACTTCCTCCGGGTTGTAATGTTTGAAGGCGAGGGGGTTCTTTGACTTGGGGCCTTCGAATGGGATTTTTGAGATGGCGGGGAATGCCGGCGTCATAAAATATATTTCGGCCCCATTGTTAATTTCCAGGCGCGCGCGGCGCAATGAAAAAGGGCCGCCGAAAAAGCGGGATTTGGCGGAGCGATGGTGGCAGGCTGCGGGGCATGGTTGAAACCCATTCCGCGCGACTGGACAAATGGCTTTGGGCGGTCCGCGTTTTCAGAACGCGCGCCCTGGCGAGCGACGCCTGCCGGCTTGGCCGGGTCACCATTTCCGGCAAGCCCGCCAAGCCGTCGCGGGAAGTCCGGGTTAACGAGGTGGTGGTGGTGCTCAAAGACAATCTGACGCGGCAGTTCAAAGTTTTGCAATTGCTGGACCACCGGGTCGGCGCTCCCAAGGCGCGCGAGTACGCCGAAGACCAGACCCCGCCCGAGGAGTTCAAGAAGGCGCGCGAGCCGGACTTTCGTCCATTCGTTTTCCGACCCAAAGGATCGGGGCGGCCCACCAAGAAGGAGCGGCGGGACATGGATCGGCTTTCCCCTTAATAAGCCGCCATTTCGAGCGATCTCCCGGCTGGGAGACGCGGCGGCGTCTGGATCAGATTGACGGGCAGCCACGCCGCCCTGTCGGAATCCAGGTAATCGAGCGAAGCGAGGAAGGCGGGGACAAGGGTATCAAGCTCATGGGCGCGCCAGACGGCCTGGCGGAGATTTTCCTGCAAAGCCATGACGCTTTCGGACAAATCATCGTCGGTTAGCAAGTCGGGCAGGTCCGGGGTCGCTTGGAAGGCGGCTGAGATGGCATCGAGGAGGAGGGCGCGAAGGGGGGCGCGACCTCTCCAAGCGCGGGAGATTTCGCGGAGGTCGAACTGGAAATCAAAATGTTTGGAGGCGGCGATCAACAGCGCGAAACCTTGGGCGTAGGCAATCATCATCGCGGCATGAAGCGCGCCGCGCAAGGCGTCGAGCACACTATTGGGATCGTTACCCATGCTGCCGACTGGCTGGCGGAAAGGGGCGGCCAGGAGGGCTTGGCGGCGTTGAATGGCGGGGGCATGTTGTGTTTCCAGGGCGGCTTCGAGGGTGGGAATGAGGACGCCCAGTTCTCCCGCGGTTTGCGCAACCCATGTTCCCAAGGCGGCGAGCCTTTCCTCCAGGAACAGGCGCATGGTTTGTATGTCCGCCGACTCGAAGACCCGCCCGGATATCTCCATAAGGTATTCATTGAGAACGCCAATGTCACGGGCGCCCGGGGCGTCGTGCCATGCCTCATCGGAAAGCTGCAGACAGCGTTGAAGGATGTCGTGCGTTTCGGAGAGCAATTGCAACAGGGCGGATTCGATCCCCGCATGGACCATTTTAACAAAGTGGGCCGCAGCCGCGGAATCGAAACAACACACGCACGGCTGGCCGGCGACGGTGGCGGCCATGGCCTCAAGCAGGCGGCGCGACTGATGGCAGGCCTCAAGCGGGCCGCCCGCCATGACAATGGCGCCGTGACGCGCCCCGCTCTGGCCGCCGGCCAGGCCGATCCCCATGAATTGAACCCGCTGCTCCGCCAGGAGGCTTTGGTGTCTGGCGGTTTCCTTGAAATAAGAATCGCCAGCATCCATCACGAGGTCCCCTTCCTCCAATTCGGGCAGCAACTGGTCCAGGACGAAGCTCATGGGAGCGTCGGGGCCGCTGAAAATGAGGAATGTCCGGGGCTGGCGGAGGCTGGCCGTCAGATCGGAAATGCTGGCCGCAACGCGCACCGACGTCTCCGTGGTCTGTTCCTGGAAGGCGAGGGTTTTTGAAGAATGCCAATCATAAACAGCAACGTTGAAAGGATGTTCGGCAAGACGAAGAGCCGCGTTGCGACCGATCCCATCCATGCCGATAATACCGACATCGCTTCGGGCCGCATCCGCGACCGCCATAGTGCCTGTCATTAAAGTTGACAAGAGATCTCGCAACACCCAATGGGAAGGAATGCCACAGGTGCTGGTTTTCAAAAGACACTCCTACCGCGCGGAAATTTGGTCAAGCGGTTTATGTGAAAAGTTATTCACAAGGGGTGAATAACTTTTCCAAATCATCCCCAAGTTAAAACTCGGACGCGCGCAAGGCTGATTCGAGTTGGCGAAGGTCTTTGGGCAAGGGAGCCGTCCAACTCATTTGCCGGCCTGGCTGCTGCGGGTGCTCCAAGGTTAACACTTCGGCGTGCAGGGCTTGGCGCGGGAAAGGAATGGCTCCCCCGTCGCGGGGCGTTTCGCGCATGGCGGGATGATAGGTTCGATCGCCTATCAGCGGCAAACCGGCATGGGCGGCCTGGGCGCGGATTTGATGTTTGCGTCCGGTTTCCAGCCGGAGCCGCAATTTGGTGACGAACCCTTTTCCGTCTGAAAGCGGGTATTCGGTGATGACTTCGTAGTGGGTGACGGCCTCTTGCGCGCCGGACGGGGGCGCGGCGGCTTTGCCCGCCGGAACAATGTACTGGCGCAGTTCATTTTCACTCAATTCGAGCCAGTTGCGCCATGTGCCTTTGGGCGTTTGCGGACGGCCTTCAACGAAGGCGATGTATTCGCGTTTCATGGCATGGACTTTCAACTGTTCGATCAGGAAGGCGCGGGCCGACGGGTTCATGGCGATGCAAAAGACGCCGCTGGTGTACTGGTCCAGGCGGTGAACCGGGAGCGGCTGGAGTTTGCGATAAGCGGGAGGCAGGGACCTGCCCGCCGGGCCGGGTTCCCAAGCCTTGAGTTTCCCGGCCATGAAATCAGCCAGGATGCCCAAGGCGGTGAGGGCGGTATTGGGGGCCGGAACGGAGATGAGGCCGGGACCTTTGTTGACAATGGCGATGGCGGAATCCAGGAACAGCAACCCGACACGCGGGTGGATTTGCCAGCCGGCGCCGCAGTCCAGCGTGGTGGCCTGGCGGTCGAGCAATTGCAACGAGTCACCCGGATCGGGAAGCAAATGATGGGGTTTGCGCAGAACCACGCCCCCGACGCTCACGCGCCCGGCCAGTATCCACTGTTTGGCGCGCGTTTTGGGCGTGTCGGGATGGCGGAGGAGCAGCCAATGCAGCAGAGGCTGGCTCTGGTCTTCGGCGCTTCCGTTATGCATCAAGCAGGAATGGGTTGGTGAACATCAGATCAGCGGCGCTCCTCGCGGCGTTCCTCGCGGCGCTCCGCTCCGTGTTTGCGCAAGGCATCCATGGCGCGGGTGTGTTCCAACTCGCGCGCGCGGGCGATGCGGGCGTCATGAAATTCAACACGGCGGGCTATGACCTGGTGATGGGTCAGCAAGCCGACGCGTTCGCGCCCAATGCCCTCAATCACAAAACGTCCGCCGACAAACCGATAGCCGTTGGCGACAACGCTTGCGCGAAAGAGGGCCGGCCAGCGCCAGGACGGCGCGAGAAAGCCCCGGTAATCATGTTCCCAAAAATGACCGAAGGGAATGAAGACGAAGGCGTCGGCGCCAAGTCCAAAGTCCACGTCCACCGCCAGGCGTCCGTTCCAAAGCAGCCCGACCCCGGCCTCAAAGCGCGCAGCCGGAGGCAGGGGCGCCCAGCCGCAAAAACCGTCGGCCTCGCAATGACGCCAGCAAACCCATGCCGGCGCCCATTCGTAACCGGGCGTCCAGACCCACCCGTGACGCGCATCCCGCGCCCAGCGGCCATAGTGAAACGCGTATTCACCCCACGGATAATCCGATCTCCAATACCAGCCGTCATCGGTGTAATCCCAATGGCCGGCATTGAAGTAAGGACGCCATCCCAACTCGCTGTCCTGAACGGCGGGCCGCCAGCAAAGGCCGCAACCGGGGACATCCACCCATGTGCCATAAGGGGCGAGCTGGGTCTGAAAATAACTGAGCGTCACTTCCGATCCCGGGGCCGGAGCCGGGAGCGTTGCCGCCACGACCGGGGCCGCGGCCGCGGGTTGGACAACTGGCGGCGGCACGCTGGCTGGCGGAGGCGGAGTGGACACTGGAGCCGGAGCCGGACTGGCCTTGAGCAACGCGCTGATGACCGGTTGCGTGACTCCCTGGTTGTTGAGATAAAGAATGTCGTCGGCGGACAGGTTGAAAGCCGCGCCGGAATTCTTGATGTAGGACAGGATGACGTCATCGCTCATGTGCGCGGCGGACAATTTGACGACTTCCTGCACGCCGGGAGACAAGTTGGCGGGAGCGGATTGGGCATGGGCGCTGGCGCCCTTGAGGCACAACCAGCCGATAATCGCCACGGCCAGGAGGACTGCGATCTTTAATTTACGATCTGACAAATCATGTTCTTTCATAACGCACCTGCTGTTTGGATGATGTCTTTCGTTTTCACGTTCAATTTATTATCATCAGGCATCTCCAATGATTTATACGGTTTAACGGGGCGAATCTTGCGCGGGCAGGGGGCGCTCCGGTTTCGCCTCAAACTGATCATCCGTCACCGCCTCGGCCGCCAGTGTGCCGATTTCGCGGTAAAGCCCGATCACGTTTCCCTTGCCGTCGGGATGAACGCGGTTGGAGAGAAAAATGTAAAAGGTCCTGGAAAACGGGTCCACCCAAAGGGCGGCACCGGTGAAGCCGGTGTGGCCGTAGGAGCCGAAGGGAAAATGTTTGCCGCGCGGACTGCTGTAGGCGGAATCCATGTCCCAGCCCAAACCGCGCCGGTCTTTCATGCCCGGGGGCGTTTGCGCGCTGGTCATTAACTGGATGGTTTCCGGTTTGAAAATGCGTTTGCCGTCCAGTTGGCCCATGTTGAGCATCATGCGGGCGAAACGCGCCACGTCCGGCGCGGTTGTGAACAGGCCCGCGTGTCCGGCCACTCCCCCCATGCGGCGGGAAATTGGGTCATGCACCGTGCCGCGAAGCATGATCCCGCCGGTCCATTCGGTGGGGGCGATGCGCCCGATTTTGGAATGGGGCGGGAGAAAGCCGGTGTCCTTCATTTTGAGCGGGCGGTAAATCTCCCTGGCGCAAAATTTGTCCAGCGGCATCCCGCTGACGCGGGCGACGATTTCCCCCGCCGTGAAGAAGTTGATGTCGCTGTAACGAAACGTCGCGCCGGGCGCGGCGTCCAGCTTCATGGCGGCGGCCATTTGGATGGCGGTTTCCGCGCCGCTCCATGAGGTTTTCACGCTCACGTCGGGCGGCAGGCCGGAGGTGTGCGTGAGCAATTCGCGCACGGTTATGTTCGTCTTGTCCCCGGCGAATTCCGGGATGTAGGTGGAAACTGGCGCGTCCAGGCTGACTTTGCCGCGCTCGACCAGGAGCATGATGGCGGGCGTGGTTGCCAGGACTTTCGTCAGGGAGGCGGCGTCGAAGATGGTTTTGCGGGTCATCGTTTCCACCTTGGGGACGAGCGAGCGTTTGCCGTAAGCCTTGCAGTAGATTTCGCCGCCATTCTCGATCCAAAGGACCGCGCCGGGGAGACGGCGCTGGCCGATGGCGTTTGTGATGACGCCATCCAACTGGCCGAGTTTGGCCGGGTCCAGCGGCCTGGCGTTGGTGGTAAAAACCAGCGCCAGCCCAAAGAAGAGGCAGAAGGCCCCTTTCCAACGCATCCACGGGCCGGTCAAACTTCCCAGCCTTGGCGGTAGGTGCCTTTGATCAATTCCTCGGCTTCCGGCACGTTGGTCACGCGCAGGTTTTCAGAGTCCCACTCGAGTTTTTTGCCCAGGCGGATGGCCAGGTTGCCGAGCAAAACCCATTCGGTGAACGGGCCGGAAATGTCGAAATTGGAACAAGCCGGGGGTCCGCCTTTGCAGGCGCGGATCCAATCCTGATGCGAGCTGTTTCCAGGCACGCGGGGGATGGTTTTCGGCGGACGTTTGTAATCGGCCATGCTGGACTCCGGCAGGAGAACGGGTTTTTCGCCGTAAACACCCGTGACGATCTTGCCCTTGTCGCCAATAAACAGCATGCCGTTGTCCTCCATTTTTTCGGCTTCCATTTCGGCGGGTTTGGGGGGCAGTTGCCCGGAATCGTACCACATGAGCGTGCAGGGAGGCATGTCGCCGCGGGCGGGGAACTCGAAGCGGAGGATGGATTCGTCCGGGGGCATTTCCGGCACGCGTTGGGAGGAGGAAACCATTTCCACGGTGTCCGGCGGGCCGAGTTTCAACGCCCATTGCGGGCAGTCCATGAGGTGGCAGGCCATGTCGCCGGTGGCGCCGCAGCCAAAATCCCACCAGCCGCGCCAGGAGAATGGATGGTACACGTTGGCGGCGTATTCAGTCTGGAGGTTCTTGGGCCACTCGTGAAGATAGGGGCGTTCCGGCGCTTTTCCAAGCCACTTGTCCCAGTCCAGGGAGGCCGGGACGGGGTCGGAGCCTGGGGGACGAAGCAAGCCTTGCGGCCACCAGCCTTTGGCGCGGTCGGTCCAGCAATGAACCAGACGCACCTGCCCGATCGCGCCGGCCCAGATCATTTCGCAGAGTTCGCGGATGCCTTCGCCCGAGTGGCCCTGGTTGCCCATTTGCGTGGCGACGTGGTGTTCGCGCGCGGCGAGGGTCAATTGGCGGGCTTCCCACACGGTGTGCGTGAGCGGCTTTTCGACATAGACGTGTTTGCCCGCCCGGATGGCGCGGATGGCCGCCGGGGCGTGATGGTGATCGGGGACGGCGACCGTCACGGCGTCAATGGTCTTTTCCTTTTCGAGCATGACGCGGTAGTCGGTGTAGGGGCGCGCGCCCGGATAGGTCTTGAGCGCGTTGGCCAGGCTGTTGGCGTCCACGTCGCACAGGGCGACGATGTTTTCGCCAGCCACGCCTTTCAAATCCTCAGCGGCCCGGCCATTGGTGCCGATGCCGGCGATGTTGAGTTTTCCGTTGGGCGATTTGTAATTGGGGCGGGTCATGCACCCCGGGAGGACGGAGACCAGGGCGCCGGCGGCCAGGGCGGACGTGTAAATGAAATGGCGGCGGTTGATTTGGAGCGTGGATCGTTCCGTGCGAACCACCTTGAAGGATGCATTTTTGTATTTCATGCTGGTTTTATGAGACTCCGGGGCCGGGGAAGCAAGAATTTTTTTGAAAGAAAGGGGCAAAAGGATGAAGGATAAAACGCGGGCCGATACGCCTCCCAACTCTGGCGCGACAAGGACCATCCGAAAATCCAACCGTTGACGATTGAAGGATTGTTGAACGGCGCGGAGCGCGTCGAAGCGCCGCCGCAACTGAATCCCTTCGCCAAAGCCCGGCGTAAAGCCAGGCCGGAAAGGCGGCTGGAGATGCTGTGAGCGATGGGTGCTAACGCGGATGTGGGGCAATAGGGCCAAAAACTGAAAATGAAAGCTCTGTGTTTCGTGTTTGCGAATTTATTGCACGAGGGCGCGGTAGAATTGGCTTGTGGATGCATTAATGGTATTTGTCACTGTCAATGTTCCGCCGGAGCCGCTGACAGTATTGGTTTGGAAGGGCGTCCAGGTTATTAAATCGCTGGAAATTTGAAAGATCACGGTGTTGCCCGTTATTCCAGACAAGGTGGTCATTACCGTGCCAGTGCCAGGGATGGCTGCGGCGCTCAAAGAATTCGGCAGGACGCCGACCGTGTAGGCATACATGTTGGTGTTGAAAGGCGCGCCGGACGGGTCGGTGAACTGGCGGGTGGCGGCGTCTTGGGCTGTGACGTAGTAGGTGACTGTTGTGCCCAAGGGAAGGGCCGGAATCTGGGCGCCATAAACGCCATCTCCGGCCGCGCCGTCATGATGCAGCCCGTCATCCAACATAGCAACGGTGTTGGTGGTGTCGTCAACAATGTAATACAACGTCACATTCATGATGTTCGTGCCGCCTGAGACCGCGGAAGTCACCCAGACTGGGGTGGACGCGGTCGGCGTCGGCGTGTTGGCCGTCCCGGAGACGGCCAGGGGGAAGATCTGGTAACTGTAGTCAACCGTGCCGTTGGTCACCCCCGGCGGCGCATTGTTGGATATCCCCGCCGGCAGTTCGTTCGCCGGCAGAATGGTGCGCACATATTGGACCAGCACATTCGTCGGAGAAACCGTGAACCGCGTGTATCCCGTGTTGTTTGCCTTGTAAATAAAATCCGTGTAGGCATCTGAGTTGAACCAAGAGTAGTTTGGATCGGCCGGATTGGGCAGCGTCTGATAGGTGACGCCGTCCAGTTGCTGATGGACAAATATGTGGTCGTGTCCCTGGATAAACGCGGCAACGTTGTTGGCAACCATCAGTTGGTGAAGGGGCGCCGGCCAGTATGGCCGGTTGGTCGTGAACCCCCACGTGCCGTTATCATTGTCGCCGCCCCATTCATAGTCAACAGCCTCTTCAATGCCGCCGCGGCCGGTGCCCATCACGTGATGGGCAAACACGAATTTGTATTTCGCCTTGCTCTGCTCGAGGGTCGTTTTGAGCCACTCGTATTGCGCGTCACCGTGGGTTATCAGCCAGTCATTGGTGGTGGAGTGGTTGCTGTGGCTATCCGATATGGGGTTGTCCACCATTGCCGGCGAAGCCCAGTAGGGGTCTATGGTAACGAACAAGGCATCGCCCCAGGTCCAGGCATAATAGTTCCGTAGCAAGCCAATGGGAGGCAGGACATTCGTGTCACCGGTGTAAAAGCCATCCGGGGCCGGCTCCGAGTAATACGTGTTGCGGGCGGTTTGCGCCCATACGGAGACGTTGCTATAGGTGGTATCATAATTATACAGAGACGCCTGTTCGTGATTGCCATTGACCAGGAAAACCGGCGCGGAGCAGCCCACAATCCCCAAATACGGGCGTTGGAGCTGGTAGCGATAAGTGACCGTGACCTCGGAGAGGTCGTTGGTGTCTATGTTGTCAACGCTGAAATCGTCGCCGATGGTCATGTAGAAATCAGGATTGTCGGCGGCGGCGGTGGTCAGGCTAAGGATGTAAAAAGGGGCAATGTACATGCTGTTCGTGCGTTCGGGGTGCGAATCGCCATGAATATCGAACGTGAAGGTGCTTCCCGGAGGACGCTGCGTGATGAAGGTGTGCTCCACATCCGCCGTGTAATTTGAATTGCCGGACACTTGGTAAATCAGCCGGTAGTAGTAGCGGGTATTGGCGGTCAGTTGACTTATTGGAATTACGACTGGCAGCCCGGCCAAAACATTGGTGACGGAAGTCTGGTTGGTGTAAACCCCCGACGAAGTCCCGTATTCCAGATACAACTGGGCCAGATTGTTGCTCGGAACTATGTTTGCCATGATGGATTGATCCGTGGGACAACCCAGCACGATCGAGCCGGTGAAGTTGCTCAGCCCCACCACGTATGAGCAAGTGACGTTGGGCGCGCCGGCGGGATTGGTGCTGGAAAGGGCCGCGTTGTCGGTGGCGATCAGGTAGTAGTCCACCACGGCGCCGACAGGCAGGGCGGGGATCTGGCCGCTATAAACGCCAGCCTGGTTGTTCATCGTGACATTCGTCGGGCCACTACCCATGTTGTAGGTGAGAACAAGGCTTGCCACGCCGGCATAGTCGGCCACCTGGGCCGTGATGGTTACAGGTGTGGCAGCCGTCGGAAACGCGGGCGTATTGGTCACCGCGAAGATGACCGGCGGCACCCCGTTGGAAGTGAAGATGACCGTGGCCGTCTGGTTGATTTGCAGGGAATCCGTCACATCGGTTGCCGCAAAGACATTTGAGCCGGCCGTCGTGGATTTCACGGTGAATGTCACCACGCCGGAGGAGGAACTCGGCCCTGACGCGGCGCTGATGGTTGCCGTCCCCGGCCCTGATGTTTGCGCCAGGGTGACTGTCTTGTTCGAAACCGGGCTGCTGAACGCATCGTTCAAGGTAACGGTGATCGTCGAAGTGGTGAAACCGTCCGCAGGCACCGAGGCTGGCGAAGCTGTCACCGTGGATTGCGCTGCCGCAACCACACCGGCGGCAACGAAGGTGACCGTGGCCGTCTGGGTGATTTGCAGGGAATCCGTCGTGTCGGTTGCCGTGAAGACATCCGCTCCCGTTGTCGTGGATTTCACGGTGAAGGTCACCACACCCGACGAGGAACTCGTTCCTGACGCGGGGCTGATGGTTGCCGTACCCGCACCCGATGTTTGCGCCAGGGTCACCGTCTTGCCCGAAACGGGATTGTTGTACGCATCGTTCAGGGTGACGGTGATTGTCG
>Ga0316226_1002970_pt1 | contig 15099 bp, 11 predicted proteins | sample TBH18017metaG_FD_206009 | JGI IMG/M metagenome (GOLD analysis project Ga0316226, IMG submission 206009) | Freshwater microbial communities from Trout Bog Lake, Wisconsin, USA - TBH18017 | ecosystem: Environmental > Aquatic > Freshwater > Lake > Hypolimnion/Profundal zone | place: USA: Wisconsin... | reverse complement strand
CATGACACCGAGGCGCTCCATGAAATCGCCGCGTTGCTGTGCCGATGGCATACAAGAACATCCGCGACGTGATGGCGGCGCAGAAGGACCTGGTCACGGTGCTGGGCGAATTTATGCCGAAGCTCGTGAAGATGGCGCCAAGCGGTGAGCGACCGGAGGATTGACGGGAAGCCAAAACACCGCGGCCACATTTTTTCGCTTGCAATAAATACTTTGCGATGCAAAGTGTCTGTATGGAAACCAAATGGGCCGTTGATAATCTCCAGACCATCCGCACCTTGATGGAGCGTTCCGCGCTTTACCGCCGGGCGCTGGCACCCATCATGATCCTGGCCGGCGCCAGCGGGCTTGCCGCCGGGCTGACCGGATGGCTTTGCCGGATCGAAAGCAACCGGGGGTTTGTGTGCCTGTGGGTGGTCACGGCCATCATTTCACTGGCTGGCGCCTTGCTGCTGATGCGCCGTCAGGCATTGAAGGATTCCGAGCCCTTCTGGTCACCACCCACCCGCCGCGTTTGTCAGGCTTTATTGCCGTCCTTTTTCGTCGGCCTGGTGATGGCTTGCCTAATCCTGGCATTCAGCTCCGGATCCGGGGGCGAGGGGATTCAACTTTTTTTGACAATCCTCTGGGTGTTGTTTTATGGCTGCGCCGTCCATGCGGCCGGCTTTTTTATGCCGCGGGGCATTCGCTGGCTGGGCTGGCTTTTCATAATTGTCGGTTGTGTTATCCTCATCTCCCTGAGCTTAGGGGGACATTGGGCGGATCATTTGCAACCTAATCTGCTGATGGGGGGAATCTTTGGCGGCCTTCACCTTGCTTATGGCATTTATCTTCACTTTACAGAGCGGAAAACATCAACCGTGTGAACCCGGAACTTTTCCCCCAGCTCAACCGTGTGATCCACGAGAAAGGGCGGCTGGCCATCATGTCGGCACTGGCCGCCGCACCCGAACTCACCTTCACGGAGTTGCGCGATCTGCTGGACATGACGGATGGAAATCTCACGACGCACATCCGCACCCTGCAACAGGAAGGCTTTGTGTCCGTGACCAAATCTTACCAGAACAACCGCCCGCTGACCTCCTGCGCGCTTACGGCGGCCGGCCGCAAAGCCTTCGCCCAATACATTGACCTGCTGGACCAGATCGTCCGGCAGAGCAAATCCAAATAAAATAATTCTTTGAACAGAATTCCATGGCCACAGTCTCACACTTTGTATCACAAAGTATAAATCATGAAAATTCTTCAAGCGGAACATCTGGGCATGTGCTTTGGCGTTCGCGATGCCATCGCACTCGCCTTGCAGGAGGCGGCCAATCAGCCGCTGACCATTCTCGGCGACTTGGTTCACAACGAAGCCGTGCTGGCCCGACTGCGGTCGAAGGGCATTCAGTTTCAAAACAAGGCCGGTTCGGTGGCCACGTCACGGGTGATGATCACCGCGCATGGTGCCTCAGACCGCAAACTGGCCGAAACCCGTCAGCGCGGATTGCAAGTGATCGAGGCGACGTGTCCGCTGGTTCATCTGGCCCACCGCAGTCTTAAAATGCTTGTGGAAGAGGGGTTTTACCCCGTCATCATCGGCAAGCGTGAACATGTCGAGGTGCGCGGCATGACGGAAGATTTGAATGAATTCGAGGTGGTGCTGACCGAGCATGAGGTGGCCCAGTTGCAGGCGCGTCCCCGTTTCGGCGTCATGGCGCAAACGACGCAGCCAATTGAAAAAGTCCGGCGGCTTGCGCAAGTGCTCCGCGAACGGTTTCCGCAATCCGAAGTGCGTTTCGTTGACACCGTCTGCCAGCCAACCAAACAAAGGCAGCATGCCGCTGTGGAACTCGCGAAGCAATGTGATGTCGTCGTGGTCATCGGCGGCGCGCACAGCAATAACACACATGAACTGGTCAAAACCTGCTCGCAGTTTTGTGCGCGCGTGCACCACGTCCAGACGGCTGCTGATTTGCTTCCGAACTGGTTTTCCGCTGCCGACACCGTCGGCATCACGGCCGGAACTTCGACGCCGGATTTTATCATTACAGGAGTTGAACAACGCCTTCATCAATTTGCTACAACCCATTCTTCAACCATCAAAGCCAAGGACATCTTGAACTACGCCAAATGGATTGAACATTTCAAGCGCAACAGGCACAACCGCCCGGAACCGGACTGGGCCGCACCCGTCCATATTCCGCCTGTCGTGCTCGCGCCGGTGCTGCGGTCAGTCGAACAATTCCGTCTCGGCGATGGCGGCGGACCGGCCTCGCTCATCGCGTTTAACCGGGAAAAATTCCGATGCCGCACGGATGAGCTGCGTCAAATCGTGGACCTGTGGTTTGCGGAGGAGGCGGAGCACGCGCGGCTGCTGGGGTGCGCGGTGCGGCGATTCGGCGGACGCGTCATCACGTCACACTGGAGCTTCACCGCGTTTTGCCTCTGCCGGCGCGTGCTGGGCGTGCGTTTCGAAATGCAGGTTCTGACCCTCACCGAACTGGTCAGCACGGGCTACTACCGGATGCTGCGCAATCATTCGCCCGATGGTCCGCTGGCGGCCATGTGTGAACTCATTTTGCGCGACGAGGCGGGGCACGTGGCGTTTCAGCGCGACCGCCTGGCTTCCGATGGATGTCCCCGGCCTGGTCTGCACGGCTGGCTTTGGCGGGTTCAATTTCTCATCTGCGGTTACGCGGCGGGGACGGTGTTATGGATCAGCCATGCTCCGTGCTTGAAAGCCATTGGTGGCACCCGCAGCGAGTTCTACTCAGAAATCACCCGGCAAATGACGCGTTTCATCCGGTCGCTGCGAACACAAGCCAAACCAGCCAAGGTTCCTGCGCGATGGGCAAAACCTCATTCAGTCCAATTTCAACTGGCGAAATGAAACTCGTGATTCCAAAACCGGGCTGGCATCGCTGGTGGTTGGTCGTGTTCTTTGCCATTGCCATGGCGTGGGTCGAATCGGCGGTGGTCTTCTACCTGCGCTCGATGATTGACCGCATCGAGCCGTATCAACCTAATCCGTTGCCGGTCATTGGCGGATTTGCGGCCGTGGAACTGCCACGAGAATTTGCCACGCTGGTCATGCTGTTCGCCGTCGGCCTGCTGGCGGGACGCACGTGGCGGGCGCGGCTGGGCTACGCCGTCATCGCGTTTGGTGTCTGGGACATATTCTATTATGTCTTCCTGAAAGTGATTTGCGGCTGGCCGCATTCGTTGCTGGATTGGGACGTTCTCTTTCTCCTGCCGATGCCGTGGTGGGGGCCGGTGCTGGCGCCCGTTCTGATTTCAACGCTGATGATTTTGTGGGGCACTCTTGCCAGTCAGTTTGAACGAATTCACGCCCCCATGCTGTCCAATTGGCGCGTGTGGATTCTGAATTTCGCCGGGGTGATGCTCGCGCTTTACGTTTTCATGGCGGATTCCTTCGCCGCCGCACATCGCGGACTGGATTCGGTTCGCACGATGCTGCCGGAACGGTTCGACTGGCAGTTGTTTTGGATTGCGCTGGCATTGATGGCTGCGCCGTTGATGAAAACTGGCTGGGAGTTTTTTGTGCTGGAACGTGTAGAAACTGCAGTCACTGAACCGTCGGAACAATTTGGATGCACCCGCAACCCGAAAAACTGAATTTATATTCGACCGAAATCGCCACGCTGCTGCGTGGTGAAGCCGAGTCGTCGCATCAATGGTTGCATGGTGGTGATGCACTTCGCCTGGCGCGTGAATTGGGCGTTATTGTGATCGGAACCAGCTGTTATGGCGCGGCGATGGGTTGGTGGCGTTCGCCGGAGCAGGCCTTGTTTGTCGCCATCAAATTTCCGCTCATCATCCTGCTGACCACGCTCGGCAACGCCTTGTTGAACGCCATGCTTGCGCCATTGCTGGGGCTGAACCTCACCTTGCGCCAGTCGCTGCGGGCGATCTTGATGAGCTTCACGGTTTCGGCGGCGATCCTTGGAGCCTTCTCACCCCTGGTGGCCTTCATGGTCTGGAATGCACCGCCGCTCACGACGGAAACCACTCACAACACCGTCTATGGACTGATCAAATTAACGCACGTTTTGGTCATCGCCTTTGCGGGTATTGTCGGCAACACCAGGTTGCTGCGGCTGCTGGTGAGTCTTGCGGGGGGCGATCGCAAGGTGGCCGGGCGCGTCCTGTTTGGCTGGCTGGCGGTGAATTTGTTCCTGGGCAGCCAGCTGTCATGGATTCTCCGTCCGTTCATCGGCGCGCCGTCTTTGCCGGTGCAATTTCTCCGGACCGACATCGCGCTTCAGGGAAACTTTTACGAGAACATCTTTCACACGGTGCTGCAATTTTTCCACGACTGAACCATCAAACACAATGACACCATGAATGAAATAAATCAACCTCCGCAAAACAGCCCCGAGCCTCCGCCTCCAATCCCACCGGTCATCAATGGGCCGCGCGCCTTGGGCGACGACCCGGCGGAACGCGTCCCGATCAACAATATCTTCGGCATCATTGAGGCCGTATTACGCCAGCCTCGCCGGCTGCTGTTTCAGCTCCGCCAGCCCGGGGCCGGGCGACTCATTGGCGGGATGCTGTTCGCCAGCCTGATTTGCGGTCTGGTTTACGGCGTGATCATCGGCTCATTTTCCGGGCACGAACAATGGTGGGCCGCCCCCATAAAATTTACCGGCGGATTATTTCTCTCCGCGCTCATCTGCCTGCCAAGCCTTTATATTTTCGCCGGCTTGAGCGGCTCCACGGCCCGGCTCGGTGAAATTTTCGGGCTCGTCGCCGGCCTGCTGCTCCTGATGACCGTGTTGCTCATTGGGTTCGCGCCGGTGGCTTGGCTCTTCTCGCAATCCACAGATTCGGTTTTGTGGATGGGGTTTTTACATTTGATGTTTTGGTTCGTGGCCACGGCTTTTGGCCTGCGGTTTTTGGATGCCGGCTTCCGGCAGACCAACGCCCGCAGTGGTGCCGGGCTGAAAACATGGACGATCATTTTTGTGCTGGTCGTGCTGCAAATGAGCACGGCGCTGCGCCCGTTGCTTGGGCGGGCGGACACCTTTCTGCCCGCCGAGAAAAAATTCTTTCTCGCTCACTGGGGTGATTGCATGAAAAATCAGGGTGAAAATGACCAATCCCATTCCAACAGATGATCCGCAGCCGGATATGAGCCGAGACCATCGCCTTCGCAAGCGCATCCGGTGGCTGACTGGTTTCTTTATTATCGGTCTTGCCATTAGCGGGGCAACGGCGATACCTCTCACCGGCGAATTGAACTTGCTGGCAAACCTGTTTGGAAGCGGCAACGAATTACCGGGCCTGACGCATTGGCTGATTCGCGTGCGCGATGCTTTGGCACAAACACAGATGCAGTATCCGTTTCTGTTTTACGGGACAGACTGGCTGGCATTCGGACATTTCATCATCGCAATCGTTTTCGTCGGCGCGTTGCGCGATCCCGTCCGCAACCGCTGGCTGTTCGATTTCGGCCTGATCGCCTGTGCGCTGGTGATTCCCTATGCGTTCGCGTTCGGTGGGCTACGCCGAATACCAATCTGGTGGCGGCTGATCGACTGCTCCTTCGGCGTGCTTGGGTTCTTACCGCTTTGGTTTTGCCGCCGATGGGCAATCGAGCTGGAAAACCTCACGGTCGCGGCGAGAAGATGAAAATGACCAGAACCAACGAAAGGCTCGTGCGGCGATGAATTGTAAGCCCATCATTTATGTGAACAATCGTCTGGAAGGGGATGAGCTGGAGGTAAAAGCTTGCTGGTCATGGAGTCGTCGGCATGGCATTGATTTCAATCTGGTTGGTTGTGTCCACTGTCGCGGTTCCCGCAATACGTGAATTGGAAAAAAGTGCCGCGTTTTGCGCCTGCGACATTTCGCCACCCACGGCAGAATTGTTTGCCGTTGCGGCGGTCTGCAAATTAACCATGTTACCCGCCAGGGGAATCAGGTTGCCGGTGAACACCACGTTTTGTTTCGAGGTGCGGTTTTGTCCGGTTACGCGGAAATAGAAAATATTTCCCGCCGCGCCTTGATTTTGTGCCGCGACGGAAATCTGGCTTTGCGCTGTTCCGGGCGGTGTGACCGCCGGCAAAGGGCTTTGTGGAACCGGGCTGTTTGTCTGGAGCAAACCTTGGTAAACCGAGCCGTCTGCGTCCACTACAGCAAGGTTGCTGCCGTTCTGCTGCAACTCAAACGACACCAGCACCGGCGTGACATTGGCGCCGGCATTGCGAAACCGTTGCGAATTGCTGTTGATGCCCGGCGCTTCAGATTTGGTGCGCTCGGCGCCCTTGAAAAGCTGTTTCACCGGCGCTGCTGCCGCCGCCGCCACAGAAAGATCCCTGTTTTCTAGCGCAAGATTATTTCCACCGCCAGCGGAACCGTTCAGGCCGTTCAACGCAAAGGTTCCATCTGAAATGACGGGCGCGGCAACCGGAAGAGCCGGACGGTCGAACGCCACCTTGGCACTGGACTGGCTATCCCCCGCGACCTCGCGGCGCGTGCTGGCGACTTCCGTCGGCGCAGCGGGCGTAGACAACGTGCGCCGCTCCAAATCGTCAAATTGTTTCCGGCTCATCATTTGCACCGAGCCGTCGGCCAGCAACACCGCTCGCCCTTTTTTGTCTTCCGGCGAATATGCCAGAACCGCGTTGCCCGCCAGCGCGTCCAGTTTTTCGCCGCCGCCGGCAAACACAAATTGTTTGCCGCTCACCGGGTCGGTCAAAACTTTTTCGGAGAGCAGATGATTGTTCGTCAACTCACCCAGTGTTGCCGGCAACCGGCCGTTGTTGTCCACGGCGGCAATTTGCGCCGCCACGCCGATTTGCTTGAGGTTGGACATTGCCGAAGCGCTCTGCGCTTTCATCTTGGCCTTGCTTAACACCGGCAGGAAAAGCGATGCGCCGAAGAAAATCACGAGCGCGAAGGCCGCCAGCACCGCCCATTGTTGCCGGAACAACTGCCACAGCGAAACCGATTCTTCCTCCGGCGGCTCGGCGAACTGCTTTTCCACTTCCGCCTGCAACCGCCGTCGCGTCGCCGGATGCAGCGTGAACGCATCGCTGGCGTCGGCGCGGCGTTTCTTTGCGTAGGCCCGCAGCAGTTTTTCGATTTTGCGTTCCGGTTCCATGTGTTCGTCAATCTGTTGGACGGGAAAAACCCGAGTTTTCCCGCGAAAATATTTTTCGCGCAATCTGCTCCAGCTGGTCGAGGCATTTGCTCAGGCGCGAACTGACCGTTTTTGGGTTCAGCTTCAACGTCGTGCTCAACTCGTCGTAACTCAAGTCGCCAAAGTAGCGCAGCTCCACGATTTCGCGGCACGGCTCGCCAAGCTGGTCGAGCGATTCGCGCACCAGCCCGGCGGATTCCGCATTCATCAGAAGTTCATCTGGCTCGGGCGCGGCGCTCGGCAGGTCAGGCATCAGGCCGGTTTCGGGATTTTCTGCGTGCAAAGAGATTGTGGTCTGTCCGCCGCCGCGCTTGGCGGCGTTGCGTTTCTCACGGTAGTCGCGCGCCTTGTTCGTGGCGATGCGGAAAATCCACGTCTGCAACCGGCTTTCACCGTGGAACGAATTTAGGTTGTTGATGACGGACAAAAAAACTTCCTGGCAGATTTCCTCGGCGTCCTCGACCGTGAAATCCGAAGCAAGCTGGTAGATGAAGCGTCCCGCCGCCGCGTAGTGCGCGTCGAACAGCGTATTCCACGCCTTCGCGTCGCCGCGCTGGCAACCGGCCAGAAGTTCGCCTTCCGAGTCCATGTGGCTATGACTTTATTTCGCGGCGGTGCGTTTGAAAAGATTCTTTGCGGGAGCATTTTTCGCGGCCTTCCGTCTGACAGGGTATGAAAACGATCATCGCCACCCTGTTAGCCGGACTGGTTTTGAACTTCACCGCCACCGCCAAAACGGCCGTCGCGCCCGCCGCGACACTTACGGTCGGCGAAATCCGCTACGCCGCGCGGCTGGCGGACGACGAGGCGCGGTTCACGCTCGACCTCATCGCCGACGCCACCGGCGCGGGCGAAGCTTCCGTGAAAATTCTCGAAGGCGATGTCGCCGTGCTGCCGCCCAAATTGCCGGACGCGCTGAAAATTGTCCGCGACGGCAACCGCTATTTCCTCGTCACGCCGCACGCCGGTCATTTCAAATTCAGCCTTGAAGTCGTCGCCAAAATCCAGCACGACGAGCCGTGGAACCAGGTTTCGTTCACCGGCCCGGCGGCGACCATCGCGTCCGTCACCGCGTCGGCCAGCGGCACGAACACGGAAGTCCAGTTGCTCAACGGCACGCTGCTGGAGACGTTCAAGACCGGCGGCGTCTCCGGCGTGAAAGGTTTTCTCGGTGCCGACCAGACGGTCGCGTTGCGCTGGCAGGGCAAGGTCACGGCGGTCGCACGCAAGGCGCTGCTCACGGCGGATTCCACCATCACCGCGCTCGTCACGCCAACGGTCATCAAATACACCGGCAAGTTTCATTACGACATCGTGCAGGGCAACGCCGCGCAGCTCACGCTCACGCTGCCGGCGGCGCAGGCGCTGACCAAGCTCGACGGCGCGCAGATCCGCGACTGGCACACGACCGCCGCCGGCGACCGCCAGACGTTGACGGTGGAATTCATCAAGCCGGTGGAAAATGCCTATGACCTCACGATCTATTCCGAGCAGCCGGTGGAAAGCGCGGCGGAAAATTCCGCGCTGAATCCGCCGCAGCCGTCCGGCGTCGAGCGCGAATCCGGTTCGCTCACGGTTTCCGCCGAGGACACGCTGGTGGAAGTCGCCTCGCTCAACGGCCTGCGCCAAGTGAATGCGCCGGACAACGCCGTCGTCGCGTATCGTTTCAACGCCCGCCCGTTTACGCTCGCGCTGAAATTGAAACACATCGAGCCGGTCATCGCCGTCACCGACCGCGTGAACGCGCGGCTCGAAGAAACGCGGCTGGTCGTTGCACACACGCTTTCGCTGAACGTGGAAAAGGCCGGTGTTTACTCGCTGGAATTGCTACCGCAGTCCGGTTTCGCCGTGGCCGACGTGCGCGGGGCAGGCATCGAGGATTGGAAAGTCACCGGAGGAAAACTGGCGGTGAATTTTTCCCAGCGCGCACTCGGCCAACGGCAAATCGAAGTTCAACTGGAGCAGGCGCTGAAAACTTTTCCCGAACAGATCAGCGTTACGCCGTTGCGCGTGACCGGCGCGGCGAAGGAGAGTTCGCAGATCGGCGCGGCGGCGGTTCCCGGCATCCGGCTGAAGACCGGTGTCATTTCCGGTCTGCGCGAAATTCCCGTCAACCAGTTGCCGAATCGCGCGGATGAAATTCTTGCCTACACCGCCGAGTCGCCGGACTGGCAGCTCGCCATCGGCACGGAAAAACTGGCCGCGCGCGTCGTGGCGGATGTTTTCAATCTCGTCACCATCGGCGACGGACTGGTCGGCGGCAGCGCGACGATTCGCTACGGACTTGTGAGCCAGGGCGTGCAGGAATTCAAGGTGCGCGTGCCGGCGAACTGCAAGAACGTCGAGTTCACCGGCCCGAACATCCGGCGCAAGGAGCAGTCCAGCGACGTTTGGACGATTGGCTTGCAAGACAAGGTCTGGGGCGGCTACACGCTCGTCGTCACTTACGATTATCAATTTGATGCCAAGGGCGCGACGCTGCCCGTCGGCGGCATTCACGCGGTGGAAGTGGAGCGCGAGACCGGTTCCATCGCCGTGACGACCGCCGCGAGTTTGCAGCTCGCCACGCAGAATGTCGGCGACACGTTGAGGCGCGTGGATGAAAGCGAGCTTTCCGCCGCCGACCGTTCGCTAGTGACGCGCGCCGTCGTGCTCGCGTGGCAATACTCCGGCGACCAATACGACTTGAACGTGGACGTGAAGCGCTTTGCCGAAGAGCGCGTGCTGGAAGCCGTGGCCGACCGCACGCAAATCACTTCGGTGCTGACTGAGGCCGGTGAGATGCTCACGCAGGCGTCGTTCATGGTGAAAAACAACGAGAAGCAATTTCAGCGTTTCCAATTGCCGCGTGACGCGAAGCTCTGGGGCTGCTACGTCAACGGCCAGCCGGCGAAACCGGAGCAGGACGGCGACTGGGTTATGGTCTCGCTGCCGCGCGACGTGAATCGCGATCAGGCGTTCGCCGTGGACATCATGTATGCGCAGACCAACGGCGCACTGGCCGGCACGTTCGGCAAAAAACTGGAGCTGAACGCGCCGCGCACCGACGTGCCGAACACCTACGCCGAATGGCAGATTTTCGTGCCGCCGACGCTGCGACTGTCCGATTTCGGCGGCAGCATGAGCGTGACGCAGGGCACGACTTACGAGCTGCTCGACGCGTGGGGAAAATTCCTTTCGTTCTACGGCGAAGTGATGCGCGAGATGGGCATGAAAATTCTCATCATGGTGTTTCTGGCGATGCTGGTGTTCGCGCTCATCGTCTTTGCTGTGAAACGCGGCGCAAGCGGCGTCATCGAGCTTTTGGTCTTGGTGGCCGTGCTCGCCATTCTTGCCGCGATGATGCTGCCCGCGCTCTCGGCTGCAAAATGCAAAGCGCAACGCATCAGCTCGGTCAACAATCTGAAACAAATCGGTCTCGCAGTAAGAATTTTCTCCGGCGACAACGGCGACCGGCTGCCCGTGTCATTCGAGGAAATGAAAAACGAACTCGGCACGGACAAGATCACTTACGATCCGGCGACGGGACAGCGCTACACTTACATCGGCGGCGGTTATTCGGAAGGTAGCTTGAGTCCTGAATCGGTGATCGCCTACAGCAGCATCAACAATGGTCATTGTGAAATCTTGCTGGCCGATGGCAGCGTGCAGTCCATCACGGCTCAACGCTTCGCCGAGTTGTCGCAACGCGGGCTGGTGCAGGTCGCCGCGCCGCAGGAACTCGCCGAAAAGCAGCGCGAAGTCGTGGCGCAAAGTCAGCTTGGTGACCGACCAGTTCCAACCGCCGCGCCCGCCACCGCGTCGGGCACATTTGTTATGAATGGAGTAAATTCATTTGCCGGCGGCAGTGGTGGCGGTGGAAATTTCAGCGGCAGCATCGGTGGCACCGCTGCTGTTCCGCCGCCGGTGGTCGCCGGCATCCGCTCCATCCGCATCGAACTGCCGCAGACCGGCCAGCCGTTCATGTTTACCAAGGTTTTAAACGTCCACGGCGAACCGCTCTCCATCCACGCGCACGTCATCCGCTTGAGCACGTTCCAGACGATTCAAATGCTCTGGCAGTCGGCGGCGTTTTTGCTTGGCCTCGTCGTGTGGTGGCTGCAATGGCATCGCCCGCACCGCAACACCTTCATCCTCACGCTGGCGCTGGCGCTTATCATCGGCTCGGTGTGCAGCCTGCTCATCCAGTGGCGCGCGCTGCACGACGCGCTCATCGTCGGCTTCCCGCTGGTCGTCGTCGCCGTCATCGCGCTGATCGTCTGGAAATACTGGCCGCGCGGCAAAAAAATTGTCGCGGAAGAAAAACCGACTGTACCCATCGCGCCGTCTGCGCCGGATTCCGGCCTGCCGCCGGTGCTGGCAACCATTGCGCTGCTGCTGGCGTTGAGCCTGACGAGCGCAACCGCCGCGAATTCCGAAATTGGCAATTGGAAATCGGCAATTGGCAATGCCTCCATCGTTTCAGCCGCTTATTCCGGCACGGTGAACGACCGCGTCGCCGCGCTCGACGCGACGCTGCAATTTTCCGGCGCGAAATCCGGTGAAACCGTCGCGCTGTTCGGCGACGACGTGGCGGTACAGCAGTTCACCGTCAAGAGCGGCAAGGCGACGCTCGTGCGCGACCATGAAAAAATTTCCATTCGCTTTGACCGCGATGGTGACGCAACCGTGCAAGTCAAAATGCTTGTGAAGATTGCCGGCGACGTGACCAAGCGGCGGCTGGCGTTCGCGATTCCGCCGGCGCTGACCAGCCAGCTTTCGCTCGCGGTGAACCAGCCGGAAGCGGATGTGGATTTTCCCGGCGCGATTTCCTTCAAGCGCAGTTTAGGCAAAGACACGACCAGCGTGGCTGCCGTGCTCGGCAGCGCCGACCGCGTGGAATTGCTCTGGACGCCGCGCATGAAACGCGCCGAGGAAGTGGCCGCCACGGTGTTCTGCCGTAACGCTGCGCTCGCCACGTTTGGCGGCGGCGTGATGAACCTGCGCGCGACGCTCGATTACCAGATTACGCAGGGCGAATTGCGCCAGGCGCGCGTGCAACTGCCCGCCGGCCAAAAACTGCTGCGTGTCGAAGGCCGCGACATTCGCACCTGGGAAATCAAGGATGCCGGCGGCGCGCAAATCCTCGTCGTGGATTTGATGAAAGGCATTCCGCTCGGCTGGCGGCTCACGGTGGAAACGGAAAAATCGCTTGATGCGCTGCCGGCGAGTGCCACCGTGGAATTGCCGCACGCGCTGGACGTGAAACGCGAGAACGGCCTCGTCGCCTTGCGCGGCGCGGAGGAGCTTGGTTTGTCCGTCGAAACCGCCGCCGGTTTGGAGCGCGTGGATGCGGAGGAATTCGCACGCGCCAGTTCGGAAAATGCCGGTGCGCTGGCAAGCGTGTTCCGTTTCGCCAGCCCGGATTTTTCGCTGCGCATCCGCGCCGAGGCCGTCCAACCGCAGATCGAGGCCGTCGTGCGAAATCATTTTCGCGTGAGCGCCGAGCAGGTTTCGCTTTCGGCGTCGGTGAATTACACCATCAAGCGCGCCGGCGTGTTCAGCCTGAAGCTGGCGTTGCCGGACGGCTACCGCGTCGAGCGCGTTGCGGGTGAAAACATTCAGCAACAAATCGAGCGCAACAACGCCGGCGGGCGTGTGCTGGAAGTCACGCTGAAAGACCGCACGAGCGGCAGCTACACGCTGAATGTCGAGCTGGTGAAAAATCTCAAGCAACTGCCGAAATCATTGGCAGTCGCGGGCGTGCATCCGCTCGACACAACGAAGCTCACCGGTTTCGTCGCGGTTTCCGCCGAGCCGGGCGTGGCGGTGAAAACCGAGGCGTTTGACGGACTGACAGAAATTCCGGCGGCTTCGCTCGCCGCCAGCGCAGGAAATGTGCTCGCGTTCAAATTTATTTCCGCCGAACCGAAGGCGTTTCCAGAATGGAAATTGTCGGTGACGACTGAAGCCGTCGCGGCGTGGGTGCGCGCGGAAACGGTCAACACGTTCACGCTCACGGAAACGCTCGTGAGCGGGCGCGCGCTGGTGCGCTACGACATCGCCAATTCGCCGGTGAAGGAAGTTCGCGTGGCGGTGCCGGCGGCGGCGCGCAATGTCGAGATCAGCGGCGTAAACATCCGCAGCCGCGAACAAAATGGCAACGTCTGGCGTGTGGAACTGCAAAGCCCGGTGCGCGGCGATTACACGCTGACCGTGACGTGGGACGAACCGCGTTCGGCCAAGACCAATTCGCTGGAATTGGCTGGCGTGTCCGCTGAAAACGTGGAGCGCGAAACCGGGTATTATGTCGTGTCCGCCAAAGCGCCGCTGCAAGCCAGCGAAATCAGCGCGCCGGATTTGCAGCGCGTGGATGCGGCAGATTTGCCGGACTGGGGAAATGTATCCGGCAGCACGACGACGCTGGCGTATCGCTACGCTAAACCAGGTGCGCGGCTCGTGCTCGACGTTCGACGGTTCGATGACGCAGCGGTGCTGGAGGCGCTGGTGGACAGCGCGCATTTCACCAGCGTAGTCGCGGATGACGGCCAGATGATGACCGAGATGTCGCTGTCCGTGCGCAATAACGGCCGGCAGTTTCTCGAAGTCGAATTGCCAGGGAGCGCGCAGGTCTGGTCGGCATTCGTCGCGGGACAACCGGTGCGACCCAGTGTGCGTGACGGAAAACTGCTGCTGCCGATCCAATCCTCTGACGTTGAAGCGATGGCCGTGGAACTGACTTATGTCGGCACGAATGTTTTTCCGAAGGCGCGCGGCGAAGTTGGGTTCACCTCGCCAAAGTTTGACGTGCCGTTGAAAAACGCGCATTGGGAAGTTTATCTGCCGCCGGATTACAACTATCTGGATTTGCAAAAAGGCACGATGACGCGCGAGTTCACACCCGTGGCGGAGCCGCTGTCATCCAGTTATTCCATCCTGGATTATTCGCGCATGGAGCAGGCGAACAAGGCGTCCGCAAAAACCGAAGTGCGCCGCGATGTTTCTGAGGCGCGGCAGCAGCTCGCCGGCGGCAACGTGCGCGAGGCCACGGCGAATTTCAGCCGGGCGAAGGCGAAATTTTATACCGGCAAGGACGAAGACGCGGAGGTGAAAAAGCTTGGCGACGATTTGAAATCCGCGCAGGCGAGCAATCTGATCAATGCGCAAAACGAATTTTTTATCCGCAATGCCGGGCAGTTGTCGGCGGATGGCAGCGAGTCCGGTCAGGCGGCTCTAAATTACAATCTCGCCACCGGCGACAATGCCGCCGCCGGCGAGCAATGGACGAAACTGCAACAGGCGCAGGAAATCGTAACGGCAAAAATCCAGCCGTTACGCGTGAACCTGCCGGTGCGCGGCCAGCGGTTTGCGTTTACCCAAGTGTTGCAAACCGAAGGCGGCAAGCCGATGACCTTCGTGCTCGCGGCGGAAAATGCCAAGATGGTTCACTGGCCGGCGCGGCTTGGCGCGGGACTGGCGGCGTTCCTGATGCTGTGGGTGATGGTCTCGGTCTTGTCACGCCTCACACAAAACCGGAATGTCCGGCGGGCTTGAAATCTCAGTTTCCGAGACGCGCCAGCGATTCCAGGCATTCACGGGCTTTTTGGGCGAGCAATTTTCGCCCTGCCTCATCCAAGCCGTTCGGGTCGAAGCGGTGCTGGTAGTGCAGCCGCAAAATCTCGCGCAGCGGTGTGCGCAAACCGGCGAGCGCGGGTTCGGCCAATGTCCGCTCCAGCCAGCCGGCGAGCGGTTCGCTGGGCTGGCGCGGCACGCCGCGTGCGGCAAGCCCGGCTTCGAGCCGGTAAAATTCCGAATCCAAACCGGGCCAGAATATCTTCTCCGCTGGATGCTTGCTTTGCACCGCTGCTTTCCGTTTGCGCCGGCGGAATATGATCTGGAACAGCAGCAGCGCCATCACGGGAACCGATCCCCACAGAACATATTGGCGCAGATTGGTCTGGCTCCAG
>Ga0316226_1002967_pt1 | contig 15105 bp, 10 predicted proteins | sample TBH18017metaG_FD_206009 | JGI IMG/M metagenome (GOLD analysis project Ga0316226, IMG submission 206009) | Freshwater microbial communities from Trout Bog Lake, Wisconsin, USA - TBH18017 | ecosystem: Environmental > Aquatic > Freshwater > Lake > Hypolimnion/Profundal zone | place: USA: Wisconsin... | reverse complement strand
CGCTCCGGGGATATTTCCAAGCCAGCCTCGGACATTTCGCTCCCAGCCAAATACATTTCCGCGCCAGCCGAATACATTTCACTCCCAGCCGAGGTTTTTTTTTCGCTGACACGGCAAACTTCTGTCCGTTCCTGGGATAATCCTGAGTTGATCATAGTTATGCCAGCACCGTTTTCAGACCATCGCTTGCTGTTCTTTAAAGGTTTCAGATTTATTGATTTTTTTCTGCCCGGCTATGAATCACTCCGAGGTGGATGGTGTCCGGCTAAAACAAAACTTTCACTTTGCGCCGCCGCTGCCAAAATAAGGCCGCATGACTGACTTCCTTCGCAAAATCTGGGGACTCGCACGCCCTTACCGCGCGCGGCTATTTCTCGGCGTGCTGGCCGGTGTCATCAGCGGCCTCATCGGCCCGCTGCTAATTGCCACGGCGATGTTCATCTATGCCGCTGTTTTTCCCTCGGCAAACGCCACCGACGCGCGCCCGCCGCTCAAGCACCTGCCGGACTTCCTGCAAAACTGGTTTTACAATGCGCGCGACGGCCTCGCCAGCGGCCTGCACACGCATCCCGCCGCAGTGTGGGGCCTGATTGCGCTGATTCCCATCATTTCCCTGCTGCGCGGCTTGTCCAATTATCTGAACGTGTATTTTTTGCAATGGGTCGGCACCCACGCCGTCGCGGATTTGCGCACAAAATTATTTGCGCACCTGCTGGATTTGTCCGCCGGCTTCTACACTGAAAACGCCACCGGCAAACTGGTTTCGCGCGTAATCAGCGACACGCAGGCGTTGCAGACCATTTTGTCGAACGTCGTTTCCGTCATCGTCCGCGACCCGATTTCACTGCTCGGCGTGCTGGCTTTTTTGTTCCTCCAGCAGCCCCGGCTGACGCTGCTTTCCATCATCGTGCTGCCGGCGTGCATCGTGCCCATCGCGATTTACAGCCGCAAAATCCGCCGCTCCAGCCGCGAGGCGCAGGCGCAGGTCGCCGAGCTGGTGCAAACCATGACGGAAGGTTTCACCGGCCATCGCGTCATCAAGGCCTACAACCTGGAAAAAATCGTTGCGGAAAAATTCCGCGAAAACGCGCGCCGCGCGGTCAACCTCATCATGCGCATCACCCGCGCCACGGAAATGCCCAGTCTGCTGATTGAATTTTTTGGTGCCTGCGGCTTGGCGTTGATGCTCGGTTACGTCATCCATGCGGCGGGCGACCGGCCCAAGCCTGAAGATTTTCTGCAACTGGTCATCTCGCTCATTTACATCTACCAGCCGTTGAAGAATCTGACGCGGCTGCAAAATCAGGTCGTCCAGGCACGCGCCGCCACCGAGCGCGTGTTCGAGCTGCTCGCCACGAAAAATTCCGTGCCGGAACCCGCCGCGCCCCGGATGCTCCACGCCACGCACGCGGACATTGAATTTCACAACCTCGATTTTAATTACGGCGAAAAGCCGGTGCTGCGCAACATCAACCTCACCGTCAAGGCCGGCCAGCTCGTCGCGCTGGTCGGCGCGAGCGGTTCCGGCAAAACGACGCTCGCCAACCTGCTGCTGCGCTTTTACGACCCCGCGCGCGGCACGGTCAAAATCGGCGGCGTGGACTTGCGCGAAGTTGCCACGCGCGATGTGCGCAATCAAATCGCCGTCGTCGCGCAGGAAAATATTTTGTTCAACGACACCATCCGCCGGAACATCGAGGTGGGCCGGCTGGGCGCGACCGAGGCGGAAATCATTGCCGCCACCCAACACGCGCACGCCTACGAATTTATCGTGGAAAAACGCGAAGGCTTCGACACCGTCATCGGCGAAAAGGGCGTCGTGCTGTCCGGCGGCCAGCGCCAGCGGCTCGCCATCGCCCGCGCGGTTTTGAAAGACGCGCCGATTCTGATTCTTGATGAGGCCACCAGCGCGCTCGACACGGAATCCGAACGCGCCGTGCAGGCCGCGCTGGATCAGTTGATGAAAGGGCGCACCACGATTTGCATCGCGCACCGGCTCTCGACGATTTTGCACGCCGATTTAATTGTGGTTTTGGATCAGGGCCGCATTGTGGAAATGGGCCGGCACGATGAACTCGCCCAGCGCGGCGGCACTTATCAAAGACTTTACGAACTGCAATTCGCCTCGTGAAATCCCGGCGCGCAGTGTGAATATCCGTGGCTTGCTTCGCCGCGGGTTGCGCGGGTAAAATTCGCGTCCGATGTCACACGCCGATTTTGTCCACTTGCACCTGCACACCGAGTATTCGTTGCTCGATGGCGCGTGCCGGCTGGACAAACTCATGGAACGCGCGCATGAATTAAAATTTCCCGCGCTCGCCATCACCGACCACGGCGCGATGCACGGCGTCATTGAATTTTATCAAGCCGCCCGCGCGAAAGGCATCAAGCCCATCATCGGCTGCGAAGTGTATGTCGCGCCCGGCAGCCGGCTCGAACGCAAAAAAAGTGACGGCGAGAAATACCATCATCTTGGTCTGCTCGTGCGGGATGAGGTGGGCTACAAAAACCTCATCAAGCTCACCACGGCGGCGCACTTGGACGGCTATTACTACAAGCCGCGCATTGATAAGGAGCTTTTGGCGCAGCACAGCGCCGGCTTGATTGCGATGTCCGGCTGTCTCGCGAGCGAGATTCCTGATTTGATCATGAAGGATCAAATCGCCAAGGCGCGGGACGTGGTGGATTGGTTCAAGCAGACGCTCGGCACGGAGAATTTTTTCCTGGAACTGCAAAACCACGGCATTCCCGAACAGGCCAAGGTCAATGCGCAGTTGCTCACTTTCGCCAAGGACTTCGGCCTGAAATGCGTGGCGACGAATGACGTTCACTACATCGAGAAAAACCACTCGCACGCGCACGATTGCCTCGTGTGCATCGGCACACAATCGCTGTTGAGCGACCCGAAGCGCATGAGCGCGGGCTATGTGCCGGAGCAGTTTTATCTGCGCAGCGCGGACGAGATGAAGGCGCGTTTCGCCGAGGTGCCGGATGCGGTGAAAAATACTTTGGAGGTCGCGGAGAAGTGCAATTTGGAAATCAAATTCGGCGAGAATAAATATCCGGTGTTCCATCCGCCGGAACATTTCACGCGCGAAGGCTATCTGCGCCAGCAAGTCGCGGAAGGATTATTTCGCCGCTACACCATTCACGCCAAAGCGGAGGGAAGCGAATTCGTCATCACGGGCATTGACGAACCGAAGCGGCTACCGACCTTCAAACCAGTTGAAGGCAAAACCTGCACCATGACCGACCCGGAAGTGGCTGAAGCGATCAAAGCGGTGATTGACCGTTTGCAACTGGAACTCAAGGTCATCGAAAAAACCGGCTTCATTTCCTATTTTCTCATCGTCGCGGATTTCATCCGGCACGGGCGGGAAAAGGGAATTTCCTGCGTGGCGCGCGGCAGCGCCGCCGGTTCGATTGTCACCTATCTGCTCGACATCGCGAACGTGGACCCGATCCGCTACGGCTTGCTGTTCGAGCGTTTCCTGAATCCCGAGCGTGTCAATCCGCCGGATATTGACATTGATTTCGCCGACGATCGCCGCGCGGACGTCATTGAATATGTCCGCGAAAAATATGGCCGCGATGCTGTCGCGCAAATCATCACCTTCGGCACGATGGGCGCAAAATCCGTCGTGCGCGACGTGGGCCGCGTGATGGGCCTGCCGTATGGCGATTGCGACCGGCTGGCGAAATTGATTCCCGCCGAATTGAAAATGGATTTGACGAAGGCGCTCAAGCAGGTGCCGGAACTCAAGGAGGCTTACGAAAATGAAGAGGTCACGCGCGAGCTGATTGACACGGCGTTCATTCTGGAAGACCTCACGCGCAACGCCAGTGTTCATGCGGCGGGCGTGGTCATCGGGCCGGAACCGCTCGTGAATCTGCTGCCGCTCAAGTTGGACGAAAGCGGCACGCTCGTCACGCAATACGCGATGAATCCCGTCGGCGAACTCGGTTTGCTGAAGATGGATTTCCTCGGCCTGAAAACGTTGACCGTCATCCGCAACACCTGCGAAATGGTCAAGCGCACGCAGGGCGTCACGATTGACATTGATCATCTGCCGCTCGATGACAAAAAAACTTACGACCTGTTGAACCGCGCGGAAACGCTGGGCGTGTTTCAGTTGGAATCCGGCGGGATGCGCGACCTGTGCAAAAAATTTCAGATCAGTTCCGTTGAACACATAACGGCGCTCGTGGCGTTGTATCGTCCGGGACCGATGGATCTGATTCCTGATTTCATCAAGCGCCGGCACGGTGAAATCAAGGTGGAATACGAACACCCGCTGCTTGAACAGATTTCCAAAGAGACTTACGGCATCCTGATTTATCAGGAGCAGGTGATGCAGGCCACGCAGTTGCTGGCGGGCTATTCGCTCGGCAGCGCGGATTTGCTGCGCCGCGCGATGGGCAAGAAAAAGGTCGAGGAAATGCAGCAGCAGCGCGAGACGTTCGTCAAAGGCTGCCACGAGAAAAACAACATTCCCAAGACCAAGGCGAACCAGATTTTCGACTTGCTCGAAAAATTTGCCGGCTACGGCTTCAACAAATCGCACGCCGCCGCGTATGCCATCGTCGCGTATCAAACCGCGTATCTGAAGGCGAATTTCCCGGTGGAATTCTACTGCGCCATGATGACGAACGACATGGCGGCCACGGAAAAATTGAGCGAATATATCTCCGAGGCGCGCGAGGTGGGCATCGAGGTGCTGGGGCCGGACGTGAACGAAAGTGGCGTTTATTTTGCGCCGGCGCAAAACGGCAAGGCCATCCGCTTCGGCATGGCGGCGATTAAGGGCGTGGGTGAAGGCGCGGTCGAGGCGATTCTCAAGGCGCGGGCTGAACACGGTCATTTCAAAACGCTGGCCGAGCTTTGTGAATATGTGGATGGTCGCACGCTGACGCGAAAACCGTTGGAGGCATTGATCAAAACCGGCGCGTGCGACACCTTCGGCCAGACGCGCGCCACCTTGATGGCGCAAATCGAGCGCACGCTGGCGCGGGCCGCGAGCATTTTATCCGACAAGCAGAAAGGCCAAAACTCGCTCTTCGGCGCGCTGGAAGAAAAAGCATCGCCGATGCCGGAGCGTGTCAGCAATTTGGCCGAGTGGCCGCAACACGAACTGCTCGCGCACGAAAAAGAGCTGCTCGGTTTCTACGTCAGCGGCCATCCACTGACGCCGCTTGCGCCCTTGCTGCAAAGGTTTTCGCTGCACAACACGGCGCAGCTTGCCGCGCTGCCGAATCGCAGTTTGACGCGCCTCGGTGGCATGATTGCGGCGGTGAGCCACGGCACTTCCAAAAAATCCGGCAAGCCTTATTCGATGGTGACGCTGGAGGATTTGGATGGCTCGGTGCAGTTGCTGGTGATGAATGACTACGACAAGTTCCGCCCGTTGCTGGAACCGAACAAGGCGTTGCTCGTCATCGGCGAAGTCAGCACCGGCGAGGACAAGCCCAAAATTTTTCCGCAGGACATCATGCCGTTGGCAGACGCGCCGAAAAAATACACCAAGCAGGTTCACCTGCGTCTGCCGATGGCACATTTGCAGCCGGATGACTTGGCGAAGGTCGCGGAACTTGTCGCGGCGCATCCCGGCAAATGCCCGCTGTTCCTCTGCTTCATGCGCCCGGAAGGCGGGACGATTTTTGTCTCGACCCACGACCGTTTTGGCGTCGCGCCGTCCATCGAATTGGAACACGCGGCCAACCGGCAGTTCGGCGAAAAAACATTTTACGCCGTCGTGGACAAATCGCTGCCGGAAAAGGCGCGGCGCGCGTGGGAGAAAAAAGGCAACGGCAATAATAACAGTGACGAATGAAAACGCGGCGCGAATTTTTCAAATCGGCGGCGGCGCTCGGGGTGCTGGGCGCAACCGGCCTGCCGCTGCGCGCGGCGGAAAATAAAATTGAACCCGGCGCGCCCGGTGACGACCGGCGTTACTGGGTTTCCGTCATGGAAAAAATCGCCCGGCCCGTGTTGGAAAATCTGGCGCGGCGGGAATTGAAGCTGAAAATGCCCGTGGAGGAAAAGCCCGGAGCCAAGCGGCAAGCCTGCACGCATCTGGAAGCGTTTGGCCGGCTGCTCTGCGGTCTGGCACCGTGGCTGGCGCTGGAAAATCTTGCCGGCGACGAACGAAAGTTGCAACAGGAATTCATCCGGCTCGCGCAAACTTCACTAGACGCGGCGACGAACCCGCAATCGCCGGACTTCATGAATTTCACCGACGGCGGCCAGCCGCTGGTGGACACGGCGTTTCTGGCGCAGGGCCTTTTGCGGGCGCCGAAGGTTTTGTGGGAGCCGCTGGAACCGCGCGTAAACAAGCAAATTATCGGGGCGTTCAAGTCATCGCGAAAAATTGCCACGCCCACCAGCAACAACTGGGTGATGTTCGCCGCCATGGTCGAGGCCGCGCTGCTGGAATTCGGCGAGCCAACGCTGCCGGCGCGACTGGAAGATTGCGTGCGCAAGATGCTCGGCTGGTATTGCGGCGACGGCGCGTATGGCGACGGCGAGTTTTTTCATTTCGATTATTACAACAGCTTTGTCATCCAGCCGATGCTGCTGGAGGTGCTGGCGGTTTTACAGAAACACGACACTGGTTTTGGGCCGACGCGAAAAATCGTTTTGGCGCGGGCCAAACGCTTTGCCGAAATTCAGGAGCGATTCATCGCGCCGGACGGAACCTTCCCGGTCATCGGCCGCTCGATGGCTTATCGTTTCGGCGCGTTTCAGACGCTGGCGGCCGTCGCGTTGCAAAATGAATTGCCGGAGCACGTCCGGCCCGCGCAGGTGCGCTGTGCGCTCACGGCGGTCATCCGCAAAATGATTGCGGCACCGGGAACTTTTGATGCGCACGGCTGGCTGCAAATCGGTTGCTGCGGCCATCAGCCGGCGCTGGGCGAAGCTTACATTTCCACGGGCAGTTTGTATTTGTGCAGCGCGGGTTTGCTGCCGCTCGGCTTGCCGCCGACGGATGAGTTTTGGAGCGCACCCGCCGCGAAATGGACAGCGCAAAAAATTTGGGCCGGCGAAAATCTGCCCGCCGACCACGCCATCGGTGAGGTGCGAAATGTGGAAGTGCCGACGCTAAAATGAAAAAGCCGCGTTCGCATGAACGCGGCTTGCGCGGGAAGCCAAATTATTTCACGGCGGCCCAGACGCGATGCACGTCGTCGTGCTCGTCGAGCGTCTGGAGAAATTCCCCGACCTCGCCCGACTGCGCCTCGGTGAGTTCGGGAAATTGTTTCGGCACATAGCCGATTTCGCTTGTCACCACGGTCCAGCCGTTGGCGGCCAGCCATTTGGAGACGTTCGCAACTTCGGTGCGCTCGCAAATGAATTTCGCGCCCGCCGCTTCGGCGGGAATGTCGTCGTTCTGGTCGTGCGTCAGCACTTCGACCTCGTTCGCGCCGGCCTCGATGGCGGCGGTTTCGCGGTCAATGTTCGCGTCGGGATGATGCGCTTCGACGAGGCCAACGTGGTCGAATAAAAATTTATTGCTGCCGGTGGTGGCGAGCTGGCCCTTCTTGAAGAGCACACGAATTTCCGGCGCGGTGCGGTTCACGTTGTCGGTGTAAACCTCAACAATGACGGGCACGTTGTGCGGCGCGCGGCCTTCATACACGACGTGATCCATGACCATTTTTTCGTCGCCGATGCCCGCGCCCTTGTTGATGGCGCGCTGGATGGCGTCCTTAGTCACGCTTTCTTTTTTGGCCTTTTCAACGGCGGTGAACAGGCGGGCGTTCATCGCGGGATCGGCACCGCCCATCTTGGCGGCGACGGAGATTTCGCGAACAAGTTTACCGGTCGTCCGGCCTTTTTTCAGGCCGGCGACCAGACGTTTGGCATGCAACCATTGGCGTCCCATGCGCGGAAGATAGCAACTCTCTTAAACAGATTCAACCTTGGGCCGCAGTGCGGCGCGGTTTTTCTGCCGGATCCGCCCGGCGGCCGGTCGCCGGCGGACGCGAAAGGCTTGTCAGAAACGCGGCGGGAACTATCATGTCGGCGCATGAAAAAATCATTCGCCAACCTTTTAATTGCCGCCGCCATCACCACCGGAATGGGCGGCTTTACCACCACTGTTTTCGGCCAGGCAGACGCCAGCGTGACCGCCAAGTTCGTGGATCAAGCCAAGGCCGCGTCCGACAGCAAGCTGGGCGACATCGCCACGGAATTGACGAGCAAGGCGCAGAGCTTGAACACGACCGCCGCAGCCAATGCCACCCTCAAAAGCAAGCTCGATGGCACGCTCAAAGCGCTGACGGGCGGCCAGGATTCCGCCGCGCTGACTTCGGCCTTTGGCTTGGTTAAATCCTCCAAGCTGACGCCGGCGCAGCTTGATTTAGCCAAACAGGTCGGCAACCTCGCCTCGGCCTACGTTGTGCAAAAGAACTTTTCCACGCTCGATGGTGCCCAAGGCGATGTCGCCAATGTCGTCAGCTCGCTGCGCAGCGGGAAAATTACCGCTGCCTTGCCGGCTCTCAAAAACATCGCGCAAAACGCCAAGCTCACCGATACGCAAAAACAACTCATCACCACCATCGGGGATAAATACGCTCCCGGTTTGAGCAAAGCCAACGGCGCCGTGGACAGCCTGAAGAAGCTGCCCGGCTTTTGATTTGATATCAATCGGCATGAAAAACGCGGCGGCCAATGGCTGCCGCGTTTTTAATTGCTGACGATCACTCAAGATGGGAAGCGGTTTGAGCCGGCAGGTGTTCCGCCGGCGCAAAATCTAAAACGGAAAGCCGCCCCGCGCGGGCATGATTGCAGCCATCACCAGTTGTGATGATTGCCAGCCGCGCCGGTTTCTGCGAAAACAGGGAAACCAATTATGTCACCCGCACGTCCTTCACGCATAACCATTCAAGCCATGACCAAATGCCTGCTCCCGCTAATCGCCGTCGCCGCGTTGTCCGTGCGCGCCGCCGAACCGATTTCGCCCACCAGCTCCGCCAACCTCGACGCCAAGCGCGATATCGCGCACACCGCCGGTTTCCTCACGGACACGAACCGCGCGTTCCCGATGCTCTTCATCGTCGGCGATTCGACGGTGCACAATCCCGGTCGCGGCGAACGCGGCTGGGGCGACGTGATCGGCAAGAATTTTGACACGAACAAAATCCGCGTGGAAAATCACGCGCTCGGCGGCCGCAGCAGCCGGACGTTCATCACGCAAGGCTATTGGGACATGATTCTCGCCGCCGCCAAGCCGGGCGATTTTGTGCTGATCCAGATGGGGCACAACGACGGCGGCCCGCTCGATGACACGAACCGCGCGCGCGGCTCCATCCGCAGCCTCGGCGAGGAGACGAAGGACATTTACAATCCCATCATGAAAAAGCCGGAGACCGTCCACACCTACGGCTGGTATCTGCGCAAATACATTGCCGACGCCCGCGCGAAGGGCATGACGCCGATTCTGTGCACGCCGGTGCCCCATGTGCCAAAGGCGGAAGTCACCGCCGGCGACGTGGAGAAAAGTCCTTACGTCGAGATGTCCACCGCCGTGGCGAAAACTGAAAACGTGGCGTTCATTAATCTGAACCAAATCACGATGAGCCATTACGCCGGCCTGAAGCCGGAGGAAATCAAGGCGAAGTATTTCACGACTGCCGACAACACGCATTCGAGTCCGGCGGGCGCGGAGCTGAACGCGCAGTCGGTCGTCGAGGGCTTGAAAGCGCTGAAGGATTGCTCGCTGGTGGGATTTCTGAAGCCGTAAACTGCAGCGGCGCTCTGTGAGCGCCGAGCCTTTGCGATGGTCACAGACCGCCGCTACAAAAACCACCTTATGCGCCTGAAACCTATTGCTGCCGCCCTGTTGCTCGCCGCGCTCATTCCCTGCTCCCGTGCCGAGGTCAAGCTGGCTTCGCCATTCACCGACCACATGGTGTTGCAGCGCGACGCCAAGGTTCCCATCTGGGGCACGGCGGACGCAGGCGAGACGGTCACGGTGGAATTCGCCGGCCAGATCAAATCAGCGACGGCCGATGCGAACGGCAAATGGCTCGTCAAACTCGACCCGCTGCCGGCCAGTGCGGAACCACGCCAGTTGCTCGTGCGCGGCAATCGTCAATCGGCAATCGAAAATCTGAAATGCGATGACGTGCTCGTCGGCGAAGTGTGGCTCGCGTCCGGCCAGTCGAACATGGATTTCACGATGTCGAAAAAAGTTAAGTATTTCGCGGGCGTGGTGAATGAGGAGCAGGAGATTGCCGCCGCGAATTATCCGCTCATCCGCATGTTCACCGGCGAGGCCGCCAAGGCTTACACGCCACAGAACCGCGTCGCGGGCGAATGGAAAGTGTGTTCGCCGGAAACCGCGCCGGCCTTTTCCGCCGTCGGCTACTTTTTCGCGCGCGATTTGCAAAAGGAAATCAAAGTGCCCATCGGCATTGTCACGCTGGCGTTCGGCGCAAGCACGGCGGAAGCGTGGATTCAACGCGAGGCGCTGGCCGCCGACCCGCTGCTGAGGCCGATGCTGGAACGCTTCGATGCCGCCGTGGAAAAATTCCGCACCAACCCGCCGCCGGTCATCGCCGCGCCGCGTTCGGAGGATGTTTCCGCCACCAACGCGTCTCCCAAAGGCCGCAAGCGCGGCAGCGGCTCGCGCGATCCGATTCAAGACCAGCACAACGCCACCGTCTTGTTCAACGGCATGATTCAGCCGGTGATCCCCTTCGCGCTGCGCGGTGTCATCTGGTATCAAGGCGAGTCCATTGTGGACGCGAACAAGGGCGGTATCGCGCTTTATCCGCAGGTGCAGGCGGCGCTCATCCGCAACTGGCGCAAACTGTGGGGCGAAGGTGATTTTCCGTTTTACATCGTGCAGCTTGCCGGCCAGGAAGCCGCGAGCAACAGCCCGCTCGTGCGCGAGGCGCAGGCGACCGTGCTGGATTTGCCGAACACCGGCATGGCCGTCGCCAGCGACATTGGCGAGGCGAAAAATGTGCATCCAAAAAACAAGCAAGACGTCGGCGACCGGCTGGCGCGCATCGCGCTGGCGAATATTTACGGCCACAAAATGGAATTCTCCGGCCCGCAGTTCGCAGCCTTGAAAATCGAAGGCAGTCAGGCGCGCATCCAGTTCTCGCATCTCGGCGGCGGTCTGGTCGCCAAAAGCGGCGCGGCGCTGGGCGGCTTTGCCATCGCCGGCGCAGATAAAAATTTTGTTACTGCCGAGGCAAAAATTGACGGCGACAGCGTCATCGTCAGCAGCGCGGAAGTTTCCGCGCCCGTCGCCGTGCGTTATGCATGGGCAAATTTTCCGAAAGACGCCAATCTCTGCAATGCTGCCGGTTTGCCCGCGCCGCAGTTTCGCACGGATCAATGGTGAGCCGACGATTTAAATTCCCGCATGAAAAAGAATTTTTCTTTCACCGTCGCGCTGGCGCTGGCCGCGCTGGTGGCCGGCTGCACCACGCCGGTGGCAAAGCGCGAGACGCGCACCGAGTGGATTGACCGCGATACCGGGCATCGCGTCGTGCAGTTGTCGCGCGACCCAGGCAGCGAAAGCCTTTATTTCAATTTGAACCCGTTCACGCCGGACGGGAAGAAGATGGTCTTCACCTCGCCCAGCGGCATCTCGGTGGTGAATCTCCAGACGCTCGCGGTCGAGAAAATTGTCGAGGGCGAGAAGCTGCACGTCATCATGGTCGGGCACAAGACCGGGAAAATTTATTACGGCGGCGCGAGTCGGACGGTTTTCGCCGTGGACCCGAACACGAAAATCGTCAGCAAAATCGCGACGTTTCCGCGCGGCCAGCAGGTCGCCACGGTCAACGCCGACGAAACGTTGCTCGCCGGCACCATCACCGAGCGCACCGATTGGGGCACGAACGCGGACTTCTTCGACGGCGGCCCGAACCGGCGCACGGACATTGAGCGCGCCGACGCGCAGCGCGGCAAGAAAGGCACGATGATGGAAGAGCGCCTGGCCAAGCGCTATCCGATGTCGCTGTTTTTTTACAACCTCGCCACCGGCGAAACGAAGACCGTCAACCGCGGCACCGACTGGCTCGGGCACCTGCAATTCTCGCCCACCGACCCGACGCTGCTGATGTTCTGCCACGAAGGCCCGTGGCACAAGGTGGACCGCATCTGGACCATTCGCAGCGACGGCTCGGATTTGAAACTGGTGCATCAGCGCACGATGACGATGGAGATCGCCGGCCACGAATTCTGGAGCGCCGACGGCCAGACGATTTGGTATGACTTGCAAACGCCGCGCGGCCAGGTCTTTTGGCTCGCCGGCTATGAACCCGCGACCGGCACGCGGACGTGGTTCAACCTCCAGCGCAACGAATGGGGCGTGCATTTCAACGTCGCGCCCGACGGCAGCCTCTTTTCCAGCGACGGCGGCGACGACAAGATGGTGGCGCACGCGCCCGACGGCAAATGGCTTTGGCTCTTCACGCCCGAACTCATCACGGACCGTTCCGGCGGCAACGTGGACACGAGCAAGCTCATCAAGGCCGGCGTCTTCCATTCGGAAAAGCTCGTCAACATGGCGCAACACGATTACGCGCTGGAGCCGAACGCGATGTTTTCGCCGGATATGAAATGGCTCATCTTCCGCAGCAACCTGAGCGGCGCGAACCAGGTTTATGCCGTGGAACTGGCCGCGCGCAAGTAACCGCCTGCGCTCCCGCCGCCGCGCTCACTTCTGCATGGCTGCCGCGATGACCGGCGCCAGCGCGTCCGCCCAGATCTGATAACCCTTGTTCGTGGGATGACAGAAGTCGCCCATCACGTCGCGGGCAATCGTGCCGTCGGGCTGCAGCAGTTTCGCGCCGATGTCGAGGTGGGTCACGCCGGGGATCTGCGCGAGGCGGAGATTGGTTTCCGTGATCAGCTTGCGGCGCGGATGTTCCGGGCTTTGCTCGCGCGGGAAAATATTCATCAGCACAATCTTCGCGCCGGGCGCTTTCCGCCGGATACGCTCGCAGATGGCCGCGACGCCGGCGGCGATCTCGTCGGGCGTGTTCTGGCGGGCGTGCGCCGTTTCGCTGGTGTTGTTCGTGCCGATATGCACGATGACCACGCGCGGGTGCAGGCCGTCGAACTCCCCGTGATCCAGCCGCCAGAGGACGTTCTGGGTGCGGTCCCAGCCGAAGCCCAGGTTCAGCGTGCGGTATTTCCCGAAGACACTTTGCCACGCGGGGGCGCCGTTGACGTGGTTCGCCTTGGGCTCGCCGCCCCAGAAATGCGTGATGGAATCGCCGATGAGCACAATCTCCGGGTCCAGCCACTGCTGAATGCGGAGGACGTCGGCATGCCGCGCCGCCCAGTCGTAACTGTCGTTTTCCAGCTTGGGCACGGGGATGACCGCCGTGTTCGTTTGTCCGTGAACCACGCCGCCCAGGCCGAGCAGTGCCAGCAAGATAAGCCGTTTCATGCCGTCACCATAACGGGGATTCCTGCCGGAAAACAATTTCATTCGCCGGCCGCCCGCGGATGGCTGGCCGGCGACCGCCGACCGCTCGCCGGCGACGCGGAATGATTTTTTGGCGACAAGCCATGACTCCTTGGCGACGGGCAATGATTTTTTGGCGACGCGGAATGACTCCTTGGCGACGAGCAATGATTTTTTGGCGACGCGGAGTGATTTTTTGGCGACGCGGAGTGATTTTTCGGCGACGAGCAATGACTCCTTGGCGACGCGGAAGGGTTTTTTGGCGACGCGGAAGGGCTCAGCGCCGGGAGCCGGGAGCGGTTTTAGGCCTTTTATCCTCAAAAAACGCTACATGCGCGCTTCGGCGGCGGGAAGCGAGCCCTGAAATTCTACATTATGTAGCATCGGGGCGCGTAACGCCCGGCCGGTGAGGAGCCGGCATTGGCCCGGGGCGCAGCGGGTGGCCCGGTCGCAGAACAACCGGCAGGGCGTGATGCCGGTATAGAGGATGATGCTTTCCAGCGCAAAGCCGTCGGGGAACCGCTCCCCCGTTTCCCAGGCCCCCACCGTGGAGAGGCCGAACCCGAGCGCGCCGGCCATTTCTTTCTGGGTGAGGCGGTGGTTGAGCCGCCAGCGTTTCAAGACCCTGGGGAAATTCGCCCGCAACCCGCAGGGAGAGTTCATGCGCCTTTTCTAGCGCCAAACGCCGGGCGAGGGAAGCATTTTTTAGCCCGCCATCGCCCGACCGCCTTTCCCGAACCGTGCGCCACTCGCAGCTTGCGGCCAAAAGGGTGCTGGACAGAAACTTAAAACCGAAAGACACTCAAAATCATGGAAACAGATAGGCGGTTCTTGGCCGAAGATAGGCTGCACAACGCAGTGTCCATTATCTATTAGGCCACTTCGCACATGAAGCTATTCCGCCACATATTTATTATCGCTCTAGTGGTCGGGGTGCAGTCTGCGATCGTTGTGTATTTCACGGTTTTACAGCAGCCCATCAACCCATCCAAAGTTCCATACCGTCGAGCAGAGCGAGCCGCACTTTCGACGACTATGCGCACAGACCCATCGCCTGCCAACAAGGCAGCATTTCGGCATGAGTTAGATATTGCAACGCGTTACGCCATGACGGAGCGCCTAAAAACTGCGGGGATTTTTATTCTTTTTATTTTGAGTTGTGAGGGCTTGTTAATTTACTCAAGGAAGACGCATTAGACACCAGTGGCCTAACAAGCGGATAGGCTGCGCCCACCTCAGGTTTTTGCCAAAATCTTTTCCCCCTGCCCGCACGCCCGTTGAGGAATTCCCGGCGGTTCACCCCTTCAGCTTGCGCTCCAGAATCTCGCCGACGAGGGCGGGGTTGGCCTTGCCTTTGGAGAGTTTCATCACCTGGCCCTTGAGCGCGTTGAGCACGGCGACCTTGCCGGCCTTGTAATCGTCCACGAATTTCGGATTTGCGGCGATGGCTTCGTCGCAGAATTTTTCAATCGCGCCGGTGTCGCTGACTTGCGCGAGGCCTTTTTCCTGCACAATGGCCGCCGGAGCTTTGCCGGTGGTAAACATTTCGGCAAATACCGTCTGCGCGGCGGAACTGCTGATGGTCTTGGCCTCGACGAGCGCGACGAGTTCCAGCAACGCCGCCGGCGGGAACTTCAAGTCCGCCAGCGTGGAGAGCTTCATGTCGGCC
>Ga0316226_1002965_pt1 | contig 15113 bp, 7 predicted proteins | sample TBH18017metaG_FD_206009 | JGI IMG/M metagenome (GOLD analysis project Ga0316226, IMG submission 206009) | Freshwater microbial communities from Trout Bog Lake, Wisconsin, USA - TBH18017 | ecosystem: Environmental > Aquatic > Freshwater > Lake > Hypolimnion/Profundal zone | place: USA: Wisconsin... | reverse complement strand
TGCTCCATGCCGCCTTGCCGGGCTGAATTGTGGCGTCGGCCGGCTGCACCGGCGGATCGGCCAAATCGGTGCCGAGGGTCGATTCGGCAATCGTTTTCAGACTGCCAACGACGACGATTCGCCACGGCGTTAGCCACGGCAGTTTCGACTCGGGGTTCACCGCGCCGCCGTGAAAACTCTCGCGCGGATCGGGAAAGCCCACGGTATATTCGCCGTCGGGCGATTCGATGCGCAGCCGCGTGCCGCAATAATTCCGCGGCAGCGAACCCTCGCTTACGAGCAGCCATGTGTCGCCCGCACGAAACAGGGCCGGATAAACCCAGCCCGCCAGGGGTGACGGCGTGCCGACGGCAATGTCCTTCTGGTAGAACTCCTCGTAAGCCGGAGTGGCCTGCGACCAGCCGCTTTTCGCGACTGACATCGGCTGCAGCCACGCGCGCGTGCCCGTCGGAAAATGAAACGACGAAACCTCCTCCCGTAGTCGCCGCACGGTCCCGCTGGTTTCCGGAAAGGCATACCGGAACGCCACGCCGTCGTCCGAGACCTGGAAGATGATGTCGAGTTTCCGCCCAGCGCCGTTCTCGAGGTGAAACGTCCGGCGGTTCGCGGTGTAGGTATTGACGCGCCGCTTGGCGGTCAGGATCTCGTAGCGATCCCGCTCCGACTCGACCGGCGGGGCGGCCAGCAACCGGAGACCCGACGAAAAATCGGCGTCGTCCCGCACGAGGCCAAGGCGCGATTCGCGCAGCACCGGCCGGCCCGCCAGCTCAATCGCGTAGCGCGGCGCCCCCTCGGCGGTGAGACGAAACTCCGCGACCAGCCGGCCGTCAGGGCTGCCGATTCGCTCCGGCGTTGCGCCCGGTTCCGCGCCGCCTGCACCGAGCGCAAGCAACGCCCCGAACAACGCCGCGTGTGATAGGAGAGGCTGTGAAGGCATGGGGTATTGAAGCGGATCGAGCGCGCCCTTCGCTCCCGGCGATCCCGTGCCGTGGCGGATTCGGCGCGTTCCGCGCGACGGGGATCGGCCTGCGCGCCATGGTTTCATGGCGAAGTGCGCGGCGGGAGTTTTCCGCGCGTGTATTTGTCGAACACGCCGAGCACGGGCAGCGCGTTGCCGTTGTCATCGAACATCCCGCGGCGGCGCAGGCCACCAGTGACGGCCGGCTCCCACCAAAAGATGCCTTTGCCGAGCCCGCCCGGCGTGGCGAGGACAACGCGGTTCACCTCGTCGAGGAATTCGCGCTGACCCTCGGCGGTCTCGGGGAACGGCGCGGGCTGGTCGCGATACTCGGCTGGTCTCCAGTTGTAGGCGACTTCGACGAGGATGATGTCCTTGTGGTAACGCTCCGCCATGAACGCGAGGCAGTCGCGCAGCTCGAGCAGCGAGCCGTGCCACCACGGGTAATAGGACTGGCCGATGACGTCGAACTCGACGCCGCGCTGAAGCAGGTTGTCGAAGAAATATTTCGTCGCGGCGACATTTCCCGATTTTTCAATCTGCACGAGGATGCGCGGGCGCGGAGCGGCGCCGCGGCCGGCGTCGACGCCGGCGATGCCGGCCTTGACCAACTCGGCGAAGTTATCCCAGTTTTGCGGCAGCTTGCCGTCAGGCCAGAGCATGCCCGGCGTGATTTCGTTGCCGTTCTGGACCATGTCGGGCATCGCGCCGGCATCGCGGAATGCCGCGATGGTGTCGCGCGTATAGTCGAACACGGCCTTGACCAGCTCGGCGTGCGACTTTCCCTCCCAGGCCTTCGGCAGTGTCTGCTTCGCGGGATCGGCCCAGGTATCGGAGTAGTGGAAATCGAGGAGGAACTGGTAGCCCAGCGCCTTCGCGGCCTTCGCCTCGGCGATGGTATAGGCGAGAGTGTTGGGGAGCTGCGTCGGCGAGTGAAACAGCCGGAGTCGAATCCAATTGTAGCCGTGGTCGCGGAAAATCTGTAGTCCGGGTTTCTCGACGCCGCCGTCCTTGAACTTCGTGCCCCGCTCCTCCGCCTGCTTGAGAAACGACAGATCGGCGCCGATGGCGTAGGCCAGCGGCGCCAGCGGCGGGGCCGCCGCCGGAGGCGCCGTGGCGTTTGGCGGCGCGGCGCACGATCCCAGTAACGCCGCCGCCAGCACACTCACGCGCAGGATGCGGCGGAACGGACGTGGGGATGGCGTCATGGCCGCAGCCTGGCACACGAAATGGCGCCCGCAACACTCAGCCCGCCGCGGACAGTTCGACCAGCAAATCGGCGGCCAGCGCATGGCTTGGATCGAGACGGAGCACGCGCCGAAGCAGCCGGCGCGCCGCGGCCTGCTCGCGGAGCCCGAGGCGAGCCTGGGCCTCAAGGAACAGCGCGGTGATCTTCTGGCGGTGCGTCAGGTCGTCGTCGAACAGCAGCATCGTGGGCAGCGAGGTCGCAAAGTAGTCGATTGTGGCCGGTGTGCAGGCGAGCCGGCGTGCGTGGCCGAGCAGGCCGCGGAGGAGCTTCTTCGCGGCGGCGCGGCGGCCGAGCCTTTCGAGCGCGAGCGCGGAGTAATAGGTCATCTCCGAAAACGCACGCACGCTCATTTCCTGAAAATCACCGCGGAACGTCGCGGCGATCGTCCAGTGCCGGCGGGCTGGCGTACGGTCGCCGCCAGCGTCGAGCGCGCAACCGAGCCAGAAATGGATGTCGCTCTGATTGGCGAGGAGGTGTTTCGCCTCGCCGAGATTCTCCGGCGTTTCGCGCGCGCGGCGAAACAGCCTGGCCGCGTCGGAAGGTGCGCCGGCGGCGAGCGCAGCGCGGCCGAGGGCGAGATGCGTGCGGACGTGCTGGCTGAGCGCCATCCCCTCGCCGCCCTCCCACGGCTGGAATTTTCGCGTGGCGAGCAGCGCCAGCGCGTCGGCGTGGCGGCCGGTTTGATTGAGCAGCGCGGAGAATTCGAGCGTCAGGTCGTCGCGCTGGGCGACGAGATCGCGGACCCGTTCGAGTTCGGCCAGGCGCGCCGCGGGAGAGACACCGAGGCGTTTCCAAAGCTGGTCGCGTTCGTAGCGCAGACGCGCGTCGCGTGGGTTGGCCTGCACCGCGCGTTCATAGGCGGCGCGCGCGCGCGCCGGACTCTTGGCGATGTTGAAATAACCGATCCCGAGGTTGCGCCAGACGACGGAGAACCCCGGAGCGAGTCGGGCGGATTTTTTCCAGAGCGCGACGGCCTCGCGGTGGCGGCGGCGCGCGTAGAGCAGGTTGCCGAGGTAGTAGGGCGCGCGGGCGTCGCGCGGCCTCGCGGCGACGGCGTGCAGCAGGATGGAAATTTCCTCCAATCGCGCGGGAAAACAGTAATCCGGTGGCGCGCTCGCAGCCACCGCGAGGTAGCGGTGCTCCGACGGTGCGTCACCCATCAGGTGACAGATCCAAGCGGCGGTGTAGGCGACGAGCGGAGCGGTTCCGCTGATCGGTTCGGGCGTGGCGGTGGCGAGGAGTTCGCGGGCTTCGGTGAAAAAACCCGCCTGGGCGTAATCGTGCGCCAGGTCGAGACGCGTCTGCGTGTTGCAGGCGAGCACGTCGCCGTGCAAATGCCGCGCCCACCAGTCGAGCGGATCGAGTGCGAGGGTCGCGGCGAGGAGTGCGTCCGCTTCGGCGACGCGGCCGAGCCGGCGAAGGACGATGACCTTGAGATTTCGGGCGCGGAGATTTTCAGCGCCGCCGCACAGTGCGGCATCGAGGTGTTCGAGGGCGCGCGGCCAGTCGGCGCGGCGGCAATCGAGCGCGGCGAGCGCGTGAAAGGCGGCCGGCTGCTGCGCGGCGTTCCAGGTGGATTTGTAGAACGCTTCGTAGGCTGCGGCGGTTTTCGACTCTCGATTTTCGGTGGTCGATTCGGCGTCGGCCAGGTGGCGGAGGCAGAGACCGAGGTTGTAATGCGGCTCGCCGTCGGCGGGATTCGGGTTGCGCAGCGTGAGCCGCATGACGGCGGCCCGGATATATTTTTCAGCGACGGCGAATTCGCCGCGGCGGAGATGCCAGAGGCCGAGCGCATGGTTGCTGCGGGCATCGCCAGCGTCTCGGCGCAGCGCTTCGCGCCAGTAGTCGGCCGGGTCGCGCGTGGCGTGGCGGTATTGCTCCAGATGGAGGCCGGTGAGGTAGAGCTCATCGGCGCTCGCGATGGCGCGTGGCGCGGGCGGCGCGGTCGCCGCCGGCGGGACCGGCCGCGACGGCCTGGGTCGCGGCGCGTAGGCGATGAGTTCATGGCCGTCGGCAGCGAGAACCGAGAGCGTAAGTTCGGTTTCGCGCGTGCCACGCGGAAGCGGAAAGTCGACGACGCGAGGCCGGCCGGGCGCGAGATCGACGCGAACCTCCGAAATCATCTGGCCACGACCGGCGAGGCGGATGATCGCGCCGGGTTGCGGCGAGGTGACCGCGACACCAATCTGCACGCGACCGGACTCGCCGTGCAGACTGACGGCCGCGGCGAGGTTGGCTTTTTGAGCGGGCCCAATCTCGCGGATCGGATACCAGTGCTGGCTCCACGTTTTCGTTTCGCCGGGGGCGAGAAACGAAAAGTCGGGCTGGTTGTCCGTGAACACGCCCGCCATCAGCTCGATGTAGGGCGCGAATTCGCCATGCGCGCCAGCGTCCGTCAGGTTGCGATCCCATGCGTAGCCAAACGCGTGGTTGCCCCAGGTCCACTGCTTCTTGCCGGGCGCAATGTGGTGGTCGGCGACATGCACGAGGCCGGCGCGCGCCGCGTGATCGTAGCCGCCGAAAAAATCCTCCTGCGAGCCCATGCACATGTAGGAGGTGGGGACGGGGATGTTCGCATACCAGCTCAGGTCGTTGGGCGCGCAGTTGCCGGGCGGGATGAAGTGGATCGGCCGCTCATTCGCGGGCACACCGCGTTTCGCCCGCGCACCGTAGTCCACGCCGTAGTAGCGGCCGCGGCAGAGCGGAAACTCGCTCATTGCCCGCTTCGCGTGGTCGGCGACGTAGGTGGCGTCGGGAGGAAAGAACGACTGGTAGCGCTCGTGCACGCGCGTGGCGGCGTTGGCCCACCAGAGGAACGTCTGCGGCAGCGGGGTGCGGTTGTAGACGCGAACCTTCACCTCGAGCACCGCGCGGCCGGGTGCGAGGCAGACGCCATGCATGCCCTTCATCCGGCACATCGGATCGTGTTCACTGAGCCAGACGGTGACGGAACCGTCGACCCCCCTTTCGATCGCGACGTCGGCGGGCATGAACGTCGACGGCCGGTGATGCTGCGGCCAGTTGAACTCGATGCCACCGCTGATCCACGGACCAGCCAGCCCAACGAGCGCTGGTTTGATGGCCGCCTGGTTGTAGATGAAATCGTAGCCGTTCGTCTTGTCGCGCGCGCGGTGGATGCGACCGCCGAGCTCCGGCAAAACCATCACATAAAGAAACTCGTTCTCGAGGTGAATGGCATCCCAGGCGCGCGGCACGGGTTGTTCCGCGATCCGATCGGTGAACGGCAGCGGGTAAACCTTGCCGCTGCTGCCCTGATAGACCCGTTTCTCCAGGAACATCGGGTTCTTGTCGGGCGCGTGCGGCTCGTAGGTCGGGAGCGTGACGGGCTCGCGGCGGACGTTGACAGGGGTGGGCATGAAAAGACAGGCGCGGGCGGAAACTCAGCCGCCGGCCTCGAGCACGAGCTCATATTCGTGGACCAGCCTCACGCCTTTGAGGCGCACCGCATCGGCACCGCCCGGGAAGTCCGGACGCGCGCTGCGCTCAAGAAACAGCGGCGTGTCTTTGCGCAGGGGAAGAATCTTAAGATCTAATCCGCGCTCAAGCTCCTGCGGCGTGAAACGCCAAAGGGCGATCTCCCACGGGGCGCCTTTGTAAAAATTGTCGTTGTCGAAGCGGTCGCCGGCGTAGAGCCGGGCCACGTCGCCTTCATACGAAATCTGCAGGAACGTGCGTTTGGCGCCCGCAAGCGCGTCCGGCGGCACCGCGATGCGCCAGACGCCCGCGCGATTGAAGTCGGCCTCGTCCGGCTCCATCGCTACGCGGCGGTGCGGGTTCGGATTGATATTCGCCGGCACGGACGGCGCGGCGGCCTTCGTCGGCTTCACTTCAATGATCGCGTCGTTCGCCACGAATCTCGCCGTCGGTTCGTATTTCTCGAAAACACCATCGCGATCCGCGTCGCGGAATCCGGCGCCCGCGTCGCGGAGGGCGGGAAAAACCTCAACCTTGAGGTGGGTGAGATCGCGGGAGCTCACGTGAACCTCGTCCTTCGCGAAGAAGACGTCGCCGGGAGAGAGCACGAACCGATCGCGGCCGCCGAGTTTCGCTTTGGCGAGGTGCAGCGCCTGGTCGCGCGTCAGCACGACGATGCGTGTCGCCAGGCCTCCGGCGTGACCGACCTCTATCGCCACGTCTGTGTTGGGTTCGACCCCAGTCACATAGGTCACGCCGCCGTCGCGCGTGACCTTCGCACCGGCCGTGGCGAACGTGTCGCCTTCAGAGCCGGCGAACGCGAATTCCGCCTTCAGGCCAGGCCAGGCGGAAAACACGAGGGTCGCGGGCTTGTCGAGTGCGCCGACCAATTCCGCCGTCGCATACCTTAGGGTCACGCCGCCGACATCGAGGTTCACCGGCCAGTGCGTGTAGACTCCGTCCGGGATGACTGTCGGCACCCGAGGGATCCGAAGCACGCCGGTCGGAAGTTCCAGCGCAACCTGAAAATCCGTTTTCTCGCCGAGCGGATGGTTGCGCTGGTAGTTGTTGATGAAAATAAAGCCGTGCCGGCCGGCGTCATCCACGCGCGCGGCGACCCGCGGCGTCGCCACGTCGTCGCGATTCTTCGGCATCTGCGCCGGAAAATACGCAGCCATCGGCGCAAGCTGCCCGCCGAAGTCACCGAGGAAAAGATGGAGCGCCCGCAGCGTGTGGTAACTCTCGTTGACCTGGCCAAACTCGCCCAGCGGCGCCTGAAAATCGTAGGACTTCGCCTCCATGTCGTTGTAGCCGTTCCAGACGGACTGCGTCTCCTGGAGCGGCATGAGGCCGTCGGGATTCGTGCCACCGTGATACATGTAGTAACCGAGGCCGGCGATGCCGGCCCCGAGTTTCACCAGCGCGGCGGCGGTGGAGTCGGCGGCGCGCATGAGCGGCCGGCGGTGGTAGGCGATGGACATGCCGCCGCCCATCTCGGCGGTGAGAAACGGGAAGCCGGCGTATTTCGAATTGTAGCCGGGGTTCTTCGGCGTGAGGTCGCCCATGACGTTGTCCTCGGCACGAATCTTCGTGAAGAAGAAATTCTGGTTGGGCGGAAGCTCCGTCAGGCGGTCGCTCCAGAATTGCTCGGTGTAGCCGCCGAACACCGGCAGAAATTCCGTCGACGGCACAGCCGCGTTGTCCCAGCCAGTCGCGGTGTAGAAGGGCGCATCGATGCCGGCCGCATGCGCGAGCTGCAGCAGCGTCGCCATGTGCTCCACGCCGCCGCTGCCCGGATGATACTCGTTTTCGATCTGCACGCCGGCGATCGGGCCGCCGTCCTTCCAGAACAGGCCCTGCAACTGCCGGCCGATTTCGCCGTAAAGAATTTTCACGTGCCCGAGGTAAGCAGGGCTGTTCGTGCGGGTCGGACCGAGCGCGAGCAGCCAGTCGGGGAACCCGCCGTTGCGCGCCTCGCCGTGGTCCCACGGGCCGATCCGCACCCACGCCAGCAGGCCGCACTTGCCGCAGAGCTCGACGAACCGCCGCAGGTCGCGCTGGCCGGACCAGTCAAACTTGCCCTCGGTTTCCTCGTGGTGAATCCAAAAAATGTAGGTCGACACCACGGTGATGCCGCCTGCCTTCATCTTGAGCAGCTCCGTTTCCCACTCGGCGGCCGGGTAGCGCGAAAAGTGAAACTCACCCATCACCGGAAACCACGGCTGCCCGTCGAGCGTGAGGTAGCGGGTGTTCGCCGACAGGATGTGGCCGCCGGGCGATCTGCCGCCGACGGCGAACGGCAGCGGCACCGGCGCCGGCGGCGGGACGGTGGCGTCGATCGTGATCTCGAGGGCATGCGCACCAAACGGCACGGCCAGCGCCACGGCCAGAAGCAGGCAAAGTGAACGAGGTCTCATTGGCGGATTCTCAGGCGGAGGATGCTGAGCGAATTGGCGGGAAACGTGCGCGGAAACGTCGCGCCCGGAATCTGGAGCACTTCGTCGCGCGGCGCGATCTTCCGCGGCGCCTCGAAGGAGTTTTCGTCGTCGGCACTCGCTGAGGCCAGCGCGGTAAGGCGCCCATTCGGCCCCGCACCGGAGGCGCCGCGCAGCTCAATCTCGGCCGTGCGGGGGTCGGCGAACGGGTTGACGACTGTGAGCACGAGTTCGCCCGTGCGCTCGTCGCGGCCGGCGACCACGAACAGCGCGGGCAGTGGTTTCCCGGCGGGCACGGGCACTTTACCATCGGTGGTGGCGGGCGGTGGGGCTGGGGCCGGTTCGACCGGCGCGGCCGATTCCACCGTCACCGGCAGTGCGACATCGGGGCGGTTCTTCGCGAAGAGCGCCTGCACGTAATACGACGGCGAGCCGTAGACGCGGGTGTTGTCGAACCAGATGAGATCGGGGGTCCACTGCGTGGCGCCGGCCTTGGCGAACAGCGGCGCGTAGGACGACATCGCGACGGCGTCGGAATTGCGCACCAAGCCGGTCATGAACGCCGCTTCCGCGATGGCGGCGCGCAGGTTGTTGCGCCGGCCGCGGTCGTGCGCCGCGAATTCACCCGCGAAAATCCGCGGGCCGTAGCGGTCCTGCGCGTCGTAGCGCGTGGCATTTTCCAGAAACCACTGTGGCGGCCGGTAGTAGTGCTCGTCGACGATGTCGGCAGGCGTGCCGCTCTTGAATTTGTCCCACGCGAGCTTCCAGCGGTCGTAGTCGCCGGCGTCGACGCCAGGTCCGGCGCCGGTGACAATGTTCAAGCCGGGATATTTCGCTTTGATCGCCTGGTAGAAGACCGGGTAGCGCTCGAAATACGTCTCGCCCCACTGCTCGTTACCGACGCCGAGCATCTTCAGGTTGAACGGCGCGGGATGGCCGAGCGCCGCACGCTTCGCACCCCACGGCGTGTCGACGGCGCCGTTGGCAAACTCGATCAGGTCGAGCGCGTCCTGCAAAAACGGGGCGAGCTGCTTAAGCGGCACCGTCTGCTTGCTCTGAAACTGGCAGGCCATGCCGCAGTTGAGGATCGGCAGCGGCTCGCAGCTGAGGTCCTCACAGAGCTGGAAATACTCAAGGAACCCGAGCCCGTAGGTTTGGTAGTATTGTGGCGCTGTCTGTCCGCGGATCGCGTCCTGCCAGCGGTTCCAGTTCTGCGGCCGCTCGGCAATGTCGCCGATCGTGTCCTTCCATTGGTAGCGGTTCGGCAGGTCCATCCCCTCGACAATGCAGCCGCCGGGGAACCGCAGGAACGCCGGGTGCAGGTCCGCGAGCATCTGCGCGAGATCGGCGCGGACGCCGTTGCGGCGGTTCTTGAAGGTGTGCTCCGGGAACAGCGACACGACATCGAGATCGACATGGCCCTTGGCCGTCGCCACCAGCACGAGACGAGCGTGCAATGCGGACACGGCCGCCTTCAGGGTGATCTCCATCGGCGCCCAGTCCGGGCCGGCCCAGCCAAGACAGTCGCTCGCGATGACGCGGCCGGTTTCATCCTCGAGCGCCGCGTTGACATCGCCCGCATAGCCGGCGTTCGCCCGCATGCGCACGCTGAGAAAGTAATTTTCTCCCTGCTTCACGGCGATTCCGCCAAAACCGTCATTGGCGATCCCGAAGCCCTTGCCGGGATCGCGAACGGTGAGGCGGACGTAGTGCGGATTCCTGGGGTTGAGCGGCGCGGCGGTTTCGATCGTCACATCGCCATCGCCACCGCGGTTCACGGTGCCCCAGGCGAAGAGATGTTCGGCGTGTTCGAACGACCGGTTTTGCACGAGCTCGGCGTAGAGGCCGCCATCGGCGCCGTAGTTAATGTCCTCGAAAAAAATCCCGTGGAGCAGCGGGCTGACGACGTGGCCGGGCACGGCCGTGTCGACGGTGACATGAATGGGCGCCTCGGCCGCCGCAAGTGAACCAGCGAAGCATACGACGAGCGGGAAGAGATTCATTTCTTTTCGGAAAAAGGGAGGAGTTCGACATGCGTCGGCGCGTCGCGGTCGCAGGTGAGCCAGCCGTCGTCGTCGTGCAGCTCCACGACTTGGATGGAACTGCGTTTGGTGTCGCGCGCCGTCGAATCGGCCGCCACGCCAGGGTGGACGAAATAAAACAGAAACGCCCGGTCGCCGCTTACGATCACCTCGGGGTGATGGCCGCCGTTCTGATCGTCTTTCCCGATGCCGGGCTTGTCGAGGAGGCTGGCGGGCTGACGCTCCCAGTTGAGCGCGTCGCCGGAGCGATAGGCGCCCAGCCCGTTGTTGCCGAGCAGATCGATGAGCAGCCAGTAATGGCCGTGCCAGAAGAACGCGATTGGCGCTTCGCCGCGGTCGCGCGGCAGATGCGCGGAGCCCTTGTCGGTCCAACGGTAGAGGTTTGGGCTGTCGGCGTAAAACGTGGTCTTGCCGGCGCGCTCGTTGTTATACCACATGCGCCAGGTGCCGTCGGGCAGCCGCAGCACGCACGGATCGATCACCTTGTCGGTGACGAGCGGCAGCGTACCCTCGTAGCTCCACTTTTTCAGATCGGAGCTGGTGACGTGCACGATGTTCCGGGGGTGATTCCAGTCGGTGAAAACGCCGGGCACGACGACCACGAACATATGGTAGACGCCTTCCTGGTAGACCGCGGCCGGCGCCCAAAAGGTCGGCGTGTCAGTCGCGGTGCCGGGAATGTCCTTCGGAAAATCGACCGTGCCGCGGTATGTCCACTGCGCGCCGTCGGCCGACTCCGCGATGCCGATGGGCGTGCCGTGCACCCACGTGACCGCGGTCAGGCCGGGGACGTTGGCGCGGCGGTTCGTGTAAAACATCAGCCACTTCTGTTCCGCGCGGTCGTAGATGATCGTGGGATCGGCCGCGCCGTCGTAGACCGGATCGCGATAGAGCGGCTTCAGCGCGAGCTGGCCAACGGACGCCGCGGACTGAGCAGCCGAAGCGAATGGCAGCGCGATGATCGCGGCGAGGAGCGCGAACAGCGGGGGCAATTGCATGCGCAGCCTCAGAGTTCGAGCACGACGACGGATTTCGCCGGCAGCGTGACCTTGAGCGCACCGCCCGCGAGTGCGGCGCCGCCGAACGGCTGCGGCACCACGGTGTTCGGCGCGGCGAAGGTATTGATCGAATTGACCGCCGGGCCGGTCAGGATGCGACCGCTCACCGATGTCGCCGATACGCCCATCAGCCTGCCCTCGATGGCGATTGCGTTCTTCGGATCGGCATTGGCAAGCGAGAGGTGAATCCGGCCCGCGGCGTCGCGCGAGGCCGAGGCGCTGACGGCGGGAATGCCGTTTCCTTCGAGGACGTAGTCGGGCGTGGTGAGCTTGAGCGTCAGCGCGGTCGCGCCTTGGTGGACCTTGAACATCTCGAAGACGTAGTAGGTCGGCGTGAGGAGCATCTTCTCCTTGTCGGTGAGTATCATCGACTGGAGGACGTTCACCATCTGCGCGATGTTGGCCATCGTCACGCGGTCGGCGTGCGCCTGGAAGATGTGCAGGTTGAGCGCGGCGAGAATCGCGTCGCGCAGCGAGTTTTGCTGGTAGAGGAAACCGGGGTTGGTGCCGGGCTCGACGTCGGTCCAGACGCCCCACTCGTCGACCACCAGGCCGACGCGCTTCTTCGGGTCGTATTTGTCCATGATTGCGGAGTGCTTCGCGACGAGTTCCTCCATCTTGAGCGTGTTGCGCAGCGTGGCGAAATACTCCGGCTCGCCGAACCGCGTGGCGCTGCCCTTGCTGCCCTGCCAGCTGCCGGTCGGCAGCGTGTAGTTGTGCAGGGCGAGGCCGTTCATCCGGCCGCCATTTCTCATCAGCGTGTCGGTCCACTCGTAGTTACCGCCGTCCGGTCCGCATGCGATGCGGTTGATCGGATTGGCCCGGTCGTAATTTTTGACGAACGTATTGTAGCGGCGGAAGTTGTCGGCGTAGAACTGCGGGGTCATGTTGCCGCCGCAGCCCCAGCTCTCGTTACCGATGGCCAGGTAGTGAACCTGCCAGGGCTTGTCGCGACCGTTCTTGCGGCGGAGGTTGGCCATTGGCGAATCGGCATCGGAGGTCATGTATTCGACCCACTCCATCGCCTCCTGCACGGTGCCGCTGCCGACGTTCAGGCAGATGTAGGGCTCGCAGCCGACCTGCTCGCAGAAATCGAGAAACTCGTGCGTGCCGAAGTGGTTGTTCTCCACGACGCCGCCCCAGTGGGTGTTGATCATCGACGGGCGCGACTCGCGCGGGCCGATGCCGTCGCGCCAGTGATACTCGTCGGCGAAGCAGCCGCCCGGCCAGCGCACCTGCGGGACCTTCGCGGCCTTCAAGGCGGCGACGACATCGCTGCGGATGCCGCGGACATTCGGGATCGGCGAGCCGGGCTCAACCCAGATGCCCTCGTAAATGCAGTGGCCGAGGTGTTCGGTGAACTGGCCATAGATGTTCGCGTTGATGACCGGGCCGGGCTGGCTGGCGTCGAGGTCGAGCTGCGCGGTCGTGCCGGATGCGGACCGGGTGACGCCGGGAAGCGCGAGGGAAGAACGGGATTCCTGGGCCACGACGGGAAGCGCGGCGCAGGCCGCGAGAAGCAGAGACCAGCGGAATGATTGCATGGGGAAAAACGACGGGGGTTGCGCGGGCGGACGCCGACCCGGCCAGCATCCGCGTCGGCGCGATCGTTTCAACATCATCCGTGGCAAGGCGGGGCCCTTTCCAGCCAGACAGTCCGCCACGCGGCGGCAGGCGTGTCATTTCGGCGGCGCCGGATCGGCAGTGCTTGCAAGTTTTTCCTGCAACGCAGTGAAGCGCGCCCGGTCCGCCTCGTCGGTCGCGATTTTCAGCCCGAGGCGGACGAGTTCGGTCGCTTCGGCGGCAAACCCGCGTGCCGCACAGAGCTCGGCGGTGCGGTAAACGAGCACGGGGCGGCGCGGAAACAGATGGATGCCCTCGGTGAGCACCGCGAGATGGCCACGCTCGGGTTGGACGGCGCAGTGCAGCCAGACGTCCGCAATCAGCTCGTAGACCTCCGGCAGCGCGGGCGCCATCGCGCGCGCGGCGAACAGCGGCGTGAGAAGTTTCGCCGCCTGCACGGCATCCATTTTCCCATCGGGCCCCGCCGTCGCCTGCCATTCGGCGAACCGGAGCCGGGCGAGCTCGAAACTCGCGCGGGGGCGAATCGCCCCGCGCGCGGTGGCGGCCTCGAGGAATTCGCGGGCGCGGGCCGTGTTGCCGGCATCGCATTCGCACAAACCGAGCACCGCGAGCAGCCGTGGGTCGCGTTCGCCGTCGTTGTAGGCGCGCAGCAGCGTGCGCCGCGCCTGCTCAAGATATTTCGGAGTCAACTCGGGCGTTCGCTGCCGGACAAACGCGATCTCGAGCCGCTCCCAGTCGCCCTTGATGCGCGCGATTTCGCCCTCGTCCGCCATCCGAAGTGCCACCGCCGGTAGCTTGAGTGGATGCGCCGGCTCCAGCGTCACGGTCTTGCGCACCGCCGCGGGCAGGTACGCGGCGAGCTGCGCATCGGCCGCCGCGAAATCGCATCCGAAGCACTCGCGAAACATCGCCTCCGTGAGGGGCATTCGGCTCGCGCCGTCGACGAGTTTCCACAGCGCCTCGTGCTGTGCGGGACTCTTCCCGTCGAGTGCCCAGCGGACAAACACCGCAGTCTGCGAAATCCAGCGGCGGCGCAGCTGATCGCCGGCGGCCTCGTCGCGCGCGGGCACGCCGCCGGTGAGCAACTCGGCGAGGGGCAGCAGGGGCAGTGCGGTCTGCGGATCCTTTTTCACCGCGTCGGTCTGCGCCTCCGAGATCCACTGGACCGGGCGCAACACCAGTCCGCCCAGATCGAAGGTGGCCTTGTCATAGAGCGTCAGCACCCCGCTCGCAAACCACGGCGGCAGCGCAGGCGTGCGGTTGGTGAGGAGGTAACCGATATAGTCCGGCGTCAGCACGAACCGGTCGCTGTCAATTTCGCCTTCGCGCACGATGGCAAACACCGCCATGCCGTCGCGGTCCCACAGCCGGAGGTTGGGCATGAAGCTGTAGTGGCGGGCCGGCCAGGTCGGTGTGCGCAGGCTGCGCATTCCGGGGGCCCCTGGCTCGTCCGCCTGCGCGCCCGCTGGCTGGTTGCGCAGCATCGTGGCGATGACCTCCTGCGAGGCCACCGGCTGCAGGGCCTCGTCGTAGAAAATAAACGTCTTCGGCAGTGCGAGCTTCACCTGCAGCCGCTCGGGCAGCAGCAGCGTGAGCAGTTCGTGCAACCGGTAGTGGGCCTGCGCCAGATTGATCGTCGTGTCGTCCGAACAGCGCGAGAGAATCTCGAAACCCGGCATCGCAGCGTAGCGCCATGGCGGCCCCTTGGTCGCCTCTTCCACGATAAATGGCGGCAGCGGCACGACCTCTTCGGCCGGGCCACCGGCCCGTCCGGCCCCCACGCCGAGCGCCGCAACCGCCAGCAAGGCGGCGGCGCGAAGCGGCGACCGGGTCGGGGGGAAAGGGCGCACAGTGGTAAAGGACGGCGAAAGTCCGGCCGATCCTCTGGCCGGCCCATCGTCGGTTGTCCAACGAAACACCGCGCCGCACCGCACCAGCCCGCGCCGCATCACCGTTCCTTCACGCGCTTCGCCACCAGCTCCTCGGTGGCAAAATCGCCGACTTTGCGGGTGAACTTGATTTCGTCGCCGGCGATTTTGCCCGTGTAGGCGATGCGGATTTCCTGGTCCTGGAATTTCAGCGGCTCGACAAACGACACCTCGTCCCTGACAATCTTGCCCTCGGTGATCTCGACTTCGCCCTTTTGATCCTGGCGCTCGAACGCCGCCTTGCCGGTGAGTTTTTCGCCATCGGCCTTGAAGTCGAAGACGTATTTCTGGACGCCGATCTGCGTGTCGAACTCGGCTTTCCATTTGCCGGCGATGTCCGCCGCGCGGGTGGTGCCGAGCACGACCAGGGCGCAGGCGGCCGCACAACAAAACCGGCGGAACGGCGTCGTCATGGCGGCGGCCC
>Ga0316226_1002961_pt1 | contig 15131 bp, 10 predicted proteins | sample TBH18017metaG_FD_206009 | JGI IMG/M metagenome (GOLD analysis project Ga0316226, IMG submission 206009) | Freshwater microbial communities from Trout Bog Lake, Wisconsin, USA - TBH18017 | ecosystem: Environmental > Aquatic > Freshwater > Lake > Hypolimnion/Profundal zone | place: USA: Wisconsin... | reverse complement strand
AATCCTCGAAGGCCGGGCTGACGTTGTTTACGGCTCAAGATTTGCCGGCGGCACGCATCGCGTGTTGTTGTTCTGGCACTACATGGCCAACCGGCTCCTCACACTGCTCTCCAACATGCTGTGCAATCTCAACCTCACCGACATGGAAACCTGTTACAAAGTTTTTCGCCGGGAATGTGTTCAAAACCTCAACTTAACTGCTGATCGTTTTGGCATCGAGCCGGAGCTCACAGCTAAACTCGCCCGCCGCCACTATCGCTTTTACGAAACCGACATCAACTACGCTGGTCGTGATTACGCCGATGGCAAAAAAATCGGCTGGAAAGACGGAGTCGCTGCCCTTTGGTTTATCTTTCGTTACCGGTTTTTTGATTGAGCCGCGCAACTCCTGCCGGCCCGCGACTACCTTGCGCGTACGGCTCAGATACAATTTGCCGGTCATCAATCTCGTGCAGGACCCGGTCGAAAATATCCCATGACGCCGCTAACTCATCGGCACGAATAAACAAACTTCGCTCTCCAGCCACCACGTCCAGCAACAATGATTCGTACGCCTCAGGAATCACACCAGCAAATGCCGTCCGGTAGCGCAGATTTAGCTCCGTCGATTCCAACTGCATCTTCAAGCCGGGCGCTTTGTTGACCACGCGCAAAAAAATCGCCTCATCCGGCTGGACACGGATCACGAGTTCGTTCGCCGGCAATTCCGGCAACTCACGAGCAAAGATATTGCGAGGAACATCGTGAAACTGGATGCAAATCTCCGCTAGCTGCTCGTCCAATGCTTTGCCACATTCGAGAACAAACGGTACACCTTTCCACCGGGAATTATTTACCCTCATTACTGCCGCTGCATAAGTCGGCGTCCGTGAGTTTGGCGCCACACCGTTTTCCGATTGATAGGACTTTCGACCGGATGCATCCCCAACCGGCGCGGTATACTGACCGAGCACAAGATCATCCAACTCCAATGGCCGCACGGCACGCAACGCCTGCACTTTTTCGTCACGGATTGGCGCTGCCGCCAAGCTGTCAGGCTGTTCCATCGCGGTCAGCGCAAGCATTTGCATCAAATGGTTTTGCATCACATCGCGAATGATGCCAAAGCCGTCGAAGTAACCGGCGCGGTTGCCGATATCGAGCGTTTCCTTCCAGACAATCCGCACTTGCCGAATGAAATCGCGGTTCCAGATCGGCTCAAAAATTCGGTTGGCAAAACGTAACACCAGCAGATTCTGGATTACTTCCTTGCCGAGGTAATGGTCGATCCGGTAAGTCTGCTCGTTCGTAAAAACTTTTCCAAATTCTGCCACTAATTTATCAGAACTCGCCCGGTCGCGGCCAAATGGTTTTTCGATCACAATGCGCGTCCAACTTTCTGAATCATCGCATGTGACCAAGCCGGCGTTTCCAATGGCGCGCGCAACGTCAAGAAAAACCGATGGCGGTGTAGCAAGATAAAACAACCGGTTACCGGCCAGTCCGCCACTGACTTGGCGGATGCGCTCGGCGAGATCGAGAAATGATTCCGGCGAACCATATTCACCGATCACATAGTGGCACCGGGCGAGGAACTGCTCCGTCAATGCCGCGCATTCATGCGCTTCGGGCGTATACCGGCACATCAGCCGTTCCGCGGTCCGCGCCCGGAACTCCGCATCGGTCAGCACCGACCTGGCAAATCCGAAAATGTGCATATTAGCCGGCAACAGTCGTTGCGCGAACAGCGAGAACAATGCCGGCAGGACTTTCCGTTGCGCCAGATCTCCCGACGCGCCAACAAGAATTACATTCAGCGGTGCGGCATCCATTGCTTTATCAGTATTCGGCAGGCAAGCCGCTGATGGCAAAGATGCCGACACAATGTTGCGGACTTTCTGTGCCGGCTGAAATCCAGGTAAAAGTAATTGTCGTCAACCGGCGTTGCTTGTCTGTTTCGATCAGGTTCAGATATATGTAACCGGATTTTCTGTCGGACCTCGTCACTGATGCCACTTCCGTACCGATGTTAGCCTCTTTGGGTGGACGGGTGTTGATCCAATCGTAAGTTTTAAGTTTCAATTCTTCGGCATCACCGGCATCGTAAGTGAGACGTGCGCTGATAGTTGCACTGGCGATACTTGATGCGCTAAGAATCGCCAATTGCGAATAACGGCGTTGCTGAGTCACTGGCAGTCTCACAGTCACCGAAGAAGGAAACCGCCCAGTCGCCCACGCGAGGCCAATCGAGTCGGGCTTGTTTGCCGTCAGCAATTGAAATTGCCCACCCGGATCCATATCGTGCAGCAACACTCGACCACCATCTGGCAAGTCACCGATGAGCGCGCTCCGGCTGAATCCGGTTTTGATGTCACCTGTGTCATCATGCTCAAAAAAGTTGGCATTACACGCCGCTCCAATATCCAACGGTGTGAAGCCCTTTGGCCCAGTGTGCTGTGCGACAATCTGCCTGGCGTGTTGTAAATCGCTCGCATGTAACTTTGCAAATTCGGTATTGCTAAAATCCTTGGTCAACATCGCCAACATATCATTGGCCTTCGGCCATTGGTTTTGCGTCATGCTGACTTGGACTTGTAACCACAGCGCCGACGCATCTGTTTCGTGCTGCCGGAGCACGGTCGCCTTCTGTATGAGTTGATCAAGCTCCGCCAGCTGCTTCAAATACATTTCCAACACAGCAGCTTTGGCTGGAATGCGATTGGCCACAGCTTGCAAAGTTTGCTTCGCATCTTCCACCCGTGCCTGCTGTGCCAACGCCTGGTTCGCCAAGAACACGGCGTAACCAAACATTTCTTCCGGCTGATCAGCGTCGAGGATTGTAAAAAACAGCCGGCACACGCTAGCTGGCGTTAAATCATTCCACGTAAGCTGAACCTCAGCAAAACCAGCCTCGCCCAACGTTTGACGAAGGATAACCCGGTCAGCACTGAAACTGGTCACTTGACCTTTGAAATCACCGCGTTTGGTGGTGAGTGTGACCGGCGCGCTGGGCGCGGTCTTGAGTCGCAAACTCATTCCGGTTCGCAACGCGAGTAAACCATCAAATTGATCCTGCCATTGGTTTAACTCTTTCTGGAGTTTGGCATCCTGGCCAGCTTCAGCGCTGGCGCTTTGCACAACTTGCCGGCCTTTATCCCACTGTAAACTGGTAATCAAAACTGTCAGTTCAGCTTGCAGCTGTTGGAGTTTGGCTTGCCGGGCTTGTGTAACTGCTACTTCCGCAGCAGCCGCAGCGTCAGCTTCAGCTTTAGCCGCAGCCGCAATTTTAGCTTTCTGTTCTTGTTCAATCTTCCGTCGCAAACCGGTAATCTCATCAGGTAAATCAGCAAAACCAGCGCAGGCGCGTGCTTGTTTGTCGCAGATCGCGACAGCATCAGCAAACTTGCCAGCCGCGCGCAGTTTTTTTACTTCCTCCTGCGCCACATGCCATTGTTGCCCTGCGGTTGAACGCAGCCGGATGCGTTCAGCGGCGACTGTTTGATTGGCAGCCGTTTCTGCAAATTGGTCCGCCGGCCACTTCGCGTAAATCTCATCGGCACGACCAAGTTGACCATCGGCGGCAGCCGTGTCCGCCGCCGTTCTCAAAGTCTTAAGTTCGTTCGCCGCCTGCACCTCGCGATTGACCTGAGTTTCATGGCTGCCAACCGGTGCCGGTACCGATTTCGTCGAGGTAGTGCCTGTCGTCGGCTTACCGGCAAATTGCGCCCGGTACACCAGAAACACAATCACTCCACAGGCAACAACGGAGATGAGCGTTAAAATCACACTAAACAAAGATTCGCGCCGCGGTGCCGAAGCCGGCGTGGCGGCCGGAGATTTTTTGGGGCTATTGTTGTTCAGCAACGGCCGCGGGCCAGCCAAGTGCCGTTCACCAAGATACCGGTCTAACGTTTGCAACAGTTCAGCGTAAGTCTGATACCGGGCGGCAGGATCCTTGGCCAACATTCGGGTAACGATTTGCGCCAGCGCAACCGGTACATTGGAATTAAAAGCCTGAATGGACGGCACCGGCGCATGCGTGTGCAAGTGCAGCGTTTCATCTGGCGTGGCACCAACAAATGGCGGTTGACCCGCCAGCATGTGAAATAACGTAGCGCCTAGTGAATAAATGTCGCTCCGATGATCAGGCACATTTCCGTTAATGGCTTCGGGGCTGATATAGCCGGGTGTGCCGTACAGGCTTTCGTTTTCAACTTGGCCGGGCACCGCCTTAACGTGCCGCACCAAACCAAAATCGGAAACCTTAAGAGTCCCGGTGTCGGACACGAGGAAGTTGGCCGGCTTGACATCACCGTGAATGAGGCCGTGTTCATGAGCGTGCTGAAGACCGCACGCGGCTTGCCGGATGAATTCGACAGCTTCGCGGACCGGAATCTGGTTTTGCCGGGCGAGCAATGTCTCAATCTGCTCGCCGGTCACCAATTCCATCGCAAAAAAGACTGCACCGGCTTGCTCACCGGCGGCATACACATGGACAATATTTGAATGATTGAGCGCGGCCGCAGCACGGGCCTCATTAAGGAAGCGCTTGGAAATTTCGGGGTCACGCGCAAGTTCGGGGGCGAGAACTTTGATGGCAACATAGCGGTCAAGTGAGGGGTCGTAGGCACGATAGACCAAACCCATACCGCCGATAGCCAACAACTCAACCAGTTTGTACTGGCCGAGTTGGTCGCCAACTTCAAGCGGTCGGGGCGCGCCGGTTGAATCCGTGGTGCTCATCGACTAGGTGGGAGCATAACAGAAGTTTTACCAATTCCAAGCGGAACGTCAGCAGCGCGCTCGCCTCAAGTTTGCCCGTAATAATTTTCCACCGGCAAACCGGTGCGATGGCGGACGATCGCCGCCAGCGCGTCCACTTCCGCATCCGTCAACGCCGCTACCACATGCCACGCCGGCACGCCATGCACCGGTGTCAACGCGCGCCGCGCCAGCGTACAAACTTGCACAAGCTTGATTTTGCCGCCGGCCGCGACAATTTCATTCAGCCGGTCGCAATACGCGGAAACTTCTTCCGCACTCGGCCCGTGCCCATGCACTTTGAGGAACAAACTTTGGATGACCACCGGCCGCACACGCGCCGTCGCGGTGACGTTTCGCAAAATGCGGCTGAACGCGATGCCGGAGCGGTTCACCAGCCGGTAATAGTCGCTCGTGCCGGCATCGAGTTTCGCCCACACTTCGCCGTCGTGCGCATCCATCACCAGCAGCCCGCGCTGCACGTCGGCGCGATGCAGGCCGGCGGCGTTGGTAATCAGCACCACCTTCACGCCGCGCGGTTTGTGCCGGACGACCATTTCGATGATGGCCGAAAAATTCTTCACCGTCGTCGGCTCGCCGTCGCCGCTGAGCGCAATGTCATTCAACCGCCGCAATTGCGCCGGCACCGTGTCGAACGGCGGAAACTTCGCCAGCGCGCCCGATTGGACGATGTCCAGCAGCGCGCACAACTCCGTCTCCGCAACAGCCAGGTCAAAACTCTGGACTGCTGGCACGGCGCTGCGATCCACCTGGCAATAGATGCAATCAAAGTTGCAGGCCTTGTTCGGGTTGGTGTTAAGCCCGATGGAAATCCCCCGGCTCCGCCGCGACACGACTGGATAGACAAACTTAAAATTCGCAAACTGTCGCGAATGTGTCAGATGCGCCGCGATGACCGGTGTCTTCATCAGCCCCTCGGTTGGAATTCGCCGGTCACGCCAAAGTCACCGTACCAGTCCGGCCGCGCGCTGTGCGGCGGCAACGTCGTGAACTCGTCCAGCAATTGTTTCAAATGCGGCACGCCGACGCGCTCCACAAAATCGTGAAACGTCTCGTCCTCACCGCGCGTGGCCCGGTAAGTCGTCAGCAATTTTTCCACCACAGCAGGAATTCGTTTCGCCGGCAGCATCGTAACCGGCACGCCAAACGTCGCGCGGCCGGCAGCGGTTCCACCGCCGACCAGCAACCGGTAATGCGCCACCGCGTGACCATCAATCGTTTTGCTCGTGCCGGTAAAGCCAATGTCGGCAATCTGGTGCTGACCGCACGAATTCGGGCAGCCGCTGATTTTGATCGTCAGGTCTTGCAAAACCGGGTCCTGAGTCAACCCATTCACAAACAATTCGCTCAACGCTTCGGCCAGTCCACGCGAATGTGTGATCGCCAACTGGCAGGTGTCCGCACCGGGGCACCGCGTGATGTCGGCGAGATGCTCGGCTTCATGCGCGCCCAGATCAGCTTGCGTGAGTTCGGCGTAAACATTCGGCAGAAGCTGCGCCGGAATCCAGCGCAACATGAGATTTTGCGTGATTGTCGTGCGGACCCAGCCACCGCCATACCGGCGCGCGACGCCCGCCACGGCCCGCAACTGCCCGGCAGTGATGTCGCCGAGCGGACAGCGAACGGACACGGCAAAGTAACCGGCCTGTTTTTGCGCAACGCAATTTGTCGTCAGCCAGCGCCGGTAAGCCGGCGTATCCGGCGCGGCGACCGGCGCAATCGTTGGCAGCGCCGGTGCAGTTTCGGTCACCGCCGGCAAACGGCAAGCGGCGGCACCAGATTGCGTGAGCAGCAATGCCTGACGTTCGGTGAGCCATTGCTTGCGAAATTCTTCAATGCCCCAATCTTTGATGACAAATTTCAGCCGGGCGCGGGCCCGGTCTTTACGGTTGCCGTGCCGGTCGAACAACCGGATCGCAGCTTCGACGCTCGGCAGCAGCCATTCCTCCGGGGTAAATTCCTCCAGCAATTGTGCGCTGACCGGCAGCGAGCCGAGTCCGCCACCAACGCTGATGCGAAAACCGCGCCGGCCGTCCTTCAACATGGCTTGCGCGCCGAAATCGTTAATCCCCAGCCGGGCGTGGTCGGTCGGGCAACCTTCAAAGGCGATTTTGAATTTGCGCGGCATGTTTTGGCAGAGCGGGTTGCGGAGCAAAAACTCGTTCACTGCCGTGGCGTAGGGCGTCACGTCGAAAACTTCGTCCGCCGCGATGCCGGCGAATGGGCAGGCAGTGACATTGCGGACAGTGTTGCCGCAGGCTTCGCGCGTGGTCAGCCCGCTTTCAGCCAACAGCCGCAACGCAGCCGGGATGCGGCGCTGCTCGACATTGTGAAATTGCAAATCTTGCCGCGTGGTGATGTGGGCAATTTGCAGCGGCGTGAACTCCGCAGCCACGTCCGCCAGACATTCCAACTGATCCGCAGTCAGCGCGCCGTACCGGATTTTGGCGCGGATCATGTGTCGGTCGGTTGTGCCGCGAATGCCGTACACGCCGTTTTCGAGCCGGAAGCGTTTGAAGTCGTCGGGGTCGCGTTCACCGCGTTGCAACGCAGCGACCTCTTGATCGAAGCGTTGTAGTTCGGCCTCCTGCACCGGTGAGATCGGTATTTTTTTCCATGCACTCATTACCACAATGATGACCAAGTTGGCGCGCGACGCAACTGAAATCTGTGGCGAACCGGCACGGAAATCTGACTTGGCCGCACAAGATTGCTGTCCATTTTTGCCGGTCACGGTACAATACAGGCATGGACACACCGCAACGCAAATCCGGTTTCGCCGTACTCGTCGGCCGCACCAACGCCGGCAAGTCCACGTTGCTCAATGCGCTCGTCGGCACCAAAATTGCCATCGTCACCCCGAAGCCGCAGACCACGCGCGACACCTACCACGGCATCGTCACGCAGTCGGCCGGCCAGATTGTGTTTGTGGATACGCCAGGCATTTTTCAGACGCAACCGAGTCGCCTCGTCGCCAATCTCCACCACAAAATCCGTGACGCCATCGAGGGGATTGACATGATCGTCCATGTCGCCGACCCGACGCGCTCGATTGGCACGGAAGACCAGCGGGTCACTTCCATCGTCGAACATGTCCCGCACCCGCGAATTCTGGTGCTCAATAAGCTCGACCAATCGAGCCGGCCGTTCCGCGAAAGCTGGCTGGAGCGCGCCCCGCAATACTCCAATGTCATCGAACTCTCCGCGTTGACCGGCAAGAATGTGCCCGCGCTCATCGCTGCCATCTTCGAGCACTTGCCGGTCGGCCCGATGAATTATCCCGAAGGTCAGGTTAGCAACGTCACGCACGAATTTTGGATCGCCGAAATCATCCGCGAAAAACTGTTCCTGATGACCTCGCAGGAACTGCCCTACACTGCCACCGTCCAAGTCGAACAAGTTACCGACCGCAAGGACAAATCCGGCAAACCGCTCGTGCACATCCGCGCAGTGATCCTCACCACCGATGACCGTCATCAGCGCATGTTAATCGGCGAGGGTGCCCGCAAAATCCGCGACATCGGCAGTTTCGCCCGCAAAGAACTCGAAGTCGCCCTGAACAAAAAAGTTTTCCTGGATCTCACCGTGCTCGTGGATACGACGTGGATTGACAGACAGCGCTGAGCTGAGCTACCGTCAACAGCCGCATCACGCCCGCGCCCGTGAGTAGGTCAAAGACCGATGCCATCCCGGTCGTCCACTTAAACAATAATCCGCGCCGGCGCTGATTGTGCCGGCGCGCTCCTGTGCGAAAATGCAGCATGCGAACCGCGTCGGCGCGCACCGCATTGAAGCAACTTAGTGAAACCAACAATGAACTAGGGAGATTCGTCATGAACGAACAGGAGTTCAAAGGTCAGTGGAAGATTCTGCGCGGGAAAGTCCGGGAACAGTGGGGCAAACTCACCGATGATGACGTGGAAATCATTGACGGCCGAAGTGAGCAGTTGATCGGCCTGCTACAAAAACGCTACGGCATAATGCAGGAAGAGGCCGAAAAGCGGTTACAGAAGTTCTTGCAGGGCCAAAGCCCGGACCGAGAGAACCGCAAGGCAGCCTGACCGCCGAGCGGCCGCAAGGTCGCCCGGCAGCGTTCACTTCGCGCGGGCGGTTTTGGCACCGGATCGCGCGAGAGATTTTCCGGCAGTGATGAGAAACTCGCTAACCGGCTGCAGCGATTCAACGTGTTCGCCCACAACTTTCATCACGATCAGAATTGGCACCGCCAGCACCGCGCCGGGAATGCCCCAGAGCCAATCCCAAAACAGGACCGACAGGATGATCGCCACCGGCTTCAACGCGAGCCGCTGGCCAAGGATCAAGGGCGTGGCGAAGCCGCCTTCCAGACACGCCAAACCCAGGTAAACCAGCGGCGGCACCACCGCCTCGCCCACCGATGCGAAGACCGTGAACGAGACCGCCGTCAACACGATCACCCCAGCCAGCGCCCCGAAATACGGCACCAACGGCAACAGCGCCGCCATGACGCCCCACACCAGCGGATTCGGCATATGCAACCAGCCCATCGCCAGCGCCATCACCAAACCGAGCGTGCAGTTGATCAGCAACACCGTCAACAAGTACCGGAACAGCGTCGCGTGCAGCGCGGCGATGATTTTCAGGGCCTGCCGGCGGTAACGGAATCCCGGCAAGACCCCGATACACTTGCGCCCGAAGTGGTCTTCGGTGCTGAGAAAAAAGAACAACAAAATGACCAAGGCTGCAAATTCGCCCATCACACTCCGCGTCCAATGCACCACAAACTCTCCCAACCGTTGCAAGCCGAGCGACTCGGCCGGCGGCGGGGGCAACTTTTTGCCGGCAACCGGCTCGACAGCCGGCGCCGTGGGCGCCACGGAATTCGTTTCACCAGCCGGGAGCACCGCGACATCTTGCCCGGTCGGTCGCAGGAGCTGCGCAATCTTCACTTGCGCCTTTTCCAGGTTGCGCGGCGCTTGCGTGACCCACGTCGCGGCGGGCTGCACCACCTTGCTCATGGCAAACCCCAACCCCGTCAGCAGCCCCGCCACAACCACCGCCGCCGCCAGCCATCGCGGCAAATGCAATCGCCGCAGACCTTGCACGAGCGGATTCAGCGGCACCATCAAGAACAGCGCCAGCACCGTGGGCAACACCACCGACCGCGCCAGGTACAATGCCGCTACCAACGCCAGCAGAAACAACCCACCGGCGGCGACTGCTTGAAATTGTGCTGCCAGCGCCAGCACCCGCCCCATCATCCCGAGTACGGGCAATTCCGTCCGTGCCGGGGATGCCGAACCAGTTCGCGGTTTCGCTTCCACATAATAATGTAGCGCGTTTGTGTCCGGTTGCACATCCGAACACGAAATGCGTGCGGCGAATTGACTTTCCGGCACCGCCTCCGTAGGCTGACGGCACGATGACTTCCGGGGAACGTGAGCAGCGGTTGGCTTTTGTGGGCCTGACTCCGCACGACGCGCAGTTGTTGCAGGCACTGCGGCCGGTGGTGGCGCAGCACGCGGACGCCATTGTGGAGGCGTTTTATGAGCAGTTGCTCAAGATCCCGGCCATGGCTGAATTGTTGCGCGACCCGGCCACGATTGCCCGCCTGAAACAAATGCAGCGTGAGTATTTGCTCCGCATCACGGTGGGCAACTTCGATGCGGCGTACTTCGCCGACCGTCGCCAGATCGGGCAGGTGCATGAACGAATCGGCCTGACGGCGCGCTGGTTTTTGTTGGCGTACAGCCGGCATTTCGAGCAGCTCTGTCCGCTGATCCGGCAACATTGCGCCGGGGATGCCAGCCGGGCGGATGCGACAATTGCGGCGTTGGAAAAGGTGTTCATGCTCGATGCGTCGCTGGCCACGGAAGCTTACATCGCCAGCGACCGGTACCGGCATTTGCGGCAGTTGGAGAGCATCGTGAACGATTCGGCCGATGTAATTTTCGCGCTGGATATTGACGGTCATTTCCGGTCGTGGAACCGGGCGGCGGAACGGGTCTTCGGCTGGCGGGCGGAGGAAATGCTCGGCCGACATTTGAGCGAACTGGTGCCGCCGGAATTGCTCAAGCAGGGCGAGTTGGCCCAGATCGAACAGGCCATTCTCGCGACCGGCCAATGCCACTTGGAAACCGTCCGCCTCGCCAAGGACGGCCGGCAGGTGCCGGTCGAAGTGACAGTGTCGCTGTTGCGCGACCCGCAGGGCAAACCGATTGGCAGGTCGGCGATCCTGCGTGACATCACCGAGCGCAAACGGCTCGAGGAAGACAAGCTCCGTTCCGAACGGCTGGCGGTGATCGGCACGATGTCGGCCCGGTTGGCGCACGAAATCCGCAACCCGCTCAGCTCGATCACACTCAACGTGGAGTTGGTGCGCGACGAGATCGAGACGTTGACGCAGCGCAGTCCGGAGACCGGCCAGGAAGCGCGCGCGTTGCTCCAGTCATTGAACTCCGAAGTGCGCCGGGTGCAGAACGTCACTGAGGATTATTTGAAATTCGCGCGCCTGCCCCGGCCGCGCTGCCAGCCGGTCGTGCTCAACGAACTGCTCGACCAGCAATTGGGATTCATGGGCTCGCTGTTCGGGGCGACGCACGTGAAGCTGGTCACGGACTTGGCCGGGGATTTGCCGGTCATCCAAGCCGACGAGGGCCAGTTGTGGCAGGCCGTGCTCAACATCATCCGCAACGCGCTAGAAGCCATGCCGGGCGGCGGCACGCTCAGCGTGCGAACGGCGGCGCGCGATGGTTGGGTGGTGTTGTCCATCGCCGATACAGGCAAGGGGATCACGGACGAGGAACACCAACATTTGTTCAAACCGTTTTTCAGCACGAAGGTCGGCGGCACCGGCTTGGGATTGCCGTTGACGCAGCAGGTCGTGGCCGAACACGCCGGCACCATCCGCTGCGAGAGCGTGCCCGGCCGCGGAACAACATTTGTCATCGAGCTGCCGACACGGTAGAGTCAAAAGACATGGCCAGACGCGCTGATATTTTATTGGTGGACGACGAAGAGGCGTTGCGGAACGCCGCCGAAAAGATTCTCATCAAGGAGGGTTACCGGGTCACGGCGGTCGCCACTGCCGAAGAAGGGCTCGCCAGGTTCAAGGCCGATGGCGCGGATTTGTTGATTACCGACCTCATGCTGCCGGACCTCGACGGCATGGAAGTGCTCAAACGCGCCAAGCAGCTCCGGCCCGCCGTGGAAGTGATCATGATCACCGGCCACGGCAGCATTGAGAAAGCCATCGAGGCCACCCGGCTCGGCGCCTACGATTTCATCGAGAAGCCGCTCGACAAGGCACACCTGCTCAAAGCCATCAGCAAGGCCGTCGAACGCCAGCACCTCGCCACCGAAAACCAGCAGCTCCGCGAACAACTTCAGCAGCAGCGCACCACAGACTCGCTCATCGGCAATACGCCGGCCATGGTCGCGGTCAAGAAACTGATCCAGCAAGTCGCGCCGACCGACGTTAGTATTTTGGTGCAAGGTGAAAGCGGCACCGGCAAGGAAGTCGTCGCCGACATTCTCCATGCGCTCAGCAATCGGCGCACCGGCGCAATTGTGAAAATTAGTTGCGCCGCGATCCCGGAGACGCTGCTCGAAAGCGAGCTCTTCGGCTACGAACGCGGCGCATTTACCGGCGCGGCCGGCTCCAAGCCCGGCCGATTTGAAGTCGCTGACGGGGGCACATTGTTCCTCGACGAGATTGCCGAGATGAGCCCGGCGTTGCAGGCCAAGCTCCTGCGCGTGTTGCAAGATGGCCGGTTTCAGCGGCTCGGCGGCACCAAAGATCAACAAGTGGATGTGCGTCTGATCAGCGCGACGCACGTGGATTTGACGAAGGCGATTGCCGCCGGCAAGTTCCGCGAAGATTTGTATTACCGGTTGAACGTCGTACGCATCGGCTTGCCGGCACTGCGCGACCGCAAAGATGACCTGCCATTGCTGGCGGATCATTTCCTGAAAAAGTACGCCGCGCGGATGCAGAAAGACGTCCGCAGTATCGCCGCGCCGGCGCTGGACCAATTGCTGGCACACAACTGGCCCGGTAACATCCGTGAACTGGAAAACACATTCCAGCGCGCCTTGGCAATCGCAACGGAGCCGGTCATCAACAATTTCCAATTGCTCGCCACCCCCGGCCTGACCGGCACTGCGGTACATGGCCCGGCGGTCACCTTTCCCATCGGCATCAAACTGGCCGAAGCCGAAGACCGACTGATCGACGAGACGCTCACCGTTTGCGGCGGCGACAAAGAGAAAGCCGCCAAAATGCTCGGTGTTTCCTCCCGCACACTGTACCGGCGAGCCCTGAAGTAACCGCAACAGGACCGCGTGACGTTCGGCTTGCTTGCCGGCGACAGTTTCGCTACCGTGTTCGCGGTATGACCGAACTCGAACAACAACTGCATTCCTTGCGCACCGAAGCCGGCGGCGCCATTGCCGGCTGCGCCGATTTGCCGGCACTCGACCAACTCAAGGGCCAATATCTCGGACGGCAAGGCGCGTTGACCGCCATCCTCGAAAAACTCGGCACACTTCCGAAAGAGCAAAAGCCGGTCATTGGCAAGCTCGCCAACGAAGTTAAAACGGTCATCACCGCCGCCATTGCCGGCAAGCGCGATGAACTCGAAGCCAAAGTCACCGAGGCCGGCCCTTCAATCGATACCACGCTGCCCGGCCGCCGGCAGCACCTCGGCCATCAGCATCCACTCACACAGATTTTCGAGCGCACCGTCGCGATTTTCCGGCGCATGGGTTTTGCCGTCGAGGATGGCCCGGAAATTGAAGACGAATGGCATTGTTTCGACGCGCTCAACACGCCGGCCAATCACCCGGCTCGCGACATCCAGGATACGCTTTACGTTGACCTGCCGGCGCATGAAAAATACGGCCGGTATCTGTTGCGCACGCACACCTCACCGGTGCAAATCCGCACGATGCTCCGGCAACCGCCGCCGATTCGCATCATTGCGCCGGGACGCGTCTTTCGCCGGGACAATCCCGACGCCACGCACAGCCCGACTTTCCACCAGATCGAAGGCTTGTGTGTGGACAAGAACATCACCGTTGCTGACCTCAAGGGCACGGTCGAATTCTTCTTCAAACAACTACTCGACCCGGCCACGCAAGTCCGGTTCCGTCCACATTTTTTCCCGTACACCGAACCGAGTTTCGAGATTGACCTGAGCACGCCGCACTTCCGCGCTCGCGGCAAGGAATGGATTGAGATTGCCGGCTGCGGCATGGTGGATCCGAACGTGTTCAAAGCGGTCGGCTATCCTGATGACGCCTACACTGGCTGGGCATTCGGCTTCGGCATCGAACGCCTGGCGATGATTCAATACGGCATCACCGACATCCGCCTCTTCACCGAAAACGACACCCGATTTCTGGCACAGTTCTGACCGACAGATTGGCACAGTCGTCCTATTTTGGATAAACAGTGCGTGGAATTTCCAGAGGAATCGCGATTAGCTATGTGGCGTGGTGACCGGCACGCGACAGAGTTGTAACCGCCGCTGCCAGACCAAGCCAGCCAAGCTACCGACAATGAGCAGTTGCCAGAGACCGGGTTCCGGCACGGCAGCCACGGAACTTAACGGCGTGCCGTCGTTGCCGACAGCTACGACGCCAGAACCATACTCCGTCACACCAGTACCATTCACACTTTCAACCGGTACACCAGGTAATGTCGAGCCATCACCGGCATGTGTCCCATATGCATCGGCGCGCACAGTCCAGTTGTCGGATTCGAAGCCGCTGCTACCAGGATTACTGAGGACGATTTTGTCAAACTTGACGCCATCCACAGCGTAGAAATTAATAAACGCAAAGGCTTCACCACTGTCTTTGCCGTGGTTGGCGCCGGGCACTGGATCCCCGTAGTAGGTTTTGCCAACTTTTTGATCCAGCCATTTTGTGTCAAACTGCGCCAATAAGGTGTTGCCGTTGTAGAATGAAAGATAGTTTGCCGGATCGCCGGCTGACCACCACATGCCAAAATAGGCGCTGGGTTGATTCCAAGTCAACGTGGTCGTCTGGTTCTTGCCAAGACCTGAACTGGAAGATTCGACGGAGTATGGCGAGCCGTTGGGATAAGCCGCGTCAGCAGCCCCACCGTACTGATTGGCAGGAATGACATAGACTTTGTCAATCGTACCGGCACCAAGGAAGTTGACATTCTGCGAGAGTTGGCCTGTTGGCAATGAATCAAAATTGAACATTGTCGTATCAGCCACGGTCGAGACTTGCACACCTGGCTGTTCAGCGTAGGTCATAATCAGATTGGCCCGGACACTGGCACTAGCCAGTACGCTGACCACTCCGAGTACCACCAGATGTTTCACTTTTAACAAGCCTTTCATCAAATTAGCCCTTAC
>Ga0316226_1002960_pt1 | contig 15137 bp, 13 predicted proteins | sample TBH18017metaG_FD_206009 | JGI IMG/M metagenome (GOLD analysis project Ga0316226, IMG submission 206009) | Freshwater microbial communities from Trout Bog Lake, Wisconsin, USA - TBH18017 | ecosystem: Environmental > Aquatic > Freshwater > Lake > Hypolimnion/Profundal zone | place: USA: Wisconsin... | reverse complement strand
GGGGCCAGCCAATGCGCGTCAGCGTCTTGGAGTGCCTTCCCGAGGTTTCGGGAGCGCTGGGGAAGACGCCAATGTCACACCCGTCACCCTCCATCACCAGGGGGCTGGCGTGGGCGGACAAAACCTGAGAGTACGCCTGTGAACAACCTTCAACATCCGGCATCGAACTTCCCATGGCTTTCCTTCGGGGTGAGTTGCCTCGTTTTTCCAGTTCTGCATTCCCAAAGGGATTGTGGCCCAAAGCCCAGCCACCGCGCACTGCGCCTACCCCGGGTCATTCTGTAAAATGAACGCGACGATGGACAAAACCGAAATTCTTGCCTGGCTGCGGGAAACCGATGCCGCGCGCCTGGCCGAATTGTGGCGGCGTGCCGATGAAACCCGCCGCCGCCAGGTGGGCGACGCGGTGCATTTGCGCGGCTTGGTGGAAATCTCCAATTTTTGCGTGCGCCAATGCGGCTACTGCGGTCTGCGCGCCGGCAATACCCGGATCGCCCGCTATCGGATGCTAGCCGGCGAGATTCTGGAGGCGGCGCGGCAGGCGGTGAAGTTTGGCTACGGCACGGTGGTGCTGCAAAGCGGCGAGGATTATGGTCTCACCACCAGTTGGCTGGCGGACATGATCCGGCAACTCAAGCGCGAGACGCCGCTGGCGGTGACGCTAAGTCTCGGGGAACGATCCGACCGCGAGCTGGCCGCCTGGCGCGCTGCCGGCGCCGACCGTTACCTGCTGCGCTTCGAGACCTCGGACCGCCATTTGCTCGATGAGATTCACCCGCCGTTGGGAAACCGCAAACGCGACCGGCTGGCGATTTTGCGGCGGTTGAAAGCGCTCGGTTACGAAATCGGCAGCGGCATCATGGTAGGCCTGCCCGGCCAGACTTATGCCAGCGTGGCCAACGATATCGAACTCTTTCGCATACTCGATCTGGATATGATCGGCATTGGGCCCTACATTCCGCATCCGGGAACGCCGCTGGGCAGCGGCTTCCAAATCTTTCCACCGGTGAATGGCGAGCAGGTTCCCAATACCGAACTGATGGTTTATAAAGCCATTGCCCTGACCCGGCTGGTGCGGCCGGATGCGAACATTCCCGCCACCACCGCACTGGCCACGATCAATAAGAAGAACGGGCGCGAACTGGGCTTGCAGCGCGGCGCCAACGTGTTCATGCCCAACTTGACGCCGTTGAAATACCGCCGGCTGTACGAGATTTATCCGGCCAAAGCGTGCATTGCGGAAACCGATGTCAAATGCCACGGCTGCCTGAACGCGCGCGTCCACACGATTGGCCGGCACATCGGGCAGGGACCGGGCGGCCGGCGGAACCGTGAATCACCCGCGGGGCGGGGTTCCGTGAGCCGCGGCAACCCGCAGTCAAACAGCGGCGATGTGCTTGCGCGCGTTTTGCAAACCGCGGAGCCGCCGCGGGTCGCCGATCCGCGCTCCGACATCGTGCGGATCCCCCAAACTCTGGAAGCTTCAAATCATGGCTGATAACCTCTCAAACAATTCGTCTCCCAGCGGCACCGGCGACTCGCCGCCACCAACCGGGATGGGGAGCCCGCCCGCTCCGCCCATCGCCACCATCACACTTTGCCTGGGCAGTTCCTGCTTTTCGCGCGGCAACAGCCGCAACCTTGAGGTGGTGAAAGATCTCGCAAAATCATTGCCGGCGCCGGTCGAGTTGGGGGGACATTTGTGCGAAGGATATTGCAAATCGGGGCCGAACGTCACCATCAACGGCAAGTTGTATCATCAAATGGACCCTCACGCGATGGTCGCGCTGCTCAACCATTTTCTGCCCAAGCTGTGAACTGTGCACGACTGATTCAAGCTGGCGCTCCAGCCGGGGTGGGGACGGCTCATCCCCACGTTTTTCGGCTCGTTGAGTCAACTGGGGGACAAGCTGTCCCCGCCCCTCTGCTTTGATCGTCTTGTGAACTACTTGAATCCCATCTTCACGGAAAAACGGGAGTGTCAGGATTGCTACAAGTGCGTGCGCAATTGTCCGGTGAAAGCCATCAAGGTTGAGGGCGGCTACGCGTCGGTGGTGGCGGAGTTGTGCATCTTCTGCGGCCACTGCGTCGAGGTTTGCCCAAATGGCGCAAAAAAAGTCCGCGACGATCTGGCCGCGGCGCGGCAGTTGCTGGCGCGGAAAAAGCCGGTGCTGGTTTCGCTCGCGCCGTCCTATGTCACGGAATTTCCCGGCGTGCCGGCGGCGCGATTGATCGGCGCGCTCAAGCAGCTGGGGTTTGCCGGCGTGTCGGAAACGGCCTTGGGCGCGCAGCAGGTTTCCGCCCAGGCGGCGGCTTTGCTTCGGAAAAATCCGGGGCGCGTGCTGGCGTCGTCCGCGTGTCCCACGGTCGTGGCCTTTCTGCAACGGCATCGCGCGCGCGGCGCGGAACTGCTCACGGGCCTGCTGTCGCCGCTGCTGACGCATTGCAAAATGCTGCGGCAGCATTTTGGCGCGGACATTGGCATCGTGTTCATCGGCCCGTGCATCGCCAAGAAACTGGAGGCCGCGCAGCATCCGGAACTGCTGGACGTCGCGCTGACTTTTGAGGATTTGCGGCGCTGGCTGGAGCAGGAGAAAATCGCGCCGGAACAAATGGTCGAACTGCCGGCGAATCATTTTGTGCCCGAGCGTTCGGCCGAAGGCGGGTGGTATCCGGTGGATGGCGGCATGATTGCCGGCATGAAATCCGCCTGCCCGGTGAACGACTGCTCGCTGATGGCCTTCTCGGGCTTGGGCGCGATTAAGAAAGCGCTGGATGGCATCGAGGAACTCCAGCCGGACTCGGGCCTGTTTCTCGAACTGCTCGCCTGCGAAGGCGGCTGTGTGAACGGCCCGAAGGTGTCCCGCCGGGACGCGACCGTGCTGAAGCGTCACCGGGTCTTGCGGTCGGTGGCGCCCGCCGGCGTGGCGTTGCCGCGCACGCCCAGCCTGGCCACGCCGACCGATTTTGCCGCCGCGCCCCGGCCGGCGGCGCGCTATCCCGACGCGCAAATCCGCGAGGCGCTGCGCAACGTGGGCAAGTTTTCGCCCGAAGATGAGATGAACTGCGGAGGCTGCGGCTACGATTCATGCCGCGAATTCGGCATCGCCTTGCTCGGCCAGAAAGCCGAGCGCGCAATGTGCGTGACCTACATGCGGCAGCTGGCGTTCAAAAAGGCCAACGCGCTGATCCAGAAGATGCCCTCGGCGGTGGTGATCGTGAACGAAGCCCTGCGGGTCATCGAGTTCAACGCCGCGTTCAGCAATTTATTCCCGCCGGCCAAGCCGGCCGGCGGAGCGCCGGCAGCCATGGAGGGGATCGCCCTGGCCGAAGTGCTGCCGTTTGCCAGCCTGTTTCACAACGTGTTGAAAACCGGCGAGGACATCCTCGACCGCGACCTGCGCTTTCAGAACCTGATCCTGCATGCGGCCATCTTCAGCATTGAAAAACACCGGCTGGTCGGCGGCATCATTCAGGACATCACCAAGCCGGCGGTGCGCAAGGAACAGGTCATTCGCAAGGCGCGCGAAGTCATTCAAAAGCAGCTGGCCACAACCCAGCAGATCGCCTCTTTGCTGGGTGAGAATGCGGCGGACGCGGAAATCACGCTCAACTCGATCATTGACTCGTTCTCGCCGCCCAAGCCCGACGAGCCGAAGGAGAATAATGACTGGCGAAAGCTTTATCGACGTTGATTTCAGCCAGCAGGCGAAGCACGGGCAGGTGGTGGCCGGCGACGTCTTTCTCTCGCGCAAGATCAAGGAAGAGGGCCGGCTCATCACCGTGCTATCCGATGGCTTGGGCAGCGGCGTCAAAGCCGGCGTGCTCGCCAATCTCACGGCCACCATGGCCCTGCGCTACACCGCAGCGTTCGTGGACGTGCGGCGAAGCGCCAAGACCATCATGGACACGCTGCCGGTCTGCGAGCAGCGCAAAATCAGCTACTCGACGTTTACCATCGTGGATTTGGATGAGGATGGCAAGACCCGGGTGATCGAGCACGGCAATCCGCCGCTGCTGTTGCTGCGCGGCCAGACCCCCGTGCCGCTCGAACGCGCCAGCCTGACCCTGGAGGCGTGGAAGGAGCGCGTGATTTATTACAGTGAATTCGAAACGCAGCTTGGCGACCGCATTGTCTTCTATTCCGACGGCGTGAGTCAGTCCGGCCTGGGCCGCGCAGGCCTGCCATTTGGCTGGGGCGCGGAGCGCGCCACCTGCTTCTTGCAGCGGCAGATTGCGGCGGAGCAGGAGATTGCCTCGCGCGAACTGTCGCGCAGTCTGGTCGCCGAAGCCCTGGTCAACGACGGACAGGCGGCGAAGGACGACATTTCCTGCGCCACAATCTATTATCGCCGTCCGCGCAAACTGCTCGTCATCACTGGTCCGCCGTTCCATCGCGAGCGCGACGGCGAACTGGCAGAGCTGGTGCGCACGTTCGACGGACGCACGGTGATTTGCGGCGGCACCACGGCCGGCATCGTGTCGCGGTTGCTGGGCCGGCCCGTCACCATGAATTTGACCCAGCTTGATCCGGAAATCCCGCCCCCGGCGGTGATGGAGGGTGTTGAGTTGGTGACCGAAGGCACCATTACGCTGGCCAAGGTGGCGGATCTGCTGGAACACCGCACGCCGGCCGAACCCAGGCGCAAAAACCCCGCCACCGATCTCGTCTCCCTGATGCTGCAAAGCGACCTGGTGCAATTCGTGGTGGGCACGCGCATCAATGAGGCGCACCAGGATCCGAGCATCCCGGTGGAACTGGAACTGCGGCGGAACCTCGTCCGCAAAATTGCAAACTTGCTCGAAACCCGCCACTTGAAGGAATCGCGCCTGCGGTTTGTATAGCCTCACCTTGCGCATGACTGCCCCGGTGACAATTCTGGTCTGATGGGAAAGCCGGTCGTATTCGCGGCGCAAAAGGCTGGAACAACTCTCGAAAGAACTCTATAGAATAGAGCAGACATGAACGATAGCGAATTCCAGCGGACCGGTGCGGAGCGCCGGCCTCCGACCCAGCGCGACCGCAAGCCGACTTTCCATGAGCCGGGTTCGAGACCGGCGCCCCGGAGCCGCGCGCCACAAGCAGGCTTGCCCGAGCGCATCATCACCGCCAGCAGCCGTGAGAATCCGGCGGACAAGGTGCTGCGCGAGCAGCTCAAGGCAGAGCGCGACATCATGCCGTCGGATATGCGGGCCGTGGCCCAGACGGTCTTCAATTATTTCCGCTGGCGCGGCTGGCTGGATTTGACCACCCCCTTGAATCTGCAAATCCGCAAAGCGCGCGAGCTCGCCGCCAATTTCATCGCCAGCCCCGAGTCGTTTTCCGACGCCAGCCTGGTTGAGCGCGCGGTGCCAGACTGGGTGCGCGCCGAAATGGACGTCGCCGCCGCCTGGGCGCGGGCGATTCAAGCCGAGCCCAAACTCTGGCTGCGCGCCAAACCCGGGCAGGGTGCCAGGCTCGTGGAAAAACTGGGCGCGGCCAAGCTGGAGAAAACCCTGCTGCCGGACGCGGTGCATTACAAGGGCGAGGAGGACTTGTTCCGGCGCGATGAATTTCACGCAGGCGAATTCGAAATTCAGGATCTCGCCTCTCAGGCCGTAGGCTGGCTGTGCGCCCCGCAGCCGGGCGAAACCTGGTGGGACGCCAATGCCGGGGAAGGCGGCAAGACCCTCCATCTTTCCGCCTTGATGCAAAACAAAGGACTGATCTGGGCCAGCGATCGCATGGAATGGCGCCTGAAAAACCTCAAACGCCGCGCCGCGCGCGCGCAGGTCTTCAATTTCCGCACCGCGCCGTGGGACGGTGCCGCCAAGCTGCCGACCAAAACGAAATTCGACGGCGTGCTCGTGGACGCTCCATGCAGCGGGGTGGGCACGTGGCAGCGCAATCCACATGCGCGCTGGACCACCACGCCGCAGGACGTGCAAGAACTCGCGCTCATTCAAAAACGGTTGCTGGCGCACGCCGCGCCGGCCGTGAAACCCGGCGGCAAATTGATTTACTCCGTGTGTACACTGACCCGCTCGGAAACCAGCGACGTGGCGGCCGATTTCAATGCCCGGTTTGCGGCGGAATTCGAGCCGCTGGAATTGCCGACGCAAAGCCTCCTGACGTCGGCTCCTACCATCCTCACGCTGGCTCCTACCATCACGATCTGGCCGCAGGATTTGGGCGGCAACGGCATGTTCATTGCCGGCTGGCGGAAAAAAAGGAAAGTTTGACGCTTGATGCTTCACTGTGGCGTGTGCCATTTGCCGCCGTGACGGCACGAAGGGGATGGAGGACGATTTGAACCAGCGCCATGGTGGGACTGGGCAGCCGCCGCCGATACAAAATAAAGCCAACTCCCACACGAATGCGGCCTGACAATTTTGCCATCTTCATTTAACTTGGTTTCCGCATGACGCTAACCGAACTTCTTGAATCCGTCCGCCGGGTTGAGGTGCGCACCAACCGCCTCGTGAATGACACGATGGTGGGCGCGTACTTGAGCCGGTTCAAGGGACGTGGCATGGATTTCGAGGAATTGCGTGAATACATTCCCGGCGACGACGTGCGCGATATTGACTGGAACGTCACACACCGCCTCGGCCGCCCGTTCGTGAAACGCTACCGCGAGGAGCGCGAGCTGGCCGCCGTGCTGGCGGTGGATGTTTCCGGGTCGTCCAGCTTCGGTTCGGCCAGCCGCACGAAGCGCGAGTTCGCCGCCGAGATCGCTGCCACGCTGGCCATGTCCGCGGCCAAGAACGGCGACAAAGTGGCACTGCTGCTGTTCTCGGACCAAGTGGAACTGTTCGTCCCGCCGCGCAAAAGCCGCCGCCACATTCTGCGGATCGTTCGCGAACTGCTGCTGTTCAAACCGCGCCGGCGGGGCACGGATATTTCCAGCGCGCTCGTGTTTTTGAACCATGTGCTCCATCGCCGCGCCATCGTTTTCTTGCTGACGGATTTTTTGCATAGTTTTGGCGGCGAAAACGCGCGTTGGAGTTCAAGCTCTAGCTTGTCCCCAAACACGCTAAAACGTGAACCCCAACCCAAGCGCGACGTCATCACCGAGCTCGGCCTCACGAACACGCGCCATGACGTGGTGTGCCTGCACCTGCACGATCCGCGCGAGAGCGAATTGCCGGACGCGGGGCTGGTGACGATTGAAGACGCCGAAACCGGCGAATTGCTGGAACTGGATTCCGCCCGCCACGGCGTGCGCGAGCGGTATGCCGCCGTCAACGCGGAACGGCTGGCGGAACTGGACTTGGCGCTCAACCGCACCGGGGTGGACACGCTGCGGCTCCAGACCACCGAACCGTTCGCGCCCGCGTTGCAACGGTTCTTTGAAATCCGCCGGGGCAGGAGGCGGGGCTAAATGCAAAGAAACATTCAACATTCAACACTCAACGTTCAACGTCCAACTATGGCGCGCATTGCCGGCCCACTTGGAGGTTGGACGCTGAATGTTGAATTTTCAGCGTTTCTGCTCTTGACCCTGCTGGTTTCGCCGTTGCTGGCCCAATCCCCCACGAATGCCCTGCCGCCGCTGGCGCCGGCTTACGGCGAAATGCGCCCGACGTTTTGGGAACAGCACGGGACGGCAATATTGGTTTGCGGCTTGGTACTCTTGGCGCTGGCTTGCGCCGTTGCCTGGATCAGCTCCCGGCCCAAGCCACCAGCCGTGGTGCCGCCGGAAGTTCTGGCGCGGGACGCGCTGGCCAAATTGCTCCGCCAGCCTGAGCAAGGCAGAGTGTTGAGCGAAATCTCGCAAATCCTGCGCCGCTACTTTATGACGGCTTTCGGATTTCCACCCGGCGAATGGACAACCAGCGAGTTTTGCGCCGCGCTCGCGAGCAACGAAAAAGTGGGCGGGGAACTGGCGCAGGCCGTGGCCGGTTTCCTCCGCGAGTGCGACGAACGGAAATTTTCCCCGGGAAATCCAGCCGGGCCGCTTCAGGCTGCCAACCGCGCGCTGGAATTGATTGATCGGGTCGAATTGCGAATCAAGCAGTCAATGCTTACAACTTCCACAAGCCAATGAATGTCTTGATTATAGCCGATGATGATTTTGCCCTGAATGGCTTGCCGGAAAGTCGTGCCGATCTTTTGATTTCTTGTGGTGATTTACTTGATCTCCAAATCATTCGGACGGCTGCACGATGTCATTGCATACAAACCCTTGCGGTTAAAGGAAACCATGATTCGAGTGCCTCTTTCCCATTGCCAATCATTGATTTGCATCTTCGCACTTTTGAGTTTAATGGACTTCGGTTTGGTGGTTTCTGTGGCTCCTGGAAATACAAGCCGCGCGGCAACTATTTATTCGAGCAGTCTGAAGTCGAGGCTGCGCTTGTTTCCTTCCCAAGAGTTGACGTATTTGTCGCCCACAACTCTCCTTTTCAGATCCATGACAAGAACGATGAGGTTCACACTGGATTCGTCGCATTCGTGAGCTACATCCAAAAGCACCAACCTGCATTCTTCATTCACGGTCACCAACATATTTCCAAAGAAACATCGGTTGGTCCAACCAGCGTGATTGGCACTTACGGCTTCAGAAATTTGGTGATCTCGGCATGAACGGCGAATTTGAATTTCAGTTTCCGTGGGTGCTGGCGCTGCTGGGCCTATTGCCCGTTTATGCGCTGCTGCGCGGCAAAGTCGGCCGGCTTTCGGCGCTTACGTTCTCCAGCGCCGAAATTGCCCGCGCCGCGGGCGCGCAGGCGCGGGCTGCGGCGGGGCGTTTTCTTTTCTTTCTGCGCCTGCTCGTGGTGGCGCTCAGCCTGGTGGCTCTCGCCGGACCGCGCCTGACGAATTACCACGTCGAAACCGAGACGCCGGGCATTGACATCATGCTGGTGCTGGATGTGTCCTGGTCCATGATGTCCATTGACATGGGCAAGCCGGCGGAAAAACTCTCGCGCTACGCGATTGCGTCCGGCGTGCTGAAGGACTTTGTGGCCCGTCGTCCGAACGACCGCATCGGGTTGATAGCCTTTTCCGGCGTGCCGTATCTGGCCAGTCCGCTCACGCTGAACCACGCCTGGCTCAACGAGAACCTGGCGCGGCTGCACATCGGCATCATCTCCGACTTGGGCACGGCCATCGGCGACGCGGTGGCGGTGGCGGCCCAGCGGCTCAAGGCCGTGCCCAACAGCAAGAGCCGCATCATGATTTTGCTTACCGATGGCGACAACAACCTGGGCAAGATTGACCCGCTGCCGGCCGCGCAATTGGCCGCCGCGCTCGGCATAAAAATTTACGCCATCGGCATCGGCATCGAGCAGCCGTGCAACCTGCCCCGGTTCGACCCGGCCACCGGCCAATTCATCCTCGATGCCAATGGCAACGTCATCCCCACGCTGCTCTTGCAGCCGGCGAATTACGCGGTGCTGGGCAAAATGGCCGCACTGTCTGGCGGCCAATTCTATCGCGCCACGAACCAGCGCGAGCTGAAAAACATCTATAACCAGATTGACCACTTGGAAAAATCCGAAGTGAAGCTGCGGCGTTTTGCCACCTATCAGCCGCTGTTTCAATGGTGGCTGCTGGCTGCCCTTGCGCTGCTGGCGGTGGAAGTTATCTTGAGCAATACGCGATATCGGCGGATACCGTAAGAGATTTATGATTTATGATGGTTTTCATTTTGCCGAACCGCGCTGGCTGTGGCTGGCCGCGGTGGCGCCGGTTTTGCTCGCGTGGCTGCACTGGCGCGCGGCGCGCGAACGCGCGCGGCAACTGGCGCGGATGGCGTCGCCACATTTTGTGGCGGAACTCACGGCCACGCACAGCCCGGCGCGGCGGCGGTTGCGGGAATGGCTGCTGCTGCTGGCGCTGGGGTTCGCCGGCGTGGCGCTGGCGCGGCCCCAGTGGGGCAGCCTGGAAGCCAACCACGCCTGGCTGGGGGAAGACGTGGTGTTCGTGGTGGACTGCTCCTTAAGCATGGCCACCACCGATGTCTCGCCGAGCCGCTTGCAGCGGGCCAAATTTTCGGTGCTGGATTTTGTGAACCGCCAGAGCCACGGCCGCGTTGGCCTGGTGGCGTTCGCCGGCAGCGCGTTCATTCAATGCCCCCTGACCTTCGACACCGATGCCTTTGCGGAGTCGGTGATGGCCCTGGACGTAAAAACGATGCCGATTGCCGGTACGGACATCGGCCGCGCATTGAACGAGGCGGATCACGCCATGGATAAAAAGAGCCGTCACAAATTGGTGGTGCTGCTGACCGACGGCGAAGATTTGGAGAAATCCGGCGTGGCGGCCGCAAAGCGCCTGGCGACAAACGGGGTGGTGGTGTTCACCATCGGCGTGGGCACGCCGGCCGGCAAGGAAATCCAGACGGTGAACCCCGCCGGGCAGCCGGAACTGCTCCGGGATGCCAAAGGCGAAGTGGTGCGAAGCCGTCTGGACGAGGACACGCTCCGCGAAATCGCGCAGGCCACGGGCGGCAGCTACTATCCGCTCGGCCCGCTGGGCGACGGCTTGATGAAGGTGCGCACCGCCATCCATACGCTGGACACCGCGAGCGGAAGGCAGCAAGCCTTGGCGAACGGGGTGGACCAATTCTACTGGCCGCTGGCCGCGGCGCTGGCCCTCCTGGCCGCGGAACCGCTGGTCAACACGCGGCGAAAACCGCTCAAAGATATTCCGTCCAGGCCATGAAAATTTCTTCGAGCATTCAACAACTTGGCACTGTCCTGGCCCGGATATTTCATAGGCAAACCCGTACCGCAGACTTCCAAGTCTGCTGTATCGCGGGTTTCCAAACCCGCAGACGCCGCGCCTTTTCAACGCCCTGCCGAATTGGAAATCGGCGATACAGCAGGTTTGGAAACCTGCGGTACGCAGGTTTCGCCCGCCTCCGCCTAACCAGCTATGAAATATCCGGGCTAACTTGGATGTTGCACGCCGCCGCCCGCCGCGTGAGGGCACGCGGCCTGCAGTTCCGGGCCCGCCTCCTCACGTCGGCGGCTACGTTGTCAGCGATTCTGGTGCTGGGATTCCAAGCCCTGGCCGGGGACGGAACCAACGCCGTCGCACCCGTCACGGCGCGGGATTTTTACAATGCGGGAACCAAGCTGCTGGCCGCCAAAAAATATCCGGACGCGGAGAAGATGTTTCAGGCCGCGCTGGCCGCCCAAGACGATCGGGTGCAGCCGCGGGCGCTCTACAATGTCGGCCAGACCCGGTTTGCCAGCGGCTTGGAACGGTTGAAGCAAGGGCCGGACGCCCAGAAGACGGCCGCCCGGGGCAGCGCCGCGCTGGCCGCAGGCGAACATGCCCTCCAGCAGTCCGGGGCGGCCCTGGCGGAAAACAACATGCAACACATGATTGACGCGTATCTCGAAGGGCGCGGCGCGCGGCACGAACTGCGGGAGGCGGAAAAAGCCGTGACGGCGGCCATGGAAACTTACGGCAAGACGCTGGAGCAGTGGCTGCGGGCGGCAAATGATTTCAAGAGCGGAGCGGAGTTAAATCCAGCCGATACCAACGCGGCGTATAACGCGGAAATTGTCGAGCGCGGCATTGCGAAACTGGTGGACAGCACCCGCAAGATGCAGGAGATGATGGGGGCCATGGGCAAGCAGAAGCAGGACTTGGGCAAAATGCTCTCCAAGCTCAAAGGCTCGATACCCGCGCCGAACGCCCCGCCCGGCGCGGCGGGAGAGGAGGACGACGATGATCAAGGCGTGCAGCCGGGGTCGCTGGCTGGACAACAAGAAGGCCCAGGGCGTCAAAGCGACCAGTTGCAGGTGCCGCTGTCGCCGGATCAGGCCGGCCAGATGCTCGACGGCCTGTCGCTCGACGGTACCCGGCGCTTGGAGATGAGCGTCACCGATAAGCAGGGCACGCCGCCCAAGGACCGGAAAGGACGGAATTGGTGATCGGCATGGGAAACATTCGAAATTCAACCTTCGACCTGAAAACCGAAGTTGGAGCGCGCGCCCGCCTCGGGAGGGGGAGCACACCCGCCTCCGGGTGTGGCGGAACGCGCCCCGCGTTCCGCGTCTTGCGCGCGCCCTCGCGCGCGAAGCCTGCAGGTTTCTTTTCGCTTGCGATCTGCGCGTTCCTGCCATTCCTGGCTGTCGCCCAAACGCCGCCGCAGTTGCCGCCGGGCGGGCTCGTCCAACTGCAAGTCGCGCAGCCGGGGGTGGATGTTTCGTCGCCGGTCACCGCCACGGCGCAGTTTGATCCACCAACGGTGCGCGCGGGCGAAAAGACCTTTTACCGGGTGAGCGTGGATGCCACCGAATCGTCCGTCCAGTGGCCGGACGAACTCCCCGCGCCGGCGGCTTTGCGATTCGGAGAGAAAAGAAGTGGACAAATCACGCAGACGCAGGCCGGCAGGTATCGTCCGCTCGCGTCGTTCGTTTATGAAGTGGCCGCGCCAGTGGAGGGCCATTTTACGGTCACCAACTTCACTGTGGAGGTCATGGGCGTGCAGGTGCAAATTCCTGCGGCCAGCCTGGAGGTGGTGGCTAAAAAAAATGCCGCCGCTCCGTCCGCCCGGCGGCTCGTCCTGGAGCTTTCGACCACGAATGTTTTTCTCGGCCAGCCGTTCCACGCGCGGGTGATCCTGCCGGCAGGTGCGGGCAATGAACTCGAGGCGCTCCGCGAAATTGAATTCAGCGGCAACGGTTTGATGACAGACAAAACCGGCTTTCAGCAGTTTATCGAGCCGGTCAATGTTCAGGGCCAGCTCAAGACCGCCTTCGTGGCCGAATTGAAGGTCACGCCGCTGGCGGCGGGACCGTTGAAATTCTCCGCGCAGGGTTTCACCGCCGGCCGCGAGTTCACCGCCCCGATTTCCATTCGCGGCCAGGTGAGCCTGCTCGGCGGCCCGCCGAAATATGTCCTGCTGGTTTCGGACCCGGCGGAGATCCAGGTGCGGCCGCTGCCGGTGGAAGGCGAATTGCCGGGATTCACCGGCGCCATTGGCAAATTCGCTTGCGAGCCACCGCACTTGAGCACGAATCGCCTGCCGGTGGGCGAACCGCTGCAACTCAAACTGGCGTTTCATGGGGAGGGCGATTTGACGCGATTCGTGCCCCCCGCCACGCCGCGCTCGCGCGACTGGCAGATCATCGCCGACCCGCCGCCGGCCACCAGCTTCACGCTGATTCCGCTCACCGATGAGACGCGGGCCACGCCGGCCATTCCCTTCAGTTGCTTTGATCCGGGAACCGGGAAATACGCGGATCTGACGATTCCGCCCCAACCGGTGACGGTGGTGGGCGAGGGGCTGCCGGTGGCATTGCCCGTGTTCACTGAGGAGGGAAAACCGGCCGCGCCCATGAAATTGAGCGCGCTGGCGCCGGCGCCGAGCCGAAGCGTCGGGAGCTTGAAACCGCTGCAAATGCGCGCCTGGTTCGTGGCCGTGCAATTGGCGCCGGTGGCCGGACTTTTCGCCTTGTGGCAATGGGATCGCCGCCGCCGTTTTCTGGAGGCGCATCCGGAAATCGTGCGGCGCATCCAGGCTCGGCGCGCGTTGCGGCGGGAGAAGCAGGAGTTGCAAAAAGCCGCGGACGCCGGCAACGCGGCGGCATTCGCCCATCACGCCGCGCGGGCCATGAGCATCGCCGTGGCGCCGCATTTCCCGGCGAACCCGCGGGCCATGGTCAGCGGCGACATCCTGCTGCGCCTGGCGGATGCCGGACTAAACGGCCCGGCGGCCGATACGGTGAAAAGAGTCTTCGCGGCAGCGGACGCGCAATTCGCCGTCACCCCGCAGGCGCCGCCAGATCTGCTGGCCTTGCGCCCCGGAGTGGAGGCGGTGTTGTGCGCACTTGAGGAGAAGCTATGAGTCCGAAAACTGAAGCGCGAAATCCGAAGGCCGAAAGCCTGAGGGAGCGGGAACCAATGAGTTCAACCACAGATGGACACAGATCAACACAGATAAGACAAGACCGGATTCTTGGACGGGTGAATGAATGGACTGACGCTTGCCGGCGCGTTGGCCAAAAGTGCTTTTCCATCTGTGTCCATCTGTGTCCATCTGTGGTTAACGTTTCGGCCTGCTTTCGGATTTCGGGGATTCGGAGTTCGGATTGGGGGATCAGTCCGCGCATCTGCATCCTATTGGCGCTCTGGTTGTGCCTGCTGAATCCGGGGCGCGCGGCGGCCGCGGATACTTTCACACGCGGTCTCGAATTGAGCCGGGCTGGACAGTTTCCGGAAGCCGCGGCGGCCTTTGAGCAATTGGCTGGCGCGCGGCCTGCCGCCGGCACGCTCGTGAATCTGGGGCTGGCCGATTGGCAGCGCGGCCACGCAGGCCCGGCCATTCTGGCTTGGGAACAGGCGCTTTGGATTGACCCGTTCAACAAGCGTGCGGAAGCCAATTTGAAATTCGCGCGGCAGGTGGCGCAGTTGGACGCGCCGCAACTGAAATGGTTCGAAGCCGTCTCCGCCTGGCTGCCGCCCAACGCCTGGGTGTGGCTGGCGGGCGCCTCGCTTTGGCTGTCCTTGGGACTGCTCATCTTCCCGGGCATCTTCCGGCGCCGGAAAACCGGCTGGCAACAATGGCTAGCAGCGCTGGCCTTCGGCATTTTTCTGTTCAGCCTCGCCGGAAATTTCGGGGTTGTAAGTCGGACGCACACCGGCTTCGTCCTGAAAAAGAACGCCCCGCTGCGGCTGACCCCGACCCAGGAAGGCGAAGTCATTGCGACCCTGGTCCCGGGCGAGCCGGCGCGCGCGCTGCGTACGCGCGGACATTATCTCTTCATTCGCACGCTGGCAGGCTCGGGCTGGCTCGAACAGGACGATTTCGGGCCCTTGTGCCCGCGCTAAGCTTCCTAACCCACCGATGAATCGGTGGGCTATTTTCTTTCGCCCTTACGGGCTGGATTGGCGGCAGTGCGTCGCTCATTTCAGCACGCCCCCATTCGTGGCAGTCCCGCAGGGACGCCCGAAAATAGCCCAGCGATTCATCGCTGGGTAATCGCCCCAAGCTCCCCACAAGCCCCGCAGGGGCGAAAGAAAACCGGTCCATCGCCCAAATCAAAATTGTGCCGCCCGTTCCGGGCTTGGACTCTTATTTGCGTCGCAACCCAGGGCGGCGCTCGTTTCACTCCGCTTGCCCTGGGCTTTCATATTCCGGGCCTTCAGCCCGTACGTTGGAGAGTCCCATGATAAACATCGGGGAACGATT
>Ga0316226_1002959_pt1 | contig 15139 bp, 10 predicted proteins | sample TBH18017metaG_FD_206009 | JGI IMG/M metagenome (GOLD analysis project Ga0316226, IMG submission 206009) | Freshwater microbial communities from Trout Bog Lake, Wisconsin, USA - TBH18017 | ecosystem: Environmental > Aquatic > Freshwater > Lake > Hypolimnion/Profundal zone | place: USA: Wisconsin... | reverse complement strand
GCGTATTCGCATGCAACCCTTTCAACTCATCCCTGCGCATTGCCAGGGGGGTAAAGAACTTCTTCTTGGTAAAGCGATCGCCCGCGCGCGCCCAGCGGTCGTCTCCGGTCTCCGCTGCCAGGTTGTAGAGCACGTCATTCATTCCGCCGTACTCAGTATTGAGAATGTCCTGCATATGCTCTTCGCTCTTTGCCTGCGTCCACGCGTCAACCCAGCCGGCCAGTTTTACCAGCACATCCAGAGCTTGTTGATTGCCGCCGAGTGTTTTCATGTCGAGCAAGCCAGCCATGACTTTGTGCAGCGTATAGAACGGCGCCCATACCTTTTCGCGCTTGTCGAGCCGATCAAAAAGCTCCGCTGGAAATGCGCTCACATATCCGCTGGCGTTGAGTTTGACCTGGCACTCGGCAATCCCCGCCACCAACTCGCCGGCCTTGGCTTTTACCGCTGTGTCTCCCGTGGCTGCTATGAGCAGCCCGCAGGCCGAAAGGTAGTGCCCCACAAAATGCCCTCGCAGCTCCGACTTCGGCGCCTCCCACCCGCCGAGCGGAAGGGCGCTCGACGGCAGACCGGCCGTCAGCCTGAAGTTGTGCAGCAGGCGATCATTTCCCAGCCGCATCATGTAGGCGCGATTCCAGTCGCGTGCCTGCTTCAGCGGTCCCTGCTCCAGGGTCACCTCATTCAGGGCGAAGGGACGAATCCGCATCTGCATCTCTGCCCGTGCAAAGGTGAGCGGCTCTGCAAACGGCTCTGTTTCCTGGACCGGGGGATGCCGGTTGTATTCGCCATCGCTCTTGGGCGGCTTCCTGGTTTGCAGGGGTTGATTCTGCGCGGGCGTTTCCGCCGGCTTGGCATCCTTCAACGCGACAACCTGCCCCAGCACCGAACCTGCAGTTGCAAGGCCAATGGGCGCGAGCACCAGCCCTTTTGCGAAAGCTCTCCGATTGATGCCAATGTTGCTGCTCTTCATGCGCTTCCCCTCGTCCGACTGGTTCTCGGCTACGCCCTTTTGGCGGAATGATAGAGAACGTTTACTCCCGGGACTCAATTATGAATGATCAGCCGGGATGGGGGCAGAGAAATCCCGGCGGTTTTAAGGCCGCCAAGATCGATGTGCATGCAGTGTCTGGTTGGTAAAGGTGATGGTGGCGTTTGCCGAAGTGGTAGCGTAGTTTACGCTGGCGGCAGATGCTGGAGCGGTATAGACACGTTTGTTTGGAAGCGAAGCACACAGCGATGGAAACCCTTGCCACAAGCGCCTGAATGGAGGGTTATGCACAAGCCATGACACGAGCGCGCTGCCTTCGAACGCTCGTCGTGTCTAAATTATTGAAATATTTTGGTGGACCTGATCGGGATCGAACCGATGACCTCTTCCATGCCATGGAAGCGCGCTCCCAGCTGCGCCACAGGCCCACATATAGAGGGATACGACTTTTCTATTGTCTCCGCTTGGGCTCGATTCGTCAAACCCAACCTTGAGCACTGCCCGCGTTTGGACGCCCGCCGCAAAGCTGTGCCTTCAACAGGCGGTACTTTCATTCCGCAGATGAATTTATCAGAATTTGCAAATAAAACGTAATATTAGGAAATATCGACCCGGTTTCACTCTTCGCAGCGATTTTTGCGCTCCAGGTACGTATGCAGGGCTGTGGATGGAGGACGAAATCCGAGGCCTCGGAGATCTCAGACGTGCGACATACATTGATTGGCGGCTTGCAGCAGGCGGCTCTTCTCGGAATCATCACCCTTTTTTGCGGTGACCCCACCACGGCGCAAACCACCGCTCCCGCTACCGCAATCAGCCCTGACCAGCGAGCCGATGCGATCGTCCGCAAAATGACCCTGGATGAAAAGCTGGCGCAGATTCACGGCGTTGCGGACAAGGAGCATTTCCGCTGGGTGCTGGGCATTGACCGGCTTGGGATTCCTCCGCTGCCTATGGCCAATGGCCCGGCGGGCATTGGTCCTGCCGGCCCGGTCCAGCCCCATGCCACCGCCTTTCCTTCCCCCATCGCCGTTGCCGCATCCTGGGACCGCTCCGATGCACGCGAGTATGGCGCAGCGGTGGCCTCGGAGATCGCGGATATTGGCCGCACCATGCTTGAGGCCCCCACCGTCAATATCGCCCGCATCCCCACCTCTGGCCGCACCTTTGAGGCTTACGGAGAAGACCCGTTTCTCACCGGCGAGATTGGCGTGGCCAACATCTTTGGCATCCAGAGCCAGCACGTGATGGCCAACGTGAAGCACTTTGCGCTCAACAACCAGGAGAACGATCGCACCCTGGTCAACGTGATCGCAGACGAGCGCACCATGCGCGAAATCTACTTCCCTGCTTTTGAATCGGCCATCAAGACCGCTCACTCCGCGTCTGTGATGTGCTCCTACAACAAGGTCAACGGAGAGTACGCGTGCCAGAACAGGTTCCTCTTGACGGATGTGCTGCGCAAGGACTGGCACTTTGACGGATTCGTCGTCTCGGACTTCGGCGCCGCGCATGACGGCCCAGCCGATGCAAACGCCGGCATGGACCTTGAGATGCCCACCAACTCGACCTACAATGCCGCATTCGATGCCCAGGTGCGCGACGGCAAAATTCCTGTCTCAGAGATCGACGCCTTCCTCCGCCATCGCTACTCTGCCATGATCAGCCTTGGCCTCTTCGACCGCCCGGCAACAGTGGCCCCGATTCCCGAAAAGGAGAATGGCCGCATCGCGCAGCGCCTGGCCGCCGACGGCATTGTGCTGTTGCGCAACGAGAAGGACATTTTGCCGCTCGATGCAGCCGGGGGCGGCTCCATCGCCGTCATTGGTCCCGCTGCGGATACGGCAATCGAGGGCGGCGGCGCGGCCTATGTGCTGGCCTTGCACTCCATCTCTCCGCTTCAGGGACTGCGAACACGCTTCGGAGCAAAGCGAATCGACTATGTTCCAGTGGGCGGCCAGGGCTTTATTGATCCGCGCGACACCATCGACGGCTTTGTGCTCTCCCCGCCCAACGCTGCGCCAGGCCAGCAGGGCGTATTGGCAGAGTACTTTGACAACATCACCTTTGCCGGAACGCCGAAGATCACCCGCATCGAGCGCATCCCTGAGACCCTCTCCGAGTTTGGCGGGCCACTGCCCGGCCTCACCGCCGACTTCTCTCTGCGCTGGACGGCAAACCTGACCGCGCCCGCAACTGGCGACTACACCTTTGGAACCGAGACATGGGGCAAGATGCAGCTGTTTCTCGACGGCAAGCCGCTTGTGGAGCAGACGCAGCGCCGCGAAGCATTTTCGCCGCTGACGGCCACGGCGCATCTTGAAGCTGGCCACTCGTATGCGCTGCGCGTGGAGTACATCTCGCAGGGACGCGGAATCGCTCGCGCTCTTTGGCAGTTGCCCGCGGGAGTGGAAACACCGGGCATCGCCAAGGCAGTTGAGGCCGCTCGTCACGCAGACACCGCACTCATCTTTGCTACGGCCTGGGCGCACGAGGGCTGGGACCGCGCTTCGCTGGCTCTGCCCGGCTCGCAGGATCGCCTGATTGAGGCCGTCGCCAAGGTCAATCCGCGCACCATCGTCGTACTGCAAACCGGAGAGCCGGTGCTGATGCCCTGGATTCACGAAGTTGCCGGAGTCGTCGAGGCATGGTTTCCAGGCGAGGAGGGCGGAGCTGCCATTGCCGCCGCCATCGCCGGCGACATCAATCCCTCCGGCAAGCTGCCCATGACTTTTCCTGCAAGCGATGCCGAGGTGCCTGCCTCCACTGCGCTGCAATATCCCGGCGTCGACAAAGTGGAGCATTACAGCGAGGGCCTCAACGTGGGCTATCGCTGGTTTGATGCCGAACGCAAGATGCCGCTTTTTCCTTTTGGTTTTGGACTGAGCTACACGCGCTTCGAGTTTTCAAATTTGACCACTGCCGCTCGCGCCGATGGCACGGTTGCCGTGCAAGTCACGGTGACAAACAAAGGCGTCCGCACCGGAGCGGAGGTAGCCCAGATTTATGTTGGTTATCCAAAGTCGGTGGGCGAGCCGCCGCTTCAACTTCGAGGATTCTCGAAGATCACGCTGCAGCCCGGCGCTTCCACGCAAGTCGAGTTCAACCTTGGCGCACGCGCCTTCTCTTACTGGTCAACAGCCGATCATGATTGGAAGATTGCGCCCGGCATGTATTCCATTGCGGCCGGCAGTTCATCCCGTGACCTGCCTCTGCGCAACGAAGTGGCACGCTAGCTCTGAGGGGAGCTCCTGCTTGGCGCTCTACGCGCGGCTATAGCCGCGCGTAGAGATTCTCGAGCGAACTCTCCGGCTCTTGATCCGCCACGGTGCGCGGCGAAAATCGTCCCTTGGCCCGCCGATTCGCACTGAGCGTCAACGAAATTGCATCTGCGACATGGCGCTTGAACTCGCGCTTTTCCCTGGTCCGCAGCTTGTGGCCCTGCTTCACCAGCAGCAGCGGCTTTTCAGGGATTGGAATCGGCGTGACATAGTAGTTGGCGTCATTCTTGAGCACACCTAGTTCTGTAAAGAAATCGTCATAGGCGGTGCTGAATGAATGATGATATTCCACGCAGTATGCCGTCTGATCCGTGCCGCGGATGCTTGCCAGTACGCCGATGCCCAACGCTTCTCCGGCTCCCTGAAGCGCGGCCACCAGCAGCGCGCCCGGAGCCACGTCATGCAACAGCTTAGTTGCAAGCGCAATCTGGCGATAGTTTCCCCTCACACCCTGCAGTCGCGTAATAAGCAGTACGTCTTCTGCGCCTGTGCCCACCACTCTGCCTGGGACAATTGAGAACGACAGAATGAAGACAATCTCGTCATCTACCAGAAAATTGAGAGACAGCTCTCCTTCTTTGTCGTGAGGCTTTGACATGCCCATCGTAATGTCAAAGCGGAAATCGCCTTCGTTCATTTTGAGCAGTGTGATGTCGCGGTGCAGCAGATTGCGCAACATACCGCCAGGCAAAATTGCCTGCAGTCGGCTGTAGTGGTGCACAAAGCAGCCTGCGCGCTCTGCGACCGTGAGCCCTCTGGACATGTAGTCGTGCGTTAGATATTTAAGACCGAATCGGGGGTCGTCATGCACAAACTCGGCATAAATAGGGTCTTTCAAGAGCTTTAGCACCTTGCGATGCCTGCCGATATTCGTAATTGCGCGCCACAGCGGGCCCGCCAGCCGGAACGGTGACCATGTCCTCTTTTGCCTCGCCAGCACTGACAGCGGCCCAAAGAGCGCACCGCGCGCTGCTGCGCGCTCATCTTCACGGGTCATCGGATAGTTGAGATTGACCGTCATTTTGCCATCTGCCTTGCTCGTGCGTCCTTCAGCCTTGGAACTCGCTCACCCTTGTAGGCGGCTCAGCTTCCCTGATTCAGAAGTGGGGCAGAAGCGGTTCTCAGGCTCCCTTATCCTCTTCGATCTAAACCTCCTATCTCAATTCACCGATTGTGTTAGCCCTGTAACCATTCCGTAACTGATGAAGAATTACTGCCGGAACTACTTATCCGTTCCGACGTTCGCCTGTTGGCGATTTCTTCCAGAAACCCCATGAATTTGCAGAAATATGGAACGAAGGCGATCCGCTCCACGCCCACGCGGGCCTTGTTCGCTCTCGCTGCTGGTATTGCAAACAAAGGGATTACTCTGCGCGCGTAGGCTCCGCACAGGTCCGTCTCGTGATATGGATCACATGCCAGTATTGGAGAGTCCATAATAATAGGGATAGGCTGTGGCGGTTCTATCGCTCATAGTTGCCTCATCGTCCTTATGCCGGTCTCTGCGGCCATGCGCAGAGGCAGTTTTCCTGGCCCTGGATTGAACCGGAGACCCGCTTTTATGTACAGAATTGTCGAAGCTCGCACTGTTGGCCTCAATATCAAGCAATTTGTCATCGAGGCGCCACGCATTGCCCGCAAGCAGAAGCCGGGGCAGTTCTTGATTCTCCGCCTCCATGAGAAGGGTGAGCGCATTCCCCTCACCATCAAATGTTCTGACCCTGAAGCCGGCACCGTCACCATCGTTGTGCAGGCCATCGGCAAAACTACGTCGCTGCTCAGTTGTCTTGAGGCGGGCGACTCTATTCTTGACATTGTCGGCCCCCTCGGCCATCCCTCGGATATCCAGAACTACGGAACCGCCGTGATCCTGGCGGGCAGCGTGGGCACAGCCATGGCTCTGCCCACCGCCAACGCCCTCAAGCAAGCGGGCAACCAGGTCATCTTTATTGAAGGGGCGCGCAACAAGGAGATGGTGGTCTTTGAGGACGAAGTCCGTCAGGCAAGTACCGAGACCTATGTGATGACCGACGATGGCACTTACGGCGAGCAGGGTCTCGTTACCAAAAAGCTCAACGAGCTTATCGCCGCCGGGCGCAAGCTGGACTTTGTGCTCGCCGTTGGCCCCGTGCCCATGATGAGAGCCGTGGCCCAGGTCACCACCCCCCTCCACATCAAGACCATGGTCAGCCTTAACTCCATCATGGTTGACGGCACCGGCATGTGCGGCGGATGCCGCGTCCTGCTCGGCGACAAAAGCAGGTTTGCCTGCGTGGACGGGCCGGAGTTTGATGCCTCCCTGGTCAACTTTGAAGTCCTCATGCAGCGCAATGCAATGTATCGCGACAAGGAGTGCCAGTCACTCAAGAGCTTCCAGGATCACAAGGTGGAAGAACTGGCCCAGCTCCGGGCCGAGCTGAACGCAAAGGAAGAGGAAATCAATCGGCTTCGCGCCGAGATTGACGCTGAGGAGAAGCACTATGTCTGAGAACAGCACGCTTCCCCCCGCGGAGAAGAATGCCCTTCCTCTCAAGGAACGGATGAAGATTGCGCGCACCGCCATGCCGGAGCTCGACGCCCAGGTGCGCTGCCGCAACTTTGAAGAAGTTAACCTGGGCCTGCTTCCGGCCGACGCCCTTACCGAGGCCACGCGCTGCATCGCCTGCGCCAAGCCCGGTTGCGTGATTGACTGCCCGGTGGGCGTAAAGATCAAGGACGTTGTTGCCCTCATCTGCTCCGGTGACATTCTGGCCGCCGCGGCCAAAATGCGCGAAGACAACGCCCTGCCCGCCATCACCGGCCGCGTCTGCCCGCAAGAGAATCAATGTGAAGGCGGATGCGTGCTGGGAAAGAAGGGCTCGCCCGTCGCCATTGGCAACCTCGAGCGCTTCATCGCCGATTTTGAGCGCAACAGCGGCCAGCTCGGCCTGCCTCCCAACGCCCCGTCCACCGGCAAGAACATTGCCATCGTGGGCAGCGGTCCGGCCGGACTCTCCGCGGCGGGCGACCTGGTGCAGAAGGGCCACCGCGTCCGCGTATTTGAGGCTCTGCACGAGCTTGGCGGCGTGCTCATCTATGGCATTCCAGAGTTCCGCCTGCCCAAGTCGATTGTGAAAGGCGAAGTGGATAACCTGCGCAAAATGGGCGTGGAGTTTGAAACCAACGTCGTAGTCGGCAAGAGCGTGACCATCGACGAGCTAATGCAGAACGAGCACTTTGATGCCGTCTTCGTCGCCACCGGCGCGGGCCTGCCCGTATTCCTCGGCGTCCCCGGGGAGCACTTCAACGGCGTCTACTCCGCAAACGAGTTCCTCACCCGCATTAATCTGATGCGCGCCTACAACCCGACTGAATACGACGAGCCCGTCTACGACTGCCGCGGACGCGATGTAATCGTGGTCGGTGGCGGCAACACCGCCATGGACGCAGTGCGCACCGCCCGCCGCCTTGGCGCTCGTACCGCCAAGCTCGTCTACCGCCGTTCTGAAGCGGAGATGCCGGCGCGGCTTGAAGAAGTGCACCACGCCCGCCAGGAGGGCATCGAGTTTCACATGCTCACCAACCCCATCGAGTTCATCGGCGACGAAAAGGGATGGCTCACCGGCGTGCGCTGCGTGCGCATGGAACTCGACGAGCCCGGCCCCGATGGCCGCCGCCGCCCTGTCGAAGTGAGGGGCTCCGCATTTGTACTGCCCGCCAACGTGGTCATCATCGGCGTGGGCACCACCGCCAATCCCCTCATCCAGAGCTCAACGCCAGACCTGAAGACCACTGCGCGCAACTATATCGTTGCCGACCAGGGGACCATGCGCACCTCCAAGCGCGGCGTCTTTGCCGGAGGAGACATCGTCACCGGCGGAGCAACCGTCATCCTCGCCATGGGAGCAGGACGCAAAGCCGCTGCCTCCATCCACGACTACCTCACAACCGGCATTTGGGAAACAGAAGCCGCAACCAAGGCTTAGTTCACCCTTTCTGGTCACGTAGTGTGTTCATCGCGCTCAAGTTGTGCACTGCCGAACTTGCCTGTGGACTGCTCGGCAGTTGGCAGCGCCAGATGACCGCTGCACCAAAACAGGTGCAAACAGTTCGGGGGGCCTGCGCTCCTCACCAGCGCCAGAATCCTGCTTTGCGATACCCAGCCAGCACATAATGTGATTGAGCACACTTTTCCACAGGCGCATTAACTTGATGGCGCATATTGTCGGTCAGTCCTACTTGACATAGGGAATTGAGCCCTCTAGTTTGATATTTCCCTGTGGAAAACAAGGAACGATTTGTCTCCGCAGGGCTTGGTACCGGGCCACGACAAAATCATCCAGGAATTTCTTGATAAGACATCTCTCATTGATCGCCTTTTAGGTTTGCTCGTTGAATTGCTTGATGTACTCCCAAGATCATCGTTGGACAGAAATCCGCTGAAAACGATTTCGGTATTGAAGGAATGGAGTCTGTCTTGGTCATGGGAAAAGTGTCTTTAACGCGGCATATCAGGAATTTGCGCGGCGGCTCGCAGCCCATTCTGGCTCAGGGAAGTGACGGCCTGCTGTATGTGGTCAAGTTCACAAACAATCCCCAGGGCGCGAATGTCTGCTTCAATGAGAGCGCCGGCAGCGAACTTTACCGGGCATTTGGACTGAATTCTCCCGCATGGAAGCCGCTGCTCGTTACAGACTCCTTCCTGGAGCAGAATCCGTCCTGCTGGATGCAAACCGGCAAAATATGTATTCGGCCCGAATCGGGCTTATGCTTTGGCTCCCGTTTCCTGGATGGGGATGGCCGACAACCGCTCGAGATTCTTCCTGGAACGTGTTTCAGGCGTATCCACAAGCGCGAGCATTTTTGGCTAGCCTGGTTAATTGACATTTGCTGTGAACATGCTGACAACCGGCAGGCAATCTTTCTTCAAGATCCGATGCGCGGCCTGGACGCATTCTTCGTTGACCATGGGCACCTGTTTCGAGGCCCCAACGGCAAGTTGAAGCCAAAAATAAAAACCTGCAGCTATCTTGATGCGCGTGTCTACGAGAGTGTATGCTCGCATTACCTCCAGGGTCTCAGGAGGGCTGCTGCGTGCCTTAATGTAGATCGACTATGGAAGCGTATTCAAGCGCTTCCGGATAATTGGAAGACCCCATCCGCAGCGGATGCATTTGCCCAGTGTCTTTGCAGGTTTTCGAGCTCCCACTTTGTTCAGAGCACTCTCGATGTCATGATGGAGACGCAGGAATCGACCCATGGGAGCGAAAGCAGACGTTGTGAAATCGGGCGAAAGCCCCCGGGCCCAGTTTTGCACCTTGGGATACAGACCACAGGATTTGGGCATCGTGCCAGGGAAAGAAGGGCCTATACTCCTTGTGCTTAAAGGGGTGTCTGGCAACTTGCGTCTGCTCGTCAATCCGGAGTTGGATCAAATTGTTCAGGCTCGCGACCTGGACTTCGTCGAATCCCTGCTGAAGGATTTCTCAGCACGCGCGAAGAACCATCCTGCAGACCTCTTCAAGCAGCTCTCGTCACTGAATGTAGGCCCGGTGGTGACCCAGGAGGCTGGATCGAATCTTTCAGATTCCCCTGATATCCAGGAACTGTGCGCGCGCTTTGTGCAGATCTAGCCAGCTACCCGCCCGAAGAGAATGAACCAGTCACCCATCGCCCAAAAAATGGGCGGCAAAGGTCATCCCTTTGCCGCCGCCCGTCCCTGGGTTGTCTTGAATTACTGCAATGGTTCGTTTACTTCAAACCCTGTTCGCTGCCTACTGCAAAAGCTTTGTCACTTCCTGCTGCACGGTGTTGGCCTGCGCCAGCGCGGCAATGCCTGTCTGACTCAACACTTCAAACTTCGACATATTTGATGTCGCCGCAGCATAGTCCGTAGCCTGCACCGCGTTCTGTGCGGAGATCAGGTTTTCCTTCTGCGTGCTCATCACCTGGCTGATCGAGTTCAGCGTATTGATCTGCGCGCCAATGTAGCCGTCCAATGCCGACACGTCGCTGATGGCCGCGTTCAGATCAATCAGCGCTAGCTGCGCATTGGTCGATGAGGTCAGGTCAGTGCCGCTCAGCGACTGCCCGTTGCTGTCAGAGTAGCTGATTGTCGCCGTCCCGTTGGTGGTGGTCGGATCCTGAGTCAGGGTTGTCGATACCGTGGATGGTGCTCCCACGCCCGCGGTGAATGTCTGCCCTGAGGACGAATCGTAGACCAGATCTGTGGCTGCGTTCGTCTGGTCCTGGCTCAACCCAACATGATAGCCACCCAGCGTTGGCGCTATTCCCGCATTCACGTTGCCGGCGATGATAATGCCGGTCTCGCTCGAGTGCGCTGCGCCGCCTGCCGCTGCCACCGCGGAAGCTCCAGCGGTCAGCGCAGTTCCAAAGCTCGCCGTGAGGCCAAGGCCCGCATTATTGATGGCGTTGATCAAGCCCTGGGTCGTGTTCGCGGCCCCGGTAACGCTGATCGTTGTATTGGCCGTGTTGTTGGTTCCCGCCACCAGATACGTGACATCGATTGTCGTGGTGCCGCCGGCTGCCAGAGTGTCCGTCGACTGCGCATTCTTGGCCGCCGTCGAAAGATTGATGAACACGTTGCTTTGCCCGTTGGTGTAGGACATGGTGCCCGCCGTATCCCCCACGTTGCTCGAGGACAGGGCGTGAATATTCAGGTTGTCAACCGACGCGCCAGCCGTTGAAGAGTCACCGGTATAGATCGCGGTATTCGTGCCCGTGAAAACCTGCTGCTGGTTATAGGTCGTCGTCGCGCCAATGTTGGTGATTTCGGCCAGGATCGACTGGTACTCCTGGTTCGCCGCGCCTTCCTGGGTCGCATCAAGGGTACCGTTCGAAGCCTCAGTGGCCAGCGTCACGGCACGGTTAAGCAGGTTTGTCACTTGCGAGAGAGCTCCGTCAGCCACCCGCAGAAGGCCTACGCCCTCTGTAGCGTTGGTCGCCGACTGCGTCAGAGCCGTCGAGTTGGCCTGGAGCCCGTTTACCAGCGAGAGACCCGCCGCGTCGTCCGCTCCGGAGTTGATCCTCGACCCCGATGACAACTGCTGCAAAACGTTCTGCAGGCTGGTGCTGGTGTTGTTCAGGTTGTTCTCTGCGTAAATTGCTGACAGGTTATTCAATACACCGAGGGCCATGGGACTCAACTCCTTCTCGGATGCCGCGCCGCCTGCTCTTGCCAGCGGCCCGTTTCCCGGTCCGCCAGACCCTCCGGATGTTCCGGATGGGGCTTTTTGCATCCACCCACTTCATCGGTGCTGGTGAAAATAACTTTAGTCATATTTTTCAAGGGGGCTTATCACCTCGGTTGTCGCGCTCCGATTCAAGGTGTCCAGCTTCGGTCCACAGCGTGTCCCGATACACTTCAATCGCTGTCTCGCTTCGATGCACGCTCCTGTCTCGCTTCGATGCAGCCTGCCGCGCCTCATCCTTCCCAGAGGCCATGCTTTCCTGCTCCAATCCGCACAAAAAACGGCGGCAAGAGGATCGCCCCCTGCCGCCACCGGTTTTGACTTCAACCGTATTTGCTCTCTGCCTGAAAACTCTTTATTTGAAGCACCTGCTCATACCCTGCGGATTAACATCTCGCCGTGCAAGCAGGCCTGAATAGCTGCCTTACTGATCGTCCCCCGACCCCAATCCCGGTGGCGGAGGCCCTTGCGGAGCCGGCTCTGCATCAGGAGCACCCTCGCGGTTCAGTCCGCGCTGGCCCCGCATTCCCGGTCCCTGCATACCCGGTCTCTGTGCGCCTTGGCCCCATGCGCCCCTCGGCTGCGGCCCGCCGGTGGCGCGGATCTCCTGAACCTGCTTCCACTGCTCCGGCGTCAGTTTGCTCCGCAGTGCAAGCAGAAAGCGGGCATTCGCCTTTTCCAGTTCAGCTCGCGCCTGCGCCACCTTGTCAATCTGTGCCAGAATCTTGGCCTCGTTCGGCTGGTCGTTGCGCATCGCCGGTTCCATCTCCAGCTCCGCCTTCTGCAAGCTGGCGCGGAGGTCAATCAGCGTCTCCCGATGCTGCAGCAGGATTGCGTCCATCGCCTTCCGCTGGTCGTCGGTCAGCTTCAACTGCTCCACCATGCGCGGATTGTTCCACCAGCGGCCGCGGTCGCCCCGCGGACCGAACGCCCGCTCAATCGGAGGCCGCCGCTGGCCAAATCCGGGCCCTGCTCCCGGGCCGCCACCCATTCCCTGTGCGCCTGCAAACGCACAGGCCATACATACTCCAGCTACAGCCAAAACCAACCGTCCTGCAATGCCGATCTTCATCGAATTCTCCTTCTCCCTTGCCGATTCAAGGGCCCTGCTTCCAAGTTGCTATTTCCCGTTTACTGAACTTCGTCCTCGGCCATCAACTGAGCCAGCGGCTCCATGGCGCTCGGAACCTGGCGCGATACATCCGTATCTACCTTCGCCAGCAAATCCTCATCTTCTTGGCGGGCACGCTGCTCGGCAGCCACCTTCTGCTGCCTCGCCGAGTCTGCGGCGATGCGCGCTGCTTCCTGCCGGTGGTGCCGCTCGTACAAGCCGCCCCCGAGGCTCCCAACCGCCAGCATGCATCCCAGCGCCCAGCCCAGCGTCAACCGCAAGCTCACCGTCCGCGCAACCGCCTGTCGCGGCTGGCTGTATGCAACCTCGCTCCAGGCATGAACGCTGGACCGGAAGTTCCGCAGCGCCTGTTCAAGAACAGGGTCTGACTCCTGCTCTTCCAGCCCGTTCTTCTTGTCTGCCCTCAAGCTCATCGTTTCCCTTTCAGTTCCGCGCGCACCTTCACCAGTGCCCTTGAAAGATGCGCCTTCACCGTGCCCTCGCTCAAGCCGGTACTTCTGGCGATCTCGCTTAACTCCAGTTCCTCTACGTAGCGCAGCAAAAACACCGTTCGCTGCCGCTCGCTCAAATCCTCTACCGCGCTCCAAACCTGCGCTACCTGCTCCCGCGCCATCATCTGCTGCTCTACAGACCGTTCCCCGCTCGGCAGCCACTCGCTGGCTTCGTCCATATCCACGGCGTTGGTCTGCGCGTGCCGCCAGAACTGCATGCGCCGGTTCCGCCAGTGGTCCTTCTGCAGGTTGATCGCAATCCGCATCAGCCAGGTCATCGCGCTTGACTCGCCGCGAAAACTGCCCCAGTTCCGGTGCGCTTTTAGAAAACACTCCTGCGTCAGCGTCTCGGCCAAGTCCATATCTCGCGTGGACGCCAGCAGAAACCGGAAAATCTGTGGCCGGTGGCTCTGAACTACGCTCGAAAACTCCTGCGTGGCAGCCTCCAACTCTTGCACCGCAAGCTCGCTTGCTGTGCCCCCTGGTATCGGTTCAAATGCCGTGCCAGCTGCCATCACTCTGGTAGACGCCTGCTTCCGGCACAGGTTTACACTCCGGCTCCAATCTTCTCAGGCCAGACGCGCCAAGTATCAGGTTGCCGCAAGTATATTGGCCGGGGACGGAAATGGGGATGGAAACTCCCAAACAGTGTTGCCTAACCGAGGATATAATTTGTAACGGCAATGAACAGGGTGTCTTGGGAACACCAAAACTGAGCGCCTCAGACTTGCCCGCGTACGGTGTTTCGCAGCGATTCATTACGCGCGCTCGTCCGCCTCGCGCTGGCCAGTGCGGCGCTGGTTCACAACATTTTCTTCTGGCAGCGGCAGCCACCTTGATATGGGTGCACGGCCTGCCGGTCGCTCACATCAACGAATGGAGACAGGCATGATTACTCGGCGAACCTTTGTAAACGGACTCGCGGCTGGTGTAGCGACTTCGGCATTCGCATCCTCGGCAAAGAGCTACGCGCAGATTCTCGGCGCCAACGATAAGGTCAACTTTGCCATCAACGGCCTCAACGGCCGCGGCTACGCGCATTTGTCCGCGCTCAAGAGCAATGCGGCCACCGCCCGCATCACCCACATCTGCGATGTGGACAAGCGCCCGCTGGCCCGCTTCGCCACCGCCGCGGAAAAGGCCCTCGGCTACGCGCCCAAGGCTGAGCAGGACTTCCGCCGCGTTCTCGACTCCAAGGACGTTGACGCCATCACCGTCGCCACCCCCGACCACTGGCATACCCCCATGGCCGTTCTCGGCCTCAAGGCCGGCAAAAACGTCTACGTTGAAAAGCCATCCAGCCACAACGCCCGCGAGGGCGAGCTCCTGGTCGCCGCACAGGAGAAATACAAGAAGTGCGTCCAGGTCGGCGATCAGCAGCGCTCCTCCGACTACTCCATCGAGATGATGAAGAAGATCCACGATGGCTACATCGGCACCCCCTACATGGCCAAGGCCTTCTACGTAAACACCCGCCAGTCCATGGGCCACGGCAAGCCCGCTCCCGTCCCCGCCGAGCTCGATTGGGATCTCTGGCAGGGGCCGGCTCCGCGCCACGAATATATTGACAACGTCCACCCCTACAACTGGCACTGGCTCCGTCGCTACGGCACCGGCGAGACCCTCAACAACGGTACGCATGAGGTGGACGTCTGCCGCTGGGCACTCCAGGCGGATTTCCCTGAGACCGTCACCGCCACCGGTGGCCGCTTCCAGTTCCAGGACGACTGGGAGTTCTACGACACCCTCGTCACCAACTTCGGTTACGCTGACAAACTCATCACCTGGGAAGGCCGCTGCTCCCAGGGCATGAAGGTCTACGGCCGCGAGCGTGGCTCCGTCATCATGGGCACCAAGGGAACCGTGGTTATTGACCGCGACGGTTACGACGTCTACGACTGGAAAGGCAAGCAGATTGACCAGTTCCGCAACGGCAAGACCACCAGCTCCGCTGACACCCTCGGCATTGACACCATGACCGACGCCCACTTTGCCAACTTCATCTCGGCCATCAAGACCGGCGCCAAGCTCAACTCGCCCATCCAGATCGCCAACGT
>Ga0316226_1002953_pt1 | contig 15165 bp, 10 predicted proteins | sample TBH18017metaG_FD_206009 | JGI IMG/M metagenome (GOLD analysis project Ga0316226, IMG submission 206009) | Freshwater microbial communities from Trout Bog Lake, Wisconsin, USA - TBH18017 | ecosystem: Environmental > Aquatic > Freshwater > Lake > Hypolimnion/Profundal zone | place: USA: Wisconsin... | reverse complement strand
GGAAGCCGGTGATGCCCTTTTCGGTGCCGGCGACCTTGAAGTCCATGTCGCCGCAGTGATCCTCGGAGCCGAGGATGTCGGTGACCATGACCTTCTTGGACTCATCCTTGTTGGTGAAGAGGCCGACGGAGACACCCGCCACGGCGCCCGTGATCGGGATGCCGGCATCCATCAGGGCCAGGGAGCCCACGCAGACGCTGGCCATGGAGGATGAGCCGTTCGAGCCCATGATGTCCGAGACCACGCGGACGGTGTAGGGGTAGTCCGCCGGGATGATCGGGCGCAGCGAGCGCTCGGCGAGCGCACCGTGGCCGATTTCGCGGCGGCCGGTGCTGCCCAGGCGGCCCACTTCGCCGACCGAGTAGGGCGGGAAGTTGTAGTGCAGCATGAAGGCCTTCTCCTTCTCGCCGCCGGTGATCGCGTCCAGCTCCTGCGTATCCCGCTTGGTGCCGAGCGTGACCGAGCCGAGCGCCTGCGTCTCGCCGCGGTTAAAGAGGGCGGAGCCGTGGGCGCGGGGGAGGATGGCGAGCTGTGCGACCAGCGGACGGATGTCGTCCGTGCCGCGGCCGTCGATGCGCTTGCCGTGATCGAGCACGTTGCTGCGCACCAGCTCGATCTCGAGGGTGTCGAAGAGCGTCTTGAAGTGGTTCTCGGACAGCTCCGGGAACTTCTCCAGGGTCTTGGCCATCAGCGAGGCCTTGATGGTCTTGACGGCGACTTCGCGCTCCTGCTTGCCGGCCACGAGCAGGGCCCGGCTGAGTTCCGCGCCCGACGTGGCGCGCAGGAAGGTCATCTGGTCCTTGTTCGGCTCGCCGTCCACGATCGCCTTGTCGGCCTTGCCGAGCATGCGGCGGAGCTTGAGCTGGGCGTCGATGATCTTGACGACCTCGGCGTGCGCGACCTTCATCGCGGCCAGGAAGTCGGCCTCGGAGATCTCCTGGGCGCCGCCCTCCATCATCAGGAAGCGTTCGCGTGTGCCGGCGTAGACCAGGTCCAGGTCGCTCTTGGCGCGCTGGGTATGGGTGGGGTTGACGACCAGCTGCCCGTCCACGCGGCCGATGCGCACGGCGCCGATGGGCCCCATGAAGGGGATCTCGGAGATGTGCAGCGCGGCGCTGGCGGCGTTGACGCCGAGCACGTCGGGATCATTCTCGCCGTCGGCCGACAGCACCATGCTGTTGATCTGGACGTCGTTGATGTAGCCGTCCGGGAAGAGCGGCCGGATGGGGCGGTCGATGATGCGCGCGGTCAGGATTTCCTTTTCGCTGGGGCGCGCCTCACGCTTGAAGAAGCCGCCCGGAAAGCGTCCGGCGGCGTAATACTTCTCGCGGTACTCGACCTGCAGCGGGAAGAAGTCGATCCCTTCGCGCGGCTTGTCGGTATTCGTCACGGCGGAGAACATCACAGTGTCTCCGAGGGTGACGGTGGTGGAACCGGCGGCCTGGCAGGCGAGCAGTCCGGTTTCAATGGTGAGAGTTTTGCCGCCCACTTCGACGGCAATGCTAACGGTACCCTTCATCTTGGCCTTTCCGCGGAGCAGGACCGGAAGGCGAGACATCAGCAACTGTCTTTGCCATCCTGCACCGGCGCCCATCGCATCCGACGGGGGCGCGGGTGGCAAGCATGGTCCCGACCTACGAGCCGGGATGAAGTCCGCAGAAGGCGCAGCCGCAGCAAACGGCCGCTATTCGCATACCAGCCCGCACCGGTTCAACCGGCGCGGGCGCGAGGGACCTAACGGCGGATGTTCAGGTCCTTGATGAGCTTCTGGTAGTGGCTTTCGTCCTGCCCTCTCAGATAATCGAGAAGGCCGCGACGCGCATTCACCATCCGGATCAGCCCATACCGGGAGCTGAAATCCTTCCGATGGCCTTTCAGATGCTCGGTCAGTGCCTCGATCTTCTTCGTCAGCACGGCGACCTGCACCTCGCTGGAGCCGGTGTCACGCTCGTGGCGCTGAAACGACTTCCGGATCGCTACCTTGTCCATCTGGCTCATGTCTCTTGCCGGTCCTTGTTCCGCTTTTCTCTTCCTTGTCTCTTACGGCGCGAACTATAGGGAGTCCTCCGGGGGCTGTAAAGCCAAATCCGGGCCGGACACCAGCGCCCGCAACGGGGAGGAATGCCTCCTGAGACACGTCGCAGGAAAAGATGGGACCATGTTTATAGACTGCTGGCGCGGGTAAGACAAGCAGGAAGAGGGAAGAAGTGATACGGGCCGAGAATTGGGCCGAGAATTGATACGGCTTTGACAGTTGAGGGAGATGTGCTATGCTCTCATTTGGTCATGGGGTTTGTTTTGCCAGGAGGGCAAACCATGAGTTGGTATCAGGAAGCCGATAAGTCCAAAGAATTGAACTACGCGCCCCCCACTGTCGCCCGGCAAAAACTGGACGCGGGTGGCAACTATGTCGGCACCTCGGATCCCACCCTCGCCGCTGCCGGGACCACCAAGACGCTGGGAAACAGCATCATTGATTGATGGGCAATCGCCAATCAGCATCTGTCAGGCAGCGCGGTCGCAAACCGCGCTGCTTTGTTTTGGCGCGGAAGGGAAGATGGATGTCGAACCCACAACGCTGCAAGCCGCACCGCTGGTGATCGCCGGCGTGCGCTTCATATGGAGCGGCCCGTGCCCGGTGGATCGCGCGGCGCTGGCGCCGGCTTTTGCGCCGTTTCTGCAGCCAGCCGCGAGCGACCTGGCTTGCACCGTGACGGCGCTGGGACCTGATCCGAGCCTGGATCGTCAGCCCCCTGCGCCCGATAGCCCCTGGTCCTTTTCTGTGCGTGGCGACCGCATGGAACTCGTCCGGCGCGACCGGGAAGGCCAGATCCTCTGGCATGCGGCCGCGCCGCTGACGTACGAAGACGCCGCGCTCTCCTGGTCGGCCGGGAGATTTGCAGCCGCCTATGGCAGCTATGAGCAGGCTTGGAGCCGGGGACTTGGGCTGACGCAACTGGTCTTCCGCCTGCGGAACCATGGCGGTCTCGTGTTGCATGGTACGGCGGCTGAATGGGATGGCCGGGGCGTGCTCTGCGTCGGCGTCTCGGGATCGGGCAAGAGCACGCTGGCACGCCTGTTGGACGGGGCCGACTTTTCGGTGCTGACCGACGAACGCCCCGTGATCCGGCAGGAGCCACCATCCGCGGCCTTTCGCGTGCACGGCTCGCCCTGGCCCAGTTCGGCCGGCTTTGCCCGCCGCGCCTCCGCGCCGTTGCGGCGCATCTACTTCCTGGAGCACGGCGCGACCGACAGGTTGACCCCCCTGACGCCGCGCGAAGCCTTCAACCGCCTGATTCACGTGGCGACCATTCCCTGGCAGGATCCGCGCCTCTTCGATCCCTGCCTCGCCACCGTTGAGGCGCTGCTGCAAGCCGTCCCCGCTGCGGTGCTGGCCTTCCGTCCGATGCCGGACGTGGCGGAGCTGCTGCGACGCGACATGGGCGAGTAGAGGAAGAGAGGGTTCGGGGTTCAGGTGAGAAAAGAACGGCGACTGCACTATTGAAGACTCTCCCTGTCGGGATCGCAATCGGGATCGGGATCGACAGCGGCCCCTGCGACTCCGCAGATGATCGAAAGAGGTCAGGCGCCGAACTCCCCGCGACCAAGCCCAATGGCGGTTGATCTCGATACCGATAGCGATACCGATACCGATACCGATCTTTCCCTAAACCCTAAACCCTAAACCCTAAACCTTAAGCCCTAAGCCCTCTACTCCCCTCATGACTAAGGCGTGGGCAAGGTTCGAGACAGGCTTTATACTGCCCCCAGGCATGAAACAGGCCGACATGATCATCCGCGTCCGCGCCTTTGCCGCCACGCTCGGGAGTGCGCTCCAGCTCGTCTGGCGCAGCTCGCCGCGCCTGGCCCTGGCCAATGCGCTGCTGGCCGGCGCCCAGGCGCTGCTGCCGCTGGCCGGGCTCTACGCGCTCAAGCGCGCGGTGGATGCCGCGACCGAGGCGCTGCACACGCTTGCCGCCAGGACGCCGGCCGGGGGCGGGTGGGGCTGGCTGCAGCACGACCCGGCCGGGCGAGCCGTGGCCTTCTGGTTTCTGGCTGGCGCGGCGGTCATGGGCGTGACGGCGGTGCTGCGCGTGCTGGCCTCCTGGGTTGGCGAACAGCACGCCATGGCGGTCAGCGACCGTGTGCATGTCCAGTTGCACCGCAAGTTGCTCGAGGTGGAGATCGCCTTCTTCGAGGACACCGGCGAGCAGAACCGGCTGCACCTGGCCCAGGAACAGGCCATGACCCAGCCGATCACCATCCTCAACGGACTCTTCCTGCTGTTGCAGGGCGTGGTCGGCTTTCTGGGCGTGCTGGTTTTGCTGACCGCGCTGCATCCGCTGGTGGCCCTGGCGCTGGCGCTGGCCGGTCTGCCGGCGCTGTTGCTGCGGCTGCGCCGCAGCCAGCGCCTCTACGCCTGGCGCCGCGACCTGGCGCCGCTGGAGCGCGAGGCCGGTTACTTCCACCACGTGCTGACGTCGGGCGACTATGCCAAGGAGCTTCGGCTGCAAGGGCATGGCGCGTTCTGCCGGCAACGTTTCGGGGCGGTGCGCACCCGGCTGCGCGTGGCGCGCCTGCAGTGGCGGCGCTACGTGCTGTCACAGGAACTGGCGGTCCAGGTCTTCACGCTGGCGGTGGCGGCGGCGCTGCTGCTGTGGATGACCGGCCGGCTGGTGGCAGGCGCCCTGACCATCGGCGCGCTGGTGATGTACGCCCAGGCGGTGCAACGCGGGCAGGGATTGCTCGGCACGGTCATCAGTGCCGTGGTCGATCTTTATCAGTCCTCCCTTTTCCTGCGGGCCTTCGACGAACTGCTGCAACTGCCGGCGCGCTTGCCGGTTCCGGCTGAACCCAGGAAGCCGGCGCGGCCGCTGCGCACGGGCATCGTCTTCGACCACGTCTGTTTCTCCTATCCCGGCACGGCGCGCGACGTGCTGCGCGATCTCTCCTTCGCCATCCAGCCCGGGGAACGGCTGGCGGTGGTGGGCGCCAACGGCGCGGGCAAGTCGACCCTCGTCAAGCTGCTCTGCCGGCTCTACGACCCCACCACGGGCCGCATTCTGGTCGACGGCACAGACCTGCGCGAGTTGGACCCCGTGGCCTGGCGGCGCTGCATCGGCGTGCTCTTCCAGGATTTCGGCCGCTATCAGCTCACGGCCGCGGAGAACATCTGGGTGGGCGATCCGCAGGGCACGGCCGCCGATGGGCGCATCGCCGCCGTCGCCACGCGCGCTGGCCTGGACGCCACCCTGCAGGGGTGGCCGCAGGGCTTGGCGACGCCGCTCGGGCGCTGGCTGCGGCCGGGCATCGAACCGAGCGCCGGGCAGTGGCAGCGGCTGGCCCTCGGGCGCGCCTTGCTGCGCGACGCGGAGCTGCTGGTAATGGACGAGCCGACCAGCGCGCTGGACGCCCGCACGCAGCGCGAGGTGATCCGGACGCTGGATGAAGCCGCCGCGGGCCGCATGGCCCTGATCGTCAGCCATCGCCCCGAAATGCTGGCGCTGGCCCGGCGGGCGATCGTCCTGCGCGACGGCGCCATCGTGGAGCAGGGGACGCCTGACGGACTGCAGGCGACCGGCGGCGAGTTTGCCCGCCTGTTCGGCGGGTGAGGAAAAGAAGATGGCCACCGCGATGGGCGCGAAGGAACGCGAAGGAGAGAGCAGCATGGCGTGGCGGTTCCACCATCCATCTGAAGCTGGTTTCGAGTGAGCGGCTCGACGCCTCACGCCCTTCAGCCTTCAGCCGCTCCCTGTTCCGCCACGCAACCGTCCACGATTTCCTGTAGCCAGGACGTCAGCGACGCCTTCTCTGCCGGAGCCAGCGACCGGACCCATTTCAGATAGGGGAGTTGTGGTGCGGGCGCCAGGCGCGCCAGGATGGCGGCGGCAGCGGCGGGCAGCACGGCTTGGGCTCGTGCGGCGACGCGCGCGCGCAGCCGCTGGCTCAACGCCGGCCAGGCCGCCAGAAAGGCTGCTTGTGCGTCATGCGGCGCCAGCGCCATGGACTGCGCGATCTTCTCCGCGAACTGATCCAGCCGCTTCAGCCGTTCGTCGAACATCTCATCCAGCCGCGCCAGCGCGCCAGCCTGGCAGGCCTGCTGCCAGGGTTCGCGGGCAAAGGGTGCGCGCGCCTGGCGCCACCAGGCATCCAGCGCCAGCAGGTTGCCGAGGTAGTGGAGGTTGCTGACGAGGCGGCGCGTGGGCGAGCCCATCAGCCGCGGGTCGTACGGCTGGTCGAGCGACTGCACCGGCCCGCCGCGCAGCACCAGGTGGCCCGGTTTCAGCATGTCATGCCGGCAGATCTGTCCGGCGGCCAGCACCGTGCCGAAGGCGATGCGGCAGGGGCCGACCAGACCGCCCTGGCCGCCGAGGAAGATCGGCGCCTGGTCCAGCATCACGCCGTGCGGCACGTCGCCGATCAGCGAGGCGGTGGCCTTCTCCTGGTGCGGCGTGAAGTTGAAGTGGATATACGACGAGCCGATCTCCGAGTGGTTCTTGGCGTCCGTGCCGCCTGACATCAGGCAGTCGCAGAAGTTGATCAGGCTGCCGGCGGCGACGTATGGCAGCAGCACGGTCTGCTTGAGGCCGACGCTGTGTCCGAGGGTGGCCTCCTCCTCCAGCAGCGTGCCGGGGCGGATGTGCGCGCACGAGCCGATCTCGACGCCGTCCAGCAGCGTGGCCCGTTCCACGAACCCGCCTTTGAGGTGCACCCGCGCGCCCAACTGCCCGTCGCGCAACGTCACCGGCGCCTCTTCGCCCAGCACGCTCTCCGGTCCGATCGCCAGCGAGCGGCCCTCCAGGCGGCAGCCCGGGTGGATAATCACGCCCGGCGCAATCCGGTCGGGCACGACGTTCGGGCCGACCGACACCGTTTCCGGTGCCACCAAACGCACGCCCCGGCTCAACAGGGCGGAAATCGATGTGGGGAGAGTCATGGCTGAACAATCGCATATCCGCTTCGATTTCGTCAATCAGGCCCTGAAACTGCGGGAGTTGCGGCGGGAGCGGACGCGAACCCCCATGCGTGGACCCACGCGCTGGCGGGCACCGAGGCCGGTGCCCCTCCAGTGGAAGAAACCAGGCCGTGATTGATAAACAGACTGGCGGGTGGACTCCACTCTCTCACGCCCGCCACCAAGAAATTGCATCACAGCACATTTTGAGCTATTGACTGGGGCTGGCTAAATCAGCTGCTGCGCGAGGGCCGGCTGACGAGCGACGCCTTTTTCGTGACCACCACACAGGCGGCCAAGGGGGTGATCCGGGCCCTCTGGGACCACTCGGCACGTTTGCCGACGGCGTCGGACAAAGGAAAGGACGAACATGGGGATCTTCATTCTGGTGAAGTTGCTGACGGCTAAGCGGCTCGGCCTCGTGGGTCGCGTAGCGGCGGCGTTGCTCGCCTTCTCCTGTTGCCGCACCCCCGCCCACGCCGACGTCAAGTTGGCGCGGCTCTTCAGCGACCACACAGTCCTGCAGCGCGACACGGCGATTCCGGTCTGGGGCACGGCCGATCCGGGCGAGTCTGTGACGGTCGTCATCGGCAGCGCCAAAGCCGCGGCGACCGCTGATGCGCAGAGCAACTGGATGGTCAGGCTCCCCCCTCGTCCGGCATCGGCGCAACCCGCCGACCTTGCTGTGACCGGCAAGAACACGATCATTGTTCACGATGTGCTCGTCGGCGATGTCTGGCTGGCATCCGGCCAATCGAATATGGAGATGGCCTTCTTCTGGACGGAGCAGGGCAAGGCGGCTGCCAAGGCCATCGACTCCCCTCTGATCCGGATCTTCAAGGTGCCGGACGGCGCCAGAGATACACCGCAGGCCGCTCTGGATCGAGGGGGCTGGGCTGTATGCGCATCTCCCGGCAGCGTCATGAATGTTTCGCAGTTGAGCTACTTCTTTGCCCGCGCGTTGCAGCAGAAACTCGGCATTCCGATCGGCATGATCAACAGTTCATGCAGCGGCACGCGCATTGAGGCCTGGATGCCCGCCGAGTCGCTGGCTTCCGATCCCGCCGCGCCCGCCGTTCAGGAACAGTGGCAGAAGGTTCTCGCCGAGTTTCCCGCCAGGAAGGCCAAGTACGAAGAGGCCAAGGCTGCGTGGGAAACGGCGAAGGGTGCAGCCCAGGCGGCTGGCAAGCCGTTCAAACAGCAGGCGCCCTTGCCGCCGAGCGGCCCCGGCAGCACGCAGGCGCCTTCAGGACTCTACAATGCGATGATCCGCCCGCTCATTCCGTATGCCCTGCATGGCGTGATCTGGTATCAGGGCGAGAACAACACGAAGAGGCCCGGCCCCTACCGCACGCTCTTCCCTTCGTTGATCAGCGGTTGGCGGTCGGCTTTCGCCCACGATGATCTTCCCTTCTACTGGGTGCAACTGCCAGGCTACAACATGGGCACGGAGTTTGGCGATGACTGGGCCGGTCTGCGCGAATCCCAGGCGGCGGCCCTCGCGCTTCCCAACACCGGACAGGCCGTGACCATCGACATCGGCGAGGGCAACAACATTCACCCGGGCAACAAGCCCGAGGTCGCCCGCCGTCTCGCATGCCTGGCGCTGGCTCGCACGTATGGCGACAAGAGCGTCGTGGATTCCGGTCCGGTCTTCGAGCGTGCCGAGTTCCACGGCGGCGATCCCGTCCGCATCCATTTCACACACGTGGATGGCGGACTGACGAACCGGTCGTCCGATGCGGCGAAGATGCCGGCCGGTTTCGAAATGGCCGGCGAGGACCGACATTTCCATCCTGCTACGGCGCACATCGATGGCGCGACAGACACGGTGCTGGTGAGCTGCACAGGCGTCCAGGCGCCGGTCGCCGTCCGCTACGCATGGCGCAACAATCCCACGGGCCTGACCCTCGCCAATCGCGCGGGCCTGCCGCTGGCCCCCTTCCGCACGGATGCTTGGTAACACAACAGGGCACGACATGATTTCAACCTGCACAGCAGCACGATGCGCGATCCTTACCGCGCTGATCACCGGCGTAACGGCCCTTGCCGAATCGCCAGCCGCCGCACCATCCCAATCGGGCGGAGCGACGGTCATTCGACACCCGCAAATCGGCGTCTGTACGCATTTCGTTTTTCCGGGGTGGGAGCCGGACACGGTCGTGCCGGTTCTGGCGGCTGCGGGCGTCTCGTGGATTCGCGACGACATCTCCTGGTCCAGCATCGAAAAGGAAAAGGGCGTCTACGCGATCAGCGAACGCAACCTGAAATGGATCAATGCCGTGCATGCGGCAGGCATCAACATCATCGGCATTTTTAATTACGGTAATAAGCTCTACGCTCCGGATAACTACAATCCCGCAGCCTACGCCAAGGCGGCGGCGTGGTTTGCCCGGGAGACCGCCGGCAAGGTGCAGGTCATCGAGGTCCTGAATGAACCCAACAACTTCGGCTTCAACAAGCACTACGGCAGCACGAGCTGGAATGGGTTGGAGGCTGATGGCAAGGTCAGCGCCTGGGTCGGCAAGTACGTGGAGTTGCTCAATGCCGCGGCGCCCGCCATCAAGGAGGCGAATCCCCAGGTGAAGGTCATCGGACTTGGCGCGGCGGCGCCGACCAACTTCCGTGAACTGGAAATGGGCATCTCGCCCCTGGTCGATGGACTGGTCGACCATCCCTATAGCCCGCGCACGTCCGATGAGAACGTTCCATACAGCAGCAGCCCGGGAATTCTGAAGCGCGATGGTATCGCCACGGCGGACGAGAAGGGGACGTTTGCATCCCAGATCAGGATGTACCGCGAGCAATCGGCGACCTTCAAAGGGCCCAAGGAGATCTGGCTCACCGAGTTTGGCTGGGCGACCTTCCAGGAAGCCAAGGCCGGCGGACTGTTTGCCGGATTCACACCCGAGGCCCAGGCGAAATACATCCTGCGCCGCCTGACCGAGGCCTTGGGTCTGGGCGTGAGCGTCGCCATGATCTACGACCTGAAGGATGACGGACCGGACCCCTATCACAACGAACACCATTACGGGTTGGTGGACATCAACCTCAAGCCGAAGCCTGCCTATGGCGCGGTGCAGCGCTACTGTGCGGCGATGGCCGCGTGCAAGCCGAAGGAGCGTCTCGAGGTCAATATCTTCGCCGTGGAGAACCGGCCTGACGCCTATCCCATTGTCTGGGACGGCAGCAAGTTGGCAACCTCCGGGCGCATCAAGCACTACGCGTTCGTTGACGCGAAGAACCGCCCCGTCGTCGCCATCTGGTCGAGTCAGCGGGCCGGCGGCGATCTGAGCCCCATCCTGGCGGATGTCGAGTTTGTCACCGATCTGCCTGTGGCCGGCATCCAGGCATATAACCCCATGACCGATGAGACGTCCGCCGTGCGTTTCGAGCAGAAGGCGGGGCGCCTGCTGCTCAAGAAGGTGTCGATTCCTGATAGTCCGCTGATCTTGACCCTGGAGTAACCGCGCGATGGCGAAAGGCTTCCTGATCCCGATCCTTGGCGTGATGCTCGCGCTGTTTGCCACTGCGGCCGCGCAGGCGGCAGATCCGCGAACGCCGCTCGATCTCCTCGGGCATCCCTGGTCGTTCTCTGCCGGTTCCGAATTCCCAGGCGCCCGCGGCAGCTTCGCGGTGGCTGTCGAGGACGGTCAGCCGGTGGGGAAACTCGCCTATGATTTCACCCAGGGCGGGCTCTACGTGGCGGGCGTCTCCGCCGTGGACATTCCCGGAGGGGCAGAGGAGTTGCGCTTTCGCGTCAGGAGCGAGGCGTGGCAGAAGATCGGGGTCCGGCTGTTTGACGCCACCGGCCAGTGCCACCAATACGAAGTGCCCTACGCCGACGAAGGGGATTGGCAACTGCTGCGCGTGGATCTGGCAAGCAAAGCAACGATGACGTTCGGCGGCGCCAAGGACGCGAAGATGCACTTTCCGGTCAGGAAGATCTCCCTGGCCGTCAACCACTCCGACTCGTCGCCCACCGGCACCGTGTTGTTCGCGGACTTCATGCTGGTGAAGTAGACACATTTTGTGTCATCCCATTGTTGACATTGTGCCGCATATCTAATAAGTTTTTACTATTTATGCCGACAGCAGAGGCTGCTTAAGCCATCCGCATGACACAGGGTGTGTTACGATGACGCCGATGTATCGCCAGATCGCAGACGTGCTCGAGCGCCGCATCCGGCACGGCGACTACCTGCTCAAGGACGTCCCATCCGGGCGCACCCTGGCTGCGGAATTGGGGGTTGGCCACACGGTGATCCGCGGGGCGATTGACTTGCTGGTGGGCAGCGGGCTGCTGGTGCGCCAGGCCAACGGCCGCTACAAGGCCCACCTCGCCGCCGAGCACGGCACGCAACCGCAGTCGCGCATCGCCTTTCTGGCGCCGGCCTTCGCCTCGCCGTTTTACGACCTGTGCCGCATCGCGGTCGAACACATGGCGCGCCAATCCGGGGCCTGCCTGCGGTCCGTGGACTACATCCATTGGGATGATGCCGTCATCGACGATGTGTTGAACACTTTCGACGGCGTCTACTTGATGCCCCTGCCGCAGGATATGCCCAGGGCTGTCGCGCGGCGCTTCGCCAAGGCGAGGTGCCGTGTGGTGACGCTGGAGCACGATCTGACCGGTGACGGCATTCCGTGCATCGATGTTTTCCCGGTGGAGAGTCTGCCGCCCCTATTCGAGCACCTGGCCGATCACGGGCGCCGGCGCGTCGGCTGTTTCAACGTGCAGCCCGAGGATGCCGCAACCCGGCGTCGCATTCAGGCCTGGCAGGCGTGGATGCGCGACCGGGGTCAGACGGTGCCCTTCATCGACGAGCCGGTGCCGCTCTACGGCCGCACCATCAGCCAGGCCCGGCAGGTCATGGGCCGACTGCTGGCCGCTCGGGCGCTGGATTGCGACGCGCTCTTCGTGACCACCGGCGAGGCGGCCCGGGGCGTCGTCCGGGCGCTGTATGACCACGGCGTCGCGGTTGGCCGCGATCTGCTGGTGGGCAGCGTGGACGACGATGGCGACGCGCGCCATTTGACACCATCCTTGACCGCCGTTGAACTGCCGGATCTGCAGCGTCTGGTGTGGCAGACCATGGCCTGGATCCAGGATCCTGGCAAGGCGTGGAACGGTGCACTGAAGGTTGGCGAGGAGACGCCGCGCCTTTTCATCGGCGAAACGACACAGGCAGGGAAACTGCCGGACGTGAAACCCACCCGAAAACCCGCGCGGCGGCAGAGCGCCGCGGCTACAGCAGAGCACAGGAGACCATTATGCGCATGAGACTCTATGAAGAACGGTTCTGTTTCGTGGCCACCGCCATGTTCGCCTGCGCGTCCCTGAACCTGTACGCAGCGGGCGGCACGTGGCAGGGGACGACCAACAGCGACTGGAACGTGGCGACCAACTGGCAAGGCGGCGTGATTCCGGGCCAGACCACGGACACCACCAACCGCGACTTGGTCACGTTCAACAAGGGCAGCAATTACCTTTGGACCGTGCTCCCGGATGCCGGACGTGTCATCGGATCCGTTTCCTTCTACCAGGCCAGTGCGGGGAATGCCGGCAACTACACCATTGGCACCATTGGCGGCACGCCCCTGGCGCTCGCCGGCATCGGCTCCGGCGCGATGCAGGTCGATAGCACGCTCACGACCTCGAATGTCACGGAGACCGTCAATGCGCCCCTGGTTCTTTACGGCAGTTACGCGTTCATCAATGCCAGCCCGACGGTTTCGACCACACTGCGCCTGAACGGTGCAATCTACAGCGGGACGAACGCCGCCATTACCGTCGCCCTCAAGGGCACCAGTCTCGGGGCCAATACTGTCGGTGGCGTGATCAGCAACGGTGCCAGTCCAGTCAGCGTCCAGATACCGACTTTGGCAAGTTCGACTGGCACCTGGGTGCTGGCTGCTGCCAACACCTACACGGGTGCCACGATCGTCGGCGTTGGTACGCTAATCGCCGCCGTGGACGCGCCGTCCGGCGCGCCAGGCGCATTCGGCAATGCCACGAACGCCATTGCCGTAGGCGCCAACACCACCCTCGGAAACGCCGCACTGCTTGCCGGTTACGGCACCAATGGGGTCACCATCGCGCGCCCAATCTCCGTACCGAGTTTGAGTGCTGCCACGCAGACCGTCACGTTCGGCAGTGCCAACACAAACGGGGCATCGCAGTTCAGGGGAGACATCTCGCTCAACCGCGGTGTCACACTGCAAGCCGCCGCGGGCGGCACGGTGGACTTCAATACCGGGATTTGGACCACCAGGAACTACCCCATCATCGTCGGCTCACCTGGCAACACCGGCCTGGTCAGTATTGGCAATGTCATGAACACAACCGCCGGCGTGACTGTTGCCTATGGCACGTTGGCAGTCAACAGCAACCTGACCAGTTTCGTCATCGTTTCCAACAATGCCGTCCTGACCGGCAGCGGTCGCATCGTCACGAACGGCTCGACGACCGCCATTTCGGTGGCTGCCGGTGGCACGATCGATCCGGGCACGGTCGGAGGCATCGGCACGTTGATCGTCACCGGCAACGTGGTCTTTGCCAGCGGCGGACAGTTTCGCGTGCAGGCCAGCGGCAACACGGCCGACCTGCTGACGGTCACCGGCAACGTGACAACCCCCGGCGGCCCCGTGAGCGTGTTGGCCACGGCCAGCGGGCAGGGGCCCTGGCGCATCTTGCGCGCCACCAGCGTTGATTCGTCGTTCACATCCGCCACGCCGGGTTTCACGGTGTCGCGGAGGAACGGCAACACGGAACTTTGGCTTGGCCGTGTCGGCGGCGTGATTTTCATGCGGTAGTTCTCATCGGGCGCGAAGGTGGAACTCCATGAACGATCATTTTGTGGCCTGCTGCATCCTGGCACTCGGCATGGCCATCGGACCGGCTGGCGCGCGGGCTGCGGATGCCACACAGGTCGTTGTCTACGCCTGGAATCCCACCTCCTGCCATCCCGCTGCGCCCAGCAAGGCCGCGCTGGTGCAGCGGGTGTCCGGCGCCACTGCAGCGTGCATCACGGCGCCCGGCGGCGAGTGGAACACCTGGATCCGCATCTCGCCCGGCACGCTGCATGGCAATCATGATTACACCGCGCTCCTGAAGTACGAGATTGTTACCCCCCCGAAGTTTCCCGGCACGTTCTACATGTTCGCCCGCTCCAAATCGCTGGGCGAGCACCGCGACATCTGGCAGACCTGGCTGGGCGACGCGCACGACGCCGGCACCGCCAGACTCACCCTGCGTCTCCCGGCGGCCGACGACTGGGAGTTCGATGTCGGCTGCCAGGGAGCCGGATCAGAGATCATCGACAGCCTCCAGATCGTGGAGGGAGCCGGATTCGTCTATCTGCCTGCCGAGACAAGCGCGGCGCCGATGGCGGCGCCGTCCGACGCGCCGGCGGCGACCGGCGCGTCGGCCATTACGATCGCCCCGCCGGTTGCGCACGCCGGACCGGTGTTGAGCGCGACTGACTTCGGCCTGGTCGCCGATGGCCCTGCGGCGCCGGTTGCGCCAGCCGTGGCCGCGTCCAACAGTGTCGTTGTGGCGCAGGCCATCGACGCCTGTCGGCGGCTGGGCGCGTCGCGCCTGCTCTTCCCCAAGGGCGTCTACCGCTTCAACGGCGAGGACGCCATCCCCTTCAACACCTTGAGCAACCTGGTGATCGACGGGCAAGGGTCGGAGTTCATCTTCCAGAAGATCCATCATGCCCCGGCTGTCACGGTTCAGGATTGCACCCGCTGCGTGATCAAAGACCTTCGCCTGGATTGGGACTGGTCGGTCTCGCCGCTGGCCAGCCTCTGCCGGGTCGTGAGCGCATCGGCGGATGGTCTGAGTTGCAGCCTGCTCTTCCCCGATCTTGATACGAACGCCCGCCAGCGGTTGATCCACGCGCCCTGGATGAAACTGTTGCCCATGGATCCGGAGACCTTCCGGTTGCGTGCGCCGCAAGGCCTGCCCGCGCCTGTTTCGTCGTTCACCTGGCTGACCGGCAACGTGCTGCGGGTGACCTTCAAGCAACCGGTGCGCCTCACGGTCGGCGAAAGCTACTGCGTGCGGCACCAGTACTACGAGATGTCGGCCTTCCGCATCGGCGACAGTCACGATCTGTTGTTCGAGAATGTGACCATCTACTCGATGCCGGGGATGGGGTGGGTCAGCCGCGGCGAGATGCACCATTGGGGATTCCGCAACTGCC
>Ga0316226_1002950_pt1 | contig 15188 bp, 9 predicted proteins | sample TBH18017metaG_FD_206009 | JGI IMG/M metagenome (GOLD analysis project Ga0316226, IMG submission 206009) | Freshwater microbial communities from Trout Bog Lake, Wisconsin, USA - TBH18017 | ecosystem: Environmental > Aquatic > Freshwater > Lake > Hypolimnion/Profundal zone | place: USA: Wisconsin... | reverse complement strand
CGCTTTGCCAGCACCAACGACCTGCAGTCCTTTCTCTCCGTGCCAGCGCACCAACAGGCGCGCCGTGACTCCTGCTCCCGCTAACCCGCAAGACTGTGGTCTATGACTTCATGGACGCCCCGTAGGCGACGCCGGTGGCGATAGCGGCACAAGGGCTTCCCGGGCAGGAGAGACAGACTCCCGCGCAGCGGAGTGCGCGGGCCACCTGTGGAGACGTCGAGCTTGTCCCGTGATGCCCGTCGCAACTGACGGGAGTGCGCAACGCTCGACCCTCCCGGAAAACTGCAGCCAAACGCTGGCTCTTACATGACGTTTCACCCTTGTCCCTCCCCCCGCAAACCCGTAGACTTTAGCGCGTTATGCAACATGCTGCCCCCAACGTCCGAAATGCCGTTTTGGCTGATGCCAATGCCATCTTCGACCTGATCAAGGCCCATCCGGAAGAGCTGATTTCGCGCGCCCTGAGCGACATCGTCGAGGATATCGACCGTTTTGTGGTGGCCGAGCAGGAGGGCCGCCTGGTGGGCTGCGCCTCGTGGCACATCCTGCCGGAGATCGGCGAGCCGGAGCGCGCCAGCGTCGAGATCCGTTCTGTGGCTGTAACCAAGGGCACGCGCGGCACCGGCATCGGCACCGCCCTGGTGCGCGCCATCCTTGAGCGCATCCGTCCGCTCGGCCCGGCACAGGCCCTGGCGTTGACCTTCGCCCCGGCGTTCTTTGCGCGCCTAGGCTTCCACGAGGTGTCGAAGACGCAGATCATGCACAAGATCTACACCGGCTGCTTGAACTGCACCAAGCACGCCAACCCATTCACCTGTCCCGAAATCGCCATGGTGCTGGAACTGCCACGATGACACTGCTGCAACGCGTGCTCGCCCATCCCGAGCAATACAGCTTTGATGTCGAGACGCTCGGTCCCTGCCGCGTCGAGTCACCCGTGCGCAACCGCGCCTTCCTGGATGCAGGCGCCCGCTGCCTGCTGACGCACGATCCCGCGCCGCTGGCCGCCTGCGTGGCCAAGGGCGTGCCGCCGCCCTCCTTCGAGAAGGCCGGCCCCCATCGCCAGATCTTCCACGATCCGGTGTGGAGCCGCGCCGCGATCCTGACCGCCGGCGGGCTTTGCCCCGGCCTCAACCACGTGATCAAGGGTCTGGTGGAAATCCTGGCCGTTGAATACGGCGTGCGCACGATCTACGGCATCCGCTATGGCTACCGCGGACTCTCCTCGCACCAGGACGCCACGCCGCTGATGCTCGACCCCGACGTGGTCGACACGATCCATGAGCGTGGCGGCACCATCCTGGGCTCCTCGCGCGGCGCGCAGCCGGTCGAAGAGATGGTCGACACCCTCGCGCGCATGAACATCAACCTGCTCTTCTGCATCGGCGGCGACGGCACGCTGCGCGGCGCGCATGCCATAGCGGAGGAGTGCCGGCGCCGGCATTGCACCATCAGCGTGATCGGCGTGCCCAAGACGGTCGACAACGACCTGAACTTCATCGGCCCCTCGTTTGGCTTTGCCACGGCGGTGGGCGAGACCTCGGCCATCATCCAGGCGGCCCACATGGAGGCCAAGGGCGCCGTCAACGGCATCGGCCTGGTCAAGCTGATGGGGCGCGACTCCGGCTTCATCGCCGCCTATGCCGCGCTGGCCAATCCCGTGGTCAACTTCTGCCTGATTCCCGAGAGCCCCTTCACCCTCGACGGTCCCGGCGGCCTGCTGGCAGCCCTGGAGATCCGGTTCGCGGCCGGCAAGGACCACGCCGTCATCGTGGCGGCCGAGGGCGCCGGCCAGGATCTGATCGCCGGCGCATCCGGCGCCCACGACGCCTCCGGCAACCTGCTCAAGAAGGACATCGGCGATTGCCTGCGCCGGGCCATAGCCGCGCACTTCGCCAGCCGCGGCATCGAGGTGAACATCAAGTACTTCGATCCCAGCTACGCCATCCGCAGCGTGCCGGCCAAGGGCACGGACGCCATCCACTGCTACCTGCTGGCGCGTCATGCGGTGCATGCCGCCATGGCGGGGCGCACCAATTGCGTCGTCGGCAACACCCTGCACGGCGACAGCTACTCGCTGGTGCCGATCGAACTGGCCACGCGCGAGCGCCAGATGATCGACACCGACGGCAACCTCTGGAAGGCGGTGCTGGACGCCACCGGCCAGGATCGCCTGCTCTCCCTGCCGACACCCAATCTGGACGCCACCCCCGCATGAGCGATTCCCTCACACTGCGCTGCGCCATCATTGGCGTCGTCGGCCGCACCAACGTCGGCAAGTCCTCGCTGGTCAACCTGCTCGTCGGCGAGAAGGTCAGCATCGTCAGCCCCGTCGTGCAGACCACCCGCAACACGATCCGCGGCATCCTGACCCAGCCGCGCGGCCAGCTGGTGTTCGTCGACACGCCCGGCCTGCACAAGGCGGAAAGCCGCCTGGGCACGCTGATGAACCGCATGGCGCGCCAGGCGGCGGCCAATGTGGACGCGCTGCTGGTGGTCTTCGACGGCTCGACCGCGCCGGAGATGGAGGACGACGGCTGGATGCGGCGCGTCCTCTTTGCCGAGCAGCCCTGCATCTTCTTCATCAACAAGTCGGATTGCGCGCCGTCCTATGCCGACGCCTACCAGGCGCGCTGGGAGGCGATCCAGAAGGAGAAGGAGAAGACCCGCGAGGTGCACTGCTGGTGCGGCAGCGCCGAAACCGGCGCGGGCATCGCGGATCTCACCGAGGCCCTCTTCGCCCTGGCCACGCCCACGGAGGCGCTGCTCTATCCGGAGGACGTGGTCAGCGACTTCCCCCGCCGCCTGGCAATTGCGGACGTGATCCGCGAGAAGCTCTTCTCCAAGCTCTTCGAGGAACTGCCGCACGAAGTCGGCGTGCGCGTCGACGAGATCGAGGAAGCCGGCGCGACCTGGAAGGTGTCGGCCACGGTGCTGGTCAACCGCGCCTCGCAGAAGGGCATCGTGCTGGGACTCAAGGGGCGCACCCTGCGCGCCGTGAAGCGCCAGGCGGAACCGGAGATCAGCGCCATGTTCGACGTGATGGCCACCCTCGAACTCTGGGTAAAGGTCGAGCCGAACTGGACCAAGAACATCTGGCACCTGCGGCAGATGGGATACATGGGGGAGATATGACCGGGGATCTGTCCAAGCGCATCGAGACGATCACGGGGCTGGCGCTGGTGGCCTTGATCGCGGCCGGCTGTCTGCTGGTGGTGGCGCCATTCGCCTCGGCCATCCTCTGGGCGGCGGTGATCTGCTTCACGACCTGGCCGCTGCACCTGCACGTGCTGCGCCTGTGCCGCGGCCGCCGCACGCTGGCAGCGGCGCTCACCACCTCGCTGGCCGTGCTCGTGACGGTGCTGCCCTTCGTGCTGACGGTCTCGTTCTTCGACACCAACGTCGCCGAGTTCATCACGCGCATGCAGACGATCGTCACGCATGGGTTGCCGCCACCGCCCGACTGGGTTGCCAGGATCCCTCTGGCCGGCGGATCGCTGCATGACTACTGGGCCGACCGCGTCGGCGACAGCGAAAAGGGTCACCTCTTTCTGATTGCCGTGCTGGACCATTCGCGCGCCTGGCTGCTGCGGCGCAGCGTCGACCTTGGCGTCGGCGTGATGCATCTGTGCATCAGCGTCTTCATCGCCTTCTTCTTCTATCGTGACGGCGAGCGGCTGGTCGTGCGCCTGGGCGAGATCGGCCGCCACATTTTCGGCGAGTACAGCCAGTCGCTGCTGACCGTCGTCGGACGCACCCTGCGCGGCGTGGTCTACGGCATTGTCGGCACGTCCATGGGCCAGGGCATCATGGCGGCCATCGGTTTCGCCATCGCGGGCGTGCCCTGGGCTGTGCCACTCGGCATGCTCACGCTCGTGCTTTCGCTGATTCCCCTCGGCGCGCCCGTCGTCTGGATCAGCGCAACGGTCTGGCTCTTCGTCCGGGGGGCCACCGGCTGGGGGGTGTTCATGGCGCTGTGGGGCTTCTTCGGCATCAGCGGCATCGACAATTTCGTGCGTCCTTATCTGATCAGCCGCGGCGCGCAACTGCCCTTCGTGCTGGTCTTTCTGGGCGCCATGGGCGGCATCATCGCCTTCGGGCTGATCGGTCTCTTCCTGGGGCCCATCCTGCTCGCCGTCGGCTACTGCCTGGCCCAGGAGTTCTTCCGCCACAAGCGGGCGCCCGGCGGCCTCCCGCGCGCCGTCTAGGATGCGCGCCAGGCGGACGCCTTGCGATCCGGTCCCAACCAATGCTATAGTCCTGCTCATGTTAAGCCGTGGAGACGTGATCATGCATCCCAATCATTGCCGTCCCGATTTTGACGCTCTCGCCAAATCCCAGCGCGCCTTTCAGGTGGCCGAAACCAGCCTGATCGGTCATGTGCCGACGATCGCCATCACGCCCGTCGCCGACGGACGCAGCGGCGCCTACGAGAGCAACGCCGCCAAGACCTGGCGCCTGGTCGAGAAAATCTACACCCTGATCACGGAGCAGGTTTCCCTTCCCGATGGCCGCCCCGTGCGCGTCGTGGTGGCGCCGGAGATCGTCTACGGTGCGCGCACCGGCGCCATCGCCCAGGCCTATTACGCCCGCCAGGGGGTCTGCGCCAACATCTGGGTCAGCCGCTCCTGGGCCTACAGCGACGAACTGATGACCGCCGCCCTCGGCATCGGCAGCAGCGAGTGGCAGCAGGCCGCCTATGGCCTGAACCAGACCGACCGTCCCGGCGCCGTCTGGCTGAAGGCCTTCACGGCCGCCATGGACGAGAAGCAGCGGCCGATCTTCTCGATCTACAGCCCGGAGATCGAGGACGAGGAGAAGCGCTTCAACGACTTTGTTGCCGCGCGCCTGCTGCGCTTCGCGCGTTGCGCCGCCGCCGTGGGCCACCTGCGCGGCAAGAACTATCTCGGCATCGGCGGCGTCTCCATGGGCATCATCGGCTCTGACCTGCGCCGGAACATGATGCAGCACTACCTCGGATTGGGTTCCGCCTCGTTCGACATGGCCGGCCTGCGCGGCCGCATTGAAACCGAGTTCTACGACCACGAGGAACTGGCCCGCGCCTGCGCCTTCATGAAGCGCCGCTTCGCCTGCGACTTCGGCAAGGGCAAGCGCCCGCTGCCGCCGGACGACCTGTTGCGCGCATGCATCAAGATCACCCTGATTGTGCGCGACCTGATGATCGGCAACTCGCGTCTGGCCGATCCGGCCATCGGCAAGGCGCAGGGCTTCCGCGCCGATACCGAACTGGCCCAGGGCTACAATGCCATCGCCGCCGGCACCCAGGGCCAGCGCCAATGGACGGACTACTATCCCAATTTCGACCTGACCGAATCGCTGCTGAACAGCTCGTTTGACTGGAATGGCTTCCGGGCGCCCATGGTCGTCGCGACCGAGAACGACGGCAAGAACGGCATCGGCATGGCCATCGGCAACCTGCTCTCCGGCGGCGCCGCCCAGCTATTCGCGGACATCCGCACCAACTGGACCCCCGCCAGCATCAAGCAGGCGACAGGCACCGATGTGGGCAAGATCTGCCCCAACGGCATTATCGACAAGCGCAACTCCGGGGCGGGTGCATTGGATTACGCGCTCGACCCCTTCAAGCTGCTCTCCAGCGGGCGCAAGCTCTCCGTCCAGGCGCTGATGGGAGCCCTGCGCGCCGACAAACGCGCGCAGGAAGCGCTGGTCGAAGCCGCCTGCGCCGGCACGCGTTACATGGCCGCCAACCTCGAGTATTTCATGGGCGACGGCCTCTCCAGCCACTTCCGCACCCCCGGCGGCATCCCCTTAACCGCCTACCGCTACACGGCCGTGGGCGAGCAACTGCTCTGCTCGGTCGTCGAAGGCGCAACGGTCGAACTGCCGGCCAAAGTTGCGGACTACATCAGCACCCACACCGATCCGACCTGGCCCGAAACCTACTGGACGCCCCGCGATATGTCCTCCTTCGAGTACATGAACCGCATCGGCGCCAACCACGACGGCAACTCCTTCGGCCTGATCGGCGCCGACATGCTGACCTTCAACGCCATGCTGCGCATCCCCGTGGACATGCACAACATCGCGTCCGAAGAGGTCTTCCGCCCGACCATGTGGGATCGCTTTGGCGGCGACGATTACCGCGCCTGTGCGCAACTCGGCCCGCTCTATGGCTGAGGACGTCCGCCGAAATTGCTGTCGTCGGCATCGGTTGCGTTGACACCGGGGTCTGCGTGGCCTAGACTGTACGCGTTGATATGGAGGAGAGCGGCCCATGCCTTACTTGGTTTTGATGGATGGCCCTTCAAAAGGCCAGCACATCCAACTTGCCAGCGGCACCAACCGCATCGGCCGCGTGGCGGGCAATGCCGTTGTCATCGATAACCCCTCTGTTTCTTCCGCACATGCCGAAGTGACCATCGGCTCTACGAGTTGTCAGCTCCGCGATCTCGACTCCACCAACGGCACACGCGTCAACGGGCAACGCATTACGGCAACCGAACTCTTCCGCGACGACACCATCCTGTTTGGTGACCTGCCGGTGCTCTTCGCCGGCGATGATGCCCCTGCCCGGCCCGCTTCGGCGGCGCCGCCTGCCGATCTGGCCGCTCTTGGCGGCACGCGACCGGCCGTGATCGTGGCTTCCGTAACCAACGGCCAGCATCCGACGGCCGTCTGCCCGCCCGACTTCCGCAAACGGCTCGATATGCGCCTGGTCTGGGTCATCGTCGTCGCCGTCCTGCTGCTGCTGATCGCGCTGGCTATGTACCGGTTCATCAGCACGGTGTACGCGAATTCCCCGGCCTAGTGCAGACGTGTGGCGGAAAAGGCGGTTCCCCGCACCGCACACCCTATATTACATGCGCATCCGACGCCATGGCTTCACGCTCGAATCACCGCTGCTGACCCTGGCCTTGCTGGCGGCGCTGGTCACCGTGGCCTTGCTGCTCATGCGGGCGCACAACCACCTGCCGTCAGGCCCTGAAGCGTCGTTCACGAACGCGCCGCCCCTCACAAGCGCCGCCACACCGTCCAGCCGCAGCGCGCCCGCCGCGCACGCCGAACTCAACCCCGCGGAACGCACCAACATTGCCGTCTACCGCCGCGTCTCGCCCTCCGTGGTCTCGGTCGCCAACAAGGCGCTGGTGCGCGCCGGATTCTTCAGCTTCCATGTCTATGAGGTGCCGCAAGGGGCCGGTTCGGGTTTCGTCTGGGACCGCCAGGGCCATATCATCAGCAACTACCACGTGATCCATGAGGCGGACGCCATCACCGTCAGCTTCTCGGATGGAAAATCGTATGATGCTCGCGTCGTCGGCGTGGCGCCGGACGACGACCTCGCGGTGCTCAAGATCGATGCGCCGCCGGCGCATCTCCTGCCCGTGGTGCCCGGCGTTTCGCGCGACCTGCTGGTCGGTCAGTCCGTGCTGGCCATCGGCAACCCCTTCGGCCTCGACACGTCTCTCTCGGTCGGTGTCATCAGCGCCTTGGGACGCTCCATCACGGCCATGACCGAGCGGCGCATCCATGACGTGATCCAGACCGATGCGGCCATCAACCCCGGTAACTCCGGCGGCCCGTTGCTCGACTCCGCGGGGCGCCTGATCGGCATCAACACCGCCATCCTCAGCCCCAGTGGCGCCTATGCCGGTATCGGCTTTGCGGTGCCGGCGGACACCGTTGCACGCATCGTGCCGCAGCTGATCGCCAAGGGACATGTCAGCCACGCCGACCTTGGCGTTCAACTGCTGCCCGACCATGTTTCGGAAAGCGCCGGCCTGTCCGGCGTCGGCGTCCTGGCCGTGCCGCCCGGCTCCGCCGCGGCTGCCACCGGAATCACAGGCATCGCACGCACCCGTTCTGGCGATCTCGTGGTGGGCGATGTCATCGTGGCGCTCGACGGACGCCCGGTAAGCTGTATCGATGACCTGCGCGACTTCCTGGACGCCCGACAACCCGGCTCAACCGTCAACGTTCAGCTCGAACGCGACGGCAAGCGCCGCACGATCGCCGTCAAGCTGGGCGAGGCGCAGTAGCCCACAGCGCAGCGCCTGACTGGTGCGCGCACAACGCACTGTCACGATCCCAATCCACTGCCGCAACGCCTTGGCGTCAGACACGCCCCTGCGCCAACTCCATACCCCTGGGGGATGGTCAAGGTCGCGCCCACTCCCCAGCCGCCGATCATGGTTGCGGCAGCGTGATCTCAACCCTGTAGAACCGGCTGCCATCGACGGCGTTCAAGTCGATGACACTGCGCTCACTGTTGCTGTCCGAGGTCGTGGCAGGCGAAACCTCCGCCCACGACGCGCTGTCAACCAGGTTGGTGCCGAACAGCACGCGATAGGTGCGGTCGACAAGGCGCGGACTGAAGACCAGCCGCTGCTGCGTCGGCTGTCCGGGCACGCTCTCGATGCTGAGCCGGAACACGGACGCGGCATTCGTCGGATCCAGCCCGGCCACATACTTGAACAGGTTGTTCTGACCGGTGCCATCGGCATCGTCGCTGGCACGCGACAGATCGCCGGTCTGCCCGGTCGCATGCCCGAAGTACTGGATGGTCCACCAGTCCGGAATGCCGTCGCCATCGCTGTCCGCGACCGCCGACGACGCCCCGACGACCAAAGTCGTCTCGACAATGCCGCCCGACCCGTTCCACATGCCGCCAGTCAGGTAACCACGAGCACGGATCGTCGTGCCGGTTCCGAGCGTCCCGACGCCTGATGTCGTTAGCGGTCTGACTACCAGGGACGCATGGACGACTGAGGACTGCACCGACACACCGGTCAATTGCCAACCGCCAAGCGTGCGCATCCCGGCCCCCAGCATCACCCAATCCGTACCGTTGGTCGAGGCCTCAAACGTGGTCCGCCAGACCTCGGGCGCGGAGCCGCCGCGCAGCCAGGTGATCGTCGAGCCGAGGATGCTCAGCGCGCCGGTCGCAGGCGCGGTGTTGAAGAGTCCGGCTGCAAAGGAACTTGATTCGCCAGCCAGCCAGCCGAAACTCCCGCCCACCCGGATGCCGCCATCGGCGCGCATGCACAATGCGTTCACTTCACCATCTGCACCGGGACCGAAACCCGCGTCCAGCGACCCGTCGGCATTCAAGCGCGCCAGGAAATTGTGCGCGCCATCCATCGACCAAATCCATCCGCCCACGAGGATCTTGCCGTCGGCCTGTACCACCAGCGTCTCCGTCTGGCCATAGAGGCTCGGGTCGAAGCTCTCGTCCAGCGACCCATCTGCGTTCAGCCGTCCGATGCCGCCACGCGACGCCCCGTTCATGTTCCAGAATGAGCCTCCCACCAGAATCTTACCGTCGGCCTGCACCGCCAGCGCCATGATCGGGCCGTCGACAACTGGGTTGAAGGTGTCATCCGCCAGCCCGCCCGCAGTCAGCCTCCCCAGGTAGTTGTGCCCCGACCCGCCCAGTGTATCGAAATACCCACCCGCCAGAATCCCCCCATCGGCCTGCTGCGCCAGCACGCAGACCTGGCCATCCGCACCCGGGTCGAAATCGGGGTCCGGCGTGCCGTTCGCGTATAGGCGCGCAATGTTGCTGCGATTCGTCGTGCCCAGCGCCGAGAAGCTGCCAGCCAGCAGAATACCGCCGTCCGGCTGCGTCAGCAGTGCGTTGACGCCGCCGATCACGTTGGGATCGAAACCGTCATCCAGCGTGCCATCCGGGTGCAAGCGGCCCACGCTGTTGCGCATGTCCCCGGCCAGCCATCCGAAAGTGCCGCCGACCAGGATGTCGCCATCCGTCTGCACCGCCAGCGCGCGCACGTCGTTATCCGGGGCCGGATCGAACGTGCTGTCCAGACTCCCATCCGCATTCAGCCGCGCCAGATAGGTGCGCTGCGCGACGCCCAGATTCCCGAACTGCCCGCCGAGGAGGATCTTGCCATCGGGCTGGACAGCCAGCGCCTGCACCGCCCCGTCCACACCCGGCTGGAAGCCGGGATCTGCGAAAGCCAGGTTCGCATCGATCGCCGCGACGACACTCGTCACGCAACCGTACGTTCCGAGCACCACGACATCATAGTAGCCGACATCGGTCGCCTGAACACCGTCCACGGTCAGCGTGGCCCCCGTCGCCCCCGGCACCGCCACCCCGTCCTTCCACCATTGATAGTTCAGACTGGTTCCCGCAGCGGAGACGCTGAGGGCAGCGCTGCCGCCCAGCTGGCTGGTCTGGGAAACCGGCTGGATTTGGATGACAGGATCCGACACGGTCAGCGTGGCCACGGCGCTCGTCACGCAGCCGTCGGGATTCGAGACGATCACGTCATAACCGCCCGCGTCGCCGCCCAGGACGCCGATCACGCTCAGCGTCACAGCGGTGGCGCCGGTGACACTCGCGCCATCGGTCAGGTTCACGCCGTCTTTCCGCCACTGGTATCCGAACGGGCTGGAACCCACGGCTGACACGCGGAAAATGGCTGTCGAGCCCGCCAGGTTCGTGCAACTCGCCGGCGGGACTTCGATGACCGGAGCGCCCAGCCCGCTTTCGATCATTCCGCCCGATGCCTCGCACGACCCGCTGGCCGTATAGCCCCGCGCGCGAATCGTTCCAACGGGTTCGGAAACTCCGGCCACGCTCCAGCCGTTCGTGACACGCACGCCCGCTCCCAGCAGGGTCCACAAGGCGCCGCTGTTGGTCGTACATTCAAAGGTGGTCCGCCACACCTCTGGAGCCGTGCTGCCGCGCAGCCAGATCATGGTGCCTGCAGCCTCGCTCAGCGTTTCAGTCGGAGCAGCCGTGTTCTCGAGCCGTCCCAGGCCGTGTTGCCCGGCGTTGTTCAACATCCAGAATCCGCCGCCCACCAGCACATTGCCGTCGGCCTGCAAGGCCAGCGCCTGTGCGCCGCCGCTGACACTTGGAGAAAAGGAGCCATCCGGTGTGCCGCCGCTGCTTAGCCGCGCGATGCCGCTGTGCGGTATGCCGCCCATCTGACTGAACGTGCCGCCTACAAGAATCTGCCCGTCGGCCTGCAGGGCCAGCGAGTAGACGTCGCCATCCGGCTCCGGGTCAAAGGCGGCGTCCGGCACGCCGTTCGTATCCAGACGGCCGAGGTCGTTGCGCGCGGCTCCGCCCAGCGTATCGAACGAACCGGCCACCAGGATTTCTCCGTCGGCCTGCACCGCAAGAGCCTCAACCGTGCAGTAGGAGTACAATGAACTGGCGCCCGGATTGAAGTCCTCGTCCAGCGACCCGTCGGCATTCAGGCGCCCCAGGCAGGCGCGTCCTTCGCCAACAAGCGAGTCGAACGCGCCGCCCACGAGAATCCTGCCGTCGGCCTGCACGGCCAATGTCTGGACCACGTTGTCTGCGCTCGCGAGAAAGTTGGTGTCAGTTATCCCATGTGCATCGAGCCTGCCAATGCAGGCGCAAGGCACGCCGCCCAGCGTCCAGAACGAGCCGCCCACCAGGATCCCGCCATCCGGCTGCAAGGCCAGCGCATACACCGAACCTTCGGCGTCCGGTGCGAAGTCGGTATCCAGCGTGCCGTCGGGGTTGAGCCGCGCGATGCTCCGCCGCGTCACGCCGTCCACCGCCGAGAAGTAGCCGCCGATCAGGATCTTGCCGTCCGCCTGCACGGCCAGAGCGCTCACGCTGGCCATGCCGTCCAGGACCGGATTGAAGCCGGTGTCCATCGACCCGTCCGCGTTCAGCCTCACCAGGGCGCGGCTGCCGCCCTGCTTACCCGATAGCCACATCCAGGAGCCACCCACGAGGATCTTGCCGTCCGGCTGAACGGCCAGCACGTTCACGTAACCGCTCTTGAGCAGGTCCGTGAAACCGGGATCCGCCACCGCCAGGTTCACGCTGAGCGTCGCCACGGCGCTTGTGACGCAGCCGTATGGGCTGGTTACGACCACATCGTAGCTGTCGGCATCGGCCGCCTGAACCGCGGACAGCGTCAGCGAGGCGTCCGTCGCGCCCGCCAAGGCCGCGCCGTCCTTCCACCATTGATAGTTCACGCCCGCCCCCGCCGCGGTCACGCTGAACGTACAGCCGTCTCCCACTTGGGCGATCTGACTCACCGGATCACTGCTGATGTAGGGATCAACCACCGTCAAGGTCGCCACGGCGCTGGTCACGCAGCCATAGACATTGCTCACAATCACATCGTACCCGCCGGCGTTGGCGCCCGTCACGCCGTTCAGATTCAGCGTTGCGGCGGTCGCGCCATCAACGATCCCGCCGTCCGCCAGGTTGACGCCCTCGCGCCGCCACTGGTAGCTGAACGGCCCGGACCCGATGGCCGTCACGCTGAACGTGCTCGTATCGCCCGCGTTGTTGGCGCAACTGACGGGCGCCTGCGTGACGATCGGCAGCCCCATCAGGCTTTCCACGATCCCGCAGGACCCATTGTACATGCCGCCGGACGTGTAACCACGCGCGCGGATGAGACCGAGCGCTCCGGACAAACCGCCCAGTTGCCACCCGCCAAGGACGCGTGTGCCCGCGCCCAGCGGAGTCCACTCCGTGCCGTTGGTGGAGACGTCGAATGTTGTCCGCCACACCTCCGGCGCGGCGCCGCCACGCAGCCAGGTGATCGTCGCCCCATCGCAAGTGATCGTCTCCGTCGCCGGGCCGACGCTGTTCAACCGGCCGAAGTTCATGCGCGGCTGCCCTCCCACGTAGTTGAACGCGCCGCCCACCAGCAGTTTGCTGTCCGACTGCAGGGCCAATGCATAGGTGTAAACATCCACGCCGGGGCAGAAACTCGCATCCATCACGCCGTTGGTGTCAACGCGGCCGAGGCGCGAGCACTTCTGGGTGCCCAGATATGAGAATTCCCCGCCAAGGATGATGCTGCCGTCGGCCTGCACCGCAGTCGAGTAGACAACATAGTCGGGTCTGGGATCAAAGGTGGCGTCTACGGTTCCGTTGGTCTCCACCCGTCCGTAATAGTTCCGCGTGGCGACGCCCAGCATCGAGAACCAGCCGCCTACGAGAATCTTGCCATCGGCCTGCAACGCCACCGTAGTCACCACATAATTGGCGCCCGGCACAAAGCCGGCGTCCAGCGATCCGTTCGGATTCAGACGCCCAAGGTAGTTGGGACCGGAGCCGCCCAAACCCGAAAACCATCCGCCCACCACGATCTTGCCGTCGGCCTGCACAGCCAGCGAGAGGACCTCGCCGTTCACAACCGGCGTGAAGTTAGTGTCCACCGAGCCGTCCGCGTTCAAGCGCGCCAGGTAACTGGGCGACGCCCCTCCCAGTGCCGAAAAACCGCCGCCCACCAGGATTTTGCCGTCGGCCTGCACAGCCAGAGCGTCCACCTGTCCGTTCGCTCCCGTGGTGAAGGTGGTGTCCACCGTTCCATCCGCGTTCAACCGCCCCAGGGAGCTGCGGCTCACCCCTCCCAGCGTCGAAAACGAACCGCCCACCAGGATCTTGCCATCAGCCTGCACCGCCACCGCGACCACGCCTTCGTACCGACCGGATGGCCCTGGGTTGAAACTGCTGTCCAGCGTACCGTCGGCGCTGAACCGCGCCAGGCGGTTGCGCGCTCCGCCAGTCACGTAGGTGAATTGGCCGCCGGCCAGCAGAGTGCCGTCGGGCTGCGCCGCCAAGGCAAACACCTGATTGTTCGGGGCCGGATTGAAGGTGTCTGCCGTGGGCGACTGCGCCCGCGCGGTTTGCATCCAACCGCACGTCACAAACATCAACGCCAGAGCAGGTGTCCTGACCAACGACAAAAGCGACACGTCGCCAGATGTGACGCGCAGAACCGACGCATGCATGTATTTGTCCTCCAAACCAGATCACAACCGATGGCTCAATGCTGCAATCATCGGCGATAGAGGTTGCCGTTGTCACGAAGAAAGGAAGGTGGATTTCGCAAGTGGCGTTGGCCCCGGCGTCAGACCCGCGAGGGGTCTCGGTCGCTTGCCGACGCGCATCGACCCGGCATGGAGACCGCCTGCGCCCACTCGTCGAATCCTTCGCGCGTCCCGAGCATCTGCACGCCAACAACCCGTTCGCCGCAGCGCGTCACCGCGCGAAAGGCGTCCGGTCGGGCGCCAGCCTCCAGGCGTTGCTCAAGCGTGCCCTCGCCGGCACGACCCACCGCCCAGATCTCGACGCCGCCATAGCGCAAACCGACCGGCGATGCCTCGAAGACGAACGCCTGCAGCGGTTGCCCGGTCAGCCAGGACACGGCATTGGCGCCGGCCAGCCGCCCATGCAACACGGCTTCATGTGCCGTGCCACGTGTCGGGCAATCGCCCACCTGGCAAACGTCGCCCGCCACGAAGACGCCCGGGCATGCCTGAAGCGTGGTATCCGCGATCACGCCGCGCCCGGTCGCCAGCCCGGTCTGCCGCGCCAGATCCAGGTTCGGACGGGCTCCGATGCACACCAGCACGCAATCAGCCTCCAGCTGCACGCCGTTGTCGAGATGCACCTTCGCCCCAAGGCCCGCTGCCGCCAAGTGATCGACGCCGCACCCCAGGTGCAACGCGATGCCCTTGGCCTCCACCTGGCGCTGCAGCAAACCCGCAGCCTCCGTTCCCAGCAGCATGGGCAGGAGACGCGGCAGTTTCTCAACCATGGTCACCCGCATGCCGCACACGGCCGCGCGCAAGGCGCATTCGATGCCCAGGATGCCACCGCCAATGACGACCAACCGGCCATGTTCGCGGATGTGCGGCAGCGTGGCCAGCGCATCGGCCAAGCACCAGAGCGCACCGAGGGGCATCGCGTCTGTCATACCAGAAAAGAGCGGCCGCAGGGGTTTCGAACCGCAGGCAAGCACCAGAGCGTCGAAGCGCGTGGTGACGCCGCCCGCGGTGACGCTGTGCGCCGCCGGATCGAATGCCTCAATCCGCGCAGCGAGGCGCAGGCACACGCCGCGCTCCGCATACCAGGCTGCCGGATGTATCGCGATCGTGTCGGGCGCCGCCTGCCCCATCGCCACGGCCACCAGGCGCGGTCGAAAATAGGGCAGCACTGGTTCATCCGAGAAGACCGTAACCTCCGCCCCGGCAGCCCGGGCCGTCGCAGCCGCCTCAATCCCCGCATGTCCCGCGCCGATGATGCCGATGTGCATGCCCTGTACGCTATCCAACTCGCGCGGTTGTAAGCAAGCCCTGTTGTCGATCATCGCCCGGGACTCCTCTCCATTGTCACGGCGCGGCATCGCTGTCGACAGGCATGGCCTCCCGGTGGCGCGACGCGGGAGGCGCGC
>Ga0316226_1002947_pt1 | contig 15193 bp, 13 predicted proteins | sample TBH18017metaG_FD_206009 | JGI IMG/M metagenome (GOLD analysis project Ga0316226, IMG submission 206009) | Freshwater microbial communities from Trout Bog Lake, Wisconsin, USA - TBH18017 | ecosystem: Environmental > Aquatic > Freshwater > Lake > Hypolimnion/Profundal zone | place: USA: Wisconsin... | reverse complement strand
ACGCGGCGGGTCCGACGGCCCCGCCCTACCTGAGCGCCCGCCTCGACAATCTCTGTCAGGCTTCGGTATAGTGCCCTGTCACGTTCGAGGAGGATCATCACGCCCATGAAACGCCCCACCCGCCAAAATTCTGCCGCCAAAGGTCTGACGCTTCTGGGAGGCGGCACGCTGCCCACGCCACCTTCACCCGACCAGGCGCGGCTGGAGGCATTTCCCAATCCCTCCCCCCGGCGCGCTTATCAGATCACCTTCGACTGCCCGGAATTCACCTCGCTCTGCCCGGTGACCGGCCAACCCGATTTTGCGCATATCACCATCGAGTACTGGCCGCGCCGACACTGCGTGGAAAGCAAGGCGCTGAAGCTTTACCTCGGTTCATTCCGCAACCAGGGGTGTTTCGCCGAAACCATCGTCAATCGCATCCTTGATGACCTGGTCGCCTGCTGCCAGCCGCGCCGCGCCACAGTCACCGGACGCTTCACCCCCCGCGGCGGCATCGCGATCATAGTAACCGCGACGCACCCGGGGAAGTAGCGCGGGAGCGCCCCGATCCCAGCGCAATAATGACCAATTCGGCCTTCGGCGGGGCGGGCCGAGGCTATCCCTCAAACTCCGCCCATCCATGCGCGGTTTCCCAGACCCGCACGCGCACCAGGCGCACGCCGCGTCGCAACGGATACAATGCCTTGGCCTTGCCGGTCTGTTTCTTGAGATGTGCGCGAATGTGATCAAAGATCGTTCGCGCCACGACTTCCGTGGTGGGATCGGCATTCTTGAAACCGATCACGCGATCGCCGTAGGCTTTCTTCAAGGTGGCGAACATCGGATCGCACGTGTTCACGCACAACGCATGATCAAAGGATTCCATCAACTGCCGCGCCGCATTCTTGACCACGGAGAAATCGCATACCATATCCCGTTTGTCGAGCTGGTCGGCCTCCAGCACGATCTCGACCCGGCGCGAATGGCCATGCGGAAACCGGCATTTCTCAGGATGTTTGGAAAGCTGATGACCGCTTTCAACTTCGATGATCTTGCAGATGCGATAGGGCATGGTGGCAAATCCTCTTTCTCAATATCCCGTTTTCTACCCCGAAACCAAAATGGTAGGGCGCTTTCGCCGAAAGCGTCGCGGACGGCTCGGCGAGCCTTCCTACCGTTGGCCGTCCTACACTCCCCGCCTGCTTCCAAACAAATCCACGTGCAGCCGGCGACAGTACCGATAGCCGTATTCCTTGCACACATCCACCAGCCAGGCATCGCGTTGATGCAGCAGCGCGCTGTCAGCCCCTTCCGGCATGAGCAACACACGTTCCGGCGGAATGGAGCCCCCAATGCTCGCCACAACGCCACGCAGCTCCAGCACGTCGCTTGGCAAGGAAACCACGAATTTCAACTGATAGTCATAGCCGTCAATCCAAGCGGCCAGCGCCGGCAGATTGATCCGCTCATCCTCGTCCTCGTCCGGCGCAATAGAAGAGTTGCGCAATTTTGGACTGATCGATGCCAGATCGCAGGAAATTCCATCCGGCTGCAGGGTGCCATTCGTCTCGATGGTGACATGTTTCCCCTGCGCCAGCAAGGCGACCACCAATGCCTGGATGCCGCTGGCCAGCATCGGTTCGCCGCCGGTCAGCACCACAAAGCGCGTGGGAAACGCACACACCCGCTGCACCAGGTCCGGCAATGCCATGGCCCTGCCCGCCTCCGGCGCGCGCGCATAGGTGGTGTCGCACCAGACGCAGGCAAGATTGCAACCCGCCAGACGCACAAACACCGACGGCACGCCGGTCAGGCGCCCTTCGCCCTGCAGCGAATGGAATAACTCAACGATCTGTAGTAGTTGCACTTCCGGCATTTGGCATCCCTCGTGCAGGGAAGTGTCGGAGTTCACGCCGCAGGTGTCAAGGACGAGTGCTGAATTTGGAAAGCAGGGTGGCTGGCAATCCTAATCGCCCTCGAGGCGACACATGTTCGAGACTATTTCGCCGCAATCACGGCGGCGACAGAGCGCCGCCCTCCAGAAAATGACCCGTGACGCGCCGAAGGCTCCAACGACTGATGACGCGGCGATCGCCGCTAATGACCAATGACGCCGCGCAGCGACCAAAGACCAATGACTTCCCCCTGCGCCGCAAGTACGCTACTCTCTTCGCCATGCAAACCGTGGTGCTGATCAGTGGTGGACTGGACTCGACCGTGGCGCTGCACGACGCAGCCATACGCGGCAAGGTCGTGCTGGGGCTCAGTTTCGATTATGGCTCCAAGCATAATGCACGCGAACTTCCCTGCGCCGCGTGGCAGTGCCGGCAACTCGGCGTTCCTCACCGTATCGTGCAACTGGATTTCATGAACGAATTGTTCCGCTCGGACCTGCTGCAAAGCGGCGGGGCAATCCCGGACGGCCATTACGAAGACCTCAGCATGCGGCGCACCGTGGTGCCGTTCCGCAATGGCATCCTGCTGGCCATTGCCGCGGGCGTGGCCGAGAGCATGGGCGCGCAGACGCTGGTGATTGCCGCCCACAGCGGCGATCATGCCATCTATCCGGACTGCCGCGAAACCTTCCTCAGCCCCATGGCCGAAGCCATCCGCGCCGGGACGTATGCCAACATTGAAGTCCTGCGTCCGTTCGGAAATCAGAAGAAGTCCGCCCTCGTGCGGCGCGGCCACGAATTGAACGTGGACTTCAGCCACACCTGGTCCTGCTACAAAGGTGGCGCATTGCATTGCGGCCGTTGCGGCACATGTGTGGAACGGCGCGAGGCTTTTCAACTGGCCGGCATAACCGATCCGATCGAATACGACCGTCATTAGTCTGCACTTAGAGCCTGTCCGAAAACCCACCCTCACGCCGCGGCGCGCTCGGCGAGCGCGCCCTACCTTTGTGTTCTGCGCGCGCATTCGAAAGGGAGAGACGGCTCGCCGAGCCGTCCGCAAGTGCGAGAAGAGTCTTTCGGATAGGCTCTTAGTCACAAATGCCCCATGACTTTCCCCGGCGCATCTGATACACCATACACCATGCAACCGCGACCCGCCGAAACGCTGAACCAGCGCAATGCCGCATTTGACAACCGGCTGCGCCCGTCGCGATTCGAGGAGTTCGTCGGCCAGCAGAAAGTGCGTGATCGTCTCCTGCTGGCGGTCGAGGCGGCGCGCCTGCGCAAGGAACCGCTCGACCACGTGCTGCTTTCCGGTCCACCCGGCCTCGGCAAAACCACGCTGGCCTACCTCCTCGGCGAAGCCATGGGCGTGCATGTCAAGGCCACCTCCGGACCGGTCATCGACAAACCGGGCGACCTGGCCGGATTGCTCACCTCCCTCGAACCCGGCGACATTCTCTTCATTGACGAAATCCACCGCATCCAGCGCACGGTCGAGGAATACCTCTATTCGGCCATGGAGGATTTCGTCATCGACATCATGATTGACCAGGGACCCAATGCGCGCTCCGTGCGCCTGGAACTCCCGCATTTCACGCTTGTGGGCGCCACCACGCGCAGCGGCCTGATCTCCGCGCCGCTGCGCTCGCGCTTTGGCATCGCCAACCGCCTCGACTACTATGGCCATGCAGACCTGCAGACCATCGTCACGCGTTCCGCGGGCAAACTCGAGATCGAGATCGACGTGGATGGCAGCCTTGAAATCGCGCGCCGCAGCCGCGGCACGCCCCGCATCGCCAACAATCTCCTGCGCCGCGTGCGCGACTATGCCCAGGTCCGCGCCGGCAACCGCATCACACGCCCCGTCGCCGACGAAGCGCTCTCGCTGCTTGAGATCGACCCGTTTGGCCTCGATGAAATGGACAAGCGCATCCTCGAAACCATCGTCGTCAAATTTGGCGGCGGGCCGGTCGGACTCAACAACATGGCTGTTTCCGTGGGCGAGGAATCCGACACCCTCGAGGAAGTCTACGAACCCTACCTGATCCAGGAAGGCTACCTCGAGCGCACGCCCAAGGGCCGCATGACCACGTCGCTCGCCTGCGAACGGCTGAATTTGAAACCGCTGCATCCAGCCAGGGCCCGTTAGAACGAATTGACGTTGTCACAACTAAGGGAGGGCGTGACCGCCGGGCGCGCCGTCATCCAGCACACGGCAGGTCCGGCGGCCCCGCCCGACCCGAGAGGCGACGCGACCGCGTCGCCTCTCACAACGAAACATCGCATGGATTTGCTCACCTGCCATACGCGCATGCTGACGATCCGTTTCTTCGAGGAGGCGGTGGAGCGTCTTTTTCATGAAGGCCGCATCGGCGGCACGGCGCATACCTGCATCGGTCAGGAGGCGGTGGCCGTGGGTGTGGCGGCCGCGCTGCAGTCCGGCGATGCCGTCACCAGCACCCACCGCGGGCATGGTCACTTTCTGGCGCTGGGCGCCGATCCCTGCCGCCTGATGGCGGAACTGTTCGGACGCGCCACCGGGTACTCGCGCGGGCGCGGCGGTAGCCAGATGATGATGGACACCAGCCTCGGCTTCTACGGCGCCAATGGCATCACCGGCGGCAGCATTCCCTTTGCGGCCGGACTCGCGCTCGACGCCCAGATGCGCGGCATGCAACGCGTGGTGGTCTGTTTCTTCGGCGACGGCGCAGCCAATCAAGGCGTCTGCCACGAAACCATGAACCTCGCCGCGCTCTGGAAACTGCCGCTGGTGTTCCTCTGCGAGAACAACGGCTACGCCATGTCCACGTCGGTCCAGCGCGGCCTGGCCCATCCGCACATGATCGACCGCGCCGCCGCCTATGGCATCCCTTCCGCAAGCGTGGACGGCAACGATCTTCCCGCTGTGCAACACGCCACAGCCAATGCGCTCCAGCATGCGCGCAGCAACAAAGGCCCCATGCTGTTGGAGTGCCGCACCTACCGTCTCAGCGGACATTCCCGCGGCGACAAACGCGAATACCGTCACATGCACGAGGAATCCGAGGCCTGGAAACGCGAACCGATCCAGCGGCTGGAAGCCCTGCTCGTGGAGCAAAAACTCGCCGATGCGGCCACGCTGACCACACACCGCGCCGCGGCGCAACAGCGCATCGAGGCCGCCATTCAATTTGCGGACGTCAGCCCTCTGCCGGATGTCAACACCGTGGCGGAGGGCGTGTTTGCATGAGAACCGCCACTTACACCCAACTACTGCGCGAGACGCTCGAGGCTGCGCTGCGCCGCGATCCGCGCATCTTCCTCATGGGCGAGGATATCGGCGTGTATGGCGGCGCTTTTGGCGTCACACGGGGATTGCTCAAGGAGTTTGGCGCGATCCGCGTGCGCGACACGCCCATTTCGGAACAGGCGCTGGTGGGCGTGGCCATCGGCGCAGCCGCGGCTGGATCGCGGCCGGTGGTCGAGATCATGTTCATGGATTTCGTCACCTTGGCCGTGGATCAACTGGTCAACATGGCGGCCAAACTGCATTACATTTACGGGCTCCGCTGTCCACTGGTGGTCCGCATGCCCCATGGCGGCGGACGCGGTTACGGCGCCACGCACTCGCAGTCATTGGAACGCCTGTTTACCGGGGTCCCCGGACTCCAGATCGTTGCCCCTGCCACGGCGCTCGACGCCTCGGCGCTGCTGCAAACCGCATTGCAAGGTTCCAATCCAGTGCTCTTCCTCGAACACAAACTGCTCTACCCGATGCGCTGGGAAGTGCCCGAAGAACTGCCCGCGCCGCAATCCTTTGGCCAGGCGCGCATCGTGCGGGAAGGAGCGCAGGTGACCATTGTGGCGTGGTCCGGCATGGTGCCCCAGGCCGAACGCGCCGCCGAAGCGCTGGCACCGGAAGGCGTGCAGGCCGAAGTCATCGATCTGCGCACGCTGGCGCCGCTCGACACGGATACAGTAGTGACATCCGTGCGCAAAACCGGCCGGGTGCTGATTGTGGAGGAAGGCCCGCGCACCGGCGGCTTTGCAGCGGAAATCGCCTGCCGAATTTTCGACGCCGCCTACGATTCCCTCGATGCGCCCATCCGCCGCCTCGCCTGCCCCGACTGCCCGATCCCCGCCGCCAAAAAACTGGAAGCCGCGTGCCTGCCCAACGCCGCCACCATTGCCGATGCAGCGCGGGAACTGGCGGGAAAAGCCTGAGTCGGCAAGGTACTTTGTCGGAAACTGAATCGGGCGCTGGTCGATGAAGCTCCCGGCAAGTCGTCAGCCGTACCACATCTACCTTCTGAAATTTGATTGTCATGCAATCGCCAAACAGACAAGCCGACAGTGACACCACCGCCCGCCCGCTTCCCGGCGCGCGCATGGCGTTGATCCTGCTGCTGGCGATCAACCTGTTCAACTACATGGACCGGCAGGTGCTGGCGGCCGTGGTGCCGGATCTCCGGCGGGTGTTTTTCGGCAGCGAAGTCGCCCGCTCCGGCATCATGGCAACCCTGATGGAAGGCTTTCGGCAGGCGTTCGGCTTCCGGCCGGAGAACGCGCTGATCGGCCTGCTTTCCATGGCCTTCATGGTGGTTTACATGCTAGCCACGCCGGTCTTTGCGCGCCTGTCGGAAAAACGATCACGCTGGATGATGGTCGGTGCGGCCGTGATCGCCTGGAGCCTGGCAACGGGCGCATCGGGTCTGGCCGTGACGTTTGGCATGCTCTTTCTGACGCGCTGCCTGGTGGGCGTCGGCGAAGCAGCCTATGCGCCGGTGGCGCAGGCCATGCTGTCCGACCTGTATCCGGTCAGCCGGCGCGGGCGCATCCTGGCGTGGTTCAACATGGCTATTCCCGTGGGCAGCGCGCTTGGATTCATTCTGGGCGGCTGCATGTCGCGCATCTGGCCGGAGAATGGCTGGCGCTGGGCGTTTGGCGTGGTTGTGATTCCGGGACTCCTGCTGGGCGCGCTGGCACTGAAACAAACCGGGCGGTCAGGCGCCCCCGCCCGGCCGTCTGCCTTGGCGGACGAAACGCTCGCCACTACCCTGAAGGACTATTTCGCGCTCCTGCGCATAACCTCGTATTTCTTGTGCACCGCCGGCATGTGCTGCGCAACCTTTGCCATCGGCGGCATCGGTTTCTGGATGGTGGATTATGTGCAGACCGATCGTGGCGCAGGCAAACATGCGGCGGAAATCTTCGGCTTGATTCTGGTGGTCGCCGGCCTGACAGCCACCCTTCTGGGCGGCTGGCTTGGCGACCGGTTGCAGCGCCGCTGGCCCGGATCTTATTTTATCGTGTCCGGCGTGGGCATGCTGATCGGATTTCCGGTATTCCTGCTGGTGCTGAACCGGTCGATCCCGTTTCCGCTGACATGGGTATTTATTTTCCTGAGCTGCTTCTGCCTGTTTTTCAACACTGGGCCCACCAACGCCATCCTGGCCAATGTCAACCGTCCGGCGCTGCGGCCCATGGCGTTTGCGCTGAACATCCTGCTGATCCATGCGCTTGGCGATGTGCCCTCGCCGCTGATCATCGGGTTGATCACGGACCGCTGCGGCGGCGACATGAACGTCGCGTTTCGCGCCGTGGCGGCGCTGTTCGTGCTCAGCGGAATCTTCTGGCTGCTGGGCGCGCATTTTCTTGCACGCGATACGGCCGCCGCAGAGCAGTATTCGGCTACGTGACGTAAAGCACGTACGGCGCCGACGGCGCGGCGCCCTCCAGTTTCCTGGAATAATCCGCCGCGATTCGCGCTGGAGGGCGGCACGCCGTTGCCGCCGTTCAGAACGGTTGGGATCAACCAAAACCCGTTAAGGGCCGCGGATCAAGAGCAAAAAGGTGTCCTACACCTTTGGCCCTGGCGTTTTGCGTCGGACGGTCTTGGGCTTGGCGGGTGCGGCAGGGGGGGTGCTTTCGGCAAGTTCGGCCACGGCGCCCTGCTGCTTGAAGACGAGCGCATCGCCTGCTTCGCCGGCCGTGATGTCGATGGTCCCTTTGATGTCGTTGCGCTTGAGCAGCTCGTCGGCCAGCGGATCCTCGACATAACGTTCGACGGCGCGGCGCAAGGGACGCGCGCCCAGTGCCGGATCGAAGCCCTTTTCGACCAGGAAGGCGGTGGCCGCATCGGTCAACTCAATATTAATGCCGCGATCGGCTAGGCGGGCGCGCACCTTGGCCAGTTCCAGATCGAGAATCTGCACGACATCTTCGCGCTCCAGCCGGCGGAAGACCACGATTTCGTCGAAACGGTTCAGCAACTCGGGCTTGAAGACGCGCTTGGACTCCTCGATCATCTGCGCCTTCATGCGCTCGTAGTCGTTGACCACGGTATCCTGCGAGAAACCAAGGCCGCGCCCCTGCCTGGCGGTGTCGAAGCCGAGGTTGGAAGTCAGGATCACTACGGTGTTGCGAAAGTCCACATGCCGGCCGAGGCTGTCGGTCAGGCGGCCTTCGTCCATGATCTGCAGCAGCATGTGCATCACATCCGGATGGGCCTTCTCGACTTCGTCGAACAGCACCACGCTGTACGGACGGCGGCGCACGCGCTCGGTCAACTGTCCGCCCTCGTCATGCCCGACATACCCGGGCGGCGAACCGACCAGGCGCGACACGTTGAATTTTTCCATGTACTCGGACATGTCGATCTGGATCAGGGCCTTATCGTCGCCGAACATGCGCTCGGCCAGCGCCTTGGCCAGCATGGTTTTGCCCACGCCCGTGGGGCCGAGGAAAATGAACGTGCCGATTGGGCGGCGCGGATCCTTGAGATCGGCCCGCGAACGGCGCAGGGCGCGCGCCATGGCCTTGATGGCCGGCGTCTGCCCGATGACCGCGGCTTCGAGATCCTTCTCGAGGCTGAGCAGCCGCGCCAATTCGCCTTCGCTCATGCGTTCCAGCGGCACGCCGGTGATGCGCGAAACCGTGGCGGAGATGACCTCCGGGGTGACGACCAGCGACACATCGGCATGCTCCTGCTTCCATTTGAGCACCACGGCATCCAGTCCCTCGCGTGCCTTGCGTTCCTCATCGCGCAGCGCCGCGGCATCCTCAAAGTGCTGGTCGCGGATGGCAATGTCCTTCTTGCGGGTGATTTCGCGGATGCGCTGCTCGTGTTCGCGAACGTCCGGCGGCCGCACGCTGGCAGTCATGCGGACGCGCGCGCCGGCTTCGTCAATGGCGTCGATGGCCTTGTCCGGCAACTGGCGGCCGGGCTGGTAGCGGGCGGTGAGGCGGGCGGCGGATTCCAGCGCCGCATCCTCATATTTCACATTGTGATGCTTTTCGTAGCGTTCGCGGATCCCCTTGAGGATCGCGATGGTTTCCTCGATCGTGGGTTCTTCCACGCGCACGGTCTGGAAGCGGCGCTCGAGGGCGGCGTCCTTCTCGATGGACTTGCGGTATTCGTTCAGCGTGGTGGCGCCGATGCATTGCAATTCGCCGCGCGACAGGGCGGGCTTGATGATGTTGGAGGCATCCATCGTGCCTTCGGCGCTGCCCGCGCCGACAATGGTGTGAAGTTCGTCGAGAAACAGCACCACGTTGCCCAGACGGCGGATCTCGTCCATGACGGCCTTGATGCGTTCCTCGAACTGGCCGCGGTACTTGGTGCCGGCCACCATCAACGCCATGTCGAGCGCGATCACGCGCCGGTCGCGCATGCGTTCCGGCACTTCGCCGGCGACGATCGCCTGCGCCAGGCCTTCGACCACGGCGGTCTTGCCGACGCCCGCGTCGCCGAGCAGCGCGGCATTATTCTTGGTGCGGCGGCAGAGGATCTGGATGACGCGGTCGAGTTCGTTCTTGCGTCCGACCACCGGGTCGAGCTCGTTGCGGCGGGCCAGTTCCGTGAGATCGCGGCCAAAGGCGTTGAGCGCCGGGGTCTTGAGCTTGTTATTGGCTGCGGCAGCTGCGCCGGACTTTCCGGACTCGTCTGGCTGGTCGGACGCGGAAGGCGCTGAATCCTGGGCGGATTTCGCATCTTCGGCGGCTTCGTCGTAGTTGGCCTCCAGGTATTTGCGGACCGCTGTGTGTACATCGTCGAGATTCACATTGAGGCTCGCGAGCACCTGCGCCGCCTTGCCCTCCCCTTCGCGGAGCAATGCCAGCAAGAGGTGTTCGGTGCCAACCTGCGGCTGGTGCATGGACTGGGCCTCGACCATCGCCAGTTGAAACACCTTCTTGGTGCGGGGCGTGAAGGGAAGCTGGCCGGCGGTCTTGGTCTCGCCACCGCTGCCCACCTGCCGCTCGACCGCCATGCGGATGTCCTCGAGCGAGACGCCCATGCTCTCCAGCACCTCAACGGCCACGCCTTCGCCCAGGCCCACCAGACCCAGCAGCAGATGCTCGGTGCCGACATAGGCGTGGTTGAAGCGATCGGCCTCGCGATTCGCCAGTTGAATGGCGCGTTGCGCGCGCGGTGTGAAATTGGTAAATCCGTTCATGGCGTCCTTTTCATCCTCGTAACATCACGTTTGCCAGCACCTCGCGCATGACCTTGGCGCGGACAATGTCGCGACGGGGCGGCTCCAGGGTCTTGCCCAGTTCCCGCTGCAGATGGCCCGGCTGGATGCCCAGCGTCAGCCCGTCCACCTCGGCGACGTTCAACCGCCGCACCAGTCCCATTTCCACGCCCAGCCGCAGCGCGGAGAGATAATCCAGCGCTTCGTCGGTTTCCATGACGCGCGCGCTCTGGATGATGGCCAGCGCCCGCGACACGCAGTCCAGCAACACCTCGGGCGTGTCGCGCTGCAGGCGCAAACGTGCATTGCGTTCCTGCTGCACCACGTCGCCGACCGTCTCGAGCAGGTCGTCAATCAGCGTGAGTTCGTCCTCACCCAGCGTTTCCTGGTTCGAAATCTGAAACATGTGGCCGGCCGCCTCGGACCCTTCGCCGCCCACGCCGCGCACGGTCAGGTGCAGCCGTTCCAGCGCGCGCAACACGGCATCGAGGTCGTTGGTCAGGCGCAGCCCCAGCAGATGCACCATCACACTTGCCCGCAGGCCGGTGCCCACATTGCTGGGACACGCGGTCAGAAAACCGAGCTTGGACGAGAAGGCGTAATCGAACCGCTGCTCCATGCGCGCATCCACCGCATTGGCCACGTCCCACGCGGCGTGCAGATCCATGCCGGGCTCGATCACCTGCACGCGCAGGTGGTCCTCCTCGTTGATCATGATCGCCACGTGTTCGTCTGCCGAGACCACCACGCCCGCGCCCGGTCCGCGTTCCGTCAGGTCGCGGCTGATCAGGTGGCGTTCGCGCAACAGGGCGCGCGTGGCGTCATCGAGTTCGCCCATGGACAGAATGCGCGGCTGCTCGATGCCGGCGTCCGTGGCCAGCCAGGGCGTGACCTGGTCGAACAGGCGCTGGCGTTCCGCCTCGTCGGCCCAATCCGGAAACTTCAAGCCGCGGAGGTTGCGTGCCAGCCGCACGCGGCAACTGATGGCGATCCCCATGACGCCGACGCCGCTGCGCGCCGGCGTGCGACGACGGGTGTGGGCGGCGCTACGAAGCAGCATGGCCATCTCCCGGCAACGGCAGCCGTGCCGTCGCCTGCAAATTCCGGATCCGGTCCCGCAGCACCGCCGCGTCCTCGTACCGCTGGGCCTGGATGGCGTTCCGCAGCTCCGTCTCCAGTTCGGCGCGCGTCCGCATGACGTGCTCCCGCGCCGGAACCTTGCCGACGTGGTGGTCGCCGCTGTGCATGTCGCGCAGCATGGGCGCCAGCTCCCGGGCAAAGGTCTCGTAGCAGCCGGCGCAACCCACGCGTCCGCGCTTGCGAAATTCCGCCCGCGACAACCCGCAGCTCGGGCAGGCCATTGCATCGCGTCCCGGCAGCTGCAGATCGATCGCCGCGCCCAGCAGCATTTCAACCAGCGAAGTGACCAGCGTGCCGGCCGCGCGCTGCCCGCAGGAGGCGCAGACGAAGAGTTCGCGCTCCTCGCCGTTCACCACCTGTTTGATGGCCACTTCGGCCTTCTGCTTTTTGCACAGTTCGCACTTCATCTACTGGATCTCGTCGCCGCTTTCCGGCCGCGCCGCAAACGCGTGAAACAGCTGCATCAACTTCCGCGTGGCCGCGCCCGGCACGCCGCCACCGATCGTGCGTTTGTCGATCTCGACCACCGGCACGACCTCGGCCGCGGTGCCGGTCAGGAAAACCTCGTCCGCATTGTACAGGTCATAACGCGTCATCACGCTCTCGCGCACGGTGAACCCATTTTCGGCCGCCAGTTTCATGACCGTGTCGCGCGTGATGCCGATCAGACAGCCGCACCAGGCGGGCGGCGTGGTCAGGGTGGAGCCATTGACGGCAAAGATGTTGTCCCCGGTGGCCTCGCACACATACCCGATATGATTCAGCATCACGGCCTCCTGCACGCCGCCGTTGATGGCCTCGATCTTGGCCATGATGTTGTTCAGGTAGTTCAGGCTCTTGATGTTCGGGTTCACGGCTTCGGGATGATTGCGCACCGTGCCCACCGTGATGATGCGCAGTCCCTTCTCATAGAACTCGGCCGGATAAAGCTGGATGTTGGCCGCAATGACGATCACGCCCGGCTTGGGGCACTGGTACGGATTGAGGCCCAGATTGCCCACGCCGCGCGTGACCACCAACCGAATATAGCCGTTGCGGCAGTCGTTCGCCTTGCAGGTTGCCAGAACAATGCGCCGCATCTCCTCCGGCGTCATCGGCATCGTCAGCCCGATGGCCTGCGCGGAGCGGTACAAACGCGCAATGTGCTCCTGGAGCAGAAACACGCGGCCATTGTAAGTGCGAATGCCCTCAAACACGCCGTCACCATACAGCAGACCGTGATCGAACACGGACACCGTGGCCTCGGCTTCGGGAACGAATTTGCCATTCAGATAGATCGTCATCAGCATTCCTCCATTGCAGGGGAAAATAATGATAGCACGTGTCGTGCCTCGCTGAAAAAGAAAAAGGCCTCATGGCCGCGGCCTGAAATCTGGATCGTGCACCCGGAGGGAGTAAATTTTCCTGCCCTGTGGCAAAATTAGTGTGCCGGAAGCGAGAGGGTGGCCAGCGGATTTATTTGGCTGGCGGCAGGCTCGAAGCTCCGGCCTGCACGGCATACAAATACTTCTGATCGGCAAAATAGAGCACGCCTTTGGCCACAGCGGGGGAAGACGCCATACTGGAATGCGCGGACGACTCAAAAATGATTTTCTTCTCCTTCCCCGTCGCGAATACCAGAAGCCCCTTGCCGTAGGTGGGCACGTAGACTTTCCCGTCGGCCACCAGGGGCGACGCCCAGACGGATGCGGTTTTGTGTGTCCAGTAAACCTGCCCGGTATCCGCATCCAAACAATAAACCATGCCGTAGGCATCGGCCGTGTACAGCAAACCATTTTCAATGGCCACGGTGGCGGCGCAAAAGTGAAAATCATCCAATTTCCAGATGCATCCGCTTTCCGTGATGTCACCGGTCCTGGTGGCGTCAATGCAAACCAGCCTTCCGCTGGGCGATTTATCAACACCCGGGTTCAGATCCTGGCCCACCGCGACATACACCCGGTCATGATCGATCACCGGGCTGGCATCCATTTCCCCCTGCCCGATAATTTTCTTCCGCTCGTTCGTCGCTTTCATGCAATTAAACTGCCAGATCGTCTTCAACACGCCCGGTTTTCCGTCCAGGCCCGGGGTGTAGTTGGGGTCGATCCCATAACACATGCCGTATCCCCCCGCCCATACGATCATCTCCTTGCCACGGATGCGACCCCACGCCGGAGAGGCATGCGCGCCATGATAGGTCGTGGCGGCAGCGCCGGTTTCATCCATCGCACGCAAGGCGCCGCTCTTTTTATCCAGCACAATCAGGCTCGGCGAGGGACACCCTGTGTGATTGGTCTTCCAGTCGGCCAGCGGTTGCGCCCATTTGGCCTTTGAACGGCCACCGTTCCAATCGCTACAGGTCGGCACGTAAAGATCATCGCCGCGAATCGAAATCGCACCGGCGGCCCCACACCAGTTCCAGCAGCAAACCTGGGTGACCATGTCATAACGCCAGATGATATCCGCATCGGTCTTTTCCAGTTTGACCGGCGTTCCGGTGGAATATTCCACCACACGCCGCCCCTCGGGGGTCATCTCATTTTTGGCCACTTGCCGGTCAGTGGCCAGCCAAGCCTCCTCGTCTTGGAACGGACCGGTATTGCCGTTGGCCAGACCGTTGGCATTCAGGCAAAGCACTTCGCCCAACTGTCCCAGCAGATACACGCGATCACCTTCCACGGTGGGGGTGCTGAGCATGCCCCAGGAATTGTGATGCAGCCCGACAATGTTCTGCGAACGCAACTTCCACAGCAATGCACCATCCGACTCACGAAAACACCAGAGCAGGCCCAAAGCCGTGTCGCCGCCCTGCCCTTTCAGACAGCCACCGAGATAGACTTTGCCGCCCGCCACCACCGGGCTGCCAAAGCAGGCTTGTCCCAACTTGGCGACCCACTTGACATTACGCAGCGGCGCACCGGCAGAATTGGAACTGCTGATCTCATCAAACGAATCCGCCAGCCCTTTCGCCTCCGCGATATGGTTGCGGTCAAGCCGGCCGCACCATTGAGCGTATTCGCCCGCCGGCGACACCGGCCTGGCGGTTTGGGCCATAATCGCGCTGGTGCCAGCCAATAACAGCTGCACACCAAAGGCCCACGGAGCAATTTTGGTCATGGTCATAACCATTCTTGATTCTGGCAGTGCGGTGGCCGGTAACAAGTTGCAGGGTTTCGATGGGGACCGCCGGCGGTCTGCACCCGCGGGAATAAGGGTGCCAGAATACAGCGCCCATCCACGATTGAAGCTGCCAACCGGCAACGGAAAATTACAGGATATTTGGCCTGTTTAGAAGTGGTGCACCCGGAGGGAGTTGAACCCCCATGCCTTGCGGCACAAGAACCTGAATCTTGCGTGTCTGCCAATTTCACCACGGGTGCGCAGAACGGGGGCATGTTGCCAGAACGCCCGCCGCGCGTCAAGCCGGCTCCGTTATTTGTCCTTTTTTTAACGGCAAACGAGACCAACCGTCCGACAGCCGCAGCGTTTTGACCGTCCGGCATTGACTTCCCGCATCGAATCCATTATTGAGTAATCCCTCACTTACCAACAACTGGACAGTTTTTCATGCCACGCCCGGTCTCCATCCACGACGACGCGATCCTTGCCGCGGCCAGCAAGGTTTTTCTGGCCCACGGCTACCAGGCCAGCACCGCCGAGATCGCCCGTTGCGCCGGCGTGTCGGAAGGGTCGCTGTTCAAGCGGTTTCGAACCAAGGCCGATCTGTTCCTGGCC
>Ga0316226_1002946_pt1 | contig 15199 bp, 30 predicted proteins | sample TBH18017metaG_FD_206009 | JGI IMG/M metagenome (GOLD analysis project Ga0316226, IMG submission 206009) | Freshwater microbial communities from Trout Bog Lake, Wisconsin, USA - TBH18017 | ecosystem: Environmental > Aquatic > Freshwater > Lake > Hypolimnion/Profundal zone | place: USA: Wisconsin... | reverse complement strand
GGGCTTGGGGGGGGCATAGGTAATGGTAATGGTATTGGTAATGAAAAGTTAGTAGTAACTACTAAAGAAAAGACATGGGTAGATGATTATAATATTTACATTGAAGAAACAAAATTAACATTCAGAAAATTATCAGACGATCCTCAGTTTACGAGTGAACTTTCAAATTATTATCCAGGCATAGATGTTCAAAAATCTATGGCAAAATCATTCCGGGCTTTTTGGGGAACTGAAAAAGGATGGAGGCATAAGAAGAAAGAAAAGATTGAAAAGATAAATTGGAGGGCAACACTTATAAACTCACTTCAGTATAACGCTGTAAAATTATGATCCCAGCTTTTCAGAAATATTCCGCAAATGGTTTTTCCTGCCTTCCGACCAAACAGGACAAAAGCCCCGATACCCGGGATACCTGGAAAAAGGAATTTTCGGAATCGGATTTTACAAACGCTTACGGAATAGGTTTAAAATGCGGCATGGCTTCCGGTGGGTTGGAGTGTATGGACTTTGACAATCATTTCGGGGATGCAAAAATCGTACTGACTGAATACCTTTCAATCCCTGAAGTAAAAAAGATTTATTCCGAACACAAACTACCCATCGAAGTATCAATGCGGGGTGGGTATCATTTATTGTTCCGGTGCAAAAAGAATGAAGGCAACCGCAAACTTGCACAAAGGTTAAACGATCAGAAACGCCCCGAGGCAATAATTGAAACCCGGGGAGAGGGTGGATATTTTGTTGCAAGTCCAACGCCCGGGTACACGGTAACGAGAAACGATATTTACCAGGTTGCCGTAATTTCTGAAACCGAAAGGGCTGTATTGATTGACAATGCAATATCTTTGAATGAGTTTTACCCTCCAATATTTACCGAATCAGAAAAAACAGACCGCCCGGGGGATCTTTATAACAACTCATCAACAGCTGGCAGTGACGCAAAATCCATCCTACAGGGTGCGGGGTGGAAGGAATTACAGGGCAATAAATGGAGAAGGCCGGGGAAGGACGAAGGTATTTCTGCTACATTCGGCAAGGTTGCTCCTAATGTGTTCTATGTGTTCACGGCTAATGCTTACCCATTTGAACCGAATAAAGCATACACCCCATTTCAAATTTTAACACTGATAAAATTCAATGGGGATTTTTCCGAGGCTGCAAAAAGTTTACCAAAATCAGAAAACGGTATAATTCAGTTAACCAGTAAAGCAGAAACAGAACTTGAAAAGATACTAAAGTTATCAGAAATTGATATAAATGAGAAAATCGAAGCACCCCCAACAATTTTACAGATTGTTGAAAAGGGCGCCATGCAGTTTGTTTATAAAAGGGTTTTTACTTTGGGGAATTTCTCGGTTATAATTGGTAAGGCAAAAGCCAAAAAGACTTTTTTTCTTACAATGGTTACATCCGCAATTTTGAGCGATAACTCGATGCGGTTTCATCAAAAGTTTGTTTCTGATATTGGTAACACCGGAAAAACCGGTGTATTATGGTTTGATACTGAACAGGGGAAATACGACAGCCAGAATACAATTAAGAGGATCGGAAAAATGGCTTCGTCTATGCAAAATTTCCGGGCGTTCAACCTCCGGCCTTATTCACCGAAAGACCGCTGCCAGATAATAGAATATGCCTTTAAACTTTGGGGAAAAGATACGGCCTTTTGTGTCATTGATGGGATCGCAGACCTGGCGCTTGGTATTAATGATGAAGAAGAAGCCACCCGCGTAACGACAATTTTACTCCAACTCACAAAGATTTACAACTGCCATATTTCGACTGTGATTCATCAAAACAAAAACGATAATTTCGCAACTGGACACCTGGGGAGTGCAATAATGAAAAAGGCAGAAATTATTATCAGTGTGGCTAAAAACTGTGCTGATAAGAGGGCCGCTGATGTAAATTGTGATATGAGCAGGGGGATAGATTTTGAACCGTTTACTTTCGAAATCAACTTTGACGGGTTGCCTCAGGTGAATGGATATGAAAAACCAACCGTAGAAAGTGTTTACGAAAAGGAGGAACCGCCATTTTGAAGTGTAGTGGCGCTTTGTAGAATCTGCCACGAAAGTTATCATAACAATCTTTAACCAGCAGTAAAATGAATAAAACAAATATAGATTGGCCGGGATTGGGATATAGTTGGAATCCGATTGTCGGGTGTGCAAATAATTGCCCGTACTGTTATGCAAGGAAAATCAGTAATCGGTTTAAGATGATCCCGGATTTTACAAAACCCGTTTTCTTTCCTGAGAGGATAGATGAACCATGCAGGGTAACTAAACCAGCCACTATTTTTGTCGGATCAATGTGTGACATTTTCAGCGAGGGAGTGAAATCATCATGGATTCATCATATTATCGAAACGGCAAAGATTTGCAACCAGCATACTTTCATGTTCCTAACAAAGAAACCGGAAAACTATCGTAATTATAATTGGCCGGGAAATTGTTATTTGGGTGCAACGGTGGAACATTACGAACATTCATGGAGGAAGGTCGAGATTCAAAACCTGAATAACAACAAAACATTTCTATCAATAGAACCGATTTTTAGTGATTTTTACGCATTTGATTTTAAGGGTATAGATTTAATCATTGTTGGTGCGGATAGTTCTAAGGGTGCAAAGATACCGCCATTGGAATGGGTAAAATCAATCAATCATCCAAATATTTATTACAAGGCAAATTTAAGAAAGCATTATCCCGAACTTAAAAACAGTATATGAAAACCCTACTTATCACTATCCCCGATCATCCCGATTTACCCCAATGGGTAAAAGGATTTAAAATGCCTTTACTGGTACTGGATACTCCCGTATTTTACACTTTGGCAGAAGATGAACACGCCGGGAACAGAAGGATAATTGATAAAAACCTTTGCCAGATTGTAACGGGGTCAAAGGGGTTGCCGGTGGAGGTCGAACAGGAACCTGCAATTACCCAAGAAATACGGGTATTATTTTACCTTCAAAAGCATGGATCAATTACCCAGGCCGATGCAAACTACAAAATGAAGCCCGGTATATCCAGGCTCGCGGAAATGATCCGGCGGTTAAAAAACGATGCTGATTTAATGACAGAATATTCGATTACCGATGAATGGGAATACGATGAAAACGACCGGTCAATTCGTTGGAAAAGATACCACTTGCAAAAGATTGAGAAATGAAAGAGATAATAAGTTACGGGGGTGGAACCCAAAGTACAGCGATGATTTTGATGGCTTTAAATGGTGAATTTAATTTACCTAAACCCGATTTTGCTGTTTGGGCTGACACGGGGGCAGAACCACAATTCATAAATGACTATGTTCAATATTTTACTAATTACTGTAAACAGAAATACAACTTTGATATTTATACCGTCAGACATCCGAAATATACACTTATCGAAGGATTAAGGTTGTGGGATGGAAAAGATGGAACAAAGAAATTTAAAACATTGTTGCCATTTTATACACTCATTCCGGATGGTTCGAGGGGGATAATGAAAAGAAAGTGTACAGAAGATTATAAAATATTACCACAAAGAAGGTTCATAAAAACCAAACTTACAAAGGGTGAAAAGTGGCGCAAATGGTTCGGAATATCTTTTGATGAACGATCCCGGATGAAGGTAAGCAACGAGAAGGGCTGTGAAAACTTCTATCCACTTGTTGAGAATTTTGTAAACCGCCAAATGTCAATAGATTATGTAAAAGAACAGGGATTGTTGCCGCCACAAAGGTCGGCTTGTGTATTTTGCCCCTTTCACTCAAATACATACTGGCAATGGTTAAAAGACTTTCACCCCGGCGAATTTTCCCGGGCCTGTGAAGTTGATGAAAAAGTTAGAGAATTATCAATACAAGATAGATCATTGAAGTCAAAACTTTTCATCCACAATTCGATGAAACCGTTAAGTGAAGTAAACTTTACAGACAAAAACCAGCTTGATATGTGGCCCGAGCTTATTGATGAGTGTGATGGGCTTTGTGGAATTTAAAACAGATTTATGAAAACCTTTATCAAAACCGTATCAATAGAATACACGGCAAACACAGAAAGGGAAGCCGGAAGGATCGGAATGGAAATAGAAAACGGCATCCGGCGGTATTCGGGAGCTGACAAAGTAATCGGGGTGTCGTTGGTTGAGAAGTCAAAGGGTAAGGTAATAACTGGCTTAATTCAGGAAAAACTATGACTATCCAGTACATAAGAGTTTTGATCTCTATTGAGGGAAAAGGAAAGATCGAAATAATTGAAGATGATCGGGAAATTAATTTTGAATCGGAGTTAGAGCGGTACCGGGATCAGATCGAGAATTGTTACCGTAAAAAGTTGAAAGCAGAACACCCCGGTAAATCGGTAAATGTAGAATGTCTATTTATTTTGAAAAATAATTGAAAAAATGCTTTCTATTTGGAAAATAATGTTTATATTTGTTGTTCAATACCACTCGGAAAATGAAAAATCTAACAACCCTGTCCTTTTACAATTCCAGCCGTCCGAGTGGTATCATTCGGCTAAGTTGTGAATGTGGCAGGGTTTATTTTTAACCTTTAAACAGAAAAATGAGCAGGGTAATCACATTTTCAAGGACCTTCCCCAAATATCACTACAAAGCGGGGCAACCTACCTTCTTTGTGGAAAAGATATGGGATGCAACTGCATTGCCATACGTTGGAGACCTTCACGGACTTGCCACTGAGATGATTAACTTCATGCGAAGGGGATCAGATCAGATATGGCCTAAATTACACACTATCCGTGCAGGACATCGCTGGAGCCTTGGAGATACATTCAGCCCCCGTGTATGGTCGGGTAAACCCTATAATTCAAAACAGATTATCATTGCGCCGGATATTGAGATTGTTAAAATATGGGATTTTGAAATTGATAACGGGGCTATTGTTATCAATGGTGATTATGAGTTTTGGGGTGGTGAAATGAGTGACCACGACCTACTTGCTGAAATTGCAAAAAATGATGGACTGGATTCTACCGATTTATTGGATTGGTTTAAATATCCGGATCCATTTGACGGACAAATTATTTGCTGGAACGAAAACATAAATTACTAACCCATGATCTATTTTGTCAAAGTCAGCACAATAAAACTCCGTCTTTTGCAAACCTCCTGCATTATCCTGCTGTTTGCGGTTGTTATTTTGTTGGTTGTACTTGGTGGATACATACGGGAAAATCATTCATTACAGCGCAGGATAACAAAGATAGAGCGTACCCAGGTAATAAATGATAGTATAAATCAAAACAGATGAAAACAAAAATTAAATCAACAAGTGTAAAAGTCATGTTGAGTTATGACTATTGCCATTTTGAAACATCCATGTCGCTTGAAAATGAATCGGGTGTAGCAACTATTGATATTGACAATGCAAGGAAAGAGTGTATGCGGTTATGCGATAAGGCAATTAAGCAATACAAAATTTCCAAATCTCTTGCAGCAAAGCGATCAGATGGGAAATATAAGATGCAGAACTTCGAGGATGCTTGTCATAAAATTATGGATTTGCCTGAAGGAGAAAGGACGGTTAATCAAATTGCCATGCTTAAACAATACGAAAATGAAAACTGGCGTGAAGAATTTGAATACAACTACGATTATGAAGATGATTTATTTGACAATCAATGAAATAAATAAATAAACCAATGGAAAAGACAAAAGAGGATTATTATTGCTATAAAGATCAATTTCAGAAAGAAAGAGGTTATGAATGGAAACCCAATAATATGACCGAAAGAGAATACATTGAATGGCTTGAACAGAAACTCTTATCCCAACAGGTAACACCAATGGAAAATTCGTTTCAAACATTTATTAAGAAAGATAGGTCGGAATTTTCAGGTATACGTGACGGAGAGTTATGGACATCACAAATACCTGTTGAAATCCTAACCCACAACTGCACCCTTGATGAAATAAGGGCAGCGTTTAAAGGACTTGCCCCTATTGATATTATTGAAACGCTTATAGAAGAAAACGACCTTGTTACAATGGTCCTCGCTTCCTCTGTCAGCAAACCAGACATCAGGAATGAGCTGATAATGTTTGCTAAATATGTTCACACGAAGCATATTGAACGCAGGAGTAAATCGTGGGAAGATGAGGTTGACGATTACCTTTCGTCCCATAACCCCGATGAATCCGATGGGTGGATAAGCGTGAAGGATAGGTTGCCGGATTACGGTATTCCTGTTAATGGTTATCATCACAAGTGGGTTGATAAAGATTTTAACCCGAATGGCATAGATGAGTGTCAATTATATGGGGATAAGAATTGGTGAGCATAACGCCCTTATTGATGCTAAATGGAATAAAAAACTTTATGATTTAATAATTCAACTTTAACCCCCAATAACCAATAACAAGAGAAATGAGTCGTAAACTATTTTTCCGCAACGAAGATTCTGAACGATGCCATGAAAGGGCGTATTTCGTTTCTGATATGAAGGATCAAGGATTGACAGAAATGGAAGTTTACAAGGCAAAAATAGTGCCTACAAAGGACTTCTTTTGGTGTGGTGCTGTTGATGAGGCTTCTTTGAAAGAAGATGGTTCCTGCGGTGTTGTATGTGATGATTACATACCCCGTAACGGTAAAAATGGAAGATGTAAATATCACACCCATTGTTACGAACCAACAGAAAAGGTGGTTATCAAAATAAAGAATAATTAATGAACCGGGTGCAATGACAGATCGGGAATGAGAAAAGTTGAAACATACGGATCTATGTTGTGAATTGCTTACAGATTGTATCTTTGACATAGAAACCACAACCTTTAAAGATCAAAGGAGTTGTGAAACTATTGCAAAACGATTTATTGATAAATACAATACAATGTTCCTTTAATCAATTTAATCAGATTGTTATGAGTAGAGAAATTAAATTCAGGGCATGGTCAAATGCAGAAAACGAAATGTTGGAAGTTTTAGCCATAGCGTTTGATGAAGATATGATTCATTTTGAAACAAAGGAAAAAGAAACCGATTGGTGGAATACAAAACATTTTGAATTGATGCAGTTCACCGGACTTTACGACATGAATGGCAAGGAGATTTACGAAGGGGATATTGTACATTGTGATAGAGGACAAGGATTTACTGGTTTGGTTAAATATGAATTACAGGCAGGACAATATTGGATTTGTGAAAAAAACAAATTATGGGATGTTGAGTTATGCTTTGGGTCACAAAGCAGAACTGAAAATGAAATAAGACTTTCGGGTATTGAGGTTATTGGAGAAATTCACCAAAACTCCAAACTTTTAAATAATGAAAAAGATGAACAGTAACGAAATGTTAGACAGCATCTATACCTATATCGAGTGGTACAGGGAAAACGGTAACACAGCCAGTATTAATGATTTATTAGATTGCAGGGATACTATATCTACATGGTGTTACAACCTTGCAGAGAAAACAGGTGACGAAAAGACAGATTATAACATGGCTTGTTTTATCCGTACAATCGAGGTGAGTAGAACTAAGCAGGCGTTGATTAAAAAAGGAAGCAAAATAGGACATGCTGATATTCAGGCATTGATTGAAAATGAAGGATTATTTAAGCAAGAGATCATCCACGAAAGTTATGCTTTTAAGCTCGATCTACTTCTGAAGTCTGCATACAAAGTATTAGATGCTATTTCCCAACGTGTAAGCTATTTGAAGGTAGAAGAAAGTAATACTAAATACCAAAATCAAACCTGATTTTAAACAAGAACCCCCATGACTCCAACCCTACAAATCAACCCTTACCTGATACCTGGCATGAGTAATAAGCACGTTTTACGACAAATTACATTGGTCGGACTACCCGAACTGATTATCACAGCCGTTTGCATGTCTTACAATGTTTCTTTAGAGGAATTGAAACAAAAGAAGCGTGATAGGGCACTCGTTGATGCCCGTAGTGTCATAATGACGGTACTCAGGATTTACGGCGAAATGTCTTTACAAAAAATAGCAACAATATTCCTGAAAGACCATTGCACGGTGCTGTTTTCTATTAATAAGGTTAAGAATTTGTATCAGGTAGATCGGGAATTTAAAGAAAAATTTCAGAATATTTTACGAGCTACCAATTTGGATATTAATAGATTTGAAAGGTATTGTTTTTAAAATCATTACTTATGCCCAAGATTTGCGCTAAAGAAAATTGTAACAATCCGGTTTGGAGCCATAATTTTTGCAAGTACCATCAAAACATTCGCTGGGATTCTGCTTATTTTGCCTCACTGGAACGTGCAAGGAACAAGATTCCGGTAAAAGCAATAGTTTGCACCACTTCGGGGAGTGCCTTTCTTAAAACACCCTTAAAATCGAAAATAAGGACTACTGGTGAATCCGCCCTTTTTGATGCTATATGGAAAACACGCCCGCACATTTCTTTTGTTTCTAATAAAACGATCAACATTGAATATCATTCTGATTTGTGGTTCAGCCTGTTTGCACACGTACTTTCCAAAGGCACGTATCCTAATTTCAGGTTATTAGACAAAAACATCCAGCTTTTGTTACCTGAAGAACACACACTTTACGATCAGGGAACCGAGGAGAAAAGGCAGAAATACGCACAGGCGTGCGAAAACGAGGGCGGAGGTTGTGACTGGCAGAAATTATTCGATTTACAAGAAGAACTGAAGCATGAATACAATAAAAAAACCCGCCTTTAGCGGATCTTTATGTAAAACTAATCAAATGTTACTGATTTTTTGGTAAATAGTATTTGTAAATCTTGCCCGTTTTACTTGATTTTCGGAAAATGTACTTACTTCCCCGGTTTCCAGTTCTTACTAAAGTCGTATCAGGAACCCGTGCTTTTCCGATCAGTACGGTTTTTTCCTTTGTTTGTGCATGCACTGGGATAGGCTCGCATGCCAAAAATCCGATCATGATTATTAAAAAATAGATTAGTTTTTTCATGGTTTTTTCTGTTTTAAATTATTATCTTTGTACTTATTAATCAGTTCTTTGAAATAGTTTTTGAATTAATTCGCTTGTTGTTCCCTCCCAGGTTTGTCCGTAACAATGAACGGTTATCCTGCATTGTTCAGCACGCTGCTTGAAGGAGTTGAAACAATCGATACTTATCAGCTGGACGTTTTCCGGGGTGCTGTCAATTTCAACCAATAGACACCCCGTACTTTTGGTTTCGGATGCTTTTTTAACATTGCTCCCGACAGTTGAATATTCGATTTTTGCCTTATTTATCTTTAATGGTATTCCCATAATACATAAGGATAATTAGTTAAACACTTCGTCCCTGTTTACACAGGTTAACATTTCGGCTGTTTTCAGTGCGGCTTCTTTTGTGCTCTCTTCTGAGACATAGCGTTTCAGGGCGTTGAATTTCCGTGTAAAAACGGAAATAAATCGTTTTCTTTCTCTTGGTCTACACATATTTAAGGGGTTTTAATATTGGTTAATGATGCCTGCTAATATAACAAGCAGGATGAATAAAAAAATTAAAAGCGTTCTTCTGACAGCCGACCTCATAACCTTGTCCTTTCTTCATCGTTAAGATATGCTGTAAGGCGTTCCACTTCGTTTTCCAGCACCTTTAGCCGGATCAGGTTTTCGTGGAATAGGTCGAAGTTCTCAACTATTGCCGTTACCTGTTTCCATTCCGGGAGCGTAAAGTCAGTACTCCCGTTCACTTCGATCTGACCACCGGCCAAAATCAATCCAATAATTTTTGTTCCCCTTTGGAGCTGAAGGTGACGGGGTGTTTCTTTTGTTTTGGGAAATGCGGTTAGTTTTAAGATTGTCATTTTATACCTCCTTTTTTAAACGTTGTTATTTAACTTTCAATATTTTGTTTTTTAGGGTTAATTACTCGGTTTACTTATCTTTGCCCCCTGTATCAGATTCGATCTAACCAAATACTTTTCAATCAGGAGAGGGGGGTTAAAGGTTTCTGAAATAGTAACCGTCTTGTTCTGAATAATCCATCATCAATTCACGGGCTGCATGTATCCAGTCAATACAGTAAAGTGGCCAGGTTGTTTCTTTTGTAAGTACGCCTAACTGTTCGGCCATGTCTTCTGCAAAATCTTCATCACTTGAAAATTGACCGATGTATGATTCATCAATATCTTTTATTGGGACGCCACAAGCAACACCAGCAGAGATAATGTTAAGGTCGTTTTCATAGTCGCCGGAATAGTCGGCAAGATCTTCCATCGTGTCAAAATCTTGCAGGTTTGTATAGTTGTCCAAATCTTCCCAGTCCACGATATCAAAAATAACATCTTCTGCGCTTAACTCGTTTTCACTTTCATCAATTTCGTGATTTTCTGCCCTCATTTCGTCGAAAATGGTTTCTTTCATTACCATTTCCGATCCTATTTGCACTTGACCGTCAAAGGTAAAGTTGCCTAATTTTGCCGATACTGTTACAGTTGCTTCCATTTTTTATTTATTAAAGGTTTATAAATTGGTTTATAGTCGTTTACTTGAATTCCGGTGCTAATATTCCATATCCTCCCCAATCCTTGTATAAATCGGGTGCGTTTACCCTTGTCCATTCTTCATGGAGCTTTAAGGCGTACCCGCGAGGATCCGAGTTGTAATAGAATGCAGCGGTGAACATATCGGAGTTGTTAAACAACTTCTTTACCCTTTCTTCTATCACATCGCTTTGTTTCTCGTGATATTCCATTTCTATATCCCCGTTGCAATAAAGGGTATTAATACGGTTTGCTTGTGCTTCGAGCCTGCGTAATGCTCTGCAAAGTTTAACGGGATCAATTGAGAGGTTGAATAATTGGATTAATTGGTTTCCGTGTCTTGTTACTTGTGCTAAAATTTGTGGTTTCATGGTTTTCCGTTTTAGTTAAAATTTGTGTTAATTATTTGGTTTGTAAGAATTTATTTTGTATCTTTGGTTTTTAGTTCTTTGAAAGGCTGGCTAATAATTAAACTTCTCGAAAGCTGTTGGATAGGTACGGCGGACATAAGCCGAGCTTACCCAGAATCCTATTATTGCTTTCATTCCCTCTTTGTAAAATCTTGGCTTCAGGTCAACCCTACATTTTTTCGAGCCTTTATTCATGATGTTGGTAATGATGTAACCGTTTTCTATTGCTGATTTTATTGTTCTTGGTGTTTTCATTTGGCTTTTGTTTAAGGGTTAAAACTTACCATTTTTTGCAATTCGATTTATACATGTTATTCACAGATATTTCGCTGTGATATGTAGTATAACAGAAAATTGCAAGTTGTCCGGGTTCTGGGAAATCAGGATCGTTTTCTAACGTCCACGAGGCAAATCCACAGCTAAAATAGTTACCTCTTCTACCTGCACCGGATGCCATGCGTGCAAACTTAGCACGTGCTGAGTTGTTGTTCTTTTGTTCAAATTTAATTTTCATGTGAAGTAGTTTTAATTGGTTAATGTCGTACAATGTATTATCTGAATGTTAAATTTTTTTAATCTTTAATCTCGATCTTTCCCTGAATGTATTTCCCAATCATGAATGCGATAAACTGTGAAACAGAATGACCGTTATTCCTTACTCTCTTTTCAAAATCCTGTGCTGTGTCTGTCTTAACCCTTGCTTGCAGTACTTTGCTTTTCATAACTTGAATTATTGATTCAACAAATGTAATACAGAATAATACACTACGCAAATTTCAATCATACTCTGAACTATCAGTATTTATTAATATTTCAGAAAACCTAATTTCTGAAACACCCGTTAATAGTGAGCAATCGTAAAAGTAAAATAAATATTGAAAAATCGACTAAATAATTGAAAATCAAGTAGAATAATTTTATTGATCTTTCCAAATTACCGAAAATACGGTAATGTTTTAAAAGACGGGTTAAAAATCTGAGGCGGGGTTTTGGAAAGAAAGTTACTTAGTCAGCTTCGCATAGTGCTTGCCGTGCAGAACCCAGAAGGCAGAAACAAACGCTTTACCCTTGTTTGATAACAAGAATGTTTGCAGCGTCTTTCTTTCCATATATCCTTTTTTCGTTAATTCCCTGACTGCTGCCGCATAACTCGTATAAGAGTAAAAACCACGCTTCAAATAAAAATGTGGTTTAAACGGGATAACTTGCGAGGGTATAACTTCATAAAGATATAATAATACTTCTACGCTTGTTTTCGTGAGGTCTGTTGAACTTTCTTTTATAGTCTTGTAATATGCCTTGCCTAATGATATTTTATCAGCACAAGTAACTAAATACGTTGTTCTTCGGGGTTTAGACACTTGTCTAAATATTAAAAGGTTGTATACTTAAAGTATTCCTTCATATAAACTACAAAACTACAAATAAATCAGGCATATATAGATTAAATTCTCACACATAAATACAAAGATACGCACCTGATTAATTTTGTTTTTCACTTAAATCTTTGCTTTAACTAAAATACATTAAATATCTGTTAATCATTACGTTTGTAAAAGTTTTCTGGTCTTGCATTTCTGATCCTTTGCCTGTTTTTAGTTATTTCTGATTGATAATACTTGTATTTGATTGATTTATTATGTGTTATCCTGTAAATTGATTCTTTTGTATAGTCTTGCACTCCTGCAATAGTTGTAAAAATGTTGGCTGTTTGTTCCTGTGTGTTAATTACTATCCAATATTTAGGTACATTTTTCATGTTTACGCTCGGTAAATACTAAAAACAAAGGTACAAATCGGGCAGATTGATGTCAATAGTTCATAAAAAAACCAGCCTTTTGGGCTGGTTGTGGGTTGGGAGTGAATTATAATAAGTTTGCTCTGTTTGTTGTTTCCTCCTTTGTTAGTTAATTGGTATCTGTGCGGTGAATACGGTTTCTCCGTTTTTAGTTAAAAGTTTCTATATTGATAATGTGTTGCTGGCTTGTTGCCGGATATTAAAATACGTGTATTTCTATCTTTTAACGGAATATTAAGGTATAAATTAATGTACCTTGTTTGTGCATGGTTCAGGAAACAGAAATTTCCGTCACGTTCTAATTCTTTCAGATACATTTCATATCCAGAAGTTGAAACGTATTTATTTTTATTGGGTTTCCCATTCTTAATTTCAATACTAACAAGGGTTAAAAGATTAAGGAATAACTGTTCCCCCATTCTTATTTGCTGGTCGTAAACATATCCCTGTTTATCCCACTTCCTTCTAAAGGAAATTATTGTGTCTTTTGTTTTCATTGTTTGTCCTCCTGGGGTTAGTTTGTTAATTTTCAGCAGTAAAGCAAACCATTGAACGGGAAGAATCCGGGAATGATCTTACCATACGTTGTGCCTGTTCTAATGTCAAATGACGGGCTAAAATTGATCTACGGGATGATACCCGCATTACTCTAAATACTTTGTACGTTTTCATGGCTAGTTGTATTAGGTTAGGGTTAATTGGTTAATTGATCTTGTTTAGTTCTGATAATTCCATTTTACCAGCAAGAAATAAAGCCAATGCTATTACGTTGGCTTCGTGGGGTGTTCTGATAAAATATCCTTTGTGATTGTGGTCAATGAGATAATAACCATCTTGCAGGTCTGTTACTGTTGCTTTTTCCGGTTCGATTGCAAACGGACTAATATATTTGTCTGTTAAGTTCATATTACCTCCTACATATTAAATGTGAATAATTCGCCGTTTTCGCCCTCTACATGAACCCTGCCTATTAATCCCAGTCTTTCAGCAAGTTTTGCAGCAATGGTGCATCCGTGATTGAAAGACATACAGTCTTTGATCCATACATAGTCGTGGTGTCTTATTGTTACTTTTGTTTTCATGGCTCGTGTATTAGGTTAGGTTAATTGGTTAAGTATTAGCGATAAAAATCTTCATCGCTTATCTGTTCGGTGTTGAACATTGGCGCAGGATCATAAGTCGGCCTAATATATCCGTCCGGTGTCATAATCTTATAACAGCAAAGTTCATTAAAGGATAAAATGTTATCATTAATAAACCTATTTGCCTGTTCTGCTGTTTTGAAATATCCAAACGGCTGTGTAATGCCGTGCCAGGTAATATAAATCTTTGGTGTTTCGTACCTGTAATAATCTATATTTCTCGGTGCTTCGTTCATGGCTCGTATTTTAATTGGTTTGTTTTAAATTATTTGATTAAATTGATTCGACAAAGATAATACAATGTACTATACTTGTCAAGTGTTGACAACGTTCTATAAGTATAGTATTTATTGATACTTTGAAAGGTAGTGTTTTTGAATGGCTTATCAGAGTAAGGCAATATTAGATTTGAAATATTTTTTATTTTATAACATTATAGGCACGCTTACAAGATCGATTTTTCCATCCACTAACCCCAGGTCCGCCACATGGGTTGAATGTTCCCTTTGATCTGATACGTTCGTATCACAAACACGATTGAAGCGAATGTATTAAGCTGGAAGGAAGGATGAAGAGTAAAAAGTATTAGTCAGAAATGAAACAAACGAAAAAATGGACCCGGTGGGATCGCCAGCAACACTTTGATATTCAACGACATGGCGGCTGAATATGCCGATTGAATTCCCTCACCTCCACACGTTAACTAATTTAGGTTTTCGGGTAATTTTCTTTATATTTCCTTTAGTTTAGTAATTTTCTTTATACAACATTTGGGGATAAGACTATTGATACTCGTAAATTAATGGCTGAATTAAAAAAACACAAAAGGGAAATCAAATAAATGATCTCCCTTCGTGCGGGGGAGCGGTCTCTCGACCCCTCCAATTCAGTATTCGCAATTCATGGTATGTAGAGTACAGTTGGGTTGTCCTTGTGTACTTCGATTTCAGTAAATTCGTTTTTGAAAGTTTGTAGGTTAAAGGGTTTGGTGATGAGGTGAAATCCGTTTTTTGTTTCGATCAGGGTAATGAATTTAGTTCCTTCGGGTTGGGGTATTCTTTCGATAAAAGCCATTACATCGTTTATGGCACGCTTGTTTTTGTGGTCTATATCAACTACCCACTTTTTGTTTTTCTCATTACAGGACAATCCACAGGCGCTTACATAAGCATTTTTGACCGATTTGTAGTCTTTGTTTAAGAGTTGATCGGTTAATTTTTTTAAAGTTTGAAAAGCCACTTTCTCGAACGATCTTCTGTTTAAGTTGATCCCGGCTCTTGCATTGTGAAATTTACACAGGCAGATTATTTCCGATTTATATTTGAGTAAATCTTCGATAGATTTTATGTAGTAGGTTTTTACCACATAAGAGTTTGAACCCAGTTCGGG
>Ga0316226_1002945_pt1 | contig 15202 bp, 17 predicted proteins | sample TBH18017metaG_FD_206009 | JGI IMG/M metagenome (GOLD analysis project Ga0316226, IMG submission 206009) | Freshwater microbial communities from Trout Bog Lake, Wisconsin, USA - TBH18017 | ecosystem: Environmental > Aquatic > Freshwater > Lake > Hypolimnion/Profundal zone | place: USA: Wisconsin... | reverse complement strand
CGCGTTCCGGCATCATCGCGAGCATCATCCTGGCCATGGGACGCGCCGTGGGGGAAACCATGGCCGTGATCATGGTGGCCGGCAACACCATCCGCCTGCCGCACAGCGCACTCGAACCGGTGCGCACGCTCACCGCGAACATCGCCATTGAAATGAGCGCCGCCACCGGCATGCACCGGCAGGCGCTGTTCGCCACCGGCGTGGTGCTCTTCGTAGTGATCATGATCCTGAACTCCCTGGCCATGACCGTGCTGCACCGGAAGGTGGGCCGCTGATGCGCATCCCTCCACGCAGCACCCAAGTCATCGCCGTCGGCCTGCTCGGCGGCGCCACGCTGCTGACCGTGGCGGTGCTGGTCTTCATCATCGTGTTCGTCCTCGACAAGGGGCTGCCGGTGGTGACGTGGAGCTTTCTGACCTCCGATCCGGAGGACATGGGACGCGCGGGCGGCATTTTCCCCATCATTATCGGCACATTGCTGCTGCCCTTGCTGTCGCTGGCGATCGCACTGCCGCTGGGCGTGGGCACCGCTGTCTACCTGTGCGAATACACCCGCGAAACGCGGATGACGCGCGTCATCCGCTTTGGCACGGACTGCCTGGCCGGCATTCCCTCCATCATCTTCGGCCTGTTCGGCCTGGTCTTCTTCGTCGGCATGCTGCACATGGGGTGGTCCCTGCTTTCCGGCGGCCTGACGCTGGCCATCATGATCCTGCCCACCATTATCCGCACCTCCGAGGAGGCGCTTCGCGCCGTGCCGCAAGCCTATCGCGAAGTGAGCTGCTCCATGGGCGCCACACGCTGGGAGACCGTGCGCAAGGTGGTGCTGCCAAACGCGCTGCCGGGGATCGTCACGGGCGTCATGCTGGGCGCAGGACGCTGCATCAGCGAAACCGCAGCCGTGATTTTCACCGCCGGCACCGTGGCGAGCATGCCAACCTCGGCCTTCGATTCCGTGCGCACCATGGCCGTGCATTTTTACATCCTGGCCCGCGAGGGAATTTCAAATGAGAATGCCTACGGCACCGCGGCGGTGCTGATTCTCGCGGTGCTGCTGCTGAACCTGACCGCCTACTGGATGATGCACGCCTTTATCCGGCGGAGGGCGCGATGAACAGCCTTGTCAAGATCGCCGCCCGGGGATTCAGCGTGTTTTTCAGCGGGAATCTGGCGCTGCGCAGCATCACGCTCGAAATTCACCGCAATGCCATTCTCGGCATCATCGGCCCGTCCGGTTCCGGCAAGACCTCGTTCCTGCGCGCCATCAACCGCCTCAACGACCTGCATCCGGACAGCCACATCGAAGGCGTGCTCCAACTTGACGGCGAGGATATCTATCATCCGCGTTTCGACCCCGTGGCCTTGCGCAAGCGCGTGGGCATGGTCTTTGCGCTGCCGATTCCCCTGCCGTTGAGCATCTACGAGAACGTGGTCTATGGACCGCGGCTCGGCGGCCACCCACCGCCACGCGCCGAGCTCGATGAACTGGTCGAACACAGCCTGCGCGCCGCGTTTCTCTGGGACGAGGTCAAGGACCGGCTGCACACGTCCGGCTTGCGGCTTTCCGGCGGCCAGCAGCAGCGCCTCTGCCTGGCGCGCGTGCTGGCCATGCAGGCCGAGGTCATTCTGCTCGACGAACCCTGTTCCGGGCTGGACCCGATCTCGACCGCGAAGATCGAAGAAGCCTTGACCGCGCTCAAGTCGCAACACACCATTGTGCTGGTCACCAACAACACCAAGCAGGCGGCGCGCGTGGCCGACAAAACCGCCTTCTTCCTGATGGGGGAACTGGTGGAACATGGACCAACCCGGCAGATCTTTACCGTGCCCAATGACAAGCGGACCAACGATTACGTGACAGGACGTTTCGGATGAGCGGCAGCTTCACATCAAAATCCACGCCGCCGCCCGCCAAGATGGCGGTCGACAAACTGGACCTTTTCTACGGCGCCTTTCAGGCGTTGCGCAACGTCTCCATGCCCTTTGCGCAGAATCGCATCACGGCGTTGATCGGCCCATCCGGTTGCGGCAAATCCACCCTGCTGCGCGTGCTCAACCGCATGAACGACCTCATCCCGGGCGTGCTCGTCCAAGGCCGCGTCGAATTGGACGGCCGGGATATCTATGCGCCGGACACCGATGTCTGCGAACTGCGCACCCGCGTCGGCATGGTTTTCCAGCGTCCCAATCCCTTCCCGCTCTCCGTGCGCGAGAATGTCGTTTTCGGCATGCGCGTGGCCGGCATGCGCGATCGCGTCCGACTGGAGGAAACCCTCGAACGCAGCCTGCGCAACGCCTGGCTGTGGGACAACCTGAAGGACCGGCTGCATCAACCCGCGCTGGAGCTGCCGCTCGACCAGCAGCAGCGCCTGTGCGTCGCACGCCTGCTGGCCGTCTCGCCGGAAGTTATTCTGATGGATGAACCCTGCTCCGCGCTGGATCCGATCGCCACCGCCAAGATCGAGGAATTGATGCTGGAACTGAAACGCGCCTACACCATTGTCATCGTGACGCATAACATGCAGCAGGCGGCGCGCATCTCGGATTTCACCGGCTACATGCTTCTGGGCGACCGGATTGAATTCGGCGCCACCACCCAGGTGTTTACCAGCCCCGACGATCCGCGCACCCAGGATTACATCAGCGGAAGATATGGATGACCGGCAAGGTGATCTGTCAGCAGTAAACAGTACACAGCAGACTCCGATTGCTGCTAACTTATGACCGGCAACTGCTGGTAACTGATAACGAGGACAAAACCATGGAACGCCACTTTGACGAACAACTGACCAGCCTCAAGCAACTACTCGTCAAGATGAGCGCGCTGGCGGAGTTGATGATCGCGGATTCGCTGAAGATCCTCGTCTCGCGCGATGCGGCCATGGCCGCGGCCGTGGCGCGCCATGAGGAAGAAGTGAACGCCCTGCAGATCGAGGTGGACGAGATGTGCTTTATGCTCATCGCCACGCACCAGCCGGTCGCCGGCGATCTGCGTTTCCTGCTCGGCGCGGTCAAAACCAACAACGACCTGGAGCGGCTGGCGGACCTGGCCGTGAATGTCTGTGAAAAGGGCTGTGTGCTGCTCGATTACCCGCCGGTGAAACCGTTTGTCATCATCCCTGAAATGGCCACGCTTGCCAGCGGCATGGTGAAGGACAGCCTGCACGCCTATGTCAACCGCGACACCACGCTGGCGCGCAGCGTGCTGGCGCGGGACAACGCCCTCGACGAACGCAAGGTTCGCGTGACCAACGAACTGGCCGAACACATCCGCCACTTTCCCGAGTCGACCGCGGCGGGGCTCGACCTGATCCTGGTGGCGCACAACCTCGAACGCATCGGCGACCACACCACCAATATCGCCGAGAACACCATCTTTGTCGTTCAGGGCAAGGATATCCGCCACAACGTCGAAATCCGCAATCGCGCCTGAGGGAGATCATCATGCCGCGCATCCTGAACTTCGGCTCGTTGAACATCGACCACGTTTACCGCGTGCCGCATTTCGTGCAACCCAAGGAGACGCTCGCCAGCCTGGAATACCGGCGGTTTGCCGGCGGCAAGGGCTTCAACCAGAGCATTGCGCTGGCGCGCGCCGGCGCGGCAGTCAGCCACGCCGGACACATTGGCGGCGACGGCGTCTGGCTGCGCGACATGCTCTCCGCGGCTGGCGCGGATGTCGCGCACCTGCAGGTCGTGGAGACGCCCACAGGCCATGCGATCATCAATGTCACGCCGGAGGGGGAGAATTCCATCGTCCTGTATGGCGGCGCCAACCAGACCATCACGTCGGACGACGCGCGCCGCGTCATCGCATCTTTTCGCGCAGGCGATTATCTGCTGCTGCAAAACGAAATCAGCGCCATGCCGGAAATCATGCGCCTGGCCCATGCGCAGAGCCTGCAGATTGTGTTCAACCCGGCGCCCATGGAAGCGCGCGTGCTGCACTATCCACTGGAAACCGTCGCCTGCCTGCTGCTGAACGAAGTCGAGGGCGCGCAATTTGCCGGTGTGACGGAGCCGAAGGCCATTCTCGAAGCGCTGCGCCGGAAGTTCCCGAAAATGACCGTGATCCTCACGCTGGGCGCAGATGGCGTTCTTGCCTCCGAGGGCGGGCCTGCGGTGCATGTGCGCCCCCCGCGCGTCAAGGCCGTGGATCCAACCGCCGCCGGCGACACCTTTACCGGCTACTATCTCGCCGAACGTCTGCGCGGCACGGCTTTTGCCGATGCGATCCAAACCGCCTGCACGGCCGCCGCCATCTGCGTCACGCGGGCAGGAGCAGCCGTCTCCATTCCGACACGCGCAGAAGTGGAAGCGCAGGCGAAGGGGTGAGGTCTGATTCTTCCCCAATGGCGCAGGCCTCCGGCCTGCCCAGTTTTCGCAGGTGAAACGCCTGCACCACATTGCATACCCATGCTCACCATCCAAACATTACCCCAGACTGAGCTCAACCGCATCGGCGAGATTGACCGTTCCGAGGAGATCCGGCAGATCTACGTGTGCATCTGCCGCCGGACATGGCCCAATTCGTTGTGCGCCATGTGAGTTGCGCTTACCGGCGGCAGAGAATTGGCGCGGCGCTTGCTGCCAAGGTGATCAAAGCCGCCAGGCATGACGGTGCAAAGCAACTTTACGTCTCCGCTGCACCTGCACGAGCAACTGTCGACTTCCATCGATCGCTCGGCTTTCAGCCCACACGAGCGGTGACCAAAGAACTGTTCCGCCTTGAACCCGAAGACATTCGCATGCGCCTGAGCCTGTAAGTTTTGCTTACTCCCCCGGCACAGCCACCGGCGGCGCGAAGGGCTCGGCGGTTTCCGCGCCTGCGCCGTCCTTGACCAGCACCTCGATGCGGCGTTCAACTTCGTTCAGCTTCCTGGAACAAAACTGGATCAGGCGCTGCCCTTCCTCGAAGGAGGCCACCATGGCATCAAGGTCCATTTCGCCCGATTCCATTTGATCCACGATCTGCTCAAGCCGTTTGAGCGACTCGTCGAAGTTCATTTCGGTTTTCTCTTTTTTGGCCATGGTTGCTTCCTTTGGGATGAAGGTAATGCTGATCTGAGACGTCGGGGTTCAGGAAGAATTCCGGCCTGAACCCTGACTTCTTTTACAATGGACTCAAACGTTCCATCCGCCACCTGCGTGCGGAGTCGTGCGCCGTCAGAAACCTGCTGCACGGATTTGACCAGTTTGCCGTCGACTGTGCGTGTCAGCGAATAGCCGCGTTCCAACACGGCCACCGGGCTGAGTGCGCGCAACTGCCGTTCCAACGCCGCCACGTGTTGCTGGCGCCGCTCCAGCGCAACAGGAACGGCGCGTGCTATGCGCCGTTGAATCTCCTCGAGTCGGCGGTGTTGCCGCACCGCCGAACCGGAAAGCGCCTGTTTCAGCCGCAATTCCAGCGCGTCCAGAGCTTGAGCCGTACGTTCCACGGCATGTCGTGGCGCATGAAAAACATGGCTGGCGCGGGCCGTTTCCAGGCGTCCGCGCAGTTCGGTCAGGCGCTGCCGCAAGGCCTGACGCAAATGGCGCGTCTGATTGCGCAGCGAGGCTTCAAAATCTTCCTTGCGCCCCACCACCAGTTCCGCCGCGGCCGAAGGCGTGGGGGCGCGCACATCGGCGACGAAATCGCTGATCGTGAAATCAATCTCGTGCCCCACGGCCGAGATCACCGGAAGGTCCGACCGCGCAATGGCGCGCGCCACGCATTCCTCGTTGAAGCACCAGAGGTCCTCGAGGCTACCGCCGCCGCGACCGACAATGAGCACGTCCAATGGCGCGCCGCCGCGTCGGCCGCCCGCCTCCCCGGCGGTTGCGCGGGCGCTGAGCGCATTCAGGTGGTCAATGGCGGCCGCAATCTCCTCGGCGGCTCCCGCGCCCTGCACGCGCACCGGCGCCAGCACCACATGCAGGTTCGGAAAACGCCGCGTGATGATGTTGAGGATGTCGCGGATGGCGGCGCCGGTGGGCGATGTGACGATTCCCACGTGACGCGGCAGCAAAGGCAGCGGGCGTTTGCGCGTTTCGTCGAAGAGCCCTTCGGTCTGCAGGCGGCGCTTGAGCGCTTCGAAGCGCGCCATCAGCATCCCCTGCCCGCCCGCCTCCACCTGCCGCACGATGAGCTGGTACTGGCCGCGCGGTTCGTAGACGGAAAGCTCGCCGAAGAGGCGCACCATCATGCCGTCCGCCAGCGGTGCGGCGCCCCCGCGTTGCGCGCCGGCGAACAGCACGGCGCTGAGTTGCGCGCGTTCGTCCTTGAGCGTGAAGTAACAGTGCCCCGAGGCCTGCCGCCGGAAATTGGAGATTTCGCCCTCGACCCACACGCGGCCGACTTCATCCTCCAGCGTCTGTTTGACCAGACGCGTGAGTTCGGCGACGGTGTACACGCGACGGGTTTCTTCGGTCAAATGCATGAATACTTTCACCGCGAAGGACGCGAAGGGGCGGAGGTTGGGTGGTTGAGCACAACCCGTTTGCGCAATTCATGAAGCAAACAGGCCTCATATGCGCTTTCCAACAAACCCGGTCCCAATGCCGCATGCACCGCAAATGCCGCGTTCAGTACGTCCGCGGCAACTTTCTCGGCATCCATGCCTGCACCCTCCAACACCTACGCCCCCTTTGCGCCCTTCGCGGCTAGACTTTACCTGCCGCCATGCTCGCGTACACGTGCGATGCTCACGGCCTTGCCGGTGGTGCGGTCAATATCGATGATCACGCCCTCCAGCACGGACGGGCCCTTGGCAACTTCAAACCTGGCGGGCATGCCGGTGATGAATTTCCTGAGCACCGGCTCAACATCCCGGCCCAGGACCGAGAATTCAGGGCCGGTCATGCCGATATCGGTGATGAAGGCGGTCCCCTTGGGAAGCAATTTTTCGTCGCTGGTCTGCACATGCGTATGGGTGCCGATGACCGCGGCCACGCGCCCATCCAGATGCCAACCCAGGGCGATTTTCTCGGAGGTGGCTTCCGCATGCATGTCCACCAGGACAGGCGTACCGCCGGGGATGGCGGCCAGGAGCGCATCCGCCGTGCGGAAGGGGCAGTCAGTCGGCGCCATGAAGACGCGTCCCACGAGATTGATCACGGTCAGCGGCCCCTGGGATGTCGGCACCGTCACCCAGCCGCGGCCGGGGCAGGCCGGCGCAAAATTGGCCGGGCGCAGCAGGCGCTTCTCCCGCGCAATGTAGGTTTCAATGTCCTTCTGGTTCCAGGTGTGATCGCCAAGCGTCAGCACGTCTGCGCCGGCCTTGAACAGTTCATCCGCCAGATCGCCGGTGGTGCCATTGCCGGCGGCGGCATTTTCGGCATTGGCTACAACGGCATGCACCGCGCCGCTGCCGCGCAAGCGCGCCACGACTTCGCGAAAGACCGCGCGGCCCGGGGAACCGACAATATCGCCGACGATGAGAACACGCATGGGGATTCCTTTGGGAAGAATACAGAATTCAGGAGTCAGAAGAATTTAGCGGCCGTTGATGAGGTCTCACATTCCCAATTCTGACTCCTTAAACTATCTCGCAAACTCAACGCATCTGGTTTCGCGCACGACTACGATGCGGATCTGGCCGGGGTAGCGGAGTTCGGCCTCGATCCGCCTGCTGATATCGCGCGCCAGCAGCATGGCGGCGGCATCGTCAATCTGCGCGGGATCCACCAGCACACGCACTTCGCGGCCGGCCTGCACGGCGAAGGTTTTGCGGACGCCGGGCATGCTGTTGGCAATGGCTTCCAGTTTTTCGAGACGTTGCAGGTAGATGCTGGTGGATTCGATGCGCGCGCCGGGGCGCGAACTGGAGATCGCGTCGGCAGCCGAACAAAGCGCCGCGTAGAGACTATGGGCCTCGACCTCGCCATGGTGCGCGGCAACGGCGTTGATGACGACCGGATCCTCGTTGAAGCGCTTGAGGATCTCCGCGCCAATGGCGGCATGCGCGCCTTCGACCTCGTGGTCGGCGCTTTTGCCGATGTCGTGAAACAGGCCGATGCGTCGCGCCATCGTGGCGTCGAGGCCCAGTTCGGCAGCCATCAAGCCCATCAGATGGGCGACCTCCAGCGAATGCTGGAGTACATTCTGGGAGAAGCTGGTGCGGAATTTCAGTCGCCCGAGCTGGCGCATCAATTCCGGATCCACACCCTGCACGCGGGCTTCGTATACGGCCTGCTCGCCCTGCTGCCGGAGGGACGCCTCCATGTCCTCCTTCACCTTGGCCACAACCTCCTCGATGCGCGCGGGATGGATGCGGCCATCGGCCACGAGCAGTTCGAGCGCCTGCCGGGCGATTTCGCGGCGGATGGGGTCGAAGCCGGAGACCACGACCGCCTCGGGTGTATCGTCAATCAGCATGTTCACGCCGGTGGCGGCTTCGAGCGCGCGGATGTTGCGGCCTTCGCGGCCGATGATGCGCCCCTTGATGTCATCGCCCGGCAGCGGCACGGTGCAGGTCATCATATCGCTGGAGATCGGGGCGGCGTAGCGTTGCACGGCCATGGTGATGATGCGGCGGGCTTCGCGTTCGGCACTTTCGCGGGCATCTTCCTGCAGACGGCGGGTGATGCCAGCGGCATCGGCGCGCGCTTCCTGTTCCTGGCGCTGGAGGATTTCCCGGCGCGCCTCCTCGACGGTCATGCCCGCGAGTTTCTGCAGGCGAACCTGCGCTTCGGCCATTGCGCCGTCCAACTCCTGCTGCCGTGCAGTCAGCTCCGCACGCTTGGCCTGCAGGACTTCCTGTTGCTGATTGACGCCGAGTTCCTTCTTCTCGATCTGCTCGATCTTGCGGTCGAGGTTTTCTTCGCGAACCACGAGGCGGTCCTCGAGCTCCTGCAGCTCCTTGCGCCGCGCCTTGGTAGTCTTCTCGAACTCCTCGCGGGCTTTGACCACTTCGGCGCGCGCCTGGATGTCCGCCTCCTTGAGGCGGTTTTTGACATCGTCTTCGATTGCCTCGAAGCGGGTCTGGGCGCGCTTCTCGATCGCGTTTGCCTGCCAGCGGCCGATCAGGCTGCGCAGGGCATAGCCCACGCCAAACCCTGCCACGCACGCCAGCAGGGGCACCGCCATCTTTTGCAGGTCATACCAGCCGTCATACCAAGTGAGATCCGTCATGATGACTAAACTACTGTATCTTGACGGTTACGTCATCCAGTTTTGGTTGTGCGTCTAGCTGCCGGCCAAGCTGACAACGGAGAGATTGGTCATTTGATATCTGGCGCACCGGTCCAGCAGTTCAACCAGCTGCTTTTGCGTGGCTTTCTGCGCGCACATGATCAAAACCGTCTGCGCGGGATCGGTAGCGGCATGTTTCTTGAGTTGGTCCTCCACCTCCGACATGGTCATGGGCGTATCGTTGATCACATAACCGGTGATGCCGGTGTTCGGCGGAAAGATCAGGATCTTGATCATGGGAGCGGACGGCGCCGTCACGCCGGCATTTTCGGGCGCTGGCCGGTACGTTTTCAGATGGGCGAGCACATCCACGGGCTTGATGGCGATCAGAACAAAGGAAAGCAGCAGTAACGCGACAGCGATCATGGCCGTCAGGTTCAATTTGCCCGGGTGGTATTCGGTCTTGAAGCGTCTCCGTGCCATGATTCACTCCTGAAAAGCTAGCGCCTCTTTTCGCGCAATGCAGCGAACCGGATCTTGACGATCCCGGCCCGGGAACAGGCGTCCAGCGCGCCCTGGAGCTTCTCGTACTGAACGGAATCATCTCCGCGCAGAACGACGGGCACCAATTCGGGGTTGCCGCAATCGGAGACGGTTTTTTTGAGGATGTCGCCCAGCAACTCCGGGGAAATCGTCTGGCGGGCAAGGGACAGACTGCCATCCTTGTTCACGTCGATCCGGACTTCCCGTGGATCCTTGGCAGGCACGGCCTTGCCGTCCGACGCCAGCTTCAGAATGAAGGAATCATCGCTCGCGGTGTTCTGAAACGAAACCGCACAGACAAAGAAGAGGATCAACAGGAATACCACGTTGATCATCACCGTGAGCGTACCGGTCAGATAGGGCTCATCCTGCTTGCGCATGGGTCAAGGCTCCGCCAACCCCGGCGAGCCGGAGCTGGTCACGCGATGGATCAATCATGCACCACTTCGACGTTGCGCAGCGTCTTGATCAAGTCCAGCGTCAGTGCTTCCTGATGCAGAATAATGCGTGTGCAGCGCATTGCGATTTTCTTTTCCTGGATCGTCAGATAGGAATCCACGATCAAACCCACGCTGCCAATCAAACAGGCAAACAGCGCGCTCCAGACCAGCACACCGAACCACCCGGCGTGCATGACGATGCTGGTAAAATGCATGTCGTTCTGCGACGCGGCCGCGGCAGCAGCAGCCGCAGGAATGCTGACGGCCGGTGCCGGAACCGGAGCAACTGCGGCGGGTGCAGTCGGCGCAGCGGCAGGTGCGGCAGTATCCTGCGCCAGCACGTTGCCAATCAGCGCCAGCGCAAACATTCCAACCAACAACACGTTGTTAAACCCACGCTTAGTTCTTGCAATCGTCATGCTCAGTCTCCCTTGACTTGTCGTGCGTCGCATTCTAGCACGAAAAAAACTATACCTGTCACTTTGTTCCCTTGGCAAGTTTTCGATCACACACCTTATTTCTCTGTCCGCCTTTGCCGCAAGTGCCGGGGATTAACATGGATTACCGTACCACGGGTGAAGGATGGGAAGAAAGCGGGTTGGTGCGGACCGCCAGTGAGAAAAGATAGGGATAATCGCGCCGCAGGGTCGCCAGATAATGCACCCATTCCTGCGCCAATTGACCATACACGCGTCGCGTGTCACCCGCCAGATGCTCCAGATCGGTCACCGGCAGATCATCGAACCCGGCTCGGAAATCCAATTCTTCCGCCAGATGAAAGACCGCACGCAACAGATCGGTAAATGACTCATGTTCCAGCAGGATCGGGTTTTCCAGCAGCCGCAGCAGCAGATCGCGCTGCGCGTCGAGCAGCTCTTTCAACTCGCGCAATTGCGCGGCCCCTGGCGTCACCCCATACGCATGCCCGGTCAGCACAGCCTGCGCCTGCTGCGGCGCGTAATGTTCCCATGCCGCAGACGTGCCAAACGCCTCCCGCAACGGCGCCGGCAAGGGATCCAGGGAAATGCAACAGTTCAGCAACCGCGTCCCCACCGCGCTGAAAAAGACCCCCACCAGCATGCTGGTCTTGGTCAGGCGCTGTGTTTTTTCGCGCACCGCCAGCATCCGTTCCACAAACAGCGTCACGACGAGCACGGAAACCGGCAGAAATGCCAGCGAGGTCAGATTCCAGAGCAGAATATGCCCCACATCGCGGTAACAGACGTACAGCAACAGATTCAACGCCGCAAACGCCGCCACCAGCCACAGGGCGAATTTCAGTTCCCAGGATAGACGCGGTATCTTCATGAATAAACATCCAACATCGAACAATCAACAGCCAACATCCAACTCTGCATCGGCGCCTTCCTTCGATGCGGGACGTTCGGTGTTCGAAGTTCGATGTTCAGCCGCCCCCCCCTCCACCGGTACGCCCCATTGCCGAAAACATTCGGTGATGAAATCAAGGCATTCCTGGTGTAACACGCGCGATGGCGTCTCCGGCGACAGCAGCGGCCCCGCAGCGAAGCGCACGGTTTGTGAGGGGTCGATCGGACCCAGATCCTTGATCCATTTCCCCAAGCCGACAAAATTGGTCTTCAGTGCAATCGGCACCAGCGGCACATGGGCAGCCTGCGCCAGCTTGGCCCCCATGGAGTTGAATCGCCGGGGTTGAAAGACAGACATCCGCGTGCCCTGTGGAAACAGCAACACCGACCTGCCGGCCGCCAGTTGCGCGCGCCCCTGCTCCAGCACCGCTTGCAGATCGGCGCGGACATTGCTTCGAGAAACCACGATTGGCTGAATGGCCCGGCACAGCGACCCGAAGAACGGGTAGTGCATCAGGTCCACCTTGAGCACGATGGCCACCGGTGAGAATGCCGTCAGCAGGCACGGCATCAGCATCGTTTCCAGCATGCTCATATGGTTCGCCACATAAACCACCGGACCAGAACAGGCCGCGCGTGGCGCAAACCCCTCGCAGACCACCGCACCGCCCAGCCGTTCGACGGTTTGCAGGATCAGCAGGGAATCCTGCGCCCAGACCTCAAAATTGTATTGCCCTACCCACGCCTTGCACCCGCCGGTGATCGCCCGGTCCGCAACCCGCAGATGAAACCGGGCGGAAGGGATCAGTCCCCTGCGGGCCGGCGCGGCGGAACGCACTGCAAGCGGTGTTTCATAACCGCCGGTAGTGCGTAGCTGGTGGTGAAATTCCTGGAGTGTGCCGGTTTTCATTTACGTAACGTTGCCAAAGAAAAACTCTAGCACACACAGCGGAACGATTCCATTCTGGATCGTTCGCCGCATTGTGCTAGAATCCGCGTGTTTTCCGATTTCGGGGTGTAGCGCAGCCTGGTAGCGCACCAGCCTTGGGCGCTGGGAGTCGAGGGTTCAAATCCCTCCGCCCCGACCACTTAAAAGCCCAATATTTAAAGGGAAATTTGCAAATCTGCGGGTTTCGGCTGGTGGGCGAATTATGCCCAAAAGTTCAAATGTTTGACGTTTGTTTGGAAGTTTGGTAGCCTACTCCTCATCAAATCGCAGGTCTTTGCAGACATGCGCGGAGGGGCTCAAATGGCAACGCTTGAACTTCGGAAAAGCTCCAAGTGGTGGTATGGCCGTTGGACCGAGAATGGCAAAATCATCGTCCGGAACCTGGACGTGGAAGTTCGGGGAACGCGTCCGCGCAAAGGCCAAGAAACCGGGGATCGACTGTTCGAGCAAACCCGCTCCGTGGCCGATAACAAACTCAAGGAGTTTGCGCGGGACGCCGTGACTCGTCGGCACGCCGAGGGAATCGCCCAGGCTGTCCATGTGGCGCGTACGGGACACCGCGTCGGCACAATCCCATTGGATGGCATCTTCCCGGCCTGGCAAGGTATCCCCCGTAAGCAGGTCGAACTCAGTGATGTTTACCTCAAGTGGGTCCAAGGGGAGTTTCGCCGTTTCGTCGAGTTCTTCGCGGTTCGCTATCCTGCGGTAACGGATATGGCAGGCGTCACTCATGAGATGGCCGCGGCCTTCCTGGCATCGGAACGAGCGCGCGGTATTTCAGGACGGTCCTGCAACTCCGGGTTGTCGCTGTTGCGCAGCACGTTCCGGCACCTCCGACGCCCGGCCGGCATCATGGACAACCCGTTCGATGAGATCGTGTCACAGGATGAAGCGACGGTGCACCGGATTCCCTTCACGCCGGCCGAACTGCGGGTGATTCTGGACGCCGCCAGGGATGACGCCTTCTGCCGGCCGTTGTTCGTGGCAGGAATCTGCACGGCCATGCGCCGGGGAGATGTCTGCCAACTGCGGTGGGCCGATGTGGACCTCAAGAACCGGTTCATCACGGTCAATACTTCCAAGACGGGGGCCCGGGTCTCGATTCCGATGTTTCCCATGCTCTGGGATGAACTGAACAGCCTCCCACACACCAGTGAATTCTGTTTTCCGGAACAGGCCGCGATGTACCAGACGAATCCCAACGGGGTGGCCTTTCGGCTTGCCCGCGTCTTCGCAGCGGCCGGGTTTGTGGATATTGACGCGAGCGATGAAGCCATCGCGAAACGGCGGGCACAACGGAAGAAGGTGCGGAAAGAACCTCTTTCCGGGGAAGTCCTGACCGAAGGCGAGATGCTCCAACGCGGACGCCCCCGTATCCTCGGGTGCAGCAAGTACACGAGCAAGGTCTGCGACATGATGCTCAAAGTTTTCGACCGGTATATGGCCGGTGGAACGTTGGGCAGCATCATGCAGGACTTTGATCTGAGCAAGGCAGGCGCTTCAACTTATCTCAGCCGGATCGAAGAGGTGGTCGGATTTCCTATTGTACGGCAGCGGCGACCGACCGCCAAACTGGCGGGGCCGGTTCAGGTCGCACGGCATGGCCTGAAAAAGGTAAACCAGCGAGGTTTCCATGCCTTTCGTGCGAGCTGGGTCACGATCGCGCTGACCGCTGGCGTACCGGTTGATCTGGTACGTAAAGTCACCGGACACACCACGGTTGAGATGGTCCTAACCAACTACTTCCAGCCTGGCCGCGAGGACTTCCGGAAAACGATCATGTCCGCCATGCCGGAGTTGTTGACGACGCCGGGAAAGGCTGAAGTGGCAGCAGGGCAGCAGGAACCGGCTGGCGCGAGCGACACGCTAGAAGAGGCGCTGAAGGCGCTGGAGGCGCTGAACGCCAAGAACTGGCGGAAGCAGCGAGATGTGGCGGCGGGTTTCATCCGGCAGGTGAAGGAATTGGCGCAATGAAAAGCAACGGTCATTCGAGTGGCATTGTGTCGGTGGCGGATCTGGCCGCCGCACTGGCGAACGAGGCGCGGCCGGTGGTGTTGCTGGAAGGCATCCGTGCGCTGCCGGAGGCAGACCGGGCGGCTGTGGTTGCGTTGGGCCGGTTGCTCGCGGTTGAACTGCCGGGGGTTGTGTTCCGGTCAGGGAATGCCGAGGGCACGGATACGGCGTTCGCGGAAGGCGTCACGTCCGTTGACCCGGCACGCATGGAATACGTGATGACGCATGCGGGCATGGGACGCAAACGGCGGCACCCTGGGGCCCGTGCCGTGTCACTCGCTGAGGTGCAGTATGTTTCGGTGCGAGCAGTCGGCGAGTTCACGTTGGCGGCATCACCGGACCTGAAAGGGCTGGTTGATGCGTACCAGACGCATGGCGCAAAGGGTCCCTTGGGCGCAAAGGCGGCGTATCTGCTCCGGGACACCCTGAAGGTGATTGGCGCGCCGGAACTCGGTTTGGCGCCGTCAACGGTCGGAATCTTCTACGCGAATGCGGCGGATTCATTTACGGGCGGGACCGGACACACCATCCGAGTCTGCCGGGATCGGGGCGTGCCGGTGTTGTTGCAGGCGGTTTGGCGGAACTGGCTGTGAAGAAGGTGCGAAGGCGCATCATGTGAGCGGCGTGGCTGGGTTACTGGAGATCTGGATCGGTTTGCGGAATTCCGGCTTGGCAATGTATTCCGTGACCCCAACCTTGCCGATGTGTTGTTCCAGGGTGTCGAAGCCTTCCATCTTGAACATGTACCCTTTGCCAATATCGTTGCAGGCAACCGTCACGAATGCGCATCCTTCATCGCGTCCTGCGCAGGTGGCGC
>Ga0316226_1002941_pt1 | contig 15220 bp, 7 predicted proteins | sample TBH18017metaG_FD_206009 | JGI IMG/M metagenome (GOLD analysis project Ga0316226, IMG submission 206009) | Freshwater microbial communities from Trout Bog Lake, Wisconsin, USA - TBH18017 | ecosystem: Environmental > Aquatic > Freshwater > Lake > Hypolimnion/Profundal zone | place: USA: Wisconsin... | reverse complement strand
CAATTCTGGATGCGGTCACTCGCACCGCGCTCGATATAGACGCCCATGCCGCGAGTGTTCTCAAAAATGATTCCGTCGAACACTACCCCGGTAGCACCCTCGATAGCCACCAGCGGCTGATTGAGCATGGTCACTTCCAGGCGGCACTTGGCAATGTCTTTACCGGCAGGCGGGAGGAAGTAGAGCTTGCCACTCGCGAAATCGGCCATGAACTCGCCGGGCAGGCTGATCTCTTCCAGCAGATTCAACGCCGTCCAGCGGTTCCATGGTTTACCGCTGCTGAAGCCATACATATCCGGCTGCACCGTTGTGAGCGTCTTGTTCGTCAGATCGAACGCCTTCACTTGAACCGTGTTATCAGCCCAGCCAACGGAAAATATTCCGGTAATCCACACATTCTGGGCGTGCGTCCAACGGGCTGGCCGATCAGTCTTGAATTCAAAACAGCCGCCGCGGTTTGGCTTGTCCCCATTTCGCGACACAGGCCCCTTGTCTATGATATTGCCCATCGGCTCGCCCGGCTGGCCGGGCTTGGGCCATTGCGCCAGCGATAGCGGCTCATCGTCAACCACCAATTCCAGTGGTGCCGGGACATAAGGCCGGCTGAATCCGCGCGGGCCTATCGCCCCGAAATCAGTGATGCCCAATGCCCGCAAGTCCACTTCCAAGACCTTGCCGCGCACTTCCGGCAGCAGCCGTTCCAACACCGCCGCGTCGGTGACCGGTTTGACGGCGGCGTTTGGAATCGCAAAGCCGCCAGTGATTCGCACCTCCTCGCTGGGTTGGGCCTGATAGGTAACGTCACCGTCGCGCTCGTCCAGCGCAAAGGTCCGGGCCAGCCGATAGGTGCCGACGGCCAGACTTACAACCTTTGGTCCGCCGATTAGCCGCACGGCGTCACGCGCCTTTTCGAGTGTGGCAAACGGCCTTTCTTTTGTGCCGGGATTATTGTCGCTCCCGTTCTGCGAAACATACAGAAAGGTCGCTTGGTTCGTAGTTCCGGCCTCAAGCGAAATTGTGCACGCCATCATTATGAGACTGATGAGAGTCAACACGATTGCCAAAACATAGCTTACACCCGTTGCCTGGCCTGACTCTCCAGCACGCAAGATGTGATTCTGTGCAGATTGCATATTCATTCTTTTCACGATGTTTTCTTTTCAAAACGGAATGCGTCGAGACGGAAGAGGTTGAGCCCATTGCCGTAGAATCGCAGATGCAGCGAATGAATTCCTTGAACCGATTCTGTATTGCAGAAGTAGCAATCGAATCTCCCATTCCAAGCGTCGCGGTTGCCTTTGTCTGGCACGGCGCAACGGCCAATCAGCCGCCCGTCTGGCGAGTCGAGGCGCAGTTCAATGAAACCTCCGGCGATGGATGAAGCCTTGACCACAAAGCGATCCACTCCTCCCGCAAAGTCAATCTGATCAAAACTTACGCTGTCCCCGTCATCAATGGCGATGAGATACTGCCCGGGCTGTTTTGGGACGGGCCGTTGTGTGTCAGTGCCGCGCTCGGCGTCGTAAGCCACTGCGGAAATCCATTCCAAAGCGGAAAGAAAATTGGCGGGCCGCATGGCCTCGCGCCGCAGGAAATCGAAGTCAGCAAAACCGGTCTTAGATTCTTCTCCGGCGTGGAAACAAAAAAGTCCAAACCGGTTGCCAAGGAAGGTTTTGACCGTGAACTCCATCAGAAATGGTTCGCCAACGGGCGTGAATGCCTGACCATCCGTGCTGAAGAAAAAACGGGCAAACCCGTCCGCATCCGCATTCGCCTTCAGAAAGATTTCTTCGCCAGCGACCGGTGCGCTCCCCTCGACCAAACGCCCGTTGTCAACCATTCTCACACGAATCTTCCCGGCACTACGAACAGCCGCGACAAAAGCGTAGGGAATGTTGGCTATGGCAAGTCCGGCGACATCACCTTCTTCCAACTTGGAACAATCCAGTCGCGTCACTGCGTCCGACGCCGGACCGCTGATTCGCTGCGTAAGCGTATTGCGCGCGTGCAGAAAATCGGCAGCCCGGTTCGCATTGAGCCGCAGCCAGCCGGGACGTTCTGTCAGCGACCAACGGGTGTCATCAGGATTATGACTCCACTCCCATTGCAAGCCGAGTTTTGGAGCATCGAACTCGTCTCCCGCTATCGGCACAGTGACCGGGTGATTTCCTTCAATATTCGGTTTTCGACAGGTCACCACGGCTTTCATGTAATTCCCGTGATCGCCGAATACTGGCCAATCTTCGGCCCAATGCACCGGCTGGAAAACCGGCACCCGGCCAATGAAGTCACGATCCTGAAAGAGAAAAAACAAAGTCTCGCCGTTCTCCAGTTCAACAAAACCGCCTTGATGCAATCCAGCGCCAGCATAGTTCATATCGTCGCCGGAAAGCACCCGCGCCTCATACGGGCCGTGGATCTGCCGTGCCCTCAGGCATAACTGTATTCCATTATAACCACGCGCGGTGACGCAGACATAATACCAGCCGTTGCGCTTGTAAGCATGTGAACCTTCGAAAGGATACCCAAATGCGGTTTGATAGATGGGCACCGGCCCCGATTTCACCGAACGGGCATCCGCCGTCAGTTCCGTGACACAAATGCCGATGGCTGCATGAAAGATATAAACCCGCCCGTCGTCATCAAAAAACAATCCCGGGTCGTAAAGTTCCTTGTGGAAGGAAATCATCTCGTAAGGACCTTCAGGCCGTTCAGCGATGCAAAGGAAGAAACCTTCATCGGGCGTATTGAATCCGATATAGAATTTCCCGTGGTGATGTCGGATGCACGGCGCCCAAGATCCGCCTCGATACGCCACTTTTCCATCTTTCATGGAGTAGGCTGGATTGGAATCCGGCAACAGCTCGTAGGCATGCCCAATCACCCTCCAGTTAATCAGGTCGCGCGAATGACAGATAGGAATGCCCGGCGCAAGGTGGAACGACGAGCTGACCATGTAGAAATCGGCACCGACCCGGATGATGTCGGTATCCGGATAATCCGCAAAGATAACCGGGTTGGTAAAAGTGCCGTTGAGGTTGTCGGAGTGTCGCACAGGAGGTTTCTATTTTGTCAGTATTGTTCGGTTTAGTTTCTCGGCGGTAACTGTCTTAAGTTCGCCGTTAAGTCGCACTTTTACTGGGCGAGGTTCCGGCGCGGAAATGCGGTAGGCCGTGACTTTGCAATTGATCCAGGTGATGTCCACCTGATAGCCGCCGCGTGCGCGTAGGCCTTTCACGCTGCCGTTCGGCCAGGCCTTCGGCAGCGCGGGCAGAAGCTGGATTTCACCGTTCTGGCTTTGTAGCAGCATTTCGGCGATGCCGGATGCGCCGCCAAAATTGCCGTCAATTTGGAACGGCGGACAGGAATCAAATAAATCGGGATAAGTGCATTTCGGGCTGATGAGAAATTGCAAAATACTGAACGCATGGTCGCCATCGTGCAGTCGCGCCCAGAGATTGATACGCCAAGCGGTGCCCCATCCGGTCGCCTGATCACCGCGAATCTCCAGCGATTTTTTCACAGCGGCGGCGAGTTCAGGCGTGGTGTTTACGTCCATCTGCGCGCTGGGAAACAGCCCATAAAGATGCGAGACGTGACGGTGATGCAACTCATGCGATTTTAAATCTATATCCTGCAGCCACTCTTGCAGCTGGCCGGACGAACCGATTTGCAACGGTGCGAGTCGCGTTCGCGCGGCGGCGAGCTGCGCGGCGAATGTTGTGTCTGTGCCCAGAATCTCCGAGGCGCGGATGCAGTTGGCAAACAGGTCACGCAGGATTTCCAAGCCCATCGTCGGCCCAGCGCAGATGCTGGTCTTGACCGAAGCCGGATTGCGGTTTTCCGGCGAGACCGACGGGCTGGTCACGAGCCAGTGATGCGTCGGCTCCTCGACCAGCGTGTCAAGAAAGAATTGCGCCGAGCCTTTCATGGCCGGATAAATTTTCTTCAGATAATCTTTGTCCTCGGTGAAAAGATAATGCTCCCACAGATTTTGCAGCAGCCACGCGCCGCCCATTGGCCACATGCCGGAATACGGCCCGTCAATCGGTGCGGTCGCGCGCCACAAATCCGTGTTGTGATGCGCCACCCAGCCGCGTGCACCATACATGACCTTGGCTGTGCGCATACCGGTCTCGGCCATTTCTAAAACCATCTGCGTGAGCGGCTCGACACATTCACCGAGGTTGCCCGGCTCGGCGGGCCAGTAATTCATCTCCGTGTTGATATTGATGGTATATTTGCTGTCCCACGGCGGCGTCATGGAAGCGTTCCACAAACCCTGCAATGTCGCCGGCTGGCCGCCGGGCCGCGAACAACTGATCAGCAAATAGCGCGCGAACTGGAAATAAAGCGCGGCAAGCTGCGGATCATTGCCATCGGCAAAATGCGCGATGCGCTCGTCTGTCGGCAATTTCATAGCGTCCGTTTCGCCAAGGTTCAATTCGACCCGGCGGAACAATCTTTGATGCTCGACAATGTGCGCGGTGAGTAATGTGTCAAAAGATTTTTCACTCGCAGCGACAATCTGTTTTTTGGTGATGGCTTCAGGATTGCCACTGACATCGTGATAATTTTTGTAGCTGGTGGCTGCGGCAATGAGCAGCGTGACAGAATCCGCATTGGTGAGAAATATTTTGTCCGCATCCGCCGTCACCTTGCCCCCTTGCGCCAAAACGTTTACGCGCGCCTGAAATTTTAATGCACCCTGAATTCCGCGGGCATCGCCGTTGACGCCGTTCATCACCAAAGTATTTGCACCTTCGACTGCCACCGTCGCCTTCTGCGGCGTGGTCATGGCGGCAGTAAAAGAAATCTGCCCCGACTGGTCCGCCGCCAACCGCACCACAACCACCTGATCCACCGGACTGGAAAAGATTTCGCGTTTGAAGTGAACCCCGTTGACCGTGTAACTGACACTGGCGACGGCGGTGTCGAGATTGAGGTCGCGGCGATAATTTTCAACGATTCCGTTAGTAGGAAAATCAAGGAACAGGTCACCGACGGGTTCATAAGGCATCTGGCGCAGCGGCACCGCCATCATTTTGTCGCTGATCAGTTTTGAGGCTTCATCATATTTTCCAGCAAAGATGAGTCGGCGCACCTCGGGCAGCGCGGCGAGCGCATTGGTGTTGTCCGGAGCGTAAGGTCCGCCTGCCCAGAGCGTGCCCTCGTTAAGCTGTAGATGCTCACGTTCCGCGCCGCCAAATATCATCGCGCCCAGCCGTCCGTTTCCCACCGGCAACGCCTCGGTCCACACCTTGGCTGGTTGTTTATACCAGAGCTTCAGGTCGCCCGCCGTGCCGGCAGCGGATATCCGTGGCGTAAAAATAAAAATTCCGGTGGCCAGCGCGCAGAGAACAAAGGTGATTTTATAGTATCGATTATGTTTCATGTTCATGGTATGGAAAAATTCTACAGGAGATCCTTCATTGTGAAGTAATCAAAATCCGCGTGCACACCGGTGCCGCCCAAATCCTGCGCACAGAGGCCGCAGAATGCGCCGGTGAAACGGAACGCGCCAGTGCCGTAGTCGTCCGAAAGTTTTGATGCGTCGAGAACCGACCCGATGGCTGTCCATCGCCGGCCATCCTCCGAAGCGAAGAATTGCAACTTCTCATGATCTATCTCCGCGCAGAGGTATAGATCGGGCCAGTCATGGATTGAAATTTGTGCGTTGCTCAATTCCTGATACACGCCCTCGTCGGTTTGCACGACCCCGAGAATGCGTCCCCCTTCTTCATCACAAGTCACGCGCAGGTAATAATGGCCTCGGGTGTCATAGTAAAAAATCAGGCCGGCGGACTGTAAAAATGAAATCGGGCGAAAATCCATCCGCGTTTCGACCCGGATGCGAAAGCTTTGCAAGCGTTGAGCGACCAGACTTTGATCATGAAGTGAGAATATGGATTCGCGACCCCGCAACCGCAGCCAACCCGGTCGCTCGCGCAGGTTTGCCCAAGATGGATCCACCGGAATTCTCAGAGAAGCCCAGTTCAACGAAAGTGTAGCAGCGTCAAAATCGTCCTTTTCCTGGCAAAGCGGCCAAGGGTGTGGTGTCAAAGAGGCCAGCACATCAACGCTCGGACGGATGCCGCCGTCCGCAAGCCGAAGCCATCCGTCTTCCGACCAAACCACTTTCTGGATGCAAGTTTCGCGCCCAAGAATACAGCGGCGATGTGGGCCAACAGGGCGGCTGGCCAAATGTGCAAGATACCAATCGCCACTTTGGGTTTCGACAAGTTCACCGTGGCCTGCCTTCTGAAGTTCAACGGAGGAATCTCCTTTTGCAGTCAGCATCTGCGATTGCGGATCTAGTTCGTAGGGGCCGATAACCGAACGCGAACGCGCCATTGAAATGGCGTGTTCATAGCCGGTGCCGCCTTCCGCCACCATGAGGTAATACCAGCCGCCGCGTTTGTAGAGATTTGGCCCCTCAATGAGGATTGGTTTGCGAAGGATGTTGGTTATGGGACCGAAAAGCCTGCGGGCAACAGGATTGTATTCTTGAAGGATGATCCCTTGGAAACGATCAAGCCCCTGCCGGCGATGATCCCAAAGCATGTTCACTATCCATTTCCTTCCATCGTCATCGTGAAATAAAGAAGGATCGAATCCGCTCGAATTTAGAAACACCGGCTCGGACCACGGCCCGTGAATGCCCTTCGCCGTGATGAGATAGTTATGCGTGTCTTTGAAAGCCCGACCGGGCGCACAGGTTCGGACAATCGTATAGACGAGATAAAAAAGTCCGTCATGCCAGCTCAAGGAGGGTGCCCAGACCCCACCGGAATCGGGCACGCCAATCAAGTTGAGATGCTGCCGATCTTTCAGTCCATGATCCACAAGACGCCAGTTGGCCAGATCCCGGGAGTGAAAAATCTGAACGCCCGGGAACCATTGAAATGTGCTCGTCGCCAGGTAATAATCCTCACCAACGCGCACGATGGACGGATCCGGACTAAAGCCCTTGATTACGGGATTGTGGATCATCGGTTCAAGTTACTCCCAAACCAGTTGACGGATTCCGTGGTCGAGGGTCACGTTGACTGTCTTGAGCTTTTCATCCCATGTGAAATCCAGAGATTCACGCAGGTAACTCTTGGCGTGCCAATCGGGCTGCCAGTTCGCGGCGGTTTTGCGCTCAAACTCCGGATCATCGAGGGCGGGGATCTTCGTATTGGAACGAAGAGCAACAATGCGCTTTGGTTTTTCATCAACTCTGAAAATTACTGAAACTTTGATGGGCAAAGACGGTTCCTTTCCTTCCTCAATCTTTGGGCTAAACATGACAAGCCCGCAAAATATAGGGTTTTCCGCCAAGGCAAAACTGGCACGATGGTCGGCAAGACTTACGGCAGCCGTCACTGCGCTGTCAAAGAGCGGTGCCCAAGGTTCGCTGAGCAATTTTACATCAATCAATTCCTGATTTCCCATTTTCAGGCTGTGCCCGTGATGGAGGGCGTAGCCGGTCAGTTTTCCTTTCTCCGTCCGCACCACCCCAAACTCTCCGTCCACAGCCAGCTCCGCGCTGTCATTACCACCGGCGGCCACCAGCAGCGTTGAATCCGATCCAGTGAGCTTCACTCCTTTGTCGCCCATCGGAGATGAGGTCAACGGAGATTGCTTTTCGTAAGGAACCAGCACATTGAGAAACGCGGTTTGCTTAGCCTTGGATTGGAGCACTAGCAAGGTGAATAGCTGCCACCGATCCTTGGTGACGAAAGGCCGTTTGGAACCCATTGGGCCTGATGCGTTCCGTTCACTATCCGGACGAAGTGAAACATAATAGGGCGGCACATTGGGGTCGCCCTTGCTGACGATTTGCACACGGGCATCCTTCGGCAAAATCGGAACCACATCGAGCCGCGCGGTCTTGTCACCAAAGGTGAGCGTGTTGTCCTGTTTAAGCAATTTGCCAATAGGATCGAGATACCACTCGAAGTAATGTTCGTTGTCGCTTTCCAACTTGTCACCAACAACAGCCACGCCGGAATCACGGAACCAGACCACGGTGCGCTGATGGATTACGTCCGCATAAGTTTTAAGTCGTGCCGAGATAAGCCCAATCTGCCCCACATCGCCAAAGGCCTTGAGTTCCATGTCCTCGCGCCCGATGTTCTTTTGCGAAGTTTCGTAGAGAAACTCCTTGCCGTGTTGCTTGACATGATCCGCGTAGAGTCCGTCGAGCCGGTCGTATCCCCACGGGTTGCCAATGCCGACGGTGCTGTGGGCAATGGTCGCCTTGCAATAGCCGCCATAGGTGTTCCAATTTTGATAAGCCCCAACCGTGCCGGGATCAACCAGCATCGGAATGCCCTTGTAATGCAGTTCCATCTCCAGGGCGTCCGCATGGGCGTGGCCTGAAATAATGAGGTTGTTTTCGGCCTCCCGGCGGCCGACGAAGGTCGTGCCATATTTTAGCAGGAGATAGTTGTCCTGCGGCTCCCAGCCCGACCTAAAAATGCCATAGCCTGAAAAGGGCAGGTTATCAAAGAGCGCTTCAGGCGGTCGCGACGGAACAGACAAATCAATGTGAAACAGGTCATACGGATCTGCCGGGATAAGCGCCTGACGGGATCTTTCCATAAAGGCCCGCCCCGCCCAGACTAAATTGGGGTCATGCAAAAGCGCGCCGCCCTCCTCGAGATAGTCGGCACCGTCGCCATTGCGGCCCGCATCACCCACAGCCACGCTCCGCCCATCGGGCGCCATGAGATTCATGCGCCATGAAAGAGTGCGGCGCATCGCATCGGCCACGGCGGGATCCGCAAAATAATCATGCACTCCCAGATTGCGGCTGGCCACCATGAAACCGAGCAGCGCGCTGCAGGTCGGATGCCAGTAATTCATCGAACCTTCGCCATAACCGCCATCAATTCCAAAGTCGGTGAACAGCAGTTTGGGGAGATCTGATTGCGCACTGCGCAACCACTCAGCCGACTCCGGCAAGTCGGGATACATCATCGCAATCGTTCCCATGATGGAACTGGAGAAGATATGAAAATTGAGGCAATAAACGGGGGAAGCACCCCAGCCGGGACTGGAGAAGTCGTTGTCCAGTGTCCAACCCTCCTCATGATGGGCGCACTTACGCAGGGCTTCCTTGATGACCTTTTCGTCGTCGTCGGTGAGGATGCCTGTGCCCGTAATCAGATCATAGGCTCGCAGAAATACCATGGCTGTTTCTCCCTCGTGGATGCCGCCGTCACGCCAGTAGTTTTTAATCTGGCGCGTGCCGACCCGGGCAATGAGCTTCTCGCGCAAAACATGCCCCAGTTCCGGGTTCGGGTGCAGGGCAAAGGCGGTGGCGATGGCTTTGACATCGCCCCACGGGTCATCGTGCCTGCCAATCTCAATCAATTCACTGGTGGTGCGTGGCGTGGCAGTTGATGGATATTTCTTTCGCCATTCATCCACGCCACTTTTCGCCCTGGTTTCCAAGTCCGCATAAGCCGCTGCCAGTTCGGGGCGGCTGGCCTGCTGCCGCAAACGCGCGACATCGGTGGCGGTCAGGTAAATCCGTGGCCGAACTTCGAGCAGCGGAACCGGATCAGCGGCTTGCGCGGACAAGACCAATGAAATCATCATGGTCATGGTGCAGAGGACGTTTTTCGATATGTGTTTTTTCATGATTGATACCCGCTTCGCATTCGAGACTAAATGCCAGCATCGCCAAACCCTGTGAGAAGCCGGTGATGGCAAATGGGATTGCGTTGTAATCCGCCGCCGCCGGCATTACCGGCGTGCCGCCGGAGGCGCCGCGCAGTTCGCCATCCGAAGATATTTTTTCTGCCAGCGCCGCATACGCCAAATCGGCGGCAACGCGGTGACGCGCATCGCCCCAAGGTTGATTGCCCGCCCAGCGAAGTCCAAGTGCAAAGGCGGCGGTGCCTGACATTTCCAGATAGGTGGACTGGTCATTCATGACGGTGTGCCAGGCACCACTGGGATTCTGCGTCGCGATCACGCCTTCCAAGTGCCTGCGAAAATACTTCAGCAGCAAAGCGTGCTTCGGCGAACCGGTCGACAGCATTTGAAGGACTTCCACCGAGGCCACGGTGAACCAGCCATTGCCGCGCCCCCACAGCACTCCCATTTGTGATTTGGTGGCACCGTCGTATCCATGATAAATCAGACCGGTGCCAGTGTCCTGAAGGTAATGATAGTGCTTTTCGAATTGAGTGACCGCCTCCTGGACATACCGACTGTTTCCCGTCTTTAATCCCCATTTAAGTAGAAAGATACAGCCCATGAAAAGTGTGTCAGCCCACACTTGAAGGGGGTATTTGTTTTCGGTGCAGGAATGTTCGTAGGTTCCATCTGACAACCTCGGAGCCTGCTTCAAACACCACTCGGCGTATTCATCACAAACTTCGCGATAGGCGGACTGCGGGGAAAAATCATTGAGTTCGGCAATCGCCAGCACCGGGGCGGTGGTGTTAATGCTCTTGGGCCGGTCGCTGGCTGCCAACTTTTGATCCACCCATTCCCGGACAAAGTTCAAACCGGTTTCATCACCAAGCGCAGCGTGTGCCTTCATCAAGCCATAAAGGGCAACGCCTTGCTGCCATTGCCAGTCCTGAAAGCTTATGCAGAAATCGGCATGTTGCGACGACGCCGCCGAACGCGTGGTGCCAGACACCAGCTTTCGGAGCAGTTTTCGTTCTTGTGATTCGTTTTTCATAATTGTGAAGAAAATATTTTTGCGCTTCAGGAACCGATCATCATGACGCCTTTGAAAATTAAGAGGACGACGCCCACAAACACACAGCAGGCTAGAAAACCTAACGCGTCTAGTTTGTCCCACTTGGTAAATTCCCAGTCAGACTTTGGGAACAATTTTGTGTGATTGAAGCGGGCCGGATCGGCATAGCTCGCGGCGACGGCGGCGGCGTCGGCTTCCGGGGTTGCTCCGACCGGCGTCTTGAGCCGCGCATAAAATCGGGCGAGTCTTTCCGGATCATCGCGACGCGTCAGGTAACTCACTGCAACCAGAATCAGAATCGGAAACAGCGCATCCACAAAGAATCGCACCGCCATTACCATTGGCGGGGTGAAGTTTTTCACATTCACGCCAAGGAGCGAAACCAGATAGACTTCGATGTTAAACCGGCCAATGCCTTCCTTCGGCAAATTAAGATCCGTAGGATTTTTCCGCGCCACGCCATCCTCGAAAAAGATCGGCACGGGTTCGATGCGGCGCTCTTTGGAAATCATCTCCCCCGCCCGGTTCGCCCGCCCCGCTTCGACATCCTTTGCCGTCGCCGCCGCACGCACAAGACTGATTTGCTCCGCGGTCATCACTGTCAAAGCCGCCGACTGACGCAAGGCCGGCATGGATGAGATCACATACGGAATGACGCCGATGACCAGCATGGTGGCAATGACTTGAACCAGAACGGCCATTCTGGTGAGCCGCCGCCATTGAAAAATCAACAAGATAGGCGCGCCCCAAGTAACCGTGATGGCCAGAATGAATTTGAACAAAGAAATGGCGTTGCCCATCCAGAGCGCCACCAGAATTCCCAACCCAAGAATCACTGGCACGGAAATGCGCGCAACCAGCATATAGTGGCGTTCAGTCCGGCCTCGGAAGATTGGCTCGTAAAGATTCTTCACCACGATGGCAGAAAGGACGATTGATTGCGAACCGAGGCTGGCGAGTTTTCCGCCGAGGATGCCGATAATCATCAGGCCGATCAGCCCCACGGGCAACAACAACAGGGTCATGCGTCCCCATGTCAGGTCGGGGTCGGCTTGGTTTGAACCCCAAAGCGCCAGTGCAATCAGGCCAACCATTCCCCACGCGATGGTCACAAATCGTTTGGCATAACCGCCAGAAACAGCCCCAAGTCGGGCCGCCAGTTCGTCTTTCGCGGACCCGCCGATGTTCATGTTTCCTGGTGCGGCCGTGATGCCGACGAAGTTCGCCAGCAACAACGCACCAATCGAATACCAAGTGTATTGACTGAAATCGGCGTCGCCAAAAATATAAAATAACTGTGCAGGAACATGTTCATGCAAGCCGCTGAAACCACCAATCTTCACCAGCCCAAACGGAATAAGTATAAATGAAATAACCATCACTAGAACCGATTGAAGGGCATTGACCATGGCGGTAGCCGTCAGTCCACCCATGACAATAAATGCTGTCACTAGCAACGAGGAAAAAACATAAAATGTCACAGGCTCAAGATATGAGGCGTAAGGATGAATCCGGCCCAGATTGTAAAGATCCTTGACCACCTCATAGCGCTTTTCCTGCTCGGGGGACAGCTCCACCTGGTCGCGCTGCTTGTGCAAGGTTTGGTAATCCTTGTAATCCGCCAGCATCTGTCTGTCCGCGTCCGTGTAAGCCGCTGGTGCCTTGATCATGATTGGCTGGAGCGTCTTGAGTGCGATGATATTGCCAAACCCGATGGTCAGGATGGCCATGCAGATGGCAAACACAGCATAGAGCGTGGTCAGGAAGCGGCAGCCGAAACGAGCTTCAAATAAATCCCCAATGGTTGTCAGTCGGACACGTCGGAACCAAATGCTCATGAACCAGTAATACGGCGTCAGAAAAAGCGGGATGAGGAGCAGCCAGATGCCACCAATCCCCTGTTTGTAAACCGAACTGGCCGCCGCCGGAGCCGAACTGGGATCGGCCATGTTTCCGAAGTTCAAAAAAAACTGGAACCATTTGCCCAACTTGCGTCCGCCGAGGAAAAAATCATTTTCGGTTTTGGTTTTCCGGGACAAATGCTGACCGATGGCCAGCAGCACGACAACATAGGCCAGCAGAATCGCAGCGTCCAAAAAATGAAGACCAAAGAATGTCATCTGGTGCCTTTCACGCCGGCTTCCAATACTAAAGCACAGATGGAATCGGCAATTCTTAAGCTCGTAAATATTGTCATGTTTATTACCATTTTGTGGTAGCCTTAATGGTTGGATTCTTCATTTTTTATTCTGTCGGCAAAACGATTTTGGGAGGCATGCTCACCCCCACCGGCCCGGGGGCGGCTGGATGTTGAATTCGCCAAATCAGTTGCTCGACGGCGCGTTCGGCAATCAACGGAAGTTGAATATCAATACAGGCTGAAAGGAGATTGAGCCTGACCATCCACTCGGGACTGTAATCGCCCGCCACGAGGGACACATCTTTCCCGACTTTCAACCCCCGCTTTTCGTATGAAAGGAATATCGTAAAAAGTTCCAGGGCGGTAAGTTCCAATGCAGCGGTCAGGTAAATGCCGGTTGGTCGGGGTGAAATTTCTATTAAATTAAGCACCTGCCCCTCAATATACTTCTGCACATCCTTGCCGCCGGTTTGCAGAATCGGCGATGGATCCGTCAGGCTCGCCTGCGGTTCATGAACGGTGGCGCCTTGCGCGCGGGCAAGGGAGGCAAAAGCCTTGCTACGCAAATTGAAAGCAGGGTAGTTGGGCTGTAAATCAATAATTCCAAGGTGCCTGTGATTATGCGCCAACAAATGCTCGGCGGCCATCCGACCATTCGCTTCGTTGTCCGGCTGAACATAGTCAGCCCAAAAGTTGTTGCTCCGCCGGGTCATCATCCAAACGGTCGGCACTTCGCGTAATGCTTTGGCCGCAGTATCAATCGGCTCGAGACCCTGAATAATGACACCGTCCACATGCTTGAGATTAATTATGGGCGGCAGTTTGCTTGGATCGGGCATCGGAACGAAAATCAAGTTTAAGCCATGATTTGCCAATGATTCGGCCACCGGCCCCGGCGCAATTACCGAGCGCGTGTATTTTGTGTCCATCCCCACGACGAGATTGGCAATGTTACGCGTCCGGAAACCTTGATTTCGTTCCGTTCGCGGCCCACGACGTTTGGCTGGTGCTGGTGGGACATAGTTCAAATCAGCCATCGCCTGCCGAACCCGCTCGACCGTTTCATTCGCCACCAACGGATGGTCGTTAATTACCCTGGCGACGGTTGAGGGCGAGACTCCAGCACGCTTTGCCACCATTGAAATACTCATGAGAATATGTCGAATCTAAATACAAAGCCCTGAAGCACTTGCGCCCGTTTTTTATCCAAGGGCAGGGCCGACGATAAAACTTTACCCAAAAAGTCACTTTTGGTGATAACCAGCAAAAGTTTACTCAAATCCGTCAATTGGAACGGTAATTTTCTCATTTTGCATTGTTTTATTAAAAGACTTTGATTAATTCCACCTAAATTTTCACAAAAATAGTATTTACCATTTAAAATGTCAATTGATTAAATTGTATTGGGTTGATTGGGTCCCTCTGAACTAGGCCATTGAGAATGGGATGGTTTTCGGGTAACGAAAGGAAAACCATCATGAAGAATACACATCATACGACCGAGCAAATCCGGGAGACGGTGACCCGTGGGCAGAGCCACGAAGAGCTATGCCGGCAACACAACATCAGTTCGCAGACCTTTTACCGCTGGAAACAGTGGCATGACTCGTGGGGGCCAATCAGGTGAAGGGAATCGAACCATCGTTTCCTCGAAAAATGTGTAAATCCCAACACACTACTCTGACGTTGGAACCGGGTCTGTTGAAAATCGGGAATTCACACGCAATATCAGCGCCAATGCCTGCCAATGATCTTCGGTAGGGCATGCTTGGCCGCATTCCCACTTTCGCACCGTCCGTGTTGAAACCCCGGCCTTTTGCGCGACTTCCATCTGGGAAAGGTTGGCTCTGATACGTTGCAAATGAAGGTGGTCGCCCAAGGTTTTGACATTGACTGGAATCAACTTTCGAGGGCTAAATCTCTGTGATGGACAATCGAAAACAGCCATTGAAGTTCGCTGTGCAATTCCCAACAGCTGACCCAACCGCCGTTGGCGCTGTCAGTTCCGCTATCGCGGTTCACGTCGCGAGTCGGCGGTGGCTCAGCTTTTTTCGTTAGGCAGCATGGCAGCCGGAGAGTTTTCACCGGTTGGTTTCGCGGCGATGGTTTTGGTGATTCGATTTGGTTGCCGGTTTGGATGGTTCAAGCTGCGGCGCGATTTTGAGATTTCGCGCGTTGGATTTAGCTCGGCTCACGCCGTTCGATTGCGTTGGTAGCTGCGAAAAGACAAAGCAGCCATTGGTTTCAGACGAGATTTTAGTTATGACGAATTTGCTGCCTAACATGAGGATAGGCTACAAAGCCTAACTCTGAAATTTACAAAGCAAAACCGCCCGCAGCCAATGGCCACGGGCGGTTTTTGAATTTCAACC
>Ga0316226_1002936_pt1 | contig 15236 bp, 33 predicted proteins | sample TBH18017metaG_FD_206009 | JGI IMG/M metagenome (GOLD analysis project Ga0316226, IMG submission 206009) | Freshwater microbial communities from Trout Bog Lake, Wisconsin, USA - TBH18017 | ecosystem: Environmental > Aquatic > Freshwater > Lake > Hypolimnion/Profundal zone | place: USA: Wisconsin... | reverse complement strand
AAAAAGTTCCCATAGAAGGAGCGTGGAAATCGCAAACCCTTTCGTAAAAAGCTTGTTGCCGGGTTTGTCTAAAGATCACGGGGTCGTAAGTTTGTAAATTGCGAAGCTTGCGATTTCGCTTACACAAGCACCCGCAAGCAAATTCGATGTAAGAGGGGGACATTCGGTATTTTGGAAATTTTCGGTTAGCGGTATCAACCCCACCCTTAGCAAACTCGACATTCTCCTCGACGCTCTGCCCGCCTCTTTTGGCGTTACGTGCTATCCGGTCGATTATGTCGCTTTTGTCATTCTTCATTCTGCCACGCCTCTCTAACTAGCTCCTCAGCTTCGAGAATTACAAGCGAAGAAGTGAAATCGTGTAAAAGTTGGTTTTTGAAATCTTTAAACCTTCCAAGCGTTGCCTCTTTAATCCGGGCCAAAAGCTCTTGGCCTTCTTCGGATTGTTGGAGAATTACGCAAACAAGCCAAAGGTTCAACCCGATCGCGGTGCCGTATAGGGCCGCCACGGTTAAGTTGTAACTTAACTCAGAATTTCCCCTTTTTGCCATAGACAAATGATAACCCTATGGGGGTAAGATTCAAGCATGGGAAAAAAGATCGAAATTGACGAGGACGAATTTAGAGCCATGCTTCGAGAAGAAGTAGCCGCCATCCTTGAGGAAACTTCCGGAAAGCAAGAGGGCGAAGAGTCCGAAGAAGAGCAAGAGGGCGAAGAGTCCGAAGAAGAGCAAGAGGGCGAAGAGTCCGAAGAAGAGCAAGAGGGCGAAGAGGACCTTAGCGATAAAGAGATCACCGCTAGAATTTCTAAAGCCGTTCAAGAAGCGATGAAAGATTTAAACCGCAGTAAGGGCTCTTCTAATTCAAGCGGCAAACCAAAAAAGAAAATTGCCCCCGCTAAAAAAGGAGTCAAAGAAGCTCCTACTAAGATCACTCCAAAAAAAGGTGAGAGTGGCGAAATGCCAACTAACCCGGAGAAGAAAAGTTTTTGGGATTAACTAATGCCAAATCTTTCTTTTTTAAAATTCGAATGCGAAGAGTGTGGGGCTAAAGCTAAGAAACTTGGTGCCGTTACTCTTCTCGCCGGTATCGCACTAGGGGCAGGGATAATTCTCTTGTCAAAACGTCGTGCCTAAGGGCCGCCCATTCAAAGAGGGAGAAGTTTGCGATTTATGCCAAACCGCAGAAAACCCCTATTGTGCTCGAGGAGTTTGTACCAAGTGCTATCAAAAACTTTACCGATCTTCTAAAAGAGAAGAAGGAGATAAGAACGTGGCCCAAGAAGTTTTAGAGAAAGAAGAAGATAAAGATTCCCCCGACCTGCTCGGTGGGAATGGTGAGGTGCGTCCGGGCCTAGAACCTAACCCGTCCGAAGGTCCGGGCGTACCCTACTTTAGAGATGAAGAATTTAACGACGAGCCGGTTAAGTCGATCGCCGAAAAATTTACTAACTTCTTTGGCCCAAAACCCAAGAAAGATAAAAACGCCGGATTTAAAGAAGGAAGCAGCGACGAAAAAAAGCCAACTCAAAACAAAAGAAGAAAAGAGGGCGGGGAAACCGTCGGAGCCTTTATTAACATTCTTGGCTCTTTTGTTTCTCGAGTTCCTAACCACGCCGGCACCGGAAGAATGCTTCAATGGCAAAGCCTCGCCACCGGTGAAATTTTGGACGAGCAACTCAAAGACACTTTTATAGACCGGGCTTTAATTCAGCCGGCGGTAGGAGCTCAAGGAAAGTTCGACGTAATTCGGGCCGTGCTTGCTCCTCCAATTTTGGTTTTTGCTATCGAATCACGTCCGGACATGGCTCCTATCCTTATGCCTCAGCTCGTTAGCTCTTTGCGTGAAGCTTTGCCTCTTATGGTTAAGCCAATTCAAAAAGCAAAAAAGAAGGCCGAAGATTACGACGAAGCGGTTAAAAAGTTGTATCCTGACGCCGAGGAGGGTTTTGACCCGATAGCGGATTTATTAACCCAACTATTTCCACCCGAGTTCTTTAACCCAACACAAGAAGAGGAAGAAATAAATGAGCAGAATTAACAGCTTTGGCGATTTCCTTCACCACGTCGCCAACGTCGTTCGCATGGACGACGAAACCGATCTCACGACCGCCCATACAGCGATCGAGGCTTTCCTCGGTTCCGACGGAATTTCAGAGGCAACCTCAGCTCAAGCTTTGGCAGATTTCAAGGCCGCAGCTCAAGCAGCGATCGACAACGCCGTGGCTAATGCCGCCGCACAAGTTGAAACCGAAGCCGCCGCACAAAAGGCCGCGATCGAGCAACAAATCAAGGACGCAGTTGCCGCAGCTTTGGCAGAAGCCTCAGCCGCAAACGCGAAGCTTGTAGCAGATCAGCAAGCAAACGCAGCCGCAGCTCTCGCCTCCGCACCGAACGCCTCCGGCGCAGCAGGAACACCGGACGCAACCGCAACCGGAGGAGCCGCAGGAGTACCGGGAGCAAACTAACTAATGCCTCAAGAAGTTTTGGCGTTAGATTGGGAATCGGAATTTTTGCCGTGGTTTAAAGAAAATTGGAAATCCGGCGAACACTTGGCGATTATTGCCCCAACCGGTGCGGGTAAATCAACCTTCGCCGCGGGAATTTTAGATTATTGCCGCCGATACGTTTTAGCTCTTGACCCAAAGGGCGGGGATACCACCCTTAGCTCTTTGGGTTATGAGCGTTTAAACCGTTGGCCCGGTATTAAGGCCATGACTAAAAAAATAGATCGTAACGAAGAAGAAGGTTTGCCAAGTCGTTACTTGGTTGGAAATTCGAGCCGGACAAAAGAAGAAGAAGAAGCTCTTAAAGTAACAATGCGAGAAGCTCTTAACGACGCTTGGAGCATGGGCGGGTGGACGGTTTACGCCGACGAGCTAGGAATTTTAACGGACCCTCGTCACTTCAATTTAAAAACCGAAGTCGATCGTTTACTAATCGCAGCTCGAGATCGGGCCCTTTCTTTTGTTTCTTCTTTCCAAAGTCCCACTTGGGTAACTCCTCAAGCTGCTAGACAAGCTACTTGGGTCGCGGTTTCCTATACACGTGACGACGACGTGGTGGCGAGAATTGCGGAAGTGCTTGGACGACCAAAAGCGGAAATTCGAGGAGTTTTAAAAGAATTAGATCGCTTTGCTTGGGTAATCGTCGGAAGAAATCCACGAGAACCTTATCGAGTAACAATTCCAACGGAGAGGTAAACAATGACAACCGTATTACTCACTACCGACATCGAGGACGCTTCCGATCTTTTGAACATCGAGGCGGCAGTAAAGTATTTCGTTTCTCAAGTGAATCCCGCCGTGACGGTTACAACGACCCCAGCACCCGGGGCCGACGTGGTTCACATTACAGATTTAAACAGACACCCCGGAGCAAGCGGGTATCACATCTCGGTTAATGGAGTTCCCACCGCCTATTGCTCGCCGGAAGCTGCTTATCGACTTTGGGGTTATTACAATTCCGGAATAATTCCCGGAGTAACTCGCAACGGAAAAGTTATCTATCCGACTCGGCAGGTCCACCCTCCGCTATACACCCCGGGACTTATCACGGTGGTTTGCCATGAAATTGCGGAAATGCTTGCCGACGGAAACGTGAAAACTTTAACGGCACCGGATACAAAAGGCCGCCAATGGTTACTTGAACCTTGCGATTGGGTTTTTGGAAAATTCCTCGTCCACACAATTAACGGGAATGTCTGTATCTTCCCGGACGTAGCTCTCGATTCCTATTCGAGAGTAAACGGGCAACCCCCTTATGATCTTTTGGGAGTTGTAACAAAACCTTTCGAATTGGTCCCTCCCGCCTATGCCTACTACGAAACCCCCGAAGGTTTAAAACCCGTCGAAAATTAAAAGTGATTTTGGTATAAGTCGTCCCTAGTTGTGCTAGATTTTCTCTTGGACGGGGTTAGCTTGAAAGGCGGTTTCTTCGATGAAACCAAGCAAAAAAACTTTCGACCTCGTGCTAATCGTTGTTCTCCTTGCCAAGCCGGCCGTTGGCCTCTTGAAAATGGGGGCGCGTCGCTGGTCGAATGAATCCAATGGAGCTCTAGGCGTCCTCGGTGACGCGGTACAGGTAGGTCTATAATGGGAGCACAAACCCAAAACGGAAACCCTGCTCAAGAAGCAGGTCGTCCGCAACCACAAACAACGAATGAAGGTCCCGGCGGTCCTTTTATTCGTCACTCACAACCCGGTAGAAATCCGGTTTACACCCGCGCCGGCGACCCATTCTCGACGGTTATCACTCAAGCTTTGGTTTCAAAGCCGGGTTACTACCGCAATTTCCGCGTTAATCACACATTCGTAACAACCGGCACGATCACCGGAACCGTTGCTCTTACCGCGGACGCTCCGTATAACGTGAACGCCCTTATTCAGCTCAAGGACGCATTCGGAACGCCGCTTATCGTGGCACCGGGTTATGAAGTTGCGAACCTTATCGGAATCTTCGGCGGTCACTTTGGTCTGAACAACCAAACAAACGTTCCTTCGGGCTTACCTTCATGGCAAGCACTTAGCACCACCACCGGCGCAGGAGGCTTCTCTTACGCTCTGCCTCTCGAGTTCGCAAAGGGTTACGGAGTTCTTTCGGGAGCTAACGCTTCTTTGCTTCCAACTCTTCAATTCAACATGAACAACGGCGCAACCGTTTTCGGAGCTGCTTCGACCGGTGTTTATCCAACGATAACCACGACCGTCGATACAGACTTCTACTGGTTGCCGGAAGGCGTAGCAGTAGAGCCACCCGGACTTGGCACAACTCGCCAATGGTTGCTCCAACAAGCTAACCCAACGATCGCAGCTAACTCAGCTTCTCGTGTTCAGTTCCCCCGCCTCGGCGGTTATCTCGACACGATTGTTTTGGAAGTCCGCGATTCGACCGGTGCTCGTTCAGACGGTTTCTGGCCTTCACGCCTCCAGATTTACATCGACGGCGTACCTTTAATCGACTCGACCATGAGCGAGATTTACGACGACATGGCTATTCAATTCGGCGGCGTAACACGTCCGACCGGAGTGGTTGCCTTCTCTCGCAAAACCTCACTTAATCAGCAAAGCCTCGGCTTGCTTGATACCGGCGAAACTTACCTTTCGACAAACCCCGGCACACTTATCGAAGCCAACTTCTCTCCTGCCGGTAACGGTTCTAACTCACCCGCACAGCTCTCCGTGCTCGTGGGCCAAATCGTTCCAACCGGAGCGATCATTCAAGGATTGCCGGAGCTCTAAGCCATGCGTAACTCTTCACTAAGCGGAGGCCTTAGCCTCCCTATGAGTGGGGTTTTCGGTGGCACTCCTGCTTGGGCCGGTTCGGCCCCCTCGAATGCTCCAAGAACCGCCACCGAAGCCGCTTTTGGCCCGGGCGTAACTCTGCCGAGCGATCAGCAAAGCCACCCTCTTATGCCTAACAATGGCGTGGGAGTGGCTTTTTGGACCGGTGTCGTTGCCGTCGGTCTATTGTTCTTTATCCGCAAAACCCTCCCGAGCTAAGAAGAAAGGTAAGACATGGACAAGGAAAAGGTTGTTTGGTTCCTCGCAGGAATCGCAGCTTCTTACGCCTATCACAGATTTGTGAAGGCCGTCCCCGGTAAATCGGGACAGGGAGCTTAATTTCAAATGCTACTAATAGGCGGGGGTGTGCTTCTTTCGGGGTACACCCTTACCTATTGGGGGCTAAGTCAAATTAGCGGAGGAAATTGGGGCTTACTCGACGTCCTCCTACCAAGCAGAGCGACCGCTCAAAAGTTAAATGGAATCCCAAAGGACGGAGCAAAAAAGAAGTGAATAAATCTATTTTGCCGCCGTGGCTTTTGGCGATTGCGATAATTACTTACCGCGGCGCAAAGAATGGAAACAACGCAAACAACCCGGTGCCGCACTTGCCGCTACCCGCCGATTTCGTTGGAGCGTTTTTTATTTTCGGAGCCCTTTCTTTAGTAAGTGGCGAAGCCGAAGGAATTGCTCAAGCTGCGGCTTGGGGCCTCGACGTTGCGATCTTGCTAAACTTATGGAATCCAAACGGAACGGTTAAAGCTGCGGCAACTCAACCAACTACTACCGCAAAGGTGGCAACCAAATGAGAAACATCGTCGGAATTTTCACTCTTGCGATCATGGGGGTTATTGTCGCGGACATAATTACCCACCCGGCGGGAACCACCGCCGCAAGCAACGGAATCGCAAACCTTTCGCGTCCGTGGAGTAATGCCTTGCTCGGAGTGCCAAGCTAATGCGTGTCCAAATCCGCACCCTTGACGTCCCGAAGTTTGGAGCCGGTGCTTTTTGTCCAACTATGACAATGCCCGCTTCGGCAGCTACTAACGGGCGAAACCTTGTAACCGGAGCACCGGGCACGGTTCGCGTTGCGTCACCACGTCCCGCAGCTATGCGAGAAAATTCTCTTGGGGGTCCTAAGTACCAACCTTCGGCAACTGCGCCCGATTGGATTTTGCCCTCGATCTACGTCGCTCACGCTAACCCGGGCCTTCACTTTCCGGGCAAAATTCTTAGCGATAATCCGATTCCGGAACCCGCTATTCAGCAAAGCCGCAGCGCAGCACAAACGCAGCACCGATTCCGTATCGGTGGTCGCACGGTTACGGCTAACATTCGTCCGTTCACTACTTGGCCCTCTTACAACGGCAGAGAAAGCAGTTAAAAAATGGCAACCGCACCCGCAACTAAGGGGCTTGGAAGCAGTATTAAATCTCTTCCAAAGCCCGCAATTATTGGCATTCCTCTAGTTGCGGCTGCGGCTTTCTATTTTTACAAGAAGAAGAAAAGCAGCACCGCGGCAGTAAACGCAGCTACTACCGCCACCGCGAACACCGCCGACACAACTAGCACGGCAGACATGACCGGAAGCTCTGCTCAAAACTACGCCGGCGGTGTAAGTGGTTCGGACGCTTCTCTAGGAGGCGGTTCCGGAGCGATCGCCGGCGGCGCAAGCTTCCAAGATCAAATAACGGCCCTACAAGGTGACGAATCAACGGCTCTTTCTGACATCTCAACAATTAAAGCCGATGAAGCGAAAGACCTCTCGGCTGACACCAAAGACCTCTCGGCTGACACCAAAGACCTCTCGACCGATAACAAAACTCTTGCCGACGTCCAACAAGATTTAGCAGCCGATAACACCGGCTTGGGAAGTCCAAAAGTGAAACCGATAACCAAACCGGTCGCACCGAAAAAGGTAACAAAACCGTTACCTAAGAAACTTCCAACGAAGCAGCAAACGGCTAAAGTGGCTCCGGCTAAAATCGCAGCACCGGCCAAACCTTTACAAGTAAGAGCGGGCGGTTTAGGTACTCACGCCTACCCTGCTCCAAAACCACCGGCTAAAAAGAAGTAAGGGGTAACAATGTCAAAGTTACGCGATCGAATTGTTAATGGCATGAGCTTGGCGACGGGCGTCCAACAACACACCCCCCAAGATCAGTTTTTTATCGAAACCAATGCGGTAGGTCGTTGGCAAACCGACTTTGACGCCGGAGCGCAACAACCCGCTTATATTCATCGACGACACCCCGACGGAACCGTGGACACAATTAGAGCCCATGCTCGCCTAGATAACACTTGGCTAGAAATGGGTGGCTTGGGTGCCCGCGACGTTGCGGTGGGAAGGATTTAAAAAATGCGTACTCGAATCCCACTAGCTCACAACGAGAGCTCTATTTCTTACTACGTCGCGCCAAGAGTGCCAAGCCGCCGGGCGGTAATGCGTTGGGCTTCCAATGGTCGCTTTAACATGGCCTTGCCTCCACTTGGGGGAATGCGAAACCCTCGGACCGATTTCATTACTTACATCGCCGCCGATCAACCGATAATTTATAGGGCGAGATAAATGGGAAAGGGCTCAGAAGCCGCCGACGACATCACGATAATAATTCTCCTTATTGGAGAAGCTTCGGGTGTCTTTGCCGGGTTTTGCCCTTCTTGGTTCACGGTGTCCTCTCCTTTTTTCCATGAGCAAAGCGCGAAAGAAGGAAACATTAAGCGAATCCGGTGGGGTGAAATCGCAGCGACCGCGATCGTTACCGCCACCGGTGCCGCAGTAACTCACCGCACCGGTAAGAAGCTGCCCCTCCTCGCAGCTATTGGAATCTGCGGCGTGTTTGTAGCCGGTTACGAATACATGATTGCCAACCCAAGCAGCGACGAAGCGGAGGGCTCGATCAAAGGTAGCCCGTGGGTGAGATTAAAAAAGAAGGTTGAATAAATGGCAGCCACGACCACGAAGCCAAAAGGGTCGGTGTTTGTTAATAGCACTCCTACTAACATCGCTTGGGCCACTCTTCTCCTTAAAAACATCGGGGCACCGATCACCCAAAACAACATTCAAAACGTGCTTCGTTGGATTGCTGCCGAAAACCCTCCCGCTTTTTGGTACAACCGCAACAACCCTTTAAACGCCTCTCTAGGGACCAATAAGAGCGACGGAACCGGCTCTTATAGTGATCTCACCACCGCGGCGCAACAAACCGCCACGATGATCGTTCAAGGCTACAAGGGCGGGGCTATTGGCCCGGGTATCTATAACGCTCTAATGAGCAACGCCCCCACCGACGCTTTTAGCATTCAAGTAGTAAATTCTCCGTGGTCCTCGAACCATTACGGCGTAGCAGCCGCAGGAAGCACCGCAGCGGCCCCGGGGCGCGAAGCGACTTGGTTTACAACTATCCCGGTCCCCGGAGTCGTCGCAGCTTCTAACGCGGACGTAAACGAGGGCCTAGCCCCCGCCGGTACCGGTTTAGCGGCCCCCGCAACGGTTTCCGCTAATGCGGCGAAGGGCGCGGGTGTTATCGGCTGCGAAAGCCGTAACCCGCCTATAACTCTCTTTAACACTCCGGGCTCGAGCATTACCGGAATCAAGTGGCAAATAACCGCGTGTCAAGGTAAAGCCATGCTTGGCGGTTTGTCGGTGTTCTTTGGTGGTGCGATCATGCTTGGCGGTTTGTTTATGCTTTCCTCGAGCTTCGCCCGCTCTGCCGTCGGTAAGCAACTCGCTCCCGCACTTGGAAGCATTACCGGCCCCGCAGGTAAAGCCGGCGCAGCTCTTAGCTACGAAGGGCGCAACTCTCGGCAAGTAAGCCGCCAAAACAAAAAGACCGCCCGCTCTCGAGCTAAAAACGAATACCAAAGCAATAAAAAAGTTATTAAGGGCTAACTATGGGAGTGGTGGACGCTTCGGGCCAAGAAGGCTTTGAATTTCTCGACATAACCCAACCGCTTCAACCGGTCGCAACAAGCGCACCGTGTACCCAAGCCGGCGGCAGCGTTACCGCAACGTTTAACGTGGTTCAATTCGATCTCTTTTGGGAAGTTACCAAGATCGCGGTTTCTTGTACCTCAACCACGACCACGGCGGCTTTTGTTTACGTGGACGTTCCGCTAACCCCAATTAACGTTATCGCAAGCTCGATCGCCGGCAATTCAGATCAAGACGATTGCGCGACCCCGATCATTATTCTAGGCACTAAGCAGCTTCAAGTAGTTTGGACCGGTTGCTCTCTTGGCGCAGTAGGTAGCGCACGGCTTCAAGTCCTAGCTAAAAAAATGTACCCGGCTCCGAGGAGATAAGCGCATGGGCTTCGCTAATCCGTTTACGCAAAATCCCTACCCCTACGCTTTTGCCGTTACTTTGCCAACGACCGGCGGCCCTTACGAGATCGTAGAATCTTTCGTGAGCGGCGTTTATACGATCTCATGGAGCGGCGGCGGCACACTTAACGCCGACTTTTACAATGGCTCGACCTACATCGGAACCGCAACCGGCACGAGCTCGATTACATACAACTTGGCGCAGAGCGCGACGAAGTGCGTTTTGTGGACTACGGTCGCGGGAATTTCCGTCGTGATCTCTTTAACAGCTCTCGCAGCCGCTCCGGTTTCCGGTGTTCTTTACACGTACACCGCAAGCGGCACCCCGGGTTTAGTTGGTGACGCTTATTGCGTTCTAGTTGGAGGAGGTGCCGCCGGACAAGGGGGGAACGGAAACGTTGCTCGAGCCGGAGGCGGCTCCGGGGGAATAATCTCTTTTAGAGTCACATTAACGGGAACAGAAACTTTAACGATCGGCGCCGGAGGTGTTGGAGGTAACCCCGGACAAAATCCGGGGGGAAACTCAACCTTCGCCGGACAAACCGCAGGAGGCGGCACAAACATAGGTGCATTCGGCGGGGCAGGTAATCCCAACGGAGGAAACGGAGGCAGCTCTGCTAATAACCCGACAGCTTCGAGTGCTGCTTCTTATTTATTTTCTTTCTTTTCTCAAGGTACAACCGGCGGCGGGGCAGGTACTCCCCCACAAGCTACAAACCCACCGGGAGCAGGGTCCGGAATTGGAACCGGAGGAACCGGAGCAGGTACAACCGGCCCCGGGGGAAATGGCGGAAACGGCACCGGTTACGGTTCGGGCGGCGGGGCAGGTTGGAACGGTGCCGGAGCCGCAACCGGTGGAAATGGTGCCCCGGGAGTTCTTTACGTCGTTCTAGTTGCCTAAGACACGCCCAAAAATTAAAACGGTGTGAACCCTTGACACCCCCCGCGGTCTATGGTTGATTACTCCTTGACCCGTGGAGCAAACCGCTCCGCAAAACGAAGGAGCTTTTAAAATGTCCACTCAAATTTCAAGCGAAACCCTAGAGCAAAACTCGGAGAGAATCGTTACCGTTGTAATTATTTGCGAACGGTGCGGCAGTAATTCGAAAGAGATCGTTCTGCCAAACGTTGAAAGAATTTTGGTTAGTAATGAGCGGCACCTCTGCCCTGTTTGTTCACAGATCGAGGCCCGAAATTGCTCGAACCGAATCGAGGGCGAGCTCACTTCTTTAAATTCGAATCTAAAAGAGATTTTTGAGAAGTACGAAAGCGATTCCGGTGCGATACGTGACGCAGCTTTTGACGAGCTCGCAGAGTACGCCGCCGGCGTTGAAATGCTTAAAACTGTAAAGCTAGTCCTCTCCGGTGGCAACCCTGATTCTTGGTTAGAAGTAACTCACAACGACGAGAACATAATTCAAAAAGTTGTTTTTGTTTTCGAAGATTGGTTCGACCGTGCCGAGGTTAAAGTCCAACCCGGCTCGCAAGCTTGGAAGTTTGCCGAGTTTATGATCGAGGTCGCGTAATGGCCTACATGACAATAAGCGAAACCGATTTTGAACGGCTTTGGACTTCTGCCGGAGAATGGCGAAGCCAATTCAACAAGCTAACGCCGGACCGTTTAGCACAATTCGAACCAACCCCCGGCGAGAAAATTAGCCGGGCTTGGAAAATGGCCTATTGGTTCGATACCGCGGAAGCTTTCATCTTGGCTAAGAATTATCTCTTAGCCAACGATCACAAATTCCAAGAGGCCGACGACGCCGGCGAGTTTTACAAGTTTGTAATCCTAACCAACTACAAGCGGCACAAAAAAGGAGAATCGTGGCTCTAATTCATAAGTACCCACTCTCGCACGTTAAAACCCACCCCAAAGAGGCCCCGGGCATAAATGCGAGCTTTAACAAGGCCCAAGAGGCGAAGCTTCAAGCCCTAAGCGTCCGCGGTGTTTCTCCTCACCGTTGGGCGATCATCTCGGAGCGGGGTGGTTTCAATGGAGCCGCGTAAACCTTACTTTGACGTAAAGATCACGGACCAATGGGGGAGCCTTTGCTCTAGTGCCGTTTGGGTTAGTGCGGAAGCTTTGGAGATCATGGTTACTGATTTCCCTAAACCAACCACCCCGGGAGGGTTACCGGTTAAAATCGAAATTCAATACCGGGGCGAGCGATGATTCAGCAAGAGCTCGAGTTTATTCCCCCAAAGAAGAGAGGCCAACGGCGAGCCGTTCAAGCTCTCGAGCCGGAGTATCGGGTTCGCTTCTTCGCAGCTCTCGAGAAAGTCCGGGCCAACGGTTCACCGTTCACTATTGACGACCTGACCGAAATCGTTGGCCTACCTTCGGAAGATCACCGTAACGCACTTGGGGGACTCATGGCCCAAGCTGCCGCGGAAGGTTTAATCGAGAAAGTTGGCTACGCCGAGGCCCGCCGGAAAGCTTCTCACGCCCGCGTTATTAGCACGTGGAGAGGGGTAAAAATTGCCCCGAAATAAATTAAACACGCTCGAGCTTCAAATCGAAGCGAGCCGCACGAAGTTACGCAGTATCGACCAAATGAAAAACAACGAACTAAGAAAAGCGAGGGGTTTAATGCTAAAAGCAAAAGAGAGCGGGTACTCGAACACATCTTTGGCCCGGCTCTATGGAACATCGGCGACGCGGGTTAAACTCATGCTCGCCCAAGCAGTAAGCGAGGCCGACGAATGAGAACCCTAGCCCGCTTAATCTTTCGAACTTTGCTTTTCGTCACTTGCCTAGTGGTTGCTCTCTCAATGCTAGGCCTAGCGTTTATCTTTTTAATTATTGGCCTCGTGCTCAAAGTAAAGCACGACTTAGAAGGGGACGGGTTAAAGCGTGATTCTAAAACTTTTAAACATAAATTCGAGCGGGTTCGTTATCGACATCGGTTTAATAATTGGTTGCGTCGCTTGGATAAGGACTTTAAAGAATGACGAGTGAAGTCAAATCGTGGACGGTTGGCAAGTGTGATCTCTGCCAAATTCCGGTAATTAACCGCGACCGCTGCGGGGCTTGCGTGGTTGCCGTTGAGCAACTCACACGCGTTAATCCCCGGGCCTTCTCGCACTTGTCGAAAATTTTGGAGCCGAGCGAATGAAACACGATCGACTCTGCCCGCTTATGGCGAAAGTTTGGCGGCCCTAGAGGGCCGTGGTGTGCCAATGCGCTTTGATTCTCGAGGTGCGGAAATCTATCTCGAAGGATTTAAAAACGATCGGCGAAGCTTTCGAAGAGTGGGCCGCCGCAAACTTTGAAGAAGGCAAGCCCTCAAATGATTACATCGAGCTAGAGATAAAGTCCCGGACAATGCTCCAAGCTGCTAACGTCGCACTAGATAACTTCCGGCGGGTAGGTTTCCCAAATGGCTAAGGCTAGGAATTGGAACTCTTTAACCCCGGCTTACCGGAAGCGGCTCGAGCGATCGGGCTTAAATAAAAGAAGCTACGAAAGTGGGGCCGATCTTCGCAAAGCTCGAGGCCACGCTCCCCGAGGCATTCAAAAACTCGACGACGAACAGAACGAACTCTTAACCAAAGCGATAAGGGCAGAAGCTACACCGAAGGAGATTAAACGCCTCGAGGGTATGCTCCTACGCCCGCCGTGGCTGCCAAAGGGGATTAGGGTACGCCCGGAGGTTTACGGTGCTCTAGGCCGCCTCCCAAACCCGAAAACATGGAAGCACGTTTATTTAGTCCCGGCAGACTCGGGGCCGTGGACCCTTACCGTTTACACGAAGCGAGGCCGCTACCCCAACACCGTCGAAATACCGGGGGGCGGCGGGGCAGTAGGCGAAGCACCGCGGGAGGTTATTGACGTGCTCGCAGAGCTTGGAGAGAAATTTAATCTCAATTATAAGGAGAACCCGCGGCCTAATAGTGAAAAAGAGTTTTGGTCGGTAATGGGTACCGATCAGAAAACCCCAAAAAAATAGAGAGAAGGCAAACAATGGGAGAAGAAGAAACAACACCGCCGGCACCGTCGGAACTCGAGCAGCTTGTCGGAGATTTTGCCGCAAGCCTTAACGATTTTTTACTCGGTGACGCTTTTCTAAGTGAGAAGAGCGAGGGCTATTTAAACCGATTCGATAAGGTTAAATGGTTCTTCATTAACGGGCACTTGGAGCGAATTGCGATTTTTACCGAGAGCCTTGTCGCTCTTAAAGAGCTCGAGGTCCAACTCTTAGCCCGGCAAGTTAAGGACCAAGCGGACGCCGCCGGCTTACTCGGCAGCCGCGAACATCGCCGCGGGCAGATTTTTAGACCATGAGCAACGTCGCACTAATCGAAGCCGCACCCGGTAACTACGCAACGGGACAAACCGCCGCGGAAGTTATCCGGTGCTATTTTCACCGGACCGCGGTCCGCGGCGATACTCCAACGAGCGAGGCCGATTACTTCCGGGGGCACGTGGTCCAAGCTTCGGCCTACGTGTTTATAGGCCTCGACGGTTCGATCGTGGAATCGACCACCGCCGACGAAGTGGAGTACGCCGTAAACCAATTAAAAGAAAATTGGCGTTCGAAGTCGATCGAGTTTTGCGGACTCAACGGGTCGGCATTAACCGCCGGACAAATCTCCACCGCTGCCCACTTCATTAAAACGGACCCGGAACTCTCTAAAATTCCGCTTCACCGTTTACTCGTTCCGGAAATTCCGGGGGGAATTGTTAAGGGTTTCGGTAATCACTTAGACGTTACGAAGGCTTATTCGATCATCGGGGGCCACGTGGACGGAATAGCCGAGAGCGAAATCCAACAAATTTTTAAGCTTATCGGTTAAGATTTAAACCTCGTTAGGTAATCGCTAGGAAGGCGGCAACCATGAGCAACACAACCCCGGCAGGTTTACCCGGTAGCGGTGAAGTTATCGCCCAAGCTTTAGCGGACGCAACTCCGCAGATTAAAGAAGCTTGGCTTGATAAAATCCCCGCAGCTTATCGTCACTTTTTAATTATGGGCCTCGCCTATGGTTTAAGCGACGCGGCTGCCGCCCTTCCTAAGTTACATCTCAACCACTACGAAGCCGGAGCGGCGGGCTTGGCCCTAACTTTCCTCACCGAATACTTCACGCCGCTAACCCGGCAATTCGGCGTTGGGAAGTAAGCCTTGCTCGTACACATAACCACGAGCGACGTCGAAGCAACGGCGGCCCTTTTCACCGCTTTAGCTTTGGGCTCAGCTGCGGCTATCCGGTGGGCGAGAACTCCAACTAAAGAGAAGCTCGCAACACTCGAGCGACAAGTCGGAGAGATTTACACTTTCCTAATTAAAAATTAAACAACTATCAAGGACGGGTTAAAATGATGAAAGAATTTTGCGACCAATGCGGTCGAGAGATTACACGTTACGGGCTAAAGTCCTCGACGGTTTTAAATTTTGATTTAAAAGACGAGAACGGCACCCGCCAATTTGGGATTATTTGCTCGTGGGCTTGCGTCGCTGTTTTGGCTTACATAAAGAGCCACGAGCAATTAAAAAAAGCAAGTGGAGATTAAACCACTAGGCAAGTCCCGCTTTAAAGAGGTCGTGCTTTTGGTTCCAAAGTGGAGAAGCTTAACCGCCTACACCCCGGAAGGAATTAAAAAAGCCTCCGGGGTCGTGGCTTGTTTG
>Ga0316226_1002932_pt1 | contig 15248 bp, 7 predicted proteins | sample TBH18017metaG_FD_206009 | JGI IMG/M metagenome (GOLD analysis project Ga0316226, IMG submission 206009) | Freshwater microbial communities from Trout Bog Lake, Wisconsin, USA - TBH18017 | ecosystem: Environmental > Aquatic > Freshwater > Lake > Hypolimnion/Profundal zone | place: USA: Wisconsin... | reverse complement strand
GACGATTTTCTGCACGTCCGCATAAAGGCGGCTCAAGTCCTCACCCTTGGGCGCCACGTACACGTCAATGGTCCGGCGAATTTGATAATGGTCCACTTCCGTTGGAGAGGAGACATGGGAAATGTGGACGACGGAGTCCAGCCGGGTGGGCTGTGTGAGGCGGGGCGAGCGCAGGGGCATGGAACCGAGGTCGGCCAGATTCTTGACGCGATTCTCCGGGTATTGCACGGTCAGCAGGTAATTGTTTCCTGTCTTGGGATCAATCCAATAGCTGGGCGCGATCATGCCGTCGGAAGTCAGCGCGGTAATGAGGCTGTCCACCACTTCCTTGGCGGTCAGGCCCAGTTCGCTGGCGCGCTCGCGGTCAATGTTGATTTCCAACGACGGATAATCCACGTCCTGCGGGATCAGCACGTCGCTGACACCGGACAGGGCGCGAACCTGGCGCGCGATTTGATTGGCCACCGCAGAAGCGCCTTTCATGTCCATGCTGCTGACTTGGATGTCCAGCGGGGCGGGCATGCCGAGGTTGAGAAAGGCATCCACCAACCCGCCCGTTTGAAAATAGGCGCTGACCTGCGGCAAATCATTCTTCATGCGCGCGCGCACCAAGTCCATGCAGGCAAAACTGCTCAACGCGTGGCCGTCTTCCAGACCGACCTGGACAAAGGCCGTGCTGGGACCGGAATTGGGCGACAAGATGGACGAAAACCCAGGCGTGATGCCGATATTGGACACAATGATCTTGAGATCGCGTTTTGGGACCACCTGGCGGACGATGTCTTCCACGCGGGCGATCCATTGTTCCGTCAACTCAATCCGCGTGCCGGATGGCGCCTTGAGATTGATGACGAATTGGTTTGGGTCGGTCCGGGGAAAGTAGGACTTGCCGATCCAAGGATAGAGCGCGGTGCTGAGGAGGAAAATGCCCGTGATGCCAAGAACCGTCACCAGCGGCCGCAGCAGGGTGACATTCAGCGCCCTGTCGTAACGGCCCAGCATGTTCTGGAACTTGTGATTGAACCAAAGATTGAAACGCGCGTTCCATTTTTCGGCCCTCAGCGGCGTCGCGTGCGCTTCCCCCAGTTCGTGGTCCGCGCTCGTTTTTTTGATCAGCTTCGCGCAAAAGAGCGGCACCACGGTCATGGCCACGAAGTAAGAGGCGAACAAGGACAAGACGACCGAAAGCGCCAGGGCGGAAAACAAGTACCGGCTCACGCCGTATAGAAAGGTCACTGGAAAAAACACAATGGCCGTGGTCAGGGTCGCGGCCAGCACGGGCAGGGACACTTCGTTGCCGCCCCGCTCGGCGGCGATTTCCGGGGATTCGCCCGATTCGATGTGCCGGAAGATGTTTTCCAGAACCACCACCGAGTTGTCAATGAGCCTGGAAAAGACCAGGGCCAGACCCCCCAGAATCATTGTGTTGACAGTATTGCCGCCCGCGGCCAGCGCGATGAACGCGGCCAGCGCCGAGAGCGGGATGGACAGAAACACTGCGACGGTGGCCCGGACGCTGCCGAGAAAGACCAGGATCATCACGCCTGTCAGGATCAGCCCGATGGCCCCCTCGTGTATCAGGTTCTCGATGGCGCCGCGCACGAAAACCGACTGGTCGAAAACAACCTGCGTGACCAACTGTTTGGGCACGTCCAGAAGTTTGGAGACGACGCGTTTGACCCCGTTGACCACGGCGATGGTGTTGGCGTCGCCGCCCTGTTTCATGACGGGCAAATAGACCGACGGCTGGCTGTTGACGCGAACTTTGCAGTATTGGATTTGCGAGGCGTCCAACGCCTGGCCCACGTCCGCGACGAGAACGGACTTTGTCCCCACCGTTTTCAGCGGCACCAAATCAATGTCGCGCATGGAGTTGATTTGGCTGTTGGCATAGACGTTGTAATCATAAGGCCCGATTTTCACGTCGCCGGCGGGCAGAATGAGATTGGCGTCGTTGATAGTTCGCACCACATCCATGACGCTCAAGTCATGCGCCTCCAATTTGAGGGGATCCACATAGACCATGATCTGGCGGTAACGTCCGCCGAAAGCCGGCGGCACGGAGGCGCCCGGCACACCCGCCATTTGATTGCGAATGGTGAATTGCCCCAGATCGCGCAGTTGCGCTTCCTTCAACCCTTCGCCTTTCAATGTCACCAGGCAGACCGGCAGGCTGGAGGCGTCAAAGGACATGACAATCGGCGGCAAGGTTCCCGGCGGCAAATAGCGCAAGCTGGCCATCGCCAGATTGGCCACGCTGGTCACATCCGCATCGGGATTGGAGCCGGGCTGAAAATAAACCTTGATCAGACTGATGCCCGTGAGCGACCGCGACTCCATGTGGTCAATCCCGGCGGCCAGCGTGAACATGCGCTCAAATTGGCCGGTAATGTCATTCTCGATCTGCTCCGGCGGCATGCCGGAATAAAACGTGGCCACGACCACGACGGGAATATTGATGGACGGAAACAGGTCCACCGGCATCCGCAGCAAACTGGTGATGCCCACCACGCAGGTGATCAGGCAGACCACAATGATGAAATACGGATACTTGATGGCAAATCGAGACATGGCGGTTTACCGGGCTGCAAGTTTCTTCATGGCTTGGCGGAAACTGGTGTTTGCGCGGGTTTTGGCTCCACTTTTTCGCCGGGATGGAATTCGCCTCGGCTCCCGATGAGCACCCTGTCTCCCTCCTTCAATCCGGCGAGGATTTCGCAGCGGGTGGCGGTTTCCACTCCCAGCGTCACGGCTCGCTCCTCGATTTCATTGTTTCCGTTAACGAGATAAACGGACGGCTGGCCGCCGCTGGAAACGGCCTCAATGGGCACGGCCAGGGCCGACGGGCGCTTTTCGACTTTCAGCGCCACCGATGCGTACATCCCCGGCGTCAGTTCCAAGGTTGGATTGGGCACTTCGATTTCCGTCGTCATCGTCCGCGTGTCCTCGTTGACATGGCGCGTAAAACGGGTGATGACGCCGCTGTACGTTTTGCCTCCCAGAGAATCCACCCGCGCGTCCACCCGGTCGCCGTTTTCAATATACTTGACGTATTCCACCGAAACCGGAAAATCCAGCCGCAGACGGTAATTGTCGGATACACGCACGACCGGCTTGGCCTGGCCCGAAGACGTGCCGGCCTGAATCAGCGCCCCGGGGTCGGCGTAACGCCGGGTGATCACTCCGTCAAAAGGCGCGGTGATTTGCGTGTAACCAAACAGGGTTTGGTATTTCCCGACATCCGCCCTGGCGGCGGCCACGGCGGCGTCGGTGACACTGTTCCTTGCCTCGGCGTTATCAATGTCTTGTTGCGCCACCAGATTGGGATGCTCCCGGTTGACGCTCGCCAGCCGTTGATAGATCAGATGCGCGTCCCTGTAATCTGCCTCGGCCCGTTTTTCCGCCGCGATGGCCGAGTCCAGTTCGTCCTTCAATTCCGGCACCTCCAGCACCGCCAGCAATTGGCCGGCCTTGACCCGGTCGCCAAAGTCCACGGCGATGGTTTGCAGATATCCGGAAACCTTGGCGTGCAGTTCGACTTCGACATACGGGCGGAATTCCGCCGGAATTTCCACTTCCCTGGCCAAATCCTCCCGCCCCACCGTGGCCACGGCCGCGGTCCGAATGGCCGTGCTGGTTGCGCCAGCCATGCCGGAACCTCTCCGCGGCAGGCAGACACAAACAATCACAATCCCCGCGACGGCTATCGCCGCGATCCACGCGATGTCTCGCCGCCGCCTGGGCGGCGTGGGCGGAATGTTTCCCTTTGGCTCAGACGATTGGCCGCTCATAAATTTGATTTTGCAGGGGTTGATTGCGCGAGCGGCAACTCCGCCATAAAGCGGCTGCCCCGGCCTTCAACGCTTTCCACGCGCACCTGGCCGCCATGGGCCGCGCAAATGGATTTGACAATCGCCAGTCCCAACCCGGCTCCGCCCGCGTCGCGCGAACGGGCCTTGTCCACGCGAAAAAAACGCTCGAAAATATGCGGCAAGGCGCTGGCCGGGATTCCAATGCCGGTATCTGCCACTTCGATGACGGCTTTGTCCTCACGGGCATACACATCAAGATTGATCGAGCCGCCTGATGGCGTGTATTTGATCGCATTATCCAGCAGATTGACTACCACTTGTTTTATCCGGGCGCGGTCGCCGTCCACGCTGACTTTGCCCTGCACCTTGCATGCGATGGAGATTCTCTTGTCCTCGGCCAGCAATGACATCTGCTCGGTCGTGCTGGCGGCCAGCGGAGCCAGATCAAATCGCGTCCATTCCTGTTGCGCTTCCCCCGCGTCGAGACGGGAAATGGCAAAAAGGGCGTCCACAATTTTCGCCAGGCGATCCACCTCCTCCAGGGCGCTCCCGGCCCGGTCACTCAACTCCGGCAAGCCCCGGGTCAGTTCGACCACGCTTTCCATTTCACCGCGCCATGCCGCCAGCGGCGTGCGGAGTTCATGCGAGGCGTCCGCCAGAAAGCGGCGGTTTTGCTCGAACGCCTCGTCCAGGCGGGCGATCATGCGGTTGAGCGCGAGGGACAAGCGCTCCAGTTCATCTCCGGTGTTCGTCAAAGGCAGCCGCTCGTTCAGATTATGCAGGGTGATTCGTTCGGCGGTTCGCGCTATTTGCTCCACGGGCGCCAGCGCGCGGCCCACCAGAAAAAAACCGCCGCCCACCGCCACCAGACCGAGCAGGGGAACCCCAAGCAAAAGATAGAAAAGCAGATGCGATAATATCGTCTCAATCGGCGCCATGGGACCGCCGCTTTCAATGAGAAACCGATGCCCTTCGCTCGTTTGAAAAACTTTGACCTTTACCAGCAATAGATTTCCGTCCCCAAGCCGCGCCTTATCCACAAAGTCGCCCTTGACGGCGCTGACCGACAACGGACGCAACCCGGAAGGATCAAAACTCGCGGTCCTGCCCGAGGCGCAGAGCGCGCTCCCGTCCGGGCGCGTGATGCGAATAAAGCGATCGTAGCTCTCCGGCGCATAGCGAGCCGCAATTTGATCCGCCACGTATCGCTCTCCGGTCTTGCCCACGCCGGCCAGGAGCGACACGGCGATTTGATCCGCGCGGCGGGTCAGGGCCTGTTCCAGGCTGTTCTCCAGGTAACCCCGCAATACCTGGTAGAGAGCCACGCTGAACAACAAAAAGGCACAGGTCAGCAAACCCGCGTACCATATAATCAGTCGAAAACGAAGGGATCGGGGATTCATGTCTCGGCCTTGTCGCTGATGGAGTAACCGACACCCCGCACGGTTTGGATCAGTTTTTTCGGGTTCGGATCATCCACCTTGCTGCGCAGATGTCTCACATAGACATCCACGATATTGGTCAGTCCCTGGAAACTTTCGTCCCACACGTGCTCCATGATCATGGTCCGCGACAATACGCGCCCCGCGTTGACAACCAGATATTCAAGCAGGCTGTATTCCTTGGACGTCAGTTCAATTCTCTTTCCGGCGCGTTTCACCTGCTGGCTCGCGCGATCCATTTCCAGGTCTCCAATCCGCAGCACGTTCGAGGGGTCGGCCCCCCCGCGGCGAAACAGGGCTTTGACCCGCACCAACAACTCCTCAAAGGCAAACGGCTTGGTCAGATAGTCATCCGCCCCCGCTTCGAAATTGGCGACCTTCTCGGCCGTGTCCGCGTTCGCCGTCAAAATAAGAATGGGCATTTTGGAGCCGTGCTGGCGAATCCGTTTGAGCACCTCGGCGCCGCCGAGTCCGGGCAGCATCAAGTCAAGAATAATCAGGTCGTAATGGCACGCCTTGGCCATTTCCAGGCCGCTTTGCCCGTCGTTGGAAATGTCCACGGCGAATCGGTGGTCCCTCAAGCCGCGGGCCACGAACTCCGCCACTTTCTTTTCATCTTCGATTACCAGGATGCGCATAATTGCTTACTTATTTGACTACATGCACATTAACGCAACATGAAAGGCACATTAAAAATCCGTTCATAATCCCCATTGTCAACCTGATATGGCAATCGAGTCGCGCCCGAAACAACCGCGCTGAAATTTAGCGCGCTGTTTTTAATATGATTTTCAGAACATTTTAATGTTCCCGGTGTCTATTCCTTTGTGAGGCGGATCGGCAGGGCGGCAGGCGGCATCCGCGGCTCTGAACCTGAAACCGTATGAAATGTTGTTGAGGCGACTATGAATGCTGTGATGATTTACAATGACTCCGCTTGCGCGGCCAAAGCCAGGGTGATTTTGGAGCGCGCGGCGCATCGCGCGAACGCGGCTTTGCCGTGGACCGTCAAGCCCTGGCGGCTGGACCTGCTGATGCCTTCTTTGAGCGCGGACGCGGCGCTGACGGACGCGGCGGACGCGCACCTGATGCTGCTCGTTTTGCGCCATTCCCTGTCGCTTCCCGCCTCGCTGCAAAACTGGCTCTCCCAATGGGCGTCGCGCAGGCTGGTTCAGGACGCGGCGCTGGCCTTATGGGATGGCGGCAACGGCGACACGCTCCCAGCGGCAACGGCGTCCGATCTGTCCCGGTTCGCCGGGCGCCATGGTCTGAGCTTCATTTTTGGCGGCGGAAAGCCGGCAAAAAATGAATGCACGGCTGCCGCGTCCGGCTGGCGCGGGAATGAAAAGCGCATCGGCATTTTGCCGAGGCTCCTCAGTCTTCGGCTGAGAGACTTTGAGCCGGGAGCCGATTGCGCGAAAGTCGTCCTTAAAGATAAGGTGCATTGTTGTTTTTGAGACGGACGAAACAGAGGACACGTTTGAGTGAAACAATCTTCCAAAACGAATTTTCCGAATTCTGAACGTCACCAGCCGGGTACGGATGCCTGTTCCCAAGGTCAACCACGTCCCGCCGCAAGGAAAATAGCAATGAACAACTGGCCCCAAAGGCGCTGCCTTCGGGCCGCAACCGAAAGATGAACATGGCAAAAAGCGACTACGCAAAAAATGCAACAACCGGAGCGGAGATCGGGAGAAAACAAACTTTTTCCATCGCGGCCCCCGCCGCGTTGAGAGTGCAGTTGGCGGGTGATTTCACGCACTGGCAAAAAAGGCCCATTGACATGCAGAAGGGCGCGGATGGCATCTGGCGGACCACCGTCGTGCTGGAACCGGGCGCGCACCCATACCGGTTCCTCGTGGATGGCCAGTGGCGGGATGATCCTGCATGCGCTCTCCGCGTTCCCAATCCATTTGGCAGCCAGGACGCCGTCCGGCAGGTCGTTTGAAATCCTCGCGGCAGCGAGGCGGCGTTCGCAACGCCGCCAACCGCCGGCGCGGAAATCCGGCCAGACTAGTGCTTCAACCGGAAAAACAAATTTCCCAGCGGCGGCGTGATGGTGATGCTGTTCGTGCCGTCGGCGGTGCTGATGGCATAAGCGCTCGTGACCCAGCTTCCACCCGTGAGGGTGGTATTCTGCTGCAAGGTGGCGATGGGAGCGGCCTGCCAGAGAACTTTCACGCTGCCCGGCCCGTTGCGAACAATGGTGAGCGGCGGCACACCCTCCATCTGCACGACGGTGACCAAGCTCCAGAAGCCGCCGGTAATCGAATAATTGCCGCCGGCCAGCGGCCCGCTTGCATCCGGCTGGCCGATGGTCCCGCTGATTTGCCAGGCGGCGTTGGTGCTGGCGCCGCCGCCGCCGGCGACCTTGTGCCAGTCCACGGTGTAGGTCTGCGCGAACCCGACGGCGGGCAGCAGCAGAGCCAGTGAGAGCAAGAGTGTTTTCATTGGATTTTCATCAAGATGCCGTTGACGAAGAACAGCGTGTTGGTTTTGCCCGGCGTCACCACAGAAATGTTGATGGTCAGCCCGCCGGTGATGGCGCTGACGGGAACGCCGGTCAAGCCGGCGCCGCTGCCGCTATAACTGGGCACAGATGAAGAAGTGGAAGGGGTATTGGTCAACACCCCCAGCGTGGTGCCTCCATAGTTGGCGGCGATCAAATCCACCAGGCCATTGCCGTTGACATCCGCCGCCGCGACGAAAATAGGGGTGCCGGTCACGGTGGGCGAGGAAGCGATGGCAAAGCCGCCGCTGCCATTGTTCGTCAATATCGTGAGTGTGCCGCCAAGCTCGTCTGCGCAGATCAAATCCACGCGGCCATCCCCGTTGACATCCGCCGCCGCGACGCAAGCAGGGTGGCTGCCCACGCTCGGGGTGGAGGAGAGGACAAAGCCGCCACTGCCATTGTTCGTGTATACCGTCAATGTGTTGGCGCCATAGTTGGCGGTGATCAAATCCACGTAGCCATCGCCGTTGACATCCGCCGCCACGACGCATTCAGGACCCGCGCCCACGTTCAGAGTGGAGGCGAGGACGAAGCCGCCGCTGCCATTGTTGGTCAACACTGTCAGCGTGTTGGAATAGTAGCTGGCGCTGATCAAATCCACATGGCCATCCATGTTGACATCCGCCGCCACGACGGAAGAAGGCTGTGTGCCCACGCTCAGCGTGGAGGAGAGGACAAAGCCGCCGCTGCCATTGTTGGTCAACACCGTCAGCGAGCTGCCGGCGAAGTTGGCGCAGATTAAATCCGGATGGCCATCCCCATTGACATCCGCGGCCACGACACAAGAAGGGTCGCTGCCCACGGCGGGCGAAGAGGCGAGGACAAAGCTGCCACTGCCATTGTTGGTCAACACGGAAAGCGTGCCGCTGCTGTTGGCGCAGATTATATCCGGGTGGCCATCCCCGTTGACATCCGCCACGGTGACAGAATCAGGCTCGGTGCCCACGCTCAGCGTGGAGGAGAGGACAAAGCCGCCGCTGCCATTGTTGGTCAACACTGTCAGCGAGTTGCCGGCGAAGTTGGCGCAGATTAAATCCGGATGGCCATCCCCGTTGACATCCGCCACCGTGATGGAATCAGGCTGGCTGCCGACACCGGGCGAGGAGGAGAGCGTGAAATTGCCGGAGGCTTTCGCCGCCCAGGCAAGCGCGCCATCGGAATTGACACCCGTGAGATTGATATTGCTGACCACTGAGGAGCTTAACGTTCCAGTGATATTGGCGGCGTTCAGGTTGGTGATGGCGCTGCCATTGAGCGACGGCGGGTTGGTGACGACGAGGTAATTGGCGAAATTCGTCGCGGTGACGAACAAGTTGCTCTTGACGGTCAGTCCGTTGAACGTGACGCCGCTTTGGCTGTTGGTGATCAGGCTGGCCGGCAAAGCGCTCAAGGGGAGGTTGGACAAACCCGCGCCATTGCCGCTAAAGGTGCCGCTCAAGGTCATGCCCGTCTCCGTGTTCGTCACCACCGCCGCCGGCAGTTGCGTCAGCGAAAGGGTGCCGCTGGTGATGTTGGCGGCGTTCAGGCCGGTCAAACCCGCGCCGTTGCCGCTAAAACTGGGGGAAATAAAAGGTGTGTTTATTAACACCGACAACGTGTCGCTTCCGCTGTTCACGCTGATCAAATCCATATAGCCATCCCCGGTGACATCCGCCGCCACGACGGCAACAGGGCCATTGCCCACGGCGAGCGTGGAGAGGAGCGCAAAGCCGCCGCTGCCATTGTTCGCGAACACCGACAGTGTGCCGTCACCCGTGTTGGCGCAGATCAAATCCACATGGCCATTCCCGGTGACATCCGCCGCCGCGACGCATTCAGGCCAGCCGCCCACGGCGAGCGTGGAGGAGAGCACAAAGCCTCCGCTCCCATTATTGGTCAACACCGTCATCGTGCTGGCGCCATTGTTGGCGCTGATCAAATCCACGTGCCCATCCCCGTTCACATCCGCCGCCGCGACGAAATAAGGGTTGCCGCCCACGGCGGGCGAGGAGGAGAGTTTGAAGTTGCCATGCCCATCGTTCGTCAGGACCGTCAACGTGCTGGAATAGTAGTTGGGGCTGATCAAATCCACGTGGCCGTCGCCGTTGACATCCGCCGCCGCGACGGAAAATGGGTAGCCGCCCACGGCGGGCGAGGAGGAGATCGTAAAGTTGCCATGCCCATCGTTTGTCAGGATCGTCAACGTGCTGGAATAGTAGTTGGCGACGATCAAATCCACGTGGCCATCCCCGTTGACATCCGCCACCGCGACGAACATCGGATGGCTGCCCGCGGCGGGCGTGGAGGCGGTCGCGAAGCCGCCACTGCCATTATTGGTCAGCACCGACAGCGTGTTGTCATTTTGGTTCACGCAAATCAAATCCACATGACCGTCCCCGTTGACATCCGCCGCCGCGACACAATTGGCGCCGTTGCCCACGGCGTTCGTGGAGGAGGCCACGAAGTTGCCATGCTGGTCATTCGTCAGCACGGTGAGCGTGCCGTCATTGTAGTTGGCGCTAATCAAATCCAAATAGCCGTCCCCATTGACATCCGCCGACGCGACGAACACGGGGTTGTTCCCGACGGCGGGCGAGGAGGAGAGCGAGAAGTTGCCATAGCCGTTGGTTATCCAGGCAATCGCGCCATCGGTGTTGACATTCGTCAGATTCACATTGGTCACGCCCGCGCCGTTGCCGTTGAACGTGCCGGCGATGCTCACGCCGCTGGCGCCATTGGTGACCACGTCAGCCGATAGTTGCGCGTCCTCTATTGTCCCGACGATATTGCTTGCATAGAGGCTGGTCAAACCGGCGCCGCTGCCGTTAAAGACGAAGGAATATGAAGATGCGGATGCCACGTTCGTCAACACAGACAGCGTGTTGGAAGTGCTGTTGGCGCTGATCAAATCCACCAGGCCATCGCCGTTAACATCCGTCGCCACGACGCATTCAGGGCCGGAGCCCACGGTGAGCGTGTCAGCCAGCGCAAAACCGCCGCTGCCATTGTTCGTCAACACCGTCAACGTGTTGTCGCCGTAGTTCGCGCAGATCAAATCCACGTGGCCTCCCCCATTGACATCCGCCGCCGTGACACAAAAAGGCTTGTTGCCCACGGTAAGCGTGTCGGCGAGCGCAAAACCGCCGCTGCCATTGTTCGTCAACACCGTCAACGTGTTGGTGCCCCAGTTGGCGCAGATCAAATCCACGTGGCCATCCCCGTTGACATCCGCCGCCGCAACGGAAAAAGGCTCGCTGCCCACGGCATTCGTGGAGGAGACCGTGAAACCGCCGCTGCCATTGTTCGTCAACACCGTCAACACATAGTAGGGGGCGCCCACGCCACCCGCGTTCGCGACGGCCAAATCCACGTGGCCGTCCCCATTGACATCCACCCCAACAACGCACGAAGGGTTGGAGATATATTTGTTGGTGATCGTGGAGAAGAGCGCAAAACTGCCGCTGCCATTGTTCGTCCACACCGCCATTGTGCTCAGACCGCTGTACCAAAGGACCAAATCCACATGGCCATCCCCGTTCACATCCGCGGCAGCGACACCACTCAGGGCTTCGCCCACGCTAAGCGTGGCGGAAGTCACAAAGCCGCCGCTGCCATTGTTCGTCAACACTACCAGCATGCCATAACTCGCGCAGGCGGCGACCAAGTCCACATGGCCATCCCCATTGACATCTGCTGCCGCGACGGACAAGGGGTAGGTTCCGACATAGGGCGAGGCGGAGAGCGTGAAGTTGCCATGCCCATCGTTCGTCAGGATGGACAGTGTGCCCGAATAACTGTTGGCGCAGATCAAATCCATGTGGCCATCTTCATTGACATCCGCCTTAACAAGGGCCTGAGGCAGGTTGCCCACGGCGGGCGAGGAGGAGAGGACGAAGTTGCCGGAGGGGGTGGGGGGATTCGCTGCCACGGAAATCGCGCCATCGGAATTGATATTCATCAGATTCACATTGGTCACGCCCGCGCCGTTGCCGCTGAACGTGCCGGTGATATTCACGCCGCTTTCGCCATTGGTCAGCACCGACGACGGCAGTTGCGCGCTGGCGATTGTCCCGGTGAGATTGGCCGCGCTCAGGTTGGTGATGGCGCTGCCATTGAGCCACGGGGGGTTGGTGACAACGAGGTAATTGGCGAAGTTTGTCCCGGTCACGGACAAGTTGCTCGCGACGTTCAACCCGTTGAAAGTGACGCCGCTTTGATTGTTGGTAACCAGGCCGGCTGGCACGCTTATGGGCAGATTCGTCAAACCCGCGCCGTTCCCGCTGAACGCGCCATTCAAGGTCACGCCGGTCTCGTTATTCGTCACCACCGACGACGGCAGTTGCGCCAGCGGAAGCGTGCCGCTGGTGATGTTGGTGGCGTTCAGATTGGGCAGCACGGAGGCGCTGATCGTCCCGGTGAGATTGGAGGCGTTCAGGCTGGTCAAGCCGCTGCCGTTGCCAACGAAATCAGGGGAAAACGAAGTGCTGGAAGGCCCGTTCGTCAATATCGTCAGGTTGTTGCCGGTAAGGTCGGCGACAATCAAATCCACGCGGCCATCGCCGTTGACATCCGCCGCGCATAAGGAATACGGGACGGAACCCGTGGCGGGCGAGGAGGAAAGCACAAAACCGCCGCTGCCATTGTTCGTTAACACCGTCAGTGTGTCGACACTCTCGTCGGCAACGATCAAATCCACGCGGCCGTCCCCGTTGACATCCGCCGCCGCGATGCATATGGGCGAGGACACGCTGAGCGTGGCATTGGAGACAAAGCCGCCACTGCCATTGTTCGTCAACACGATGAGTGAGGAGTTGCCGTTGGCGCAGATCAAATCCACGCGGCCATCCCCGTTGACATCCGCCGCGCAGACGAAGTAAGCGTTGCCGCCCACGTTGAGCGTGGCATTGGAAACGAAGCCGCCACTGCCATTGTTCGTATATATCGTCAGCGATTCGGAATTCTGGTTGGCGCAGATCAAATCCACGTAGCCATCCCCGTTGACATCCGCCGCCACGACGCAATCGGGTTGGGATCCCACGGCAAGCGTGGCATTGGAGACGAAACCGCCGCTGCCGTTGTTCGTCAACACCGTCAGCGAGGCGGAAGAAGCGTTGACGCTGATCAAATCCACATGGCCATCCCCGTTGACATCCGCCGCGCAGAGGTAAGTGGGGTGGGCGCCCACGTTGTACGTGGCATTGGAGACAAAGCCGCCGCTGCCATTGTTGGTCAACACCGTCAGCGTGCTGCTGCCCATGTTGGCGCAGATCAAATCCACGTGGCCGTCCCCGTTGATATCCGCCGCCACGACGCTTTCAGGATTGAGGCCCACGTAAAGCGTGACATTGGAGACAAAGCCGCCGCTGCCATTGTTGGTCAACACCGTCAATGTGGCGGAACCCTCGTTGGCGGTGATGAAATCCACATGGCCATCCCCGTTGACATCCGCCGCCACGACACAAGAAGGGTTGGTGCCCACGCCTGGCGAAGAGGAGAGCGTGAATTTGCCAGAACCATTCGTCGTCCAAACAATCGCGCCATCGGCGTTGACGGTCACCAGATTCACATTGGTCACTCCCGCGCCGTTGCCGCTGAACGTGCCCGTAATGTTTACGCCGCTCTCGCCATTGGTCACCACCGACGACGGCAGTTGCGCGCTCGCGATTGTCCCGGTGAGATTGGCGGCCCTCAAACTGGTCAAGCCGCTGCCGTTGCCGTTGAACGTGCCGCTCAAAGTCACGCCGGTTTCCGTGTTTGTCACCACCGCGCCCGGCAATTGCGCCAGTGGCAGTGTGCCGGTCAGCGTGGCCGCGTTTAGATTGGTAATGGCGCTGCCGTTGAGCCACGGCGGGTTGCTGACTACCAGGTAATTGGCGAAGTTCGTCCCGGACACGTTCAAATTGCTGGTGACGTCCAACTCGTTAAAAGTAACGTCGCTCTCATTGTTCGTAACAACGACGCCCGGCAATTGCGCCAATGAAAGTGTGCCGCTGGTGATGTTGCTCGCGTCGAGGTTGACCACCACCGATGAACTGAATGTCCCGGTAAGATTGCCGGCGTTGACGTTGGTCAATCCGCTGCCGTCGCCGCTAAAGGCGCCGTTCAAAGTCACGCCCGTCTCGGTGTTCGTCACTACGCCCGCAGGCAGTTGGGCCGGGGAAATTGGGCCGGACAGCGCGGATGCGCTCAGGTTGGTAATGCCGCTGCCATTGAGCCAGGGCGGATTGCTGACCACCAGGTAATTGGCGAAGTTTGTCCCGGACACGTTCAAATTGCTCGTGACGTCCAACTCGTTGAAAGTGACGCTGCTCTCATTATTCGTGACCACGGCGCCCGGCAATTGCGCCAGCGAAAGTGTGCCACTGGTGATGTTGCTCGCGTCGAGGTTGACCACCACCGACGAACTGAACGTCCCGGTGAGATTGCCCGCGTTCAAACCAGTCAATCCGCTCCCGTCGCCGCTGAAGGTGCCGTTCAAAGTCACGCCCGTCTCGGTGTTCGTCACCACGCCCGCGGGCAATTGGGCCGGGGAAATCGGGCCGGACAGCGCGGACGCGCTCAAATTGGTGATCCCGCTGCCATTGAGCCACGGCGGATTGCTGACCACCAGGTAATTGGCGAAGTTTGTCCCGGACACGGACAGGTTGCTTGCGACGTTCAACGTGTTGAAAGTGACTTCATCCTCATTGTTCGTGACCACGACGCTCGGCAATTGCGCCAGCGAAAGCGTGCCGCTGGTGATGTTGCTCGCGTCGAGATTAAGCACCACCAATGAACTAAACGTCCCGGTAAGATTGCCCGCGTTCACGTTGGTCAAGCCGCTCCCGTCGCCGCTGAACGCGCCGTTCAAAGTCACGCCCGTCTCCGTGTTCGTCACCACGCCCGCAGGCAGTTGGGCCAGTGGCAGTGTGCCTGCAATGTTCGCCGCCGACACGCTGCCCGCGCTGGCCGCCACGCCGGCATTTTCGGCAAAGATGGCATAAGGCGACGGCGTCAACGGCTGGCGCGGGCTTAAAGTGGTGAATCCGCTTCCGCCGTTGGTTTGCACGCCAATCTCCAGCCAGAGGGACTGGCCGGAAAATTGGCTGCCGAAATCCAGCGTCACGGTGAACAGCCCGTTGCTCACGGCGGTGGCGTCGTTGGTGAGCAGGCCGCCTTGCTGCGTTCCCGCGCTGGCCGCGTCATAAATCCCGAATCTTAAATCGTAACTGCCGGTGACCGGGCCGTTGGAATCATTCAACCGGCCTTGGTAAGTGAACGCGGTGCCTTGGGCCTGGGCGGTGGATGTTTGAAGAGTGAACAGGGCGAGCGCCGACAGGATCAGCCAGCAGGCCGCCAGGTAATGTCTTTTCATGGGGGATTTGTTTGAATGTTTCAACCTACATTCCGCACTCCGGCGATGCATCTTTTGGTAGCCGTTTCTCAGGCAGCCAAGCTACCTGTAGATAGCGGCGTCAATTTCCAGCAATTGGAGCAAGGTCTGCTGGAGCTCGGTCAGCGGAT
>Ga0316226_1002913_pt1 | contig 15358 bp, 13 predicted proteins | sample TBH18017metaG_FD_206009 | JGI IMG/M metagenome (GOLD analysis project Ga0316226, IMG submission 206009) | Freshwater microbial communities from Trout Bog Lake, Wisconsin, USA - TBH18017 | ecosystem: Environmental > Aquatic > Freshwater > Lake > Hypolimnion/Profundal zone | place: USA: Wisconsin... | reverse complement strand
GTACAAAGATGCCTTGTATGGACGAATGATTGCGATCAAATAACTGGGCAATCTGCTGGAGAGAATCTCCTTTTTTCCAGCGCTCCCACATTAAAGCCTTCTGAGTAGCCGTGTAATAGATTCGAGGCCGTTGTTTCATGAGCAACACTCCTTGCGCTTACGCAGTTTGTAGTGTGTTGCATCGACGGGTTGAAATCAAGACCCAAAGCAGACGCCCATGGGAATACCGAGACTATCTTTGACTCTTTGCTGGGAAATACCACTTCCCATTTCTGATAGGCAAGAAACTGCCATCATCGACACCCACTTCTTGCGCAATACGTTCATTCATGACCTGATTCATTGCCATAATGAGCGGAGCATTCTTTTTGGGATCCATCGCCAAGTTATTCATCTCCTCAGGATCATTTTGCAAATCAAAAAGTTCCAGATCATTCTTGGAAATCAGCTCCTCAAAAGAAGTTGGGGTATTGAAATGCAATGGTGAGAAGTATCGAGAAAAGCGATACCGCCCATCAAATACACTACGAATACCAACTCTATTATTGAAGTTAGGCTCATGGGCTCTTAAAATCTGTTCAGCCCTTGGATCGCTTACCTTACCCGCCATCAGCCAGGTATAAGTTCTTTTGGCCCACTCCCAACTAGTAAACATTAGCATGTTGAAATTAAATAAAGAGGCAGGTCTAGCGGAGTCTACTTTGGCTTTTTCTGGCTCTTTAAAGAGCGGGGTTAAGTCTTGACCTTTTAATCCCTCGGCCGCCTTTTGAATGCTTTCTCGATCTTTACCCGTCATTGCCAGAATGGTAGTAGCTAGATCAATCTGCGAAGTGATTGCTTGACACTCTTTGCCGCCTGGATAGGCCGGATGAATAATCATCAAAGGGACATGGTTCTGCTCTTTGTAGGTGGTAGTGCCCTTGCCACGCATTTGATGTGATCCACCTAGCTCACCATGGTCAGCAGTAAAGATAACGATGGTATTTTCTTCCATGCCACTATCTTTTAAACCTTGCATTACTGCAGCGACGTTCTCATCACTATCGCGCATGCAATTAAAGTAATAATCTAGCAATAATCTCCAGCGACGATCTTCATTGGGCCACTCCCCCATTAATAGATCCCAGATCTCTTGATAGAGCTTATGGGCTTTTGGTCTGCCGGGAGCATCAAGCGCTTGCTTGCGACTTTCTGGCAGAGGATAGTTATCCCAGGTAGCCTTATATAAGTCAGTGGTTGGTACTGGCAGAATTGTCATTGCATGCTTAGCGCCTTGCACAGGCTTACCTGGTAAATCCGAGTTCACGTAAGTTACATCATGAGGGTTCACAATATTGACCGCCAAGTACCAGGGTTGCTTCTTAGCCCTAAGCTCCTGCCCTTCATTTCTGAGCCAACCAATAGCAGATGAAACTGTTAGTTTGTCAAAGGTGTAACCACCTTGCTGCTCATCAACAATATCGCCAACCCCCAAGAAATCATTAAAGCCATATGACTTAATGATCTTGCGATACGTTGCCATTGGGGCGTCATAGGCTTTTTTAACAACATCCATGTTGGCAGAAAGGTGCCACTTACCTTGATAAGCCGCGTGGTAACCGAGTTCAGATAGACGATGCCCAATTGTCTTTACCTTAAGAGATAAATCAGGCTGCCAAAGAAAATTAAGGTTATCAAAAATACCAGAATGCTGAATATGCAAACCCGTATAAATGACTGATCTAGCAGATGAGCATTGCATGGATGCTGCTTGATGATTAGTAAAAGTAATGGCTTTTTTCTTGATCGCCTCACGGGCTGGCACGGGCATCGGCCACTTTGGAAAGAAATGCTCTTGATCTACTAATACAAATAGAATGTTATAGCCAGCAGGTGGAGTATTTGGTGCAATTGGCTGAGGCTTTTCTGGAATTGATTGGGCCTGTGCATTCTGCATTCCAGCGGGTAATAATGCCGCGCCCAATGCGGCAGCACCGGTGGAAAGCAAATCACGACGTGATGGGTTTGATGGGGCATTACTAGAATTAGATGTCATGGCACATTGCGGTAGATTGGTCGGAATACTCCCGATCCAAACCACATCACCTTAAGGGGATTTGGCATGTAAGCCAGACAAGTTATCAAGACTATACCCGACTAATATGTGCCTAACTATATCCATTCGCACCAAATTTATGCCTATTGAAAGTCTCTTAATGGCCGTTCTCTGCCTCTCGGACACTTCAGGTTAAATCACTTTTAACGTCTGGAATACCGTCAAAAGCAGCCCCTGACCATCTTCAATCAACTTCTTTCGCCCTACATATTCCAAATATTACCTTTTATATGGTAAATGAGCATTGTTTGCACTATAAAAGTCAATTGATATATAGGTTTAAGTCTTTTTTATGGTAAAGTAAATGGGCATTATTTGCATAAGAAGACATGACAAAACTTAATATTCAAGACCGGATGATTCGCTCGATCTCCAATCGCACAGGAGAGGTCTTTTTGCGCGCTGATTTTGAAGATATGGGAAGTCAGTCTCAAGTGAGCAGAGGTTTATCTAATCTTATCAAGGCAGGTCGTATCGTACGCATTGGTTATGGGGTATTTGCAAAGGCTAAACAAAGCAGTATTTCTGGAAAGCCAGTCCCACGCCAACCTTTAGAATTTTTAACGCAAGAGGCCTTGAAGAAGTTGGGCGTCATACCTGAACTAGGAAAAGCTCAGGCTGACTACGCTAAGGGTGATACCACTCAAATTCCAATGCAAGCAGTCTTTAATACAGGTCGTCGCCGTATTAGCAGAAAGATCAGCGTAGGCAATAGAACGGCTAGCTATGAAAATAATTACAGCGCATCAGCGTGAGTTAATTCTAGATATTGGCGCAGAAGGCTTAACAAGCCTGCCCGCTGGTGTACTTGAAAAAGATCTTCATCTCACAGAAGCATTGAGATATTTAAGTGCCGCTGATACAACAGATCTTCAGTTGGTATTTTGCGGCGGAACTTGCCTATCAAAAGCTCATGGAATTATTGAGCGAATGTCGGAGGACTTGGACTTCAAAATCATTGTTCCGGAAGGTTTGACTGGAAATGCCAAAAAGAAATTGCTTAGTAATTACAAAGATATTCTGATAGCTGGCTTTTCAGAACTTGGCTTTTTAGCCTCCAAGAAAGATGTAGTTGCTGGAGACGGAAATAGCTCAATGCTCTTTAATCTTCGCTATGAGAGCCAGTTTCCGCAAGTAGTGAGTCTTCGGCCCGAACTCAAGGTTGAGATTCACGCTAGAACACCGCTACTCGAGTGCCAACCTTTGAATATTAGATCCATAGCAGATGAAGTCTTGGCTCTAGAGGATTCCAAATTTTCAATTCTTTGCATTAATGTTTCAGAAACTTTGGCAGAAAAGGTACTCGCTTTCTTACGTAGAACTGCGCAATCTCTTGAATTTGAAAGCCAGGAAGAATTCGATGGGCGACTGATCAGGCATGTCTATGACGTTCTATTCATTCATAGAAAACAACCGCGCTTATTGAAAGAGCTGCCAAAGGGATTATTTGATCAAATGATCAAAGCCGATGGACTGCAATACCAAAATCAATATCCTGGTTTTTTGAATGATCCAAAGAAGAGATTATTAACGGCTTTAGATAGTTTTTCTGACTCAGTCAAATCTGAAGAAAGCTATCAAAGGTTTTTAGCAGATTTGGTATATGGAGATCCGATCAGCTTTGAAGAGGCTCGTCAAATTTTTATACAAATAGCCAAAACTCTTCTCAGTTAGACAGCCCTAAATTCCAGCGGATTTAATGCAAACTTAGTGGTGAATAAACATAAATATAAGCGAGCTAAGTCCTTGATATTGCTACGGGCCGAAGGTTGCGTATATTCACCATTAATAAATGCATTTCTTAATTAAATCAATAGCTTGGCGTATTGTCTAAGACGGACTTTTAATCCGTTGGTCGCGAGTTCGAATCTCGCCCGACCCACCAACATTACTAAGCCTCGATTTTACGGGGCTTTTTCTTTAAACCTATTACAAAGCGCTCAGGTAAGCAGCGACAGCTTTTGCATCCTCATTAGATAGATTTCTCTCTTCGTTCTGCATTAGTTCGCCATGTGGTCTAGCAAATTTAATCATTCGAGGCGCCCAAGTATTCCCGCCTACTTCCATGAATTCTTTTTGGGCTGGTTCTTTCCAAACATTGAGCTGTTGTATTAGATAATAGGTATGCTGCCCAGAAATTTTCGGGAAGGTAGCCATACCCTCCCCATTAGGGCCATGACAAGAATTGCATTGAATGACGCCTTGGGCAGGAATTCCTTTCTCAAAAATTTCTTTACCACGTGCTAATTGTGGATCTCCAGCGTTCATACTGATCGACTTAACAGTCGCTTGCTTAGAAAAATAATCTGCTAATTCTTGTATCTGCCTATCGGTTAATGGGCCAGCCATGCCCCACATATATTGCACAGCGTATTTATTGCTCCTAGTATGATCACGGTAATCGCGCAACTGATTTACTAAGTACTCCCTTTGCTGCCCCGCCAGATTGGGAACCATCGGTGATTGTGATTGCCCATTGACTCCATGACAGGAGGCGCATACTTGTATGGCGACAACATTGCCTGCAACTTCATAATCACCCAGCGCCCTACTTCTTGTTGGATTCTCTAATGCGGTCACTGGAGGAATGTTATTGAAATAGGTACACCCAGCCAGAATAGCCACGGATAGAAGCACGGTAATTGAGGTGGCTCTAACAAAAATTTTCATTACATTGCCAACCATAAATAGAGCCAACTCGCATTATTGGCGCTAGCATTAGTTCCAGAGCCGTTATAACTAATTGTTCCACCGTTATATTTGGTAAATGCGGTGTACTGATAAGTAATGCGCATATTTTGTAAGGGTTGATACCAAATAGATGGGATCCATGCAGTGGAATTTGGATTTAAATTAGCGCCTGTTAAGGCATTTGTTCCGTAGTGTCCGTCGCCTGTACCAGTAATATTCTGAAATGCCACTGCGGCGCCGTAGGTTGCGTTATAGACATAGCTCACCTTGGACAGGAAAGAATTGTTTTTGTTATTGGGGTTGCTATACAAAATACCAGTTGGGTCAGAGATATTTTCTTTGGTGAAGCGGGCTTGTGCAGTTACGGTATGCGGGTCAACCAAATATTGATACTGCCCATCAATTGCTCTATCTTGATACTTCACCGTCCCAGCACTTAAGGCGGGCGAATTCACTGGCCCACTACATGTAGGTGCTGCACCTTTATATGAACTGCTATCCGCCACTGTATTGCAGCTGGAGTATTGATTGATATTGGCACCTAAGAACCCAATCATCCAATTATGGCCAGCATGTTCATCGCTTTGATAGGCAAACCGAAAATAGGGATTAAGGCCTTGCAAATAGACTGGTGAACTATTGGGATTGCTATTGGATGCGGGATAGGTCATCCAAGAAAGAGCCCCCGCACCGCCAGACTGATACAGATTAACTTCACCATAAAAATTTTGGTTCACATAACCATAGACACCAAATCCTGGGTTGTGAACAGAATATGCTGATAGCCTTGAGTTATACGGCAGTCCATAAGTTGAATAGTTTCTAGTGGATCCCATGTAGGGATACATCCACATCGGAGAGGAGTTCCATACATCGGTAGCGCCTGCATAGTTATTCAGGGATGCGCCCCAAATAAAATCTTTAACTGTATCTACGCTATTGCCAACGTAGTGATCTGCGTAACGCCAGTCTTGTATATCTGCTGCAAACTGATTTTGGTTAGGAATACTTCCCTTGCCGCTAACCTGCTCATCAAATGCGTAATACCATTGACTAAAGGCGCCAAAGTTATCAGCGATCTTTCCACCGACATCTAGAAAAAGATAATTAGGCTCCAGCTTTCCGCTTTGATGCACTTGCCCAGTGTCGTTGTTTCCATTGGTGCTTGTGGCAGCACCACCAACAAACTGCACGGACACTGGAATATTTTGTCTCTCGCCAATAGTGTATCCAGTGAGCTTGAAGTAGCGGCCAAAGGGAGTAAGTTCTGGGTACTGTCCACCAGCATGACAAGAGACGCAATTTTGCCCCGTTTGGCGTGAAAATAATGGCAATGCTTGCGCATCATTGAGACTTATACAAAAGAGCAGCAATCCCAATGAGATCAGCAGGAGAGCTCTCAATTTATCTATTAAACCCATCAAGCCAAACCCTCTAAAGCCAGCGTATGAAAATACTCCGGAATATACCGCACATTCATTTTGGTCCCTGAGCTCTAGCACTCAAAAGGTGAGTTGATCATACCAGCCCAAAGAAATTCGGCAATCCTTTGATCGTACTATATTGATAGCGTTTGATTGCCTCACTCAATCCACTCAAACTGAGTATTTATGCATCACTAAATTAGATAGAGCGGACCCAAGATATCGATTTAGCTTGTTTGTTGCGGCATATGGCAACCCCTAAATCAATAAGTTGTATAAAGTTTTAATGCGTTAATTTGAGCCTGTTGGTCGCGAGTTCGAATCTCGCCCGACCCACCAAGCATCTATAAGGCTCTCAGATTAATTCCTGAGAGCTTTTTTACTTTTACCGCGTAATTTACTTACCAAATGGTGAAGATATCGGTCAATATCAACCTTGTTTGTTAACCAAAATTTGGCAAAATCTGCCCTACTCCATCCTCAGCGTATATCGGCCACATTAGATCTGGTGCAATTTTTAATAACGCATGCAATCTTTGCTTTGCCATTTTTCCCAACTCGGACCTAGTGATAGACCATCTTTTTAGTTTAGGTTGACTAAACTTGATTTACCGATTTCCACCAGCACCTTAATGATTGATGTCGCCCGACCAAGATCCTTACTTGCTTTCACTCCCTGAGATGGGCGTGCATAGTCATAAAACGACCCGAATCAGTCATTTATCGCAAGGAGCATAGTTCAAAATAAGTACTCCAACCCAAAAGTGCCTCCTTGGAAAAGAATGCTTGATCCAGCATTAACACCCCTAGCAGTAACGCTGGTAGGGCTACTTCCTGAGTACACATAGGGTATCTGCCCTGGCGCCAAGGCCACTCGATCTAACCAGAGTAACTGGTAGCCCATCTTTATTGATAAGTCATCCGTAATTGAATATTTCAACTGGAGAACCCCCTCCCCTGAATAAGCAACTTGATTAGTGCTCGCACTAGTCAAATACATTATTTTTGTAATGCTCACAGCATTACTTTGTGTAGCTTGATTATTAAATACACCAGCCTTTAATGAGCCACCAAGTGATAATCGCCCAAGCTCAACAATTGTTCCTTGGGCACCCAGCTGTAAACCAAGCAGATTATTTTTTGTATTAGTAGACCAAAAGGGGGGGTAGCCACCAATACTTGCCCCCAAAGCACAAGCCTGAGTTGTTTGGGACAAAGTGGTGTCGTAAACAGTCTGCGATATTTGCGAGGGAGATGGAGCGCACCCCCCAACTTTCCATACGGGATCATTTTGATCGGCAGGAGTAACCGATCCGGTAAGACTGTCTTTTAGCTGAAACCAACGAAATCCTGCTAAAAAATTAAACTTGTTAGGTGCTTTGAATTTTGCATTGGCCTCAGCACTATAAAGGCTGGTTGTAGATCCCCATGTCATGCCTTGGTAAGCAAAATCTTGGGTTTGCCAAAAACCTGGCGCTTTCATAATGTACCAATTACCAGGATTGGAGGGGCCAATCGTATTGCTTGAATTTAAATTATTAACATTGAAATAAGATAATTCCAAGCCATAGCCAGAATCGCCCAAGTAATTTAATGTCAGCTTAGGTCCAGCAGCACTTCCTTGTTCAAATTGATTGCTATTAAAAGCCTCAGTCGCCGACATATTGGCTGTTTGTCCAAATTTAGATGTGCCAGGGAGCGTACTAACCAATGGTTGGTTAACGCTATTATTAGATCTCTTTAGGGCAATTACCTCCATCGACAGAGACCAGTGAGTCGGTGATTTTAAATTCTCAAAAGAGCTATGATCCTCAGGCTTAAAGTTAGTATCAACACCCTGCGATATTGATGGACTTAGTTCTGCAGCAAATGCTCCCTGGAAATGAGCGCACCCAAGTGCTAAGAAAAGAGCCCCCATAAGGGATCTCCATCGATAACGTTTGATAGCCATCTATACATTTTAGTAAACATTAGGCGTGAGACTAGAAATCTAGCAGTTCTTAATGGTCTTCCTAAGGCCTATTTACTCTGGTGCCTTGCTAAGGCGGTTATTGGGCTGAAACAGCTTTGGTATTAGCTCAACTCAGGGGATGCAACTCGACCCAACACAGTCCTTCAAAGGTAACAAAAAACCGCCGAAGTGAACTGACCCCCTTGGTTGGACACCAAGTCCAACCAAGGGGGTTTTGTTTTGTGAGCAAGTACAGCACGCAATTTAAATTTCCTCAGCGTAAGTTTGACTTAATTAGACTCAATACGTCATCAAAAAATAATTTGATGACACCAGCGCATCGACAGATACACCTCCAAAATGAGCTCATTGTGGTCTCGTCAGATTCACTATTTGCGAACTCGTCAAACTGCTGAGTTTTTTCTTGAGAATTTTATAAATATCTAAATCAAATTCAGCCTCTCCCTCGCTACTAAGTTCATCTAGCTCATCCTGATTGATAGCTGACCCTAAATAACACCAACGATCAATCACGTGCATTTGCTCGCCTTCGGCAATGGCAATTGGCCCCGCATAAGGCCAACTCTTCACTCTAAATGCATCTAAGGCCAACTGTAATCGTTGATTATGGGATGCCATGGTCTCCGAACCCAAGCAGGCGCCTTTGCATTGCTTGACTTGATAAGCGAAGCAGGGTTTTTTCAGCTCCCGTTTTTCCAATCCCAAGACCACTCCACACAATTGATTGCGCTTCGCGATTACAGTTAAACATTGCTGTGCTTCGCGCCTGCTATTAAACAGGCCATATAGATTCTCTTGCAGTCCTGGCAAAAGATCGCGATGCGTTACCAATACAGGAGTCAACACACCTTCTTCATTTTCTTGAAGCTGCCAGGCACACAAATCTTTCGAGCGTCGTAGCTTGATATTCATACTAGGCAAACGTTCTTTGATTAATTTGGATTCCAGCAGCAATGCCCCCAGTTCCCCGCTGGTTTGAATCCAGTCAATATCCCGAATTTGCATGGAGAGCTTCATTTCTTTTCGGTCAGTCAAGTTATTTTGAAAATGACTCAGAACCCGAGCACGCATATCGATACTCTTACCAATATACAAAGGCATCTTATTTTCCGCATAAAAGATATATACCCCTGGACTGGCAGGTATTTGATTTATTAAGTCTTTATCGATATGCGTTGGTAGGCTTGCATTAGCAGTAACCTGATCCATTGCCATGTGCAGTTTTTCTACCCCAAATCGAGCTTCACAGACCTTCCAAAACTGCAGCAATAGATCTGCATCTCCCAAGGCTCGATGTCTAGAAGAGACCTTTAGATCATGAACCTGAATTAAGGTATCGAGATTGTGGCGCTTCTGCTCAGGAAATAAATGTCTCGATAATTTGACGGTACAAAGTACTTTGGGTTTGAAATCGATGCCAATGCGCTTAAAAGAGGCTCTTAAAAATCCATAATCAAACCGTGCGTTGTGGGCAACAAACACCTTATTTTCCAGCTGGCGATATAACTCATGGGCTAATTCAGAAAAATCAGGCTGGCTCTCGACCATTTGGGGTGAAATGCCCGTAAGCCTCTGAATATTTTGCGGGATAAATATTTGTGGATTTAATAGACTTTCCCAAACTTCAACTTGATCTTGATGTAGAGTTTTAATACCAACTTCCGTAATCCGATCTCGATCATAGTGAGACCCAGTGGTCTCAATATCTACAAAGGCGAGCGTAGGAAATTCGATGGGAGTAGTTTTCATTGGCTACAGGATATCAAGCAATCGGCTTATTGGTATCGAAGCCGGTTGAGGTCACCGCCGATTTGAGACTTTGAGACCCACCTCTGCACTAAGTAACCTCTCGACCCCAATAGACCCTCGCTCTAAAAAGCCAGCCGAAGCAGGTCTTTCAGGTAAATAAATCAGATCGAGTTACAAACCAATGATGTAAGTCGCCATTACTGTAGTTGATCAGACTGCTTGATAAGCTTCTTGAAGATAAATGCCGGTAACGTCAAAGCACTGGTTCTTGATGATGTTATAAAAAGCGCCGACCGTTGCTGTTGATCGGGCTTAATTTGAAGTTAGAAGATTCCACTTTGCCCTGTATTTAATCAGCTCTAAATTTAGACGTCATTATCCAAAGTCTAGAGCTCCCTAATTAACCTCATTGATAGCGCTCAAATAAGACCCCGTCGCCTCTTCCAGCTTTTGAAGATTTCCAGCCCTAACACCAAGCAACCTCAGACTTCTTGCCAGATCAATACGCTTTAAACATTGCCTTGCTGCTTGGCGAATAATATGGGGATCGTTAGTAGGGGTATCCAGCGTAACGTCTCTGGTGATAGATTGAAAATTTCCATATCGGACACGAATTCCAATAGTTTTTCCAAGATAGCTCTTGGCACTTAAATCAGTAGCCAGACGTTCGCATAGTTGCGCCAAAATCGGGCCTAAGGTTTTCCGATCTCTTGCTGGGTGCAAGTCATGTTCAAAAGTAGTTTCGCGGCTCATATTTACCGGCTCCCCTCGCAAGGCTACTGGATCATCATTCTGACCATGCGAGCTTTCATATAACCATGCGCCATAGCTTTTACCAAATTCTTGCATTAACCAAATACGATCGCGTTCTGCCAACTCTCCAATGGTGTGAATTCCATGTTGAGCCAGTTTTGCATCAGCTTTAGGACCAATTCCATTAATCTTTCGACAAGCAAGTGGCCAGATTCGACCCTCTAAATCAGATGCCTCTAAGACACAAATGCCGTTAGGTTTATGCATTTCACTTGCGATTTTTGCTAATAGCTTGTTTGGAGCTACTCCAATAGAACAAGTTAATCCAGTATTGCTAAAAACGGTCATTTGAATAACTCTAGCCAAAGTATGCCCACTTTTGCGCTGCACTCCAGGCACATCAGTAAAGTCGATATATACCTCGTCTACCCCTCGATCCTCAATGATTGGAGCAATTTCAGCGATGGTATCTTTCATCAACTTTGAAAAGTGGCGGTAACGCTCAAAGTCTACTGGGAGCAATATTGCATCAGGGCATAACTTGGCTGCCTTCATCAACCCCATCGCAGATCCAACGCCAAATTGACGAGCAGCATAGGTTGCCGTTGTAATGACCCCCCTCCCAGTGTAGTCAGAGAGTCTAGGGAAAAACCGTAGCGGTATTTTATGGGGGCGAAAGTCATCCCAGTCGGGTTCACTCTGAAGAATCAATGCAAAAAGATCTTCTGTTTTAAAGCGCCCGCTACCACCAATCACTACTGGTAAATCTTTGAGTTGTGGATAGCGCAATAATTCTACAGAGGCGAAAAAAGCATCCATATCCAAATGGGCAATGCGTCTAGGGCGTGGAGAGATTGAGTCAGTCACCCAATAGATGTTAAATTAAAAATAGCTCTTACGGAATAAATTCTCAGCGCAATCAGATAGCAAACCTGAATAAAGGACTCAGCCGTTCATGATTTCGAATCTTACCTAATTCACTAGCAACTAAAGAGCCCTTGAGTCAAAGTTTTAGGCCTTATTCGGTTAAAAAATAGATTTGGGAGTTGTTAGTTAGGCTACATTCTGTGAAGTAGCGCTAGAAACTAGATCAACCCATCCTCAAGAAGACTTAATTCCTCAGAAGTAAAGCCTGCTTGCTTACGAGCTTCCATATTAAATGGACCCTTTAACACTGGAGCGCAATACTTTCTAGCTAATTCCCTGTAGGTTGTGATGGGGGATAAATTATCCTTAGCGCACAAGAAATTAAACCAGCGATTACCGATTAATACATGCCCTATTTCATCCCTCAGAATAATCTCCAGTATTTCCACCGCTTTGAGATCATTAATTTGCTTAAATCGATCGCGGATCTTGGGAACTGCATCCAAACCTCTCGCCTCCATGGTTCTAGGGACAAGAGCCATCCTGGCAATGACTGCATCAGTTGTTCTCTCAACAATCTCCCACAAGCTATTGTGCGCAGGAAAATCACCATATGAAAAACCAAAGGATTGAATATGCCCTTCAACTAGACTGAAGTGAAAGGCCTCTTCTTTGGCAACCTTTAACCAATCCCCATAGTATTGCTCTGGCATTTCAGCAAAACGCCAAATCGCATCTAATGCAAGATTGATAGCATTAAATTCAATATGAGCAAGCGAGTGCAGCAAAGAAACTCTTCCCTCGGCTGTATTCATTTTTCTTCTAGGAACGCTTAAAGGAGGAACCAGCTCAGGTCTATTTGGGCGTCCTGGAAGGTCTATATTGTGACAATTGAAATTTCGGGAGAGATTTAATGAAATCTTTTGACTCTGATAATCATCGTATAACTGATATACCCGACTTACTTTAGCCTTTACGTCTTTAATAAGCAGTATTTCAAGGGCAGTTTCACGTAACTCAAACATTTACAGAAAATTTCAGTATCACCAAGATACCAACTCCCACTTAATAGTTAAATAAAGGCCTCTGCATTAAATTATTAATGCAACTTTAGCTCTACTGCCCTGAGAAACTCCATCAATTATAGCGATCAGAGTGATTCTTTAAGACCTTAGATATAAATATTGCCTGCACCATCGGTTTTAGTTAAGCAGCGTTAAAGCCTTTTTATTTTAATTTAGCCCGCTGTTTAGATTTCTCCAGTAGATCGGCGCTTCTTTGCTGGAAATCCACCATGGGGTGATATCCCATTTGATAGCATGGGCAATGATTGCCTAAAATCCAGCGTGCCAATTTAATCCGTAGCTTTTTAATCATTCTTTTCTCCAGTTCGATTGATAAGAATTTAGCTTATAAATGAAAATGCTGCTGATGCCTGACTGGTGATACAAAACTCATCTTCATCTGCCACTCAGCAAGATTGCGTGAAATCCATTAAATTAAAGCGATGGAAAAACTTATTTCATCTACACAGTGGGTGCCCCTATTTCCGCTAGGCACGGTTCTTTTTCCCGACGGGGTTATTGCACTGAAAATTTTTGAGACCCGTTATTTAGATATGATCAAACGCTGCTTACGTGAAAAAACTGAGTTTGGGGTGGTGAGCATTGTTAACAGCACTGAACCTGACTCAGAAAATTCATCAGAACCCATCTTCTCAACCATTGGTACGCTCGCTTCAATTGAAGATTTTGATCCTATACAGCCCGCTCTGTATATGACTAAATCGATTGGAACGCAACGTTTTAGTCTGCTAAGTACTAAACAAGAAGCCGATGGCTTATGGATGGGTGAAATTACTCTGATAAAAAATGACCCTCTAATCCCGGTTCCCCATGAGCACCAAAAAGTATCCGAACTCTTAGATGAGATTATTTCCGTTATCCAAAGTGAGGATCTTTTAGGCGACGCTCCTTTTAAGCGCCCCTACAAAACGGATGATTGTGGTTGGGTATCTAATCGCTTTGCTGAACTGCTGCCCATTTCCTTGGCCCAAAAAAATCATCTACTCGCACAAAGTAATCCAAGAATTCGACTTGATCTGATTACTGAAATTATTGAGGACGATGGCTTAAGAGATGTAATTTTTCATTAAAGATATGCTCGATGAGCTAATTCGTAAAACCATCCGAGAAATGGTGGGTGGTGGTGGACCCCCAGTGGCATTCTTAATCCCGTTGGGCGATCGTGGTCTTTTTGGACCAGAGTCAATCGCATGGAAGGTACATTCTGACTTTATTTCCATGATGATTGGTGGGATAAGCTCATTAATCTTACAGGCCCTTCATCCTCAAGCGTTAGCTGGTGTTTGGGATCATTCTAGCTTTAGAGAGGATCTCAAAGGCAGGCTTGGCAGAACAGCTTTTTTTATTGCCGCCACCACTTATGGCCCAACTGAAATGGCAAATAACGTCATTAATAGAGTCAATCAAATTCATACGAAAATTACAGGATTTGATGAATTTGGCAAACCATACGCAGCATGTGACCCTCATCTGCTAGCTTGGGTGCATTTAACAGAGACGCGTAGCTTTATGAGCTCTTTTGAATCCTACCGAAAAGAAAGACTGGGCGCTAACGAAAAAGACCAGTATTTTTTAGAAATGAAGGCTCTAGGAGAAAGGATGGGGGCTATAGACTTGCCCAATACCTACGCTGATACTGAAAAAGTCATTCAACACTATAGTCAAGAATTGCATTTTGGTGAACGTGCCCAAAGCATTGTTCATTTACTGGAGCACTTTCCAAGCAATTTGGCCGCCAAACCATTCATCAAGCTTATTAGTCGTGCTGGTTTTCTTAATCTTCCAGATTGGGTTTATCCCATCATTAAAAAACCCATTCCCAGTCACTTTGAACGGGTTGCTTTTAAACGGGGTATGAATATTTTGGCAATGCCCGTGAGGGAGGCTTTAAAGGACGGTGTTGCGGCCCATTCCCTGCGCAGGGTGTATGGGTGATTTTTATAAGAAGATATCCAGCCCAATTTAAATCAGAATCTAAGACTCTGGTTTAAATTTATTGGAATCCGTTGCTAAATCTTGGGTGGTATCGCAATTGGCACTTAGACTTGGTAGGGCCATTTTTTCACCGTCCCAAACTTGGCCACACCAACATTCACCTGCATCATTAATAATGCAAACGCCCGATCCACAACAACGCTTATCTGGCGCCTTCAAAACGAAGTCTTTAGATAAAGATTAAAAATACCATAAGCTGCACCCGCCCAAAGACCGGCGACAACTAAAAGCGAGATCATAAAACCCAAAGCACGCTTGCTAGGGTTTATTTGATAAGCAATCGCATACCAAACTCTAGCAATCAGCCAGATGACACCAGAATCGCCAGCACCTTTGTCACCAATAAATATGGCATATAGCCATAGAGCAGGCAAAAACATCATGACGTTTTCAATGGTATTGAGCTGAATCCGATAAGCACGCTCAAAAAACTCATTACCCGTAATGGCGGGAGCATGAACGTGATATTTGCCACGGGCTCTTCCAACATTAAATGTCAAGCCAAGCATTAGCAAAACAGTCATTAAAGTGATGAAAGAGGTATAGAGATAATGGCTCATAGGTGACTACTCTCGCAAAATGGAAATTGCGTCTATTCTAGAGTTTTTATGAAATTCGTGTTGCCCTCCCCGTATATCAAGATCATGCAAACTCAGCTATTTGACACAACTCAAACGGATTCCCTTCTTAATGTTCTGCCCAAAGATGGCCGCGTAAACTATTTCCC
>Ga0316226_1002907_pt1 | contig 15385 bp, 12 predicted proteins | sample TBH18017metaG_FD_206009 | JGI IMG/M metagenome (GOLD analysis project Ga0316226, IMG submission 206009) | Freshwater microbial communities from Trout Bog Lake, Wisconsin, USA - TBH18017 | ecosystem: Environmental > Aquatic > Freshwater > Lake > Hypolimnion/Profundal zone | place: USA: Wisconsin... | reverse complement strand
TTTCCAGTTGAAACAGAAAATTTATAAAATGCCACGAACGCCACGGTTCAAATCAAGCCGAAGAATTAGGTCACACCACCTTGATTGGCGTGAGGGATGTAGAGATTGAGGCGTGGAAGATAAGCCCCTTCTTTACATTCCCACGATTTTGATGGAAAACATCAACAGCAAATGAAACCCCTGCCACATCCCGACAACAAGCATCTCGAAGCGGCTGAAGGCTGGCTCGGGCTTGGAAATTGGAGGGAGGCGAACGAGGAACTGGAGAACATCAGGTCGGAATTGAGTGTTCATCCCTTTGTTCTGGAAGTGCGTTATAAGATTTTTGCCGAAACGAAACGGTGGGATGAGGCCGTTGAAATTGCCCGGACTTTGTCGGAAATGCTGCCTGACAATTCATGGGGCTTCGTTCACTACGCTTACAGCCTTCACGAATTGAAGCGGACGAAGGAAGCGTATGGCGTCTTGATTCCCGTGGTTGACAAGTTTTCCGAGCCCACCATCCGCTACAACCTCGCCTGCTATTCCTGTCAGCTCGGAAATTTGAAAGAAGCTGTGCAGTGGTTAAAGAAGGCGATTGATCTGGCTGGCAAGAAAGACGTCCGCGAGCTGGCTTTGCATGACCCGGATCTCGAGCCGTTGAGGGATAAAATCAGGGATATTTGATCAGCCATGCCTGCTGAAAATAATCAATCGCCCGCACCAGTCGCAAGTGCCACTCCAGAGGCCGTCGGACTGCCTCGGCGCGTGAGCGGTGCGACCTGGCGCGACACCTTCGCCGCCTTGAAGCATCGAAATTTCAGGTTGTTTTTCGTCGGCCAGCTCGTCTCGCTTATTGGAACATGGATGCAGGCCACCGCCCAAGGCTGGCTGGTTTATCAGCTGACCGGCTCAAAGGTTCTGCTCGGCACCGTGGCCGCCGTCGGGACGCTGCCCATGCTGCTGCTCTCCCTTTGGGGCGGCTCCGTGGCCGACCGTCGTTCCAAGCGCACCGTGATTATTATCACCCAGATTGGAATGATGCTGACGGCCTTCGTGTTCGCCGCGCTGGTGGGGAGCGGACACATCCAACCGTGGCACATTCTTGTGCTGGCGGCGTTGGGCGGTGTGGCGATGGCCTTCGATATGCCTGCCCGGCAGGCATTCATGGTCGAAATGACCAGCACCGAACATTTGATGAACGCGGTGTCGCTGAACAGTTCCATCGTCAACGGCGCACGGGTGGTCGGCCCGGCCGTGGCGGGTTTGTTGATGGCGCACGCTGGCATCGCCTGGTGCTTCATCCTGAACGGCGTCAGTTTCATCGCGGTCATCGTTGGCTTGATGATGATGCGTCTGCCCAAGTTTATTCCCCCGGCCAAGCCGCATTCTGCGAGGCGGCACATCCTTGAAGGTTTCAAATATGTTGCTGGTCATCGGCGCGTGCGGATTCTGCTGCTGCTTTTTGGTGTGGTGGGTGTCTTTGGCTGGTCGTATGCAGTGCTGCTTCCCGCCTATGCGACGGACATTCTCCATGTCGGCGAAAGTGGCTATGGCGGCCTCCTCAGTGCGAACGGCTTTGGTGCGCTTTTAGGTGCGTTGACCGTGGCGACATGGGGCAGCCGCGTCCGGCCACGACTGTTGATACTGGGCGGGCTATGGTTGTTTTCGGCGATGTTGCTGCTGCTGGCGGTCGTCCGCTGGTATCCGCTGGTGCTCCTGTGCTTGGCGGTGGGTGGCTGGGGGATGCTGCTCTATTTTTCAACGACAAACACGCTCATTCAGGGCAGCGTGTCGAACGCCATGCGCGGACGGGTCATGGGCATCTGGGCGTTGGTGTTCGGCGGCATGATGCCGCTGGGCGGACTCGAATCCGGCTTTCTGTCACACGCCGTGGGTGTGCCGTGGACGATCGCGGTGGGCGCTTTGATTTGTGCCGGAGCCGGTCTGGTGACTTGGTGGGTGGTGCGCCGTAATCCTCCCGTTCAAGTTCAGCCGGAGTGAGCGTCAGGGTTCCACCACCACATTAAAGGTCACCGTTCTTACCGGCGACACGTCTTTTTCCCACGGACGAATGTAGTCCAACCGCAAGCTCTGCCGTCCAGTCTTGATGGCGCGGAACCGCCAGATTTCCGTCCCGCCGACGCCCACCATTCCTAACGGGTGAGCATCTGCCATATATTCTCGCTGGCCAAACTGTTCCACCACCTCGCCGTCATTCCGGCAGCTCCAGCCGTAGCCGGTGGTGACGTTGCTCGGCAGTTCTAAGACCAAAACCTGACCGGCCGTCACTGTGACTTCATGGCCGCTGTCGAGCGGGGTGAGAACCCGCGTGCTGGAATTGGTGGCACACCCGGCCAGCAGGCAGGCGATCAGGACAAGTGGAAATTTCATTCCTCAAGAATTACGCATGTGCGTTTGTGAATGCAAGGCCAGCTTGGTGATTGACACCCGGCAGCCCAACATGATTGAGTTCGCCCAGAATCCATGAAAACCTGCCCCTATTGCGGTGCTGAATATCCCGATGGCACGCCTTGCTGCACGATAGACGAAACACCCCTATCGCCGCCAGCAGCACCCCGCCCCGTTTTCCATCCGGTCACGAATCCATCCCCACGCGCCGAGTTTGAAATCCCTTCGCTGACGGAAGAGCAAAAGCAGATGGACTTGGTCACGCTGGTCAGGTGCGGCTCGTTGATTTCGGCAGACCTGATTGCCAGCCGACTCCGGGCGGAGGGAATTGAGACGTTCATCCCCGACCAGTCGTTGGTGCAGACAATGGGGTTTAATTTGAACGCGGTCGGGTATGTCCGGGTTCAGGTCTCACCGGCTGACTACGACCGGGCCAGGGACATCATTTCCGGCTGAACAAAAAAGACCGGAGCCATTTACGACTCCGGCCCCTGGCTCACGATCTTCTTACAGCGACTTCTTGCCTGCGGCCTGCTGGCCAGATTGATTGCCTGATCCCACCAGTGCTGTCGTGGCTAGAGACCTACGATATGGGTGGCAAATTAACGACGACATGCAGATCGTGCAACTCGGTTTACCGTGGGGGTATTACTACGGCGGCGGGTATCACAATTGGCATTGAGATCGTCAGGCATTCAGGCATCAATCTGGTAAACTGCCCGAAACGGCTGGGACTGCGCGGCAATCCAATTGCCCGAATGTATTTATCAGGTTTCGCCAAGAGGATTTGCCTGCCACCCGGGATGGGCTACACTGGTTGGCTCCGAAATGAAGGATGCCCGCGTTGACGAGATTCGACAGCTCCTGCCCCAAGCCATGCTGCCCGACTGGGTGCATCTGGGGAGCCGGATGGTCCGGCTTTTGCGCGACCGGCTGCATCCGCAGCAGCATGACGCGGTCCTGAACCGGCTGCTCGCCCAGGTGCGCGCGTCCGTGGCCTTGCGGGAGCAACGGCGGCTCCAGGTTCCAAAATTATATTATCCGCCGGATCTGCCCATCACGGCGCGCAAAGACGATATCGTCGCCGCCATCCGCGCGCATCAGGTGGTCATCATCGCGGGCGAAACGGGTTCGGGCAAAACCACGCAGATTCCCAAGATGTGCCTGGAAGCCGGCCTGGGCATCGAGGCGAAAATTGGCTGCACGCAGCCGCGGCGCGTGGCGGCGGTGTCCATCTCGCGGCGCATCGCGGAAGAACTGGCGGTGACCTGGGGGCGCGAGGTCGGCTGCACGATCCGTTTTGACGACCGCAGCAGCGCGCAAACTTACATCAAGCTGATGACCGACGGCATCCTGCTGGCCGAGACGCAGGGCGACCCGTTGCTTTCCGAATACAACTGTATCATCATTGACGAGGCGCACGAGCGCAGCCTGAACATAGATTTTCTGCTGGGCTATTTGAAGACGCTGCTCGTCAAGCGCAGCGATCTCAAGCTCATCATCACTTCGGCCACGATTGACACGGCAACTTTTTCCAAAGCTTTCAACGACTCGCCGGTCATCGAAGTCTCCGGGCGGCTTTATCCAGTGGAGGTGATTTACGCGCCGTTCGACGCGGACTCGGAGGAGCGCGGCGACATCACGTATGTGGACGCCGCCGTGCGCGCGGCGGAAACCGCGCTGTGCGAGCCGGGCAACGGCGACATCCTGATTTTCATGCCCGGCGAACGAGACATCCGCGAGACGTGCGATTTGCTGGACGGCCGCTTTGGGCGCGAGGCGGAGATCATCCCGCTCTTCGGCTTGTTGAGCGCGACTGATCAGCAACGCGTCTTCGCACCCTGCGCGCACCGGAAGATTGTGGTCGCCACGAACATCGCGGAAACGTCGCTGACCATTCCCGGCATCCGCTACGTCATTGATTCCGGGCTGGCACGCATGAGCCGCTACAATCCGCGCACGCGCACCAAGCGGCTGCCGGTCGAGGCCGTTTCGCAAAGCAGCGCCAACCAGCGCAAAGGCCGCAGCGGCCGCGTGCAGGACGGTGTGTGCATCCGGCTGTATAGCGAGGAAGATTTCGCGGAGCGCCCGCAATACACGCAGCCGGAAATCCAGCGCGCGAATCTGGCCGAAGTCATTTTGCGCATGAAGGCGTATCGCCTCGGTGACATCGAGACGTTCCCGTTTGTGAATCCGCCGCCGCCAGTCGCGATTCAGGGTGGCTACCTGCTGTTGCAGGAACTCGGCGCGCTCGACGAGCAGCGTGAACTCACGCAGCTCGGCCACGATCTCTCGCGTCTGCCGATTGACCCGACGCTGGGGCGGATGCTGCTGCAATCGCAGCACGAACACGCCACGCGCGAACTGCTCATAATCGCCGCCGGCTTGAGCATCCAAGACCCGCGCGAACGTCCGCTCGACCGCAAAGAGGCCGCCGCCGCCGCGCATAAGCGCTTCACCGATCCGTCGTCGGATTTTCTTTCGCTGTTAAAGATCTGGGACGCCGTCCACGACCAGTGGGAGCGACTGCGCTCACAGGGCCAGCGGCGGAAATTCTGCAAGGCGAATTTTCTCTCCTACCTGCGCATGCGCGAATGGCAGGATTTGCACGCGCAGTTGCACGGAGCGCTGGAGGATTTAGGCCGGTTCAAGCTCAACGAAAGCAACGCCGATTACGCGGCCATCCACCGCTCGATTCTCACCGGCCTGCTCGGCCACGTCGCGCTGCGCAAGGAACGCAACCAGTATCAGGGCACGGGCAGCCGCCTGCTCGCGATGTTCCCCGGCTCGGCGCTATTCGACCGCAACGAGCGTCAGCCGAAACCCGCTGCGCGCAACGCGCAGCAGCCATCCCTGAAACTCGCGTCCACGCAGCAACCGCCGTGGATTGTGGCGGGCGAAATCGTCGAGACGTCGCAACTGTTCGCGCGCACGGCGGCGGGCATTGACCCGCTGTGGATTGTCCAGCTCGCGCCGCATCTGTGTAAAACCACGCATCAGAATCCGCATTGGAGCGTAGCGGCCGGCAATGTGCTGGTCGAGGAACGCACCACGCTCTACGGCCTGGAAGTGCGGAAGGTGAAGGTCTCGCACGGCAACATCAATCCACAGGAGGCCACGGACATTTTCATTCGCGCCGCGCTCGTCGAAGATGACCTGCTACCGACCCGCCGCAAAGTCACGGACGATGAAGGCGACGAGGACGACACGCGCATTTTCCGCACGGCCAGCCAACCGCAGCCCTTGCCGCCGCAGTATGCGTTCCTCGAACACAACCGCCAGGTGCGCCAGAAAATCGAGACGTGGCAGACGCGCGTGCGCCGCCATGACCTCGGCAATCTGGACGAGAAGCTGGCCGGATTTTACGCCCAACGGATTCAGAACGTCTCGTCGGTGCATGAGTTGAACCGGCTCATCCGCGATGCCGGCGGGCCGGATTTCCTCTGCGCGACGGAAGCGGATCTGACCGGCGGGCAGGTCTTGAGCTTCGATGGCGACGCGTTTCCCGATGCCGTGCCGCTGGGCGGCCAGCCGGTGGCGGTGGCTTACGCCTATTCGCCCGGCGAAGAACATGATGGCGCGACCGTGAAGCTCGGTTTCGGTCTGGCGCAAACCGTTTCGCAGTCGTGCGTGGAATGGTCGGTGCCCGGATTGCGCGAAGACCTGGTGAACGAGCTGTTGCGCGCGCTGCCCAAGGGCCTCCGCCGCGAGCTGCAGCCGTTCCCGCCCAAGGTTGCGGAAATCGTCAGCGAACTCCAGGCCACCGGCGAGTCGTTGTCGGCGGATCTCGCGCGGTTCATCCGCCAGCGCTACGGCGTGGCCATCCCGCTGGACTCCTGGCCGACCGGGGCGATTCCGGCGCACCTGCGGCCGCGCATCGAAGTCCTGGGCAACGACCAGAAAACTCTCGGCACCAGCCGCGACCTCGGCGTGCTCCGGCAAAAGCTGGAGCAGGTGCAGGCCAAACCAGCGCCGGATGACTCCGCCTGGTCGCGCGTGGCGCAGTCATGGGAACGCGCCGGCATCACCACTTGGAATTTCGGCACGTTGCCCGCGCGCATCACCGTCAGCGAAACCGGCCCGGTGCCGACGTATGCGTGGCCCGGCTTGTCGGCCGACAAAGAGGCGGTGAGCCTGCGGCTGTTCCGCACGGAAGCGTTGGCGCGGCAGGCGACGCTTGGAGGAATTCAAAAACTCGTGGAGCTGGCGCTGGCCAAAGATTTCGCGTGGCTGCACCGGGATTTGCGGGAGCTGAACCGCTTTGACGCGCTGGCGGCCAACTTTTGTCCGCTGGCGGAATTGCAGGAGACGGCCTTTGAGAACCTGAAGCGCCACGTGCTGCCGGGCGAAGTCTTTCCCGCGCTGAACGAGGAAAACTTTCTAGCCGCCGTGCAACAAACCCGTTTGGCGATTCCCGGTCTCGCCCAGAAGCTGGTGGATCAGGTCGGCGTCATCCTCCGGGCGCGACATGAAATTCTATCGCGCGGCGGAGCGACACCCGCTTTGCCGCGGACGAAGACCCTTGCCGATTTGAGCCAGTTGAACCTCGCCCCGCGCGCTGTCGCCAAGCCGGCGGACATTTGGGCGGAGGAACTGGACACCCTGCTGCCGCGCACTTTTCTGGCCGAAATTCCATTTGCGCGGCTCGCGCACGTTCCGCGCTATCTCAAGGCGCTCGCCACACGCCGGGAGCGGGCGAAGTTGACCCCCCCGAAGGACAAGGAGCGCGCCCAACTCCTCGCGCCTTACTTGGCAAAGTTAAAATCGCTCCAGGACAATCCTCCAAAATTCAACGCGGCTCAGATGCAGGTGGAGGAATTCCGCTGGATGGTGGAGGAATACAAAGTCTCATTGTTCGCGCAGGAACTGGGCACCGCCGTTCCGGTTTCGCCCAAGCGGCTGGATCAACTGCTGCAAACTCTGGGATTGATGAGCACGTCCGGTTTTTGACAAGCATCCATAACAAGTTCACTGAAGTTCTAAAGATTATCCCTAGAACTGGAAAGACTTTCCGCACTATCGGACGTCTCTCGGGAAAATTAATCTGGCATGACGGACTTGGTGGATAGACAGATTGGGGCATGGGTCACATTCCTGTGACAAGGTGCGCCGGTCGCCGGGATGGATGGTGGTAAAACTTCAAATTGGCCTGCCGAATCAGGGTTAAGTCCTCCTCGTCCCGCGCGATCCTGCCCGTCTGAAAACTGTGTTCGCCTGTCCTTTTACTGGAGGCTGTTCCGGCGGGGAGAACCTATCATGGTGGGCGTTGAAATCATCAATTCGAACAATTTAGGATTCCAAAAATACTATGAACAAAAAAAACAAAATGGGGCTCATCGTCGCGCTGGCCGGGTGTGTTGCCGGCAATGCCATGGCCGGCACTTTAACCAGTTTCGCCACCGGCGACCTGCTCATCTGCTTCCGCAATGCGAATGACCTCGTGGTGGACGCGGGGCCGGTCAGCGGCAGCACCTTTGCCGGTTCGCCCATCGGCAGCACGAACAACATCACCACCTATACCGCTGCAAACTTGAATGGCATGAGTCTTAACACTGTCAGTTGGTCGGCGGTTGGCTGGGAGAGCGACGGCACGCTTTACATCACCAAAGCCCGGCAGGACAATTACAACTCCATCAACTATCCCAACGTTCAAAGCGCCCCGTGGAGCCCGACCAGCCCCAATCCCGTGGGTTCCTTCGTCAACAACCTCAATTCCATGGTGAGCGGAGCGGCATATGCCAAAACCGCCCCGTTTTCGTCCGGGAAAACGCAATCCGCGACGGCCGTTTTTACACCGCCCTCGGCCGTTGGCAACCTCAGGACCTTTAGTTCTGGGCAGAGTTATGGCGATGTCATTGATCCGCTTGGGGCGAATGGATATCCCAACTATGGGGTTTTTCAGGGCGATCCGGAATTTGTCAATTATTCCAGTTTCGTCAGCGACAACCTCGTGGCGCGCTCGGATCTTTACAAGATTTCCGCCGACGGTTCGACGGTCACTTGGCTGGGCTATCTGGAACTGAATCCTGCCACCAGCCTGATGACCTTTGTCCACGCCCCGGACACCACGCCGGTCATCACCAAGGTCACGCGGGCGGGCGGCGTCACCACCATCATCTACACGACGGGTCTGACCGGAACCTACTCGCTGCTGGCCACCAACAGCGCCGGCCTGTCCGCGCCCAGGTCAACCTGGCCGGTGATCGCCACCCTTTCCAGCGGCGACTTGCTGACCCATACCAATCAGGACACCGACACCACCAGCGCCAACAAGTTCTACATCATTTCCGGCCAATAAACAAAACAACTGATCAACAAATCATCCGCCAACTTTTAACAAACAATAACCAATAAAAACAAAACTATGAAAAAAACTCTGTTACTGACTCTGCTGGCCGGCCTGGTCAGCGCTTCCTCGGTCAAGGCCACCGAGCTGTTCATCACCGGCTCCACCGCCTTCCGCGCGAACGTCCATGACGCCTGCCTGAAGTTGTTCCAGCCCGGCGGCACCCCCACCTTCAAGGAGATTGACGACACGAACAGCGTTGTGGGGGATGGCAATTCCACCGGCAACGGCGCCCAATGCTGGGTGATGGTGGGTCAGCCCACCAATGCGTTGACCACCATTGGGGACACGCTGGTCATCCATGCCTCTTTCACCGGCTCCCTGCAGGGCAGCTATGCGGTGGCCAACACGGACACCTCCATCAAATGGCTCTCCATCAGCAATACCGTGATCACCCACTCGCCGACCATCGCCTTCACCGATGTGGCGACCACCTCGTCCCTGTGGAACACCATTCCGAATAATTATGCCGAGGACACCGTGGCCATCCAGCCGTTTTGCATCATGAAGTCGCAGTCCTCCGGGGCGGGCCAGACGATCATGAACAACATCACCAACGTCACTTGGGAACAGATGAAGGGGCTCCTGAACAAGGGCTCTCTGCCGCTTTCCTTCTGGACGGGCCTGGACGGCGACACCAACAAGACGATTTATTGCGTCAACCGCACCCTGGATTCCGGCACCCGCCGCGCCATCGGTGCCGAAGTGGATTACCCCTGGGCCAATGGCACGACGATCTATGTTTACAACAATGGCACCAACGCCGGCAACTTCACTTGGATTGGACACTCATCGGCCTTACCCGGTGACAGCAACAACGTGGCCACCAGCGGCGGCGTCACCAACGCGAACAATTTCGGCTTGCCGTGGGGACCCGGCTATGTGGGTGGCGGCGACGTGCGGTCGCAGCTCGCCCTCACCGACATTCCCAACACGGCCATCGGCTACCTGTCGTTTGCGGATGCGCAAAAGAGCTGGGGCGCCTCCTCCGCCCCCTACTGGCGCGGGCTGTGTTCCTTTGAAGGCACCTATCCGACGGTGTATCCGCCGACGGCCTCCCAAACCAATGACTTCACCCCGGTCATCCAGGGTCAGTATCCTTACTGGGCGGAAGAAATTGTGTTCTATCCCACCACGGATGCCCAGTTGAACGTGGGCAACGATGCGTTGATCACCCATGCCCAGCTGGGTTCCAAGGCCGCCGGCGCCGCCAGCGGCAGCATCCTCGGCCTGCTGGATCACCAGAGCGGCGGCACCAACATCATTTCCGGCAGCCTCGAGTATGAAATCACCAATGCCGCCGTCAACACGGCCATCCCGCTCTACAAGATGCGCGTGTTCCATAACGCCGTCAGCAGCCTGATCACGCCCGGCAGCTACCATTGACATTTGCTGTTGGTTGTCCCACAGGCCGGCGCGGATTCGTCCGCGCCGGCCTTTTGTTTTTGGTGAAAAAGTTATGAAACGCCGCCGCCGCCATCACCGGCTGGACTTGGCTGCGGATTCATGGTTTAATTATAGCCGATATGAACACTTCACTCGTCAAGTCCGCGCCGCCGGGTGATTTTGCGGAAATCAGCGTGCTGATGCACGGCTGGGAAACCCGGCTGCACACGCTCGTCAGCCAGAACCGGCCGATCAAGTTTGACATGTATCCCCAGCCGGGCATCCCCCCCGGAAATCCGGGGCCGGCTCCAGCAGCAGGGCTATTCCGACCTGGTTCCCGAAAACGACCGCTGGCAGCATTTTCTGGTGCCCAAGGCGGAATAAAGAATAAATTCAGGCCGCCGCTTCACAGACTTCCGCGCACCAAGTCTCGATTTTGGCCTTGATGGTGTCGCGCACTTCGCGGGTCTTCGCCAGTTTTTCCGCGTGTGTGCCTTGCAGGCTGGACGGGTCGGGGAAACTCCATTGCAGCCGCGTGGTGACGCCGGGGAAAATCGGGCAGCGTTCCGCGCTCGCCTCGTCGCAGACGGTGATGACGTAGGCGAACATCTTGCCGGACTTGAAAATCTCGAACACCGCCTTGGTCTGGTTGCCGGAAATATCAATGCCGATTTCCTGCATCGCCTCGACGACAACCGGATTCAGCCTGCCTGGTTCCAGTCCCGCGCTGTGCGCCTCAAACTCATCGGGGCAGATTTGGTTGAGGAACGCCTCGGCCATCTGGCTGCGGGCGCTGTTGTGGATGCAAACAAAGAGGACACGTTTTTTCATGATTTTTGTATGATTAACAGAGTTGGGTCATTCGCCGCCCGCCTTGCGCGCCTGCACTTCCAGGCTCGTGATGAAATCCGCCGGCTTGGTTCCCGCCGGCAGATGTTCCACCAGCTTGCGGTAAAGCGGGTCTTCAAAATTTTCCATCGCCTCGACATAACCGGGGCTGGATTTCAGCACGATGTCCGCCAGCCCGGCCTCGCGCACCATGCGACCCGTCTCGCTCACCAGCGCCGCGCCGGCCACGCAGCCAATCAGGGCTTCCACCATTTGCAAAACTTCCGGCGGCAGCGGCTTCACCAGCGCCATGTCGGACACGGCCACGCGCCCGCCCGGTTTCAACACGCGGGCGATTTCCCGCCACACCTGCGCCTTGTCCGGCGAAAGGTTGATGACGCAGTTGGAAATGATGGCATCCACGCTGGCGTCGGCCACCGGCAGATGCTCGATTTCGCCCAGCCGGAATTCCACGTTGTCCAAACCGCTTTGCGCGTGATAACTCGCGATGTTCTTGCGCGCCTTGGCCAGCATGTCCGGCGTCATGTCCACGCCGATGGCGCGGCCGGTGGCGCCGACCTTGCGGCCGGCGATGAAAACATCAAAGCCGCCACCGCTGCCGAGATCCAAAACCACTTCGCCCGGCTGCAACGCCGCCAGCGCCGCCGGATTGCCGCAGGACAAACCCATGTTCGCGCCGTCCGGCACCGCCTTCAGTTCTTCGACGGTGTAACCGAGTTCGCGCGCCAGCTTGTCGGCGTCCGCCGGGGCCGAACCGCAGCACGAAACGCCCGGCGAGCAGCCGCCTTGGGATGTTTCTTTGGCGATTTTGGCGTAACCCTCGCGCACCACCGTGCGCAGGGCGTGACTTTGTTCTTCGGGCAATGTTTTGTTCATTCGGCCTTGTCATTTCGTTAAATGACGAAATGAGAATAAGCCAGAAGGCCGGCGGAGTCAACGACGGCGGCCGGGCGACGAAGTGAAAACAAAAGCCCCCGCCCGTTGCGGGGCGGGGGCGTGATGATGGACGGTTCAAGCCTGCACGGTGAGGCTGACGGGTTTGCTCCAGACGCCCACCTGCGAATCGCCCACGCGATAAATCGCCCGGTAAGTCCACCTGGCCGGGGTGGCCGGCAGCGGCGCGGTGTCGGTGTAGCCAGGCGTGGTGTCAAACGCCAGCAGCACGAACCCCTTGCCATCGCCCCGGTCCACCTGGAGTTCACACATGTCCAGATACGCGCCGTAGCCGCCCCAGCCCCAGCTCACGTCAATCTGGTTGCCATCCAGCACCGCGCCAATCTGCGGCTGGATGGTGGTCAGGTCCGGCGGCGTCTGTTGTGCGCCCTCGATGCCCAGCGCCTCGCCGATGGCGGGGTTGTATTTGACGCTGGCCTTGATCTGTTTCACCAGCGCGCGGAACCGGGTTTCGATGCCGGGCGTCACGGCGGGCACGGAGACGGGCAGCATCGGCGGCACCGGGGCGCCCGCCGCCGGGGTCGAGCCGCCGCCGCGCATGAGGTTTTTCCAGGTCGTCCACTGCTGCGCCGCGTTTTGCATGATGCCGAGGCATTTCAGCGTGTAATCCAGATAATCCGAATATGTTCTTTTTGTTCAGTTGTGGTGTTGTTTTGCGATTATGGCCGTTTTTGGCCATAAATTGTTGAAATGAAACCAGTTCCCGGCGTGTCGGAACGGCGGGACGGAGCCAGAAAATGATTTCCCGGCGCGGGGAAATGATTTTTCGGCGCGGTGGGATGGATTTGCGGTGTGTTGGGGTGCTGTCACGGTGAGTTGAACAGCTTTCGCGGAGCGGTGGGACAGGGTTGCGGTGCGGTGAAACCCCTTCGCGGTGCGGTGAACTGTTTCCACGGCGCGGTGAGAGGAGTTCACGGTGTGGTGAACAGGTTTCGCGGAGCCGCGAACTGTGCTCACGGTGCGGTGGGAGGAGGCCACGACGCCGAGAATGTCCGTCGCGGTGCGGGGAAACCATTTCGCGGCGCGGGGAAAGGACTGGACGGCGCGGGGAAAGGAGTTGGCGGAACCGGCGAGGGAGTTCGCGGCATCCCGCCCGGATGCCGTTGCGCGTTCACCACATTGCCACAAACGCTTCATTTGCCGGCCAGTGGTTTAACCAAAACTCATGGCAGCGCGTCAATGGATTTCCGTCAAATGACAAATCTGTTCATCAAAATGGCAAAATCGGCAAAGGCCGGCGGCATTCAGGCCTGATGAGGGAAGCCTTGACGGCTATCTTCGATGGTCATACGCGAAGCGGATCAATTCCGCCATGACCAGTCCCAGCGCCAGGGAAAACGCCACGGTGTGCAGCAGGATTTGGGCGTCCTGCCGTTGCTGCCACTCCTGCCGGCGCGGGAACAGCCGCCGCCCGAGCCATCCGTAAATCATTTGCATCCGGAAATTCATCGGGCGATGAAACGGTCACCCCGCCGTCAGCATTGCCGGGATCAGCGGGCCGGTGGCGGCTTCCCCGGTGCGGGCGGCCGTGTAGTCGTCCACAAACGCCACATCCACCGCCTCGAACTGCTCAACCAGCTCGTCCATCTCCGTGGTCAGGATCGTGTCGGCCACGGCCGACTCCACGGCGATGCCTTTGGCGGCGGACGTGAAGAAGGTGGCCACCAGCCGGAGTTGGACGAGGTTGTGCACGCGCGCGCAGAAATCCGCGTAGGCCTCCGCGAACTTCTCCGACCGCCGCCACACCGCCGGCTTGGCGTCGCAGACGGACTGCACGGCCAGATACATCGCCAGCTTTTCGGAAATTGAGTTCTCCATGCGCCCAGCTTAAATCCGCCGGCCAGATTGGCCAGCGACGTTCGGGTTAAAAGTCCGTGGCGATCGCGTGAAGCCAGTTTCAGCGGCTGGCCGGAAAACGCCGGAAAGGCCGGGATTGTCCAGGCCGGCAACCACTTTCCGGCCATGCGCCGGCCGGGGAAGTTGCTCAATCGTCACGATGCCGAAACCGGACAGGCACACAATGCCCGCATCCTCTGCGGACTGATGGCCATCGAACGACATCTCATCCTGCAGCAGACCCTCCTCCGCCCATCCGGCGAATGGTCGCCGGCCGCCGCCGGCTGGACGGTGGTGCGCGTGGCCGAGGGCATGGGCTACTGGCTGCAGGGCGGCGGCGCGCGGGAACTTCAGCCCGGTGACGGCTTTGTCGCGACGGCCGCCTCGCATCTGGTGCTGCGCGCCAGCCAGCTCGGCCCGCTCCGGCTGGAATTTTTCTGTGTCCAGCCGGAGTTTCTCAACGGCCTCATCACGGTCGCGGAAGGGCATCAGCTGGAGCTGGCCGGAAAAAACCTTGCCGCGCGCGCCATCTTCTTCGCGGGCACGGATTCGGTGGGGCAGAAATTTTCGCGCCTCGTTGTCCAGCCCGGCCGGGAAAGCCTGGCCATGCGCTCGGCGCTGCTCCAGCTCTGGTCGCAGGCGGTGGCCGGCGTGCTGGCGGTGTCGCCCGCGGAAGACCCCGGCCACAAACTGCAGGAGCGGTTCCGCCAGCTCGTCGCGCAGATGCCGGACGCGGAGCTGGCGACGCGGTCGCTGGCCGAGCTGGCGGAGCGGCTGCATTGCAGCGAGCGGCATTTCAGCCGGCTCTTCCGCGACGAGTTCGGCGTGCCGCTGCGCAAGCGCCAGACCGAGCTGCGCCTCCAGCGCGCGCGCCAGCTCCTCGCCGACGCCAACGCCAAGGTCATCAACGTCGCCTATGAAAGCGGCTACCGGCATCTCGGGCTGTTCAACGCGATGTTCAAAAAACGCTTTGGCGTCACGCCGAGCGAATGGCGGCAGCAGAACCTGGCCGCGCAGCCGAAAAATTATTTCAAGCGCCCCGGCGCGGCGCTGGTGGCCTGGCTGCTGCTGGTGACGGTGCTGCTCGCGCCGCGCCTGCGCGCGGAGCCGGCGGACACGGCGGCGCAGGCGCAGGCGCGCGCGGCCTTGCAACAGAAGCTGGCCGGGCTGGGCGACGCGCCGCCGAAAAATCCCGCGCCGCCGTCCGCGCCGCTGCCGGCCAATCCCGTCATGGCCGCCGCCGCCGTGGCCGCCGCCAAGAAAAAAGATTCTTCCACCAACGCCGGGCCGCGCTTTACGGTGAAAAAATATCTCGTCACCGGCAATTCGGTCCTGGCGCCGGCGAGCATCGGCCACGTCTTCACGAACGTCCCCGACGCGTTCGGCACCAACGTCGCGTTCGCCGACATCCGCAGCGCGCTGGGCGAGCTGCTGATGGCGTATCGTGAGCGCGGCTATGTGACGGTGTCCGTGGCGTTGCCGCCGCAGAAGCTCACCAACGCCGAGGTGACCATCAAGGTGACCGAGGGCCGGCTCGCGGCGATCAACGTGAAGGGGAACAACTGGTTCAGCACGTCCAACGTCCTGCGCGCGCTGCCAAGCTTGCACACGAACATGCTGCTG